>Ga0307374_10000433_pt1 | contig 81251 bp, 45 predicted proteins | sample OX3MG_FD_202532 | JGI IMG/M metagenome (GOLD analysis project Ga0307374, IMG submission 202532) | Soil microbial communities from Risofladan, Vaasa, Finland - OX-3 | ecosystem: Environmental > Terrestrial > Soil > Coastal area > Acid sulfate soil | place: Finland: Risofladan, Vaasa | collected... | reverse complement strand
CCCAACGCGCCCGAAACAACGAGTCCCACGCGCAGAACGGCCATCCGCGACCATCTTCGTGCCAAGTCCACCCCCCCTCCAGGCTTAGATTTCCGGCGAATGACCGATTTTCCGACAGGCACTAGCTCGTTGCGCAGCGCCGCGGTGGTCTTGTCAACGGCCGTCGCGTGTTCCTTGGCGCGCTGCGCGGCTTCCTCTGCTTCGGCCGCGTCCCCGCCGTCCTCAATCTCTAACTTGCGCTGCGTCGGCTCTGCCGTCGGCCGGGGGTGCTCTCGCTCGTATCGGATTCCCTCGATCGTCTCGGCCAAAACCGTGTTGCCCGCCAGCCTGGCAAGCGCAAGCTGTGTACTCTCGATGGCACTTTGCGTCGCGCTGAACGCCGCTCCCAACGCCTTGGCGCCGGTGATCGGGCCGCCGAACCACGAATCAGCTTTCGCCACCGCGCCGCCCATGTCGCGTAGGGCGCCAATCATGTCCTTGATTTGGGGAATCGTGTCCTTCTGAATGTGTCCAGTGAACTTAATCAAGTCCTTCGTGACGCCCTTCAAATCCAACTCTTTGACGAGCGATTCGCCAATCTCGGCGAGAGAAAGCACGGTGTTGTCTTTCGCCGTCGACCAAAGCCCGGTGAGTGATTGACTCTGCTTTTCCAAACCGCCAGCAAAGGCGCCGCTGCCTTCGGTGAGAGAGAGTAACGCGCGCTGAATCTCAGGGAACTTGATGCGGCCTTCTTCGACCATGGCGTGTATGCGCTCATTGCTTACACCTTGACTCTTTGCGAGTGCGTTCCACAGTCCCACGCCGGCGGTCACGAACTCGTTGACATCTCGCGTATAGGCCCTGCCCTGGATGCGTGCCTTGCCGTACGTCTCCGCAAGCTGCATGAGTTTGCCGGCGTTGCCCAGGGACAAGTCGCCCAGCATTCGCATCGTCGGTAACTGCTGCTCTGCTGCCACGCCAAATGCGGCCAGTCGTACCGCTGCGTCGCGTAGGTCGGTGGTCTCGAACGGCGTCGCCGCGGCGAACCCCTTGAGCTCGGCCATCAGAACCTTGGACTTCTGCTGCGATTTGTAAAGCGTCTCAAACTGGATTTCCGCTTGTTCGAAATCGGCGGCCAACTGAACGGCGTGAATACCCGCGTCGGCAATGCCGCCCGCAAGGCGCTTGACTGTGTCGACGGCTAGCATCGCTACCGCGGCCGTCGAGCCGATGCCAAGTGCCATGCCGGCCATGCCGCCGATCTTGCGCAGCGCGGATTGCTCGCTCGCCGTGTCTCGAAGCTCTTGCTGGACTTTCCGCATGGACCGGCCGTACAAATCCGCGTCCATTCGGCCCGCGCGGAACGCGGCGCCAAGCCGGCCTTGGGAGATTGCGAGTTGCTCGGCGGGCGTGCGCGTCGAGCGAAACGCGGCCGAAACGGTACTGGCGAATTGCTGCGCCTGCTGGCGGGATGTCTGGATGGTGCGGTCGTAGCGCGAACTGTCGCCGACAATCGCCACCGTGAGCGTACTAATCGTTGCCATGTCTTGCTCCTATGCTGTTTCAAAAGCGCCGGCGCGAGATTGGGGTATCGCGCCGGCGCCGGAGGGAACGCGCCGCAACGAGCGGCGCGCCCGATGTATCACTTCGCTCCCGTTTTGCAGTATTCGCGCGGCACGACAATCTCGGCCGCAATCTCATGCGTATCCTTGTCCCAAACAATGGCGAATCCAATTTGCAGTCCGCGGTACTCGTCGGTCGTGATCTCGACGAGATAGGACACTCGGCAGTGACCACGGGCAACTACGGAAACGAGCCTCGCTTAGTTGTCGGTGGCGACGTTGACAATCGTGTTGTCTCGCGTGCCGGGGCGACAGAGCAATAGCGGCCAAAGGTCGCGTAACTGCCGCCGTGTCATATCCCAGTGTCGCCGCATTACAGGTGGCCCTCAGATTTTCGCCACGCCGTTTTATCGAGGGGATTGCCGCTCACCAGTTGCTCGACGACGGTTTCAAGTGCCTTGATTCGGTCGCCTTGTCGCTCGACAATGACACACAGGTCCGGCAAGCTGAATACCTTGCCCTTCGGCGTGCCGCACGGTTCGGCCAGCTTCTTCGCAATCAGGGCCTCGGCCTGCGCGTCTGGAACGTCTCGCGTTTCGCCGGCGCTCCAACTCTTTGCCGGGTCCGGCGCGCAAGCGGTGGTGAGAAATCGAATGAACATTGTCAGCCCCGCAAGTGAAGGGGATCGAACCTACTCAGGAATTCGCCGTTGGACGGCACATAGCGGCGCGGCGTGTGCCACTCGGCCGCATTGCTGGTGACGAACGCCATCGCCTCGACGGCGGGCAACTCGCAAATGCTGCCAGCCGGGCGAAAGTCGGCGGCGTCCGGGGTGCCGACGGCGCGGATGAATCTGATTGCTCTGATGTCCATTAGTGTCGTCTCCTATTCGCTGAAACCGTAATGGGTCCGCGCGTCGTCAATGAAGCGCGTGAAAAAGTTGCCCTCGTCGAAATCTCGGCCGGCGCCAAGGGGCAAGCCGGGCATCGCCACGAGCGCGCCGCTGCCGAAGCAGGAAAAACCGGCCTCGATGGTGTCCGTGCGCAAGTCATGCTCGCGGCGCGCCAACTCGACAAGCTGCTCCATGACGCCGGCCATGTCGCGGATGACCTCGGTGTACTCGGCGCGGATCGCCTCGGCGTGCTGGCGAGAAACCTGTGTGCGCACGGTGCCAAGGTGACGCTCGGCAATCTCGACGGCGGCGGTGAGAACGCGGCGCCGGTCGCAAAGGTGGGCGTACCGGTGCTCATCTGACGTTACGGCCGTTGTCAGCACCGGCGCGGTGTCGCCGGCCACGGCACGCGCGACTCGCGAATCGAAATCGTCGGCCTGGGTCTTGCGGCTTCCAAGGAACTCCGCGACCTCGACCTCGACGGTATCGAGCTCGTCGTGCAGCCGGGCGAGGTTTGCGGCCGCGACCTCGAATGCTGGATAGTCCAGTGGTGACGCGAGGATGACGGGGGTTGCAGTAGGCATCGGGTTTTCCTCCGGGGGGTTAAGGCGAATCGAACAAAACGCATGTGTCACTGAATGCGGCGCGGCGCGAACAAAACGAGACTTCGCGGATGGTCCCCAAATCGTGAACCAACATGGTGTCGAGACTCCCATGTCGGCCGGGCAGGATGTCAAACGCATCCGGATATAACGCGAAGCAAATGCTCATTCCGTGGAATTGCTTCCTCTGAAGAAAACGAGCGAAGCGCCGGCCTAGGTCGCCGTCCTTAATGTCGAGGAAGGCAACCAATCCCTGTGGTAGCTCTTTCAGCCTGACGGGGCCAAGGATGGCATTGCCGAATTGCGGATGTGCTCCATGATCGACCATGGCGCGACATTGAGACTCGGCCGCGGTGCGCCGTAAGCTGCCGGCGCCGAAAAACAGCCGGAATCGCCAATCGGCCGGCTTGCCGTAGCGCTTCCCTTCGCCTTCGCGCGGCGCGGAGTGCTTGCCGTAGGGCGCGGCCAATCCCCAGGCACAGCCGAGAGTGTGCGGGCGTGTGGTGGTGATCATTGTCAGTTGTCCCACGCGATTTGCTTTTCAATCAACGACAACCGGCGACGATACGTTTCATTGGGGTCGCCGTGTCCGGTGCCGCGCCTCGGCGCCGATCCAAAGAAGTAGGAATCGTCGAAGTCGTCGGCCGGCGCGGACTTGGCCACCGTCGCCGGTGCAAGCCCGGCCGATGCCATAATCTCGTTCGCCGTGCGACTTTCGGCCGCAGTCATGCTTCGGCCGGGGTCGCCCGAAACCGACAACGAACGGAAGGCGTCTTGAAACGTGGCGATGCCGTCAACCATCCGGCTCTTGAGCGCGTCGGCGGCACGGACCAATCCACCTTGCCCATAGTTTTCGCGAACGTCCGCTGGGCTTGTGTGCCTGTTGCGGGCCACGGTCCCTACGAATGCGGAATAGATGCTGTCCACGCGGGCTTGCATGTCGGCCTTTGCCGAGTCCGAAAGAGGCTCGAAGGGGTTCGCGTCCGTTTTCTTTGGGCCGGCGCTAATCAATGTCACCTTTAGGCCCGCGTCATCAAGCGCCGCGCTTTCGTCAACATGCGCGGTCCAAACTCCAACGCTGCCGACATCGCCCCCAGGCGTGACGAGGAGGCGGTCGGCCGCGCTGCCAATCCAGAACGCCGCGCTCGCGGCCATGCTGTTTGCCACGGCCGTTACCGTCTTGCCGCTCGCTCGCAAACCATAGATCCGGTCGGACAACTCACCCACGCCGTAGGTCGTGCCGCCGGGGCTGTCGATTTCCATGAGGACGCATCGAACCGCGTCGGACTTCACGGCGGCCGTAATCAGCGCGCCGAGTGCATCGGTGCTTGATGCGAAACCGGCGGCCGTAAACCAAGACGATTTTTGCACGATGAAGCCCAAGCAGCGTAAAACCGCCACGCCCGAAAAGACCTCAAAAGGCAGTCGGTCGGGGCTGTCGCTTGAACGTGCCGCAACACGTTCGCCACGGGCCAAAGCGCGTAGCTCGGCGTGCCAGGGCGGCGCTAAGGCGAGTACAGGCGAGAATCGGGTCATTTGGGGTTCCTTTCGGTCGGGTTTTTGATGCGCGAAATCCACTCTCGAACTGCTTGTACGTCCGCTCCCTTCCATCCGCGGCGGCGCCCGCCAAGATCGACGATCGGCGGCAGCGCCAAGCGGTCGCCGGCGTGAATGCCAATGGTGGCCACGGTGCAACCGGCGGCCAGCGCGGCAGCGTGAACGCTAAGCTGGCGGGGTCGCCTCATGGCTTGGCCCTCGGCGTGGTTAAGCGGCGGCGACCTGCGATGATGCGGCTAAGCCACGCGAGGACGGCGCCCACGTCGGCGACGCCGATCCAGCCAGGCGAACCGTCCGGTAGCTCGACGATCGAAGGCAATGACCAGCCCCCGCCGCAAATCTTGGCCAGCGACGAAGGCGTCATGTCAGCCGCGAGGGCGATGTCACAAAGGCGCAGGCTCTCGACGGCCGGGGCGCGGTCGTATCGCGGGGCAGCGTCTCGCCGATCGTGGCGGCGGGGAACGTAGCCGTTTTTCGCGTTTCTTTGTCTCATATTTTACCTAAATCCCCATTTTCGGCCGAATCTGCAAACTGGGTAAACTGCATGGCCAAAGACCCCCCAATATCAAAACCCCTAAAAAATCGTGCGCGCTTGGCGACGGTCCCGGCGTGAAGGCCAAAAGGTCGGAGACTCCCCCCCCCCATAGGCCGTGTCTGGCGTGGTGCTCCGCTCATGCGAAAAGCTCCTGTTGCTCGATTGCAAGTTGCTCGTCGTCAACCTCGACGGCCGGGGCGGTGCCCTGCTTGCCTGGCACCGGCCGGTAGCCGGTGAAGCCGCCGCATACTCGGCACGTGGTCTTGATGCGGCCGTTGGCCGGGGCGTGGTCTTGCCACAGTGCCGGGTCGTGGTGGGCCGGCGGTGGGCAACGTGACGGCGGGAAGGGACGGACGGGAGGCGCCACTTCTTTTATGCTGGCGGACGTGCCAGGGAAGGGACGGACGGAAGCCCCTATTACATAGGGGGCTTCCCGTCCCTTCCCAACGGGACGGGAATCCGTCTCTCTCCCGTTCCTTCCCGTTCCTTCCCGTTTGTTCATTTGTCGGTGTCCTTTTTGAGCGAGTACAAGGCCGCCGGCTTGTGGTTGCCTGCCACTACTCCGCCCGCCTCAATAACCGTACCGTCCGACAGCAAGGTGGCCCACACGGTCGGGAACCGCTTGCCGCCTCCTAGGCCAGCCCAGTCACGGATCTTCGTTGCCATCTCCGGCTTTCCGATCTTGGCCATCGCGGCGACGATCGCCTTTCGGTCGGCGTCGAGTTGTACGCTGGCCCTTACCTGCCGCTCCGCTTGCTTGGCTTGCTCCTGGCGCGCCTTGGCGTCCTGGCGCGCCTCCGCGCCGCGCGTGACACTGACGCACCAGGTCCGCGCGGGCCACGTGCCCTCGTCGATGTCGACAGCGGCTAGGTCGCTGTGGCCCGCGCTGCCGCCGATCGACAGCCATAGCTGGTGCTGGCCCGTGCCAGGCAAGTACGGCTCGCGGCGGGCGAGCAGTATCCACTGCCGCGCCCACTGGCGGTAGCCGCCCCACGACAGGTCGGCCAGCTCGCACGGCGCGTGCTCGTCGCGCCTGTCTGGGCGCCGCGTGTGATGCAGCAGCACCAGCGTCACGCCGCGCCGCTGGCATAGCTCGGTCACGGGGCGCAGGGCCGCGCCCACGGCGAACAGGCTACCCTCTCGGCCATCGGCATCCACGCATAGGTACGCGGGGTCCAGCATCCACACGTCGGCGCCGGTGGTGTCGAGTAGCTCATCCGCTCGGTCGACGTCGGCGCGCCCTGCGCCCAGCGTCGGCAGCTCGTCGCCGATCGTCAGCCCCTCGATGTCCCGATAGTCGATGCCATCGGCCAGCGCGATACGTGCCACCGTCTCGCGCAGCGTCGCCATGCCAGACTCGCCACTCTGTACCGCGACGCGCACGGGGCGCGGTACGGCGTAGTGCCCCAGCCACGGCCTGCCGGTCGTCATCGCTACGGCGGCGGCCAGCGTGATGGTCGTCTTGCCCGCTTTCTCCGCGCCGCCGATGATCGTCGTCTGGCCCGCGGCCAGCACGCCGTCGATCAGGTAGTGCGTGCGCAGGTCGGCCGCTGCGAGCTCGCGCATGGTCATGCGGCGCAGGCGGTGTGTCGTCTCGGCTCGCCGGCTGATGGGGGCGGTGATGTCTGTCACGCCGGCGCGCCAGTCGGCTATGTCGCCGTCCGCCATGCGGTCGTCCGCCGCATGGCGCAGTAGCTCCATGCCGGCCAGCATGGCGCGTCGCTGCTCGGCGCGGCGCGCGACGACACCCGCGTAGTGCGTCGCGTTACTTGCCGTGGCGGCGGACTCGGCGATCTCGGTCAGCGCCCCTATGCCGCCGACGTGCCCCATCGCGCCGTCGGCGGTCAGCCGGCCAGTGAGCATGACGACGTCGGGCAGCGCGCCGGCGGCGTGTATCGCCAGCATGGCCTCGTACGTGCGGCGGTACTGCGGCATGTGCATTGCGGCGGCGGGCAGTATGGCGGCCACGTCGCCGATCACGCGCGGGTCGTATAGCACGCTGGCGAGCAGCGCCTGCTCGGCGTCGCGGTCGTGCGGCGGCGGCGCGTCGAGCAGGTCGTCGACCTGGCGTAGCCTGCCGTGGGTCGGGGCGCCGTTGCGCTCGGCGGTCGCGGTCATCGTGTCCACCCGGCGTCTTGCCGTTGCGTCGTAGTCGTGATACCATCCATGTGTCGGCCCTCCGTGCCGATGCTTCGCCCGCCGGTGCAAGGCGGGTTTTTTTTTCGCTCAGGTAGAGGGGCGCGTGGTGCGGCTCTCGAGCCAGATGTCGAGATCCGCTTGGCGGTATCGCACGGATCGACCGACCTTGATTACTGGCAGGTCATATCTCCGGGTCGATGCCCAGACGGTCAAGGTGTTGACGGCAACGCCGAGGTACTCGGCGGCCTGCTCACGAGTGAGCAACGTAGATGAGGGGAGTGCAGCGATAGCCATGTAATTCCTCGCGGGGCTGTGTGTGTCAGCGTCACCACGGGAATACTACCGTCACGGCCGTTGGCAAGTCCTTTGCTCTTGCCAACTTCTCAGAAAGATTTTTTGATGCGGCGGCGAATGGTGCTTGCGCTTCCGCCGTATTCCGTGTCCTTCACGCGCTTGGCCACGTCGTTGGCCACGTCGTTGACGGTTCGCATTTCGTGCAGCGCCCAAATGCGGTCGGCTTCCGCCTGCCACCATGCCCACTTGTCTTTTTCGATTTCGCGGCGCGCCTTCCCGCCTTCGTTTGTGGCGTCGGCGTTCTTTCGGCCGCGCGCGTTCATGGTGCCGTCATGGAAGTCGGCCCCCACGATGCGGCCGTTTTCCTCGACTGCAATCAGCACACGGCCGTTGGCGGTCGGAATCAGGTAGGACGTTCCCATTCGCTCGACTTTGGCTTTCGGTGGGAAGGGCACGCCCCGAACGGACACTGCCAACGTCGATGGTTGATTAGCTTTCGGTTTTCGCTTCGCCATTGCTCGCGCCCTCCGTGCCGTTGGTTCCGTTCTTCGCCGCGGCCATGATTGCGGCCGTCGCGACCCCCACCGATTGACGCACCGGGTCCAGGTTCAGCCGCGCGTAAATCATCGTCGCCGATGCCGACTTGTGCCCCAGGCTCTTGCCGATGATCGGCAGGCTGGCCCCCGTCGCAGCTTGCCAACTGCCCAGCGTGCGGCGGAGGTCGTGAATATGCAGATCCGCGATGCCGGCCCGCTTCAAGACCGCCTGCCAATTCTTTGCGATATTGACCAGATGGCCGCTCTTACGCCTGCCCGGAAAGACCCATTCGCGGTCGCTGGCCGCCTTGCGGCGGGTAAGGATCTCGACGACTTCCGCCCCGAGAGGCAACGTCAACCGTTCACCGTTTTTTTGTTCAGGGATCGACCAGATACCAACATCGAGTTGCAATTCCTCCCATCGCATCGTCAATACGTTGCCCTTCCTGGCGCCGGTGAGCAGCGCGACCACGATGCAGTCGCGGATGGTTTCGCTCGGCTCGGCTTCCAGCGCGGCGAAGAAGCGCGGCATTTCGTCGCCTTGCAAAAACCGCTCGCGGGATTTCTCGCGGAACTTTTGCACGCCGGCCACGGGATTAGCGCCCGCAAAACCAACGTCGCCAGCTTTGGCGAAGAGCGTATGTAGGAGTGCCCGTAGCCGGTTCGCGGCATAGTGGCCGTGTTCCTTGCCCAATCGCGTGTGCAAGGCTTGGACTTCGCCACTGGTGATCGTGTCGAGCCGTCGGCCCTTCCAGTCGCCCAGGAAGTTTTTGAAGATGCGTTGAGACTCGCCCCAGGTCTTCAAGTGCGGCTTGCCGTGGTGCTCTAGCCAGCAGTCGAACAAGTCGCCCAAGGTGGACCCAATGCGAGCGGCACGCTTGCGGGCTTGTGGATCTCCACCTTGGGCAAGCTCGGCGTTGAGTACCTCGGCACGGTCGCGGGCTTGCTCGACCGTGATGTCCGGCCAGCTCGCAATTCTGACGCGGGTAGGTTTGCCGTTGCTCCATCGGTAAAGGTAGAAGCTCTTGGCGCCGCTGGCCGTGACACAGATGGCAAGCCCGGCGACGCGGTTGTCGTAGTGGTAGGCCCTGCCGGCTTCGGGCACGGGCAACGCCTCAATAGCCTTCTTCGTGAGCGAGATTTTCGCCGGCATAACACCCTCCTAGCAGGTTCAGTCAGATGACCTAGCAGGCCAATCAGAATTCCGATATTCCGGTCCGGTGCTAGGCTGGTGCTATGCGCGGAGTCAATTTGGGTCAACTTTGGCATAGCACCGTCAACGTCAATCTAGCCGTAACGTGTTGCTCTGTAAAGGGCCGTCAATGTCGGTGAGTCAGAGTCACTAGGCATTTTCTCTGACTCTTAATCAGAGGGTTGATGGTTCAAGTCCATCAGGGGGCACCTTACAGCCCGACGAACCAGCCTGTCCCGGCGAGGGCCGCCGGCCCCCCACGTTCTCGGAAGTGAGTAACGAAGCGGCCCGCGCGCGAATCGAATTGAAGTCGCGCACCGCCGGCGCTTGATCGAACAGCCGCCGTTGGGCGTCAAACTGTTCGAGCAACGTCTCGCGGCGGTTGAAGCGTTCGAGCGTCAAATCGGGCAGCGGATCGAGGGCTGGAAGGCGAAAGTCCAGTTCCTCGTGACATCATCCAATCCAACCCTTGCCTAGACCGACAGTCTAGATTAAAATGCTGGTCATGACAGGAGCAATTGGCCGGTGATGAGGATGAGATGCTGCGGCCGCCGTACCAGAACCTGTCCGCCGCCGCGCACTTGGGCATCGTCTTAATCATGTTGGCAATACGGGTGCGGCCGCCGTACCAGAACCTGTCCGCCGCCGCGCAGGAAAAACTGGTGGCCACCGGTTTTCTGCGCATGGCTCCCGATGGCACCGCCGCTGAAGGCGCGGTTGCAATCCAGGCGCGAAACCAGTGTGTCGCGGACACCATCCAGATCGTTTCCACCGCCCTTTTGGGACTGACGGTGGGTTGCGCCCAATGCCACAATCACCGCCACGACCCGATTTCGCAAGTAGATTATTACCGCTTTCGGGCGATTTTCGAGCCGGCCCTGAACACGGACTCCCGTTGGCGAGTTTATTTCGAGCGGCGGCTTGACCGACGCCGAACAGCAAAAGGGGCGACAACTCCAAGCCGAGGCGGACCAGCTTTATGCCGCGGCGGGGCGGAAAAGAGACGAGCTCGTTGCCCAGACCTGCTGGATCGTGCAGGAGGTTTTGTCGTAAGGAGCGTCCCAGGCATCGCGGCGGCGGAACTGTCAAAATGACGCTGTCGGGGGGTAACCTCAATCACGGGTGCGAGGACCGAGACGCGCTGGCTTTTTCGGGAAGAGGTATCGCAAATGGCGACCGTCATCGGGCAACGCGTTCCTCCCCTGGCGCCGGGGGACAAATTGACGCGCGAGGAGTTCCTGCGGCGCTGGGAAGCTCATCCGCAGATCAACAACGCGGAACTGCTCGGAGGGATCGTTTACATGTCCTCACCCGTTTCGGTCGAACACGGCGATAGCGACGGTCGAGTCGGCGGCTGGCTGCAATACTATTCCGCTTTCACTCCCGGCACTGCGAGCGGTCACAACACGACTTCCTTCGTTCTGGACGAGACCCCGCAACCGGACCTTAATTTACGCATCCTTCCGGAGTTCGGCGGCACCTCGTGGGTGGAAGGAAAGTATCTCCACGGCATCCCCGAGATGCTGTCGGAAATATCGCTATCCAGCGCGTCCATCGATCTGCACGCGAAGCTCGACATATACGAGGCCGCCAAGGTGCCCGAATATCTTGTCGTCTTGCTCTTCGAGCAGGAAATCCGCTGGCATGTTCTGGTCGATGGGAAATACCAACTCCTCGGCGCGGCCTCGGACGGGCTCTGGCGATCTGGGGTGTTTCCTGGCCTTTGGCTGGACGGCAAGGCGCTCTTGGCCGGGAACATGGCCGAGGCGTTGCTCAAGCTTCAACAAGGACTGAGGTCGCCGGAACATCAGACCTTTGTCGCGGAACTGGGCCGACGCAAGGAATAGTTTGCCTTCCCGGCGCCGCCTGAGCGAGGACGGACGATCATGTTATCGATCGTGAGGAGACTGCACGCGGGCAAGAATGAGACATTCACGCTGGCTGGGGCTGAGCCTAAGCGATGCCCCGGTCGCTATTTAGCCGGGGCATCGCTTACGTTGAGCCAGCGGCGAAATCCGTCTCTGGCGGGCTCTGCCGCCAGCCACATCTTTCTCGTGACAGAATGTCTCATTGTCGGCCGCGGGAAGTATAGTGGCACCGATTCCGTGAAGGCACACCGTTTGGAATAGCATGATGTGGATTCGAGATGCTTCGCCCATGTTGGCGGTTGCCGGTCTTGTCGCACTCGCGGTGTCGGGCTGCGGCGGAGACGAGGCGCCGCGCCCCGGGGGCCCGTCGAAAACATCCGACACGGCTGGTACGACGCAAGCGGCGGCGGAACGGCAACCGGCCCATCCGCCGCCCCAGGCGATCGCCAACTCGATCGGGATGAAACTCACGCGCATTCCATTGGGCGAGTTTCTGATGGGGTCGGCCGACACCGACCCGGGCGCGCGCGACGACGAAAAGCCGCGACATCGGGTGCGCTTCAGCAAGCCGTTTTACATGGGCGTTTACGAAGTGACGCAAGCGGAATTCAAAGTGCTGATGGGAACCAACCCAAGCTCGTTCACGCGGGAGGCCCTGCTGAAGGACGCGCCGGCCGACTTGGATTGCTCGCGGCTTCCCGTCGACAACGTGACATGGTACGCGGCGGTCGAATTCTGCCGAAGGCTGTCGCGATCCGCGGCGGAAGTGCGGGCGGGACGCGTCTATCGACTGCCCACCGAAGCGGAATGGGAATACGCCTGTCGGGCCGGAACGACGACCGTGTTCCACTTCGGCGACGCGCTTTCCTCCGCGCACGCGAACTTCAACGGGCAACACCCGTTCGGCGGCGCCGAGAAGGGGCCGTTCTTGAACCGCACCACGACGGTCGGCTCGTACGAGCCCAATGCCTTCGGTCTGTTCGACATGCACGGCAACTTGAACGAGTGGTGCATGGACAAGTTCAACCGCGACTACTATCGAGCCTCACCGAGTGACGACCCGAAGGGTCCGCGAGACGGCGCCTCGCCCGTGATTCGCGGCGGCGACTGGTACAGCGATGCCCGCGATTGTCGCAGCGCGTTTCGGTACGCGGACATTCCCGAAGGCAGGTTCTACGCGCTGGGCTTCCGCGCCGTGTGCGAGCTGACCTCGGAGGGCGCGCGGCTCGACCCGGTCATCGCCGGCGCGGTCAAACTGAATAACGCGTCATCCATACCCATCGGCGGGGCACAACCGGATGAACGCCCCGCGCCGACGGCCGGCGAAGACTGGCCACGCTGGCGGGGCCCGCGCGGCGACGGAACGTGGCGCGCGACGAAACTGCCGTCCGCATGGCCCGCGGGTGGGTTGAAGCGTGTCTGGCGGCGCGAAATCGGCGGCGGGTACGGAGGCCTTGCCGTTTCGGGCGGCCGGGTGTATCTCATGGACCGCCAACCGAAGCCCCACGACGTCGAGCGCATCCTGTGCTTCGACGCGGTGAGTGGTGAGTTGTCGTGGTCGCACGTCTATCCGGCCAACTACAAGAACGTGAGTTATGACAATGGCCCTCGCGCGACGCCCACGGTCGAGGGGGGCCATGTCTACACACTCGGATCGGTCGGCCATCTGCACTGTCTTGACGCGGCCGGCGGTGAGCTGGTGTGGTCCGCAGATCTTGTCGCCGATTTCGGCGCGAAGGTGCCGACCTGGGGATTGAGCGCCTCGCCGGTGGTTTTCGAAGACCTGCTGATCATCCATCCCGGCGCCGGGCCCGATGGCTGCTATATTGCGTTCGATCGAGCGAGCGGCAAGGAGCGTTGGCGGGGCCTGCCCGACGCGGCCGGTTACGCCACGCCCATCCTCATCGACCACCAGGGGACACGGCAACTGATCGGCTGGACCCCGAGCAACATTCGCGGACTCGATCCCCGCACCGGCAGGCTACTCTGGACGGTCCCGTTCGAAGTGAACTACGGCACCGCGATCGCCACTCCCATCTTTCAGGAAGGGCTCGTGCTGGTGAGCAGTTACTACGACGGCACCCAAGCGATTCGCCCCGGCGGCGCGCAGAACCTCGCCAAGGTGGCATGGCACGATCGCCGAAATCTGCGCGGCCTGATGGCCCAGCCGCTGTACCGCGATCGACACGCCTATCTTCTCGACAAGCGACACGGTTTGACGTGCTTCGAGCTATCGACGGGCAAGAAGCTGTGGGACGACGATAACCGCATGACACCCAAGGGACGCAATCCGCAGGCCACGATGGTGTGGCTCGGCGACGGCGACCGCGCGATCGTGTTGAACTCGGACGGTGATTTGATCTTGGTCCGCTTGAATCCGAGCGGGTGCGTCGAGGAGTCGCGGGGCAACATCATCGGCCGCACCTGGGCGCACCCCGCTTTTGCCGGCAACTGCGTTTACGCCCGAAGCGATACGGAGCTCGTGTGCGCGCTACTTTTCGACCGCCCCAAGCAGTTCGACGGTATCGGCGACCAGGTGCCAGTAGACGACGTCCTCCGCGAATGAAGATGTTTCCAAAGCCGGCACTGGATAGTCGGGGATTTTCAGGACGGCGTTGTACTGGGCAAACTTCAAGTCGATGTAGATCCGGTTCTCACCTTGTGGAAGCTGGTCGAACGACGTCGGATGCAAGAGTTCTCCCGCCTCTCCGTACACCGCGGGTTTGGGCGGAACTTCTTGCACGAGCGTGAAACAAAGGATTTGCTTGCCCCCGGCCCTGTCGACCGTGTCGGCAAGCGCGGGGGGATACCAGTTATAGCCCACGAAAAGGGCGACGTCGTCCTTGCCGATTTCGTCGTCCAGTTGCGGATAATGGGCGTTCCCCTCGCTGTGAACCTTGAACAGCCCCGGATCGCCCGGCAACCCGTTCGGGTCGAGGCCATGAATGAGCAAGGCGAAAGTCTTGTGCTTCGTCCGCGCCGCTTCGGCGAGCCACTGCGCCGCTTTTCGGAATTGGCTTCTTTGTTCCGGCACGATACCGCTCACGATTCGTCGCAGGTGACCAAGGTACGTGTCGCCGAACACGCCTTTCTTCACGGGGGTGACGTTGAAAGCGGGGATGAACTTGTAGGAATTCAGCAGGGGGATGTTCCAAACCTGAGGGCTCTCGTAGGTCACGGAAAGTAAGATGCCGGGCACCTTGCCGCGCCGCATGAACGCGCTGATCAGTTCGGCCTCGAAGGTCCACAAATACAAGCGATTGGCAATGCTCCTGCCGGAGCAAATCTTCTCGGGCCGGCCCGGCACGTCGATGATTCCGCCGTCGGGGACATCGTGCGTAATGAAAATGAGATTGCCCTGCCGCCCAAACGTCTGTTCCAACTGACGGGCACGAGCTTGTGAACCGAAGAACACGACCAACGCCCCGTCGCCCAGCAGGCGTTCGACGTGCGACGCCAGATGAAGCCGCTCTTCGTTCTCGTTCTCGTAGCCCAGTAGCACCACGTCATTGCTCTTCGCGGCCTGGACGGTGAAGTGCTCGACGAACTCTTTGGTCCGATAATAGGGGATCTCGCCGTTGGGTTCCGGGACCGCGGCCGCGGCGGCTTGTTTATCGGGCTTGTACTGTCGCGAAAAGGCGATTCCTCCGGCGCGCCAGACCGGTTCGAGCGAGAAACTTTGATCGCCGGCCGAGAGCAGCTCACCATCTCCGCTTACGATTCGATCCGCCGCCACTTCCGCCGCCCGCGTGATCTGGGGGAGTTTCTTCCTTGCCGACTCGATCTCGTCGAGCACGAAATTGACGAAATAGTCGCCTGCTTGCTCCACCGGTAACGGTTCCGCTCCCGAACATACGTTGTGTGTTCCGCGATCAAGCAAGACGCTTGGGTTGAGGACCACCGCGCCCAGGATGAACGAATAAGCTCGTTTCGGAAAAGGGCATCTGCTGATCATGCGTGTTCTCGCTTGGCTGGCCACCAGTTTCTCGTGACAAAATGTCCCATTACCGGCCGCGTGAAGTATAACCGGTGCGACACTGGATTTTAACCCCCGACACCGTGGGGCAGGTTTCCAACCTGCGTGCGCAAGCCCCATGCCCACCTCTTTCATGGAACCCGTAATAACGACGCTGTGCTTACCACCCGGAGGATCCTTGGCGGGCCACCCTCCCTCTGGCTCCGCGATTCTGGTATCGGTTCTCGCCGCCCCTGACATTTTCACATTCAGCGACGGACAGCAGGGCATGTTGAGAAAGTCTTGCAGAAAGAAGGCGGCCCGGCGTTTGCTTTGTCGGAAATGGCCCATCAAGAGGGCGACGAACGCCACCAGCCGTGGCCATGCCAGGACGAGCCTCCCGTGGTTCCGGGCATCGACGACTTGCGCCGCGATGGCTATGCTACGTGAATCAGCTTCCGAGGAAGGGAACGAACTCATGGTCATGACAAGCGGCTTCATTCGCGGCGTCGTGCGGTATAACGAACTGGCGAGCGGACACGAAAACAGGAGCTGGCCATGAAACAAGCTTCGCCTGGCTGTTGAACGCGGAGCGTTCTATCAAGGGATGCGACTCATGGCGCTGGACGGTTTCGTGGTGGACCTTCCCGATACAGAGGAGAATGAGAAGGCTTTTGGTCGTCCCGGCAGTGGACGCGCACCTGGGGCATTTCCGCAGGCGCACGTCCTCGCCTTCCTTGTGCGAAACAGGCAGCCACGTCCTCTGGCGCTGGCTCATCAAGCCTCTGCGTTGTGGCGAGGTTACGATGGCTCGCTGTTTGTTGCGCCAGTTGCAGGCAGGCGTCTTGCTGTTGTGGGACCGTAACTTTTTGTGTTACGACCTCGTCCGGCAGGTACTTGAGCAAAACGCCCAGTTGCTTGCAATGCAACGGTTGGATTCGCTCGAATTGCGATGCACGAAAATGACGGACAACGGTTTGGTCTACCTGCCCGTTTCCCGCGCTGCTGTGCGTTCCGGCTACGACCAGTCGTGCCATACCAGCATCCTTATTGCGGTTCCAAGTGCCAGGGTCAGGAAGGCCACGACGTACATCAAGCGGATCGCCGCGGGAATGTGCCGCCGCGAGAGCGGCTGTAATGGGTCGCCGAGGAAGGGGCGAAACAAGACCGCGCCTTGGTAGTAGTTGACGCCGCCGAGTCGCACGCCCAGCGCGCCCGCCACGGCCGCCTCGGGAATTCCGGCGTTGGGGCTGGGGCTCTTGTGGCCGTCGCGCCAAACGACCTTCCAGCAACGAACCGCGTCCAACCCGCAAGCCAGAGACGCCAGCGGGAACAACAACCGCGCCAGCCGGGCCGGAAGATAGTTGGCGGCGTCGTCGAGCCGGGCTGAGGCCCAGCCGAACTTGCGGTATCGCTCGTCGAGATGGCCCACCATGGAATCGAGCGTATTGATCGCCTTGTAGGCCAGCGCCGCCGGCGCGCCGCCGATCAGAGCGAACACCAAGGGCGCGACGACGCCGTCGACCGTGTTCTCGGCCACCGTCTCGACCGCGGCCCGGACCACTTCCGACTCGTCAAGCCCGGCGGTATCGCGTCCGACAATTTGCGAAAGATCTCCCCGAGCTCGCGGCAAGTCGCCGGCTTCCAGGGCGAGAAACACGCGACGGCTTTCGACGTCGAGATCCCGCGCCGCCAGCGTGGTATACAACAGCAGCACCTGCACGGCGACTCCGGCCCGCCAGTCCCACGCCGCCGCCAGCCCGACAAGCCCCGCCGCCACGGCCCAAACGCCGGCCACGATGACTAGAGTGTACAACATGCCGGCCACGTAGCCGCGGCCGAGCACGCGGGCAAGGACCGCTTCCAGCGAGGTGCAGGCCCGGCCGATCAGCCGCACCGGGTGCGGCAGCCAACGGGGGTCGCCCAAGACGAGGTCGATTGCAAACGCAGCCATCAGGCACCACTCCAACCTAACCCCAAACGATCCGGTAAAGGCTTCCCACATCGATCGACTTCCTCACCGCGTCGGCCAGCACGTCGAACCGGTTCTCCGCGGGCGGCTCCGGTACGGCCGCGCAGCCCGCCGCCGGAAACGCGCCGGGCTTCAGCCGCCCGAGCCACCAGCGGCGGAACGGTTCGCCGTCGAACAGCCCGTGCAAGTACGTGCCCCACACCCGCCCATCGGCCGAAGCCGTTCCATCGTAACCTTCCGCCGGCATGCCATGCCGCCGCGTAATGCGGAACAGCGGCGGGTTGCCGGGGTTACCCTGCGTGCAGCCCATGTGAATCTCGTAGGCTTCCACTTCCACTCCGCTTTCGGTATGCACCGCATGGACCCGCGCCGTCTCTTTGCGCGACTGGAACACGGTGGCACCATCGAGCAGTCGCAGGCCCTCGACCGAACCATGCGGCGACTCAACGTGCTCCGGGTCGAGGATCGTGTGTCCCAGCATTTGAAAGCCGCCGCAAATGCCCACGATTTCGACCTTCGCCGCCCGCGCCCGCCGCAGCCAGGGCTCGAACCCCCGCCGGCGCAAGTGTTGCAAATCGGCCACCGTACTTTTGGTACCCGGCAGGATGATCGCGTCGGGCAGGTCCGCCGGCGGCTCGCTGACGTAACGTACGGCCTCGCCAAAGCCATCGAAATCGGTGAAGTTGGAAATCCGCGGGTGCCGGATCACATCGATGCGAACGCTCCCCTTGGCGTGCAAGCCGTTGAGACGCCGCGGACCCAAAGCGGAGCGGGCCGGCAGCGTGTCCTCTTCCGCTATTCGCAGGTCATGCAAGTAGGGCACGACGCCGAGCACCGGCCGCCCCAGCCGCGCTTCGAGAAACTGCACGCCCGGCGTGAGAATGTCCGGATCGCCGCGGAACTTGTTGATGATCAAGGCCCGCACGCGTTGCCGTTCGTCCGCGTCGAGCAACTCGAAGGTACCCACGAGTTGCGCGAAGACGCCCCCCTTGTCGATGTCGCCGACCAGGATCACCGGAGCGTCGGCCATCGCGGCGGTGCGCATGTTGACGATGTCGTACTGCTTGAGGTTGATTTCGGCCGGGCTCCCCGCCCCTTCGATGACCACGACCTCGTAGCTCTCCAACAACGAGTCGATTGCCTGCTGGACCAGCGGCAGGAGCGAAAGCTTGTACGGCTGGTACTCCTTGGCCGTCATCGTGCCGGTGGCCCGGCCCAACACGACGACCTGGGAACCAACGTCGCTACAGGGCTTGAGCAGGATCGGGTTCATCGCCGTCGTGGGCTCGACCTCACAAGCCGCGGCCTGTTCGGCCTGGGCACGGCCGATCTCGCCCCCGTCGGCGCAGACGGCCGCATTGTTCGCCATGTTTTGCGCCTTGAACGGCGCCACGCGGTAGCCGTCCCGCCGGAAAATTCGGCAGAGCGCCGCCGTCAGCACGCTCTTGCCCACGTGCGAGCCGGTCCCTTGCACCATGATGGCCTTACCGCGCGGCATGCAGTGCCTCCACCAATCGCCGATTGTCGCTCCGCTTGCGCACCGCCACGCGCAAATAGGTATCCGGCGCCAGGCCGGTGAAGTTGTCGCACACGCGAACCACAATCCCCCGCTCAACCAGTCGCCGGGCTGTTTCGCGCGCCTTCGCAACGCGGAACAAGAGAAAGTTTGCCGCGGAGGGAAAAACTTTCACGCCCGGCACCGACTCCAGCCCCTGGATCAATTCCTCGCGGCGGTCGCGCACGAAGCGCCGCGTGAATTCCTGGTAGTCCTTGTCCAGCAACGCCGCCTGGCCCGCGATCTGCGCCGGCCTGCTGACGGACCAGGCGGGCTGCCGCGCGCGGAGCGCCGATACGTCGCCGACCACATAGCCAAGCCGCAGACCCGGACAGGCGAATAGCTTCGTGAACGACCGGATCACCAGCGTCCTGGGCCGGCCGACGGCACTCGCCGCCTGTCCGCCGGCCGCCTGCTCGGCGAAATCGAGGAACGTCTCGTCCACGACCAAAGTCGCCTCCAGTTCGGGCACTTCCGACAGCACACCGGTCGGGTTCGCCGGATTGCCCAACACCACCAGGTCGTCAGGCCTCACGTCGAGCCTGCTGAAATTCCAGCGGAAACCATCTTCCTCACGCGCTGGGATGGTGACGACGGTTCGGCCCCAAGCGCGGGCCGCATCCTCATATTCGGTGAACGCCGGCACATGTACCACGACGCGGCCCGGCGCCAACGCGGCCATCACAAGCTCAATCGCCTCACAAGCCCCATTGGTGACCAGCACCGATTCGGGCTTGACGCCATGCCGCTCGGCCAGCATGTGCCGTAGCGTCACCGAGTCGGGCTCGGGGTACGACGTCATGTGCTCAGGCGCCAGCGCCAGGGCCAACGAATCGGGCGGTCCCAGCGGGTTCAGGTTGACGCTGAAGTCCAATTGCCCTGCGCAGCCCGCCGCCGGAGATACTGCGCAGCCCGCCGCCGGAGACAATGCACCGGCCGCTCCGCCGTGCGAACGGCGGATCACATCTCCCTCGGCCGGAGCCGCCGTTGTACTACACATCTTTTGATCGCTGATGGTGAAATGGGAATCTATACTTCAAGCGGCCGACAATGAGACATTTTGCCACGAGAAAGTGGTGGCTGGTGGCAGAGCCTAAGCGATGCCCCGGCAAGATAGCGACCGGGGCATCGCTTAGGCTCTGCCCCAGCCACCGTGAATGTCTCATTCTCGACCGCGTGAAGTATATCATCGTTTTCCGCAGACATCCGCCTCCTCAAACGTGGCCATTTCGCGCGTCACGCGGCAGGCCGCGTCGATCAGGTGAAAGGCCAGCGCCGCGCCGGTCCCTTCGCCCAGCCGCAGGTCGAGGTTCAAGAACGGTCGCAATCCCATCTCCGCCAGTGCCAGCGGATGTCCGCGTTCCGCCGAACCATGAGCGGCAATCAAGTACGGCCTCACGGCCGGACACAGCCGAGTGGCCACGATCGCCGCCGCCGTCGAGATGAAACCGTCGATCACGACCGGCACGCGAGCCGCCGCGCCCGCGAGCATGGCGCCGGCGAGGGCGCCGATTTCGAATCCGCCGACGGTTTGAAGCAGCGAGAATCCGTCGCGGCGATCGGGACGGTGTCTCGCCAAGGCCCGCTCGATGACGTCGATCTTCCGTTTGAGACCTGCCGGGTCGAGCCCCGTGCCGAGGCCCGCCACCTCGGCGGCGGATCGCCCGGTCGCGGCGGCCACGATCGCCGCGGCGGCCGTCGTGTTGCCGATCCCCATTTCACCCATCCCGGCCAACTGGCACGGTTCGAACACGGAGATCCCGATCTCGACCGCGCGGACGGCCTCTTCGCGGCTCATCGCGGGTTCCCGGGCAAAATTGCGCGTGCCACGGGCAACCTTGCGCGACACCAGTCGCGGGTGCGCTTCGACTTCGCCCGCGATGCCCACATCGACAACCACCAACGTCGCTCCGGCCTGCCGCGCCAGCACGTTGATCGCCGCGCCGCCGCGGAGGAAGTTGGACACCATCTGCGCGGTCACGACGGACGGGTAAGCGCTCACGCGCTCGGCGGTCACGCCGTGGTCGGCGGCGAAGACATAAATCACTCGTTTCTCCAGCGGCGGCGGCACTCGTCCGCTGATCCCGGCCAACTGCATGGCCAACTCCTCGAGCCGGCCCAGGCTGCCGGGCGGCTTGGCCAGCGCGTTGAGCCGCGCGAGCGCGGCGCTCATGGCGGCGTCGTCGAGCGGACCGATACGGCGAATCGTTTCAGCCAGCATGTTTGATCCTCATGGGGATTCCGCAGACCACCAGTTCGACGTCGTCCGCCATGCTCGCCGCCCATTGGTTCGAGCGTCCCGCCAGCTCACGGAAGCGACGCCCCAGCGGGTGTTCGGGCACCACGCCCTGGCCGACTTCGTTGGTCACCAGCACGGTCGGATAGGTTGCCTGCCTCGCCGCGATGCAAAGGCCGCGGACCTCGGCCAGAATCTCCGCGTCGGCGACGTCGTCGATCAGCAACTGCGAGACCAGCAGGGTGAGACAATCGACCACGGCGCCGTCGAAGTCCGCCTGGAACGTGTCGGCCAAATGCCGGCTGGCTTCGACCGTGGTCCAGGATGCCGGCCGCTCAGCCCTATGGCGCGCAACCTTGGCGCGCATCTCGTCATCGCGCGGCACGCATGTGGCGACGAACAGGATTCGCTCGCCGCACTGCGAAGCCAACCGCAACGCGTGGGAGCTCTTGCCGCTCGCCGCGCCGCCCGTCACCAGAGTCAAGCGGCCCATGGCAAGCGCTCCGGGGATTCCGCGTCATCACTGCACCGCTGGAAAAACGAATCGCGCCTCATGGTCACCTCGCACGGATCGACCCATGAGGGACGGCACCCAAGTTTTCTTGGTCCCCCAAACCCGGCGCATGCCGGGGCCAACCCCCTCGGTCGCGCGCCGAGAAAAAAGGGTGTACTATCGTCGGCAGGTCTTCTGGCTCCGGACTTTCCCGCGCGACCTTCCCGCATTCGCAGTGACCGCGCTCGAACACGTCCGTTACAGCGGCGGGACCACCCCCGATTCGCACGGGGTTCCCTGTTAGGCCCAAATCGGGCACCGACGCCAGCATCACTGTACCCGTCTCCGCCGGCGTGTCAACTCGCCCTCGCCCGCTCCGGCCGCTCCGCGGCCCCGTTTCGACTGCGAGCGGACTGCTTCGACACTAACCCGCAGCGCAAGCACGGGGGGTCCGTACCGGCCCACGAAAGAGGAAGGACCATTTTTACGAAAAAAGCACGCACGTTGCGCAGCAACGGGCGTGCGAAAGAAAAACGGCAGCGAAGCGAAAAAAACGATCTCCGATAACCCCAGGACTCTGAGCATGCCGCGAAAGCGGCCAACAATTGCTTCCACACCCTTCGCCCCGCCCCACGCGCTTTTGGATCGTTTGGGAGGGGTTTCGGAGTCGTTTTTTTTCGCGTAGCGACGAGGCGCGGCGGACATCGTTACGCCCCGCTCTCCGGCCGTGCTAATCCTCGCATTCCGCGCGCTCGTTCGCTGCGCGTTCGCGCAGTTTGAAAAAATATTCTCGCGCCACGCGCGGCCCCGTGTCGCGCGTGCCGGGGCAACGCGGCGACAGCGCCTCGTTGCCGGCTTCGGCGCGGATCAACGCGACTTCAAATCCCCCTAAAAACGGAGATCCAAAAAAACGAGGGGTGGTGCGAAGTGTGGCGCGGGCAGACGCCGCCGCTTACGCGGCTTGCTCAGACGTCGTGGGGATGTCGAAGATCGCGTTTCTCCGCGCCTTCGCTGTGCCATGGCTACGCACGTCCGTATTCGATCGCCGATTGTGAGCGTGACCAAAAATCGTTGCAGCGACTGCTCGGCCAGTGATCGTCGTCGGCCGCGTGCTCATTTGGCCGGTGCCGTTTCGCCGGGCAAGCTGAACTTCATCGGCCGGATCACGACGGTCTCGTTGACCAGCGCAAACGGTATGAGATCGGCCAGGATCTCGTCACAGCGTTCGATGCCGACGTCGGCCATGTGTACCAGATCCTTGACGGGAGCGAGATGCTTGTACCTGAACTCCGAGAGTTCCCTCAACTGCCGCTGGCCGTCGATCAGTTCATCGAGCAACTGTTGTTGGGCGGCCAGGCTGGCCAGATCGATTTCGGCGGTGATCTTCAAATCCGATAAACGCGTCCGAATCGCGACCGCGACCGTGACCATTTTCTTATCGATCGCCTGCAGGCGCGCTTTCACGCCCGCCAGGTCGACCTTGAGCAACATGCGCTTCACCTTCAGGTCGCTGAGCGCCGGGTCGTCCAGCCGCTCGACGCCTTCGAGTTTCTCCTCTTGCTCCGCCGCGCGCAGCTCAAGGTCGGCCAACTTCGGAGCCGCATCGCGGCGCGATGCCGTGAGCCGGGCTTTTTGGTCCTCCGCAAGTTCTCGCAACCACCCCAAGAACCCGCGGTCGTAAAAATCGAGGAAATCGCGTGCCAGGCCCTGCGCTTCTTCCACGCTGGGCGCCCAAAAAACGTACTCCTGAAGCGGCGGGCGATCGACTTCCCGTGCCGGGGCGAAGAAAGACTGCAATTGGTTACTCGACCTGCTTTTCATTCTGGAAATCGCGTCCCCGATATCTTCCGGCCGCGTCCAAGCACGCTGTAGTTTCTCCCAAAGTCCCTGCCACGAGCGCCGCCGGCGGTGCTCGAGCCGGCAACGGTTGATCGTCACGCGGAACAACCAGCGGCGCTGGCCGCCGTCGTCCCACGTCCGCTCCTCCGCCGTGTTTGCCGCCAGGTACACGTCTTGCAGCACATCGTCGACCTGGTCGCGACCGACGCCCAGGGCGGCGACCAACCGCCGCAGTTCGTCCTGGGCGGCAAGCCAGACCGCCAACAGCGTTTGGTTCGGATCCGTCGGCACCACACTCCGCCGCCTCGCCACCGGCCGGGAGCCTGGGGTCGTCGCCGCAACTCGCCCTGAGGCCAGGTTTTTCAAGTTTCCGCTCCCAGGCCGTTTGCGTTTCCGAATAGATAATGCGCGAGGGGGTGCAAGTGTTGGTGGCTCCGTTGTGCCCTCGACCACGGCTTCGCCCTTCTAGCCATTGCCCGACCCTCGCGTTACACTGCCCTTGATGAACCTCAAGTCTCGTTCTGTGACGAAATTCGGTGACGGTCAAGGGTCAAACAGCGAAAAACACCGAAAACGGCCGAGTGGCGGAATAGGCAGACGCACGGGACTTAAAATCCCGTGGGGAGTAATCCCCGTGCGGGTTCGATCCCCGCCTCGGCTAATGACTTACGGCGATTCACCCCAAGGGGTCGCACGGTCAACACTCCAATAACACTCCATAGCCCGCAAGAATCCGCCCCGTTCAACCCGCCGTAGCGGCCCGCAAGGCCGACATCGTATCGGCGTTCATCGTCGCGTACCCCCTCCGCAAGGCGTGAAACCCGTAGCGATGGCAGCAGTCGGTGCATCCGCGCCGTTCGGCGTCCGGACTCCGCAACCTTCGGGTTCGCCAGAAGCGATGATGTCTTCTTCGGGCTGCTGAATTCCCGCCTTCACGAAGTTTGGGCACGCGCGCAGGAGACGAAGCTGCTGGAGTTGAACCTGGCACGCGAGCCGGCCGGATGATCGGCGTGTCGGCCGCATCCTCCTCCAGGCTCAGGTTCATTGCGGCGATCCAGGTTCGCTCTCGTGCTCTCGCGGCAATGCGACGCGGCTTTGAAAATAAAAAAACCGCCCACTGAAATGCTCAAGATATGGACTCACCAGTCGACAGCGGCGCTTGGCTTCCGTGTTGACGCGGGCGTAAGCCTCGTCTGTGGGAATCGTGAAGTATCGCTTGAAGTCGATTCCAAGTTCAGGCAGACCCAATGCCTGACGATCGGTTGTCGGATCGATCTTTTCAAGAAAGTGGTAACGCTCATCCCTGTTGGTCTTGATTTTGGACCACATAGTCGAGTTGATGTTATTGCTTCCTCTTAATGCATCGGCGGTCCAAACCTCGCAAAACAAGACATTCGGAATGGTTTTCTCCCGCCCCACTTCCTTGCCGTCGATCGTGATGCGATTCCGCGCCTTGAAGTCCCAGTCTAATTCGCAGTCCTGGGAAACAACGATAGCGAACGGGTGCGATTTATGCTGAATTACGGACGTCGCCGGCATGTCACCGCCAAGCGACAACTTGAGATGGACCTGAATGAGCCCGGAGATTACCTCTCCCTGCCGCAGCGCGCCGTCGGAAGACGTCGTATAAATCGCCTGCGCTTCCAAGGCATCATTCCTCGGTTGCCTGGAAAACCGGGCGCTCGTAGGTTCCCGCGAACCGCGCGGGTTCCTCGCGAACCGACTCCAACAGCGCGGGAGCAGGCGGCCTCGACTTGTAAAAGTCCCAGGCATCGCGCAGATTCTCGCATACTTCGCCCAACCCCTCATCAGGAATCTGGTTGACCAACACATGACACAAAAAGCGCTGCAACGCCGCAAGCGGCAAGGGAAACTCGGGTTCGGCGGCCGTCTGCTGAAAACTCATGGTATGCATTATCAACCCTTGTGGGATTTCGTGACTCCACGACATCACGAACGGCCCATGTTCGAGCTGAATGCTAGCATGCGGGCCAAGGTTCCATCGCGTCATGGAGTCGGTCGCTGATGCACCACCGGAATAGTCGGCCGGCATGCTTGTTGAAGGTATCAAGAACCGTGAAGGCATCGGCAGTCTCCGTTTTAGGCTCATTGTAAAAATCGGCGTCAATGACGTAGCGAGCTTCAGAATCAGCCGCACCGATGAGTCCGTGCCTAACCCGAACCCGCGCGGCGGAGTCCGGTAAGCGAAGCACAAATTCTCTCGCGGCATGCTCGACCTCGTCGGCGAGCGGCGACGCCAGTTCGCCCGCGATGGCCGGGCTAAGCAGTTCGTACCACGGAATATCGGATAAGCCCAGAACGCTTCGCCGGATGACGTCTCGATACCGCAGCCCCATTCGGGAATAGAAGGACGGCCGGTAGATTTCCAAGAGCGAGCGGTGCGCGCCGTCAAGACGAATACGGAACCCCTCCCATCGTTCGTAACTGGTCGTAGTCAGGACAAGGTGTTGCTGATTCAGGGAAAGTTGCCATTTCTCATCGGCGGACAGAAAATCGAATGTTCGGCCGCCGAGGGCGACGGAAAGCTCGGAGGGTATTGCCTTCATCATCATTTGGGGCGGTATGCCCGCCGGCACCGCAAACGCGGGCCGTTCACGAAGCAGCGGGTACTCCTCCCGAATGCGTTCCTGGAACGCGGCCGGCAACTCGGCCGCAATGCGCAATATCGGTGGGAAACGAAGCTGGCAAATCACCGCCTCAAGCGGATTCTTCGCGTAAATGACTCGCGGAGTTTCGGGGAGCGGCATTGGGAACCCTGTCGGCTAATTGGTCGGCTGCCTGATCGTTTGCTGGCCAAGGTCGCCAATCAACCCCTAGCAGATCATATCAGGCATTATTGCCCAGCTTATGGCAAATTGCAACCGTCGCGGCGGGAAGTCGTTGGCGGTAAGGCCAAAGCCTAGCGCGATGCTCGACGGCCGACACGACGCCGGCGCGCACGGCCGGCGGCAGTTTCGGCCAGGCGGCGACGATCGCCGTCAGGTCGACGTCGGCCGACTCGGCGCCGGCGTTGTTGGGCTGAGTTTTGGTTTCCCAAACACTCCATAAACACTCCATAGCCTAGCGACGTGAGCGGATTCGAGGCGACCGCGAAGCGCGTTTTCTGCGGGAAATTTGCGTCTCGCGTAGGCTGGCGTAGCGGGTAGGCTAGACTTAAAATCCCGTGGGGAGTAATCCCCGTGCGGGTTCGATCCCCGCCTCGGCTATTGACTTACGGCGATTGCCGCCGATGCGCTCCATGCCCAACACTCCATAAACACCCCACTTCGCTCCCAAGGCGAAACATGAAGTGATCGACGGGCTGCTGGCATGATTCCTCACTTTGCAACTTCCACGCACCATGCCCAAACTCAAATCGCTCCCGCGCCGAAGCCAGGTCAAGACCGCCGACACCTGGGATCTTTCCAGCCTCTTCGCCTCCGATGACGCCTGGGAAACGGCCTTCGGCGAGTGGGAACGGCGCATCGATCAGTATGCGAAATACAAGGGTCAGCTCGGCCTCACGGCGAAGCACCTGGCCGACTGCCTCCAATTCGACTGCGACTTCGATCGCGCGGGCGAGCGGCTTGGGACTTTCGCGTTCCTCAAGACGGCCGAAGACACGGCCAACAGCGCGTACCAACGAATGCTCGGCCGGCACCGCAACGCCTCAAGCCGCGCCGCGCAGGAAGCGAGTTACATTCGCCCGCAGATCCTCGCCCTTTCGCAAGCCAAAATCAGGAAGTTCATGGCGGCCAAGGAACTGGCCCCTTACCAACTGCTGCTCGAGCGGCTGCTGCGCGAGCGGCCGCACACGCTCTCCGACCGCGAAGAGAAGCTGCTGGCCATGCAGAGCGAAATGGCCGCCGCGGCCGGCCTGATCTTCCGGCAATTGAACAACGCCGACCTGAAATTCGGCGCCATTGAAAACGACCGTGGTCAGCGGATCGAGTTGAGCCACGCTTCGTTCTCGACCCTGCTCCATTCGCCCAATCGCCGGGTGCGCCGGCGGGCCTTCGCGCAGTATTACCAGGCGTTCGCCGCGCACGAGAACACGCTGGCCGCCACGCTGGCCGGCTCGATCCAGCGCGACGTGTTCCACGCGCGAGCGCGCTCCTTCGGCGGTTCTCGCGAGGCGGCGCTGTTTCCCGACAACGTGCCCGTCTCAGTCTACGACAACCTGATCGACTCGGTGCATCGGCACCTGCCGGCTCTCCACCGCTATTACGAGTTGCGGCGGCGGAAGATGAAACTCAAGCAAATTCACCCATTCGACACGTACGTGCCGATCTTGAGCGAGCTGGAAACCAAGCACACCTGGAAGCAGGCCTGCGCGGTCGTGATCGAGGCGATGCGACCCTTGGGCGCGGAGTATGGCCGCGCGCTGGAGGCGGGCCTGCTGGGCCGCTGGTGCGACCGCTACGAGAACCAGGGTAAACAAAGCGGCGCCTTCAGTTCCGGTTCGTTCGACGGCCAGCCCTTCATCCTGATGAATTACCAGGGCGACGTGCTCGACCATGTCTTCACGCTGGCCCACGAGGCGGGGCACTCGATGCACTCCTACTACTCGGCGCGGCACCAGCCCTACCAATACTACAACTACACGATCTTCGTCGCCGAGGTGGCCAGCACCTTCAACGAGCAGCTCCTGAGCCGGCATCTGATGGCCCAGGCCGGCGACGACCGGCGGCGGGCCTTCCTGATCAACCGCGAGATCGACGCCATCCGCGGCACGGTCCTGCGGCAGACGATGTTCGCCGAGTTCGAGAAGCTCACGCACGAGCTGGCCGAGCGCGGCGAGCCGCTGACGGTCGAGCGGTTCAAGAGCGTCTACCGCGAGTTGCTCCAGCGCTATTTCGGACCTGACTTCACGCTCGACGGCGAGCTTTCGCTGGAGTGTTTCCGCATCCCGCACTTCTACCGGGCGTTTTACGTCTACAAGTACGCCACCGGTCTCTCGGCGGCCATCGCCCTGGCGGAGCGCGTCATCTCGGGTGGCCCGCGCGAGCTGGACGACTACCTGAACTTTCTCAAGGGGGGCTGTTCGCAAGACCCGCTCGACCTGCTGCGCGGGGCCGGCGTCGACATGGAACAGCCGGCCGCCGTCGATACGGCGCTGGAGTATTTCGGCAAGCTGGTGGAGGAGTTGGAGGAGTTGCTCTGACGAGGAGTGTCGCAACGGGGTGCCGCCACGACGGAGGGTTGTCTGCGTAACGCTCGTAGCGTGGGCTTTAGCCCGCGTTCGTTGTGGGCGGTGCCCACCTACGGGCTACGGGGTTGTGGGCGTAACGCTCGTAGCGTGGGCTTTAGCGCTTTAGCCCACGCCACGAGCCGCTCTGCGTGGGAACGTCGCAGCGGACGCTCCGCGTCAAGGTAGGCTCGTAACCCTCCGTGTTTGGCCGTTCTTGCCGACCCTGCAACTCGGCCAGTTGAGCTTTCAAGTGAGCGATCCGAGCTTGCGCCGCGGGTTAGTGTGACGGCAGACTGCGCGCGTTCTCCCCAGGACCATGAATAATCCGGGCTTGCCAAGCCCGCTGGAGCGGGACCATTGCTTCCTACCCCGCCCGCTTCCGCAGGCTCGGCTTTTCGCCGAGATCCTCGCGCCATTTGAGCGTGGTGGCCGGCGGTTCACGCCGTTCGGCGACCACGCCCCTGGTGCTGGACGCGAAGAAGGTGGCGAAGCACGCGGCGGGACCGGCGGCGAATTCGGATCGCAGCCGATCGAGGATGTGTTGCCATTTCAGCCCGCTGCGATAAATCAGCCGGTAGGCGGCCTTGAGCTGCGTGATGTCTTCGTTCGTAAAGCCATTGCGGCGCAGACCGACGGTGTTCAACCCCACGACGTAGCTGCTACGGCCGTCGATCGTGACAAAGGGCGGCACGTCCTTGACGACGCGGGCCAGGCCGCCGACCATGGCATACCCACCCACGCGGCAGAACTGGTGGACGGCCACGTTTCCCGACAGGTAAGCCCGGTCTTCGACGGCGACGTGGCCGGCGAGCATCGCATTGTTGGCGAAGATCGTGTGGCTGCCAACGCGGCAATCGTGCGCCACATGCACGCCGGCCATCAGCAAGTTATGGTCGCCCACCTGGGTGGCCTGGTCGTGGTGCAAGGCGCGATGCACGGTGGCGTGCTCGCGGATCGTATTGTGCGACCCGATGACCACCGTACCGATTCGTTCGGGCATCTTCAGGTGTTGCGGGAGTCCGCCGATCACCGCCCCCTCGAAGATGTGATTGGCTTCGCCGAGCACCGTCCCCTGTTTGACCACCACCTGGCTTTCCAGCACACAGTCGTCGCCGATGACCACGTCGTGTTCGACGACGCAAAAGGGGCCGACGACGACCTGGTTGCCGATTCGCGCCGTGGGATCGACCACGGCCAACGGGTGGATTCGCACCGGCGATGACCCTTCAGCAGGAGGTTGGGCCCGACTGCCACCGCGGCGTTTGACCCGCGGAACCCTCGCGCGGGCGTGGCGAGGCGGACGGTGAGTCTTCCGCCCACGTAAGTCTATCGGCCAACGACCGGCCGCAATTCAACAAAAGGTAACGGTTGCGCCGGTTTTTTCGAGTGGATTTATTTAAGTCGTCGCAGGCCAAGAATGAGACATTTTGTCACGAGAAGGTGGTGGCTGGTGGCAGAGCGTAAGCGATGCCCCGGCTACATAGCGACCGGGGCATCGCTTAGGCTCTGCCCCAGCCACCGTGAACGTCTCATTCTCGGCCGCGCGCAGTCTATTAACAACGCGCCGCTTAAAGAGTAGGATCATCGCATGGGGACGACGAAACCACGATTCAACGGGAGATTGGCATGGCAAGCAACGAGGAACTGTACGACGAGGCGGACCACCTCAAGGAACAAGGCGACCTGGAAGGCGCGGTTGCGAAGCTGCGGGAATTGGTGGGTCAGGATCCGAAGTATGCCCTGGGCCATTCGGCCCTGGCACGCTATTACACCCGGATGCGGCGTCACGACGAGGCGATCCGGCACGCCTTACTGGTCTGCCAGTTGGAGCCCAACGATGCGTTCAGCTTCACCGCGCTGAGCGTCACGTACCAACAAGCGGGCCGAATTCAAGAGGCCGAGGACGCCAAGGCGCGGGCTCATATGTTCGGGCATCAGCATTGAGGCCCCACGTCAAAAGTCCGCGTTGCCCGGCGTGCGCGGGAAGGGGATCACGTCGCGGATATTACCCATGCCCGTGATGAATTGCACCGCCCGTTCGAGCCCCAGTCCGAAGCCGGCGTGGGGCACGGTCCCATAACGCCTGAGATCGGCATACCAACCATAGTTCGCCGGATCGAATTCCTGCTCGCGCATGCGAGTTTCGAGCACGTCCAGCCGCTCTTCGCGCTGGCTGCCGCCGATGATCTCGCCCACCTTGGGCACCAGAATATCCATCGCCCGCACCGTGCGGCCGTCGTCGTTGACCCGCATGTAGAACGGTTTGATCGCGCGCGGATAATCGTAGAGGATCACGGGCCGCTTGAAGGTCTGCTCGGTCAGGTAGCGCTCGTGCTCGGCTTGCAGGTCGCGCCCCCAGCCGACCGGAAACTCGAACTGTTGCCCTGATTTCTCCAACAGCGCGATCGCCTCGCTGTACGAGAGTCGTTCAAACTCGCTGGCAACGACCCCCTCGAGCGTGGCCAGCACCGTATCGTCGATGCGAGTCTTGAAGAATCGCATGTCTTCCGGCAGCCGCTTCAGCACGTCGCGGAAGATGCGCTTCAGGAAGGCCTCGGCCAGATCCATGTTATCGGTCAGGTCGAAGAAGGCCATCTCCGGCTCGACCATCCAGAACTCGGCCAGGTGCCGGGACGTATTCGAGTTTTCGGCGCGGAAGGTGGGCCCGAAGGTGTAAATTTTGCCGAGCGCGCAGGCGAAAGCCTCGCCTTGCAATTGGCCGCTGACGGTCAAGTAGGCGGGGCGGTTGAAAAAGTCCTTGCCGTAATCGACTTTCCCCTCCTGCTTGGGAACATTGGCCATGTCGAGGGTGGTGACCTTGAACATTTCGCCCGCCCCTTCGCAGTCGCTGGCGGTGATGATGGGCGTATGGACATAGAGGAAGCCTTGCTCCTGGAAGAAGTCGTGGATCGAGCGGCTCACGCAGTTCCGCACCCGCGCGATCGCGCCGAACGTATTCGTCCGCGGCCGGAGGTGGGCGATCGTGCGCAGGAACTCGAACGAGTGCCGCTTTTTCTGCAGGGGGTACGAGTCGGGATCGGCCAGCCCGTGAACGATGACCCGGCCGGCATGGACTTCGGTTTCCTGCCCTTGGGCCGGCGACGCCTTGACCATCCCCTCGACGGTCACGCTGGCGCCGGCGCCGAGCTTCTTGATCTCGCTTTCGTAGTTCGCCAGCGCCGCCTCGGCGACGATCTGCACGTTGCCGAACGACGAGCCGTCGTTCAGTTCCAGGAAGCTGAAGCCCCCCTTGGAGTCGCGTCGAGTACGGACCCAGCCGGCGATTCGCGCTGCGCGGCCCACCGACTCGCCGCGGCGAGCTTCGGCTACGGAAAGTTTTTCCATGAGTTGTGTGGTGAGGGGTGAGAGGTTAGGGGTTAGTGGTTAGTGACTACGAGCCAACCAGCGTTCGGCGTCGAGCGCGGCCATGCAGCCGCTTCCGGCGGCGGTGACGGCCTGGCGATAATAATCGTCGGCGACGTCGCCGGCGGCGAACACGCCTTCGACGCTGGTGGAGGTGCGAAACGGGACCGTCCAGCGAACGTACTTTTTCGGGGTCAACTCCAGTTTCCCTTCCAGGAAATTCGTATTGGGCGTGTGGCCGATGGCCAGGAACATGCCCGTCGCGGCCAGTTCGCGGTGGCCGTCGCCCGCCGCGATCTTCACTCGCACGCCGGTCATGCCTTGCTTGTCGTTGCCGAGCACCTCGTCGACGGCGCTGTTCCAGACCATTTCGATCTTGGGATCTTTGAGCACCCGTTCGGCCATGATCTTTGAAGCCCGCAGGGCGTCGCGGCGGTGGACCATGTAGATCCGCTTGGCGAATTTCGACAGATAGTTCGCTTCTTCACAGGCGGAGTCGCCCCCGCCGACCACGACGAGCGGCTGGTCGCGGAAGCGTGGCAGGGCCCCATCGCAGACCGCGCAGGCGCTGACGCCGCGGTTCTTGTAAGCGTCTTCCGAGGGGAGTCCCAGGTAATTGGCCCGCGCGCCGGTGGCGACGATCACCGCCTGGGCCTCCGTCACGCCGCCTTCGGAGGCGGTCAGCTTGAACGGCCGCCCGCTGAAATCGACTTCGACGATGTCATCGCTGACGATGCGCGTGCCGAAGTTCTTGGCCTGCTGCCGCATCAACTCCATCAACTCCGGACCACTGACACCGGCTTTCTGGTGGGGGGGCATCGTGGCTCGCTGGGCCTTGGCGATCGAGTGGTCGAGGTACGCTTCCAGATTTCCGTGCGGGAAGCCTGGATAATTCTCGACCTCGGTCGTCAGGTTCAACTGGCCCAGGGGTAACGTGCCCCCGACACGGTTTTCTTCCGTGACGGCGCCCTCGAACACGAGCGGTTTGAGGTTCGCCCGCGCGGTATAGATGGCGGCGGCCCAGCCGGCCGGACCGCTGCCGATAATCACGACGTTTTCAGCCAATTCCAAAACTCCTTACGTAGGGGGGCGATCGACGGGGAAGCGCTATTATACCGCGCGCGGCCTGCTTCGACACTAACCCGCAGCGCAAGCCGCGGGGGTCCGCGGCGGCCCACGAAACGGAAGGAATCATTTTCCCGAAAAAAGCACGCTCGTTGCGCAGCAACGAACGTGCAAAAAACAAAACGGCGGCGAAGCGAAAAAAAACGACTTCCGAATACCCCATGACGTCTGAGCGAGCCGCGAAAGCGGCATCCAATTGCCGCGCCACCCTTCGCCTTACCCCACGCTCTTTTGGATCGCTTTGGGAGGGGTTTCGGAATCGTTTTTTTTCGCGCGGCGCCGAGGCTAGAGCGTCGTTCGCGGCTCGCGGGCCGGAACCTCGCGGCGTTCAAATGGCCAATAACCGGGGGCGCTCCCACGCTCCGAAAAAACTGGCAAAACCGTACCTTTACCCGACGAAAGCCGCCGCGCGGAGGGTGCGACTGCGCGAAACGTGCGAGAAAGTCTTAACGTATCCAAAGCCGGGCAATCCGCCGAGACGGATTTCCTGGTCGGTACAGGTACGGTTTTGCCAGTTTTTTCTTGGGCATTTTCGGCTGCGCCGAAACCGCCGTGCCGCCCCGCGTTTGCGGCGAGTCGGCGGCGGAATGCCTGTTCGCAGTACATCCGGCACAATCGTCAAGGGCGCCTCGGATTTCGCCGCGGCGCCTTTCGTGCCGCCGTTGTGGCGCGGAGCGAGTTGCATTTGCTCGGCTCTGACACAGACTTGAGCATGCGAGTGTCGCGGATTGCCGACTGGGATCAACCGTCCACCCTGGCGAGCCAATGGAACGTCTTGGCGCGAGGGGTGCCGTTCCGTAGCTGGGACTGGATGGCCACCTGGTGGCGGCACTACGGCGGCCCACGTCCGCGCGGCGCGGCGCGGCGGGAATGGTTCGTATTGGGCGTCCATGACGCGGCCGGCACGCTGGCCGGCCTGGCTCCCTGGTATCGCCAAACGGGCGCGGGGCGCTCGCGCACGGTGCGGTTTCTCGGTTCGGGCCATGCGTGCGGCGATTACCTTTCCGTGCTTTGCCGGCCTGGCTGCGAGACGGAAGTGGCCGTGGCGCTGGCCGATTGGTTGAGCGAACATCGCGGGCCGCGCGCCGGCGACCCACATGCCTGGGACCGCTTGGAGATGACCGGCGTCGACGCGGGCGACAAGACGGTGAACATCCTGGTCGCGCGGCTCGCCGAGCGCGGGTCGTTGGTCCACCGGCGTCCGGCGCCCTGTTGCTGGCGATTGCCGTTGCCGGCCGATTGGGAAGATTATCTGGCACGGCTCTCCAAGTCGCACCGCAAGCAGCTCCGCCGCTTGCAACGGCGGCTTTTCGACACCGGCCGGGCCGTGCTGCGGCAAGTCGCCGACGAGGCCGACCTGGCACGCGCCCTGGCGATTCTGACCGACCTCAACGAGCGCCGCCGCGGCGGCCTGGGCGAAGCGAGCTGTTTTGCCCAGCCAGGCTTCGCGGAGTTTCATCGCGAGGCCACCGCGCACCTGTTGCGCGCGGGCAGTCTGCGGCTTTCGTGGTTGGAACTGGACGGACGGCCCATCGCCGCCGAGTACCAACTCGCCGGTGACGGTGTGGTGTACGCTTACCAGTCGGGGATCGAGCCGGAGGCCTTGGCCGACGAGCCGGGCCGGCTGGCGACGATGGCCACGATCCGCGCGGCGATCGACGGCGGCTACCGGGCATACGATTTGTTGCGCGGCGACGAGGCTTACAAGGCCCATTGGCGCGCCGAGCCGCGTCCGAGCCTCGACTTGCGCGTGTTGCCTGGCACACGCGCCGACCGATGGCGCCGCGGCGCGTGGCGGGTCGGCGACCAGGCGCGCGCCTGGCTCAAGAACGGTTGGAGGTTGGCCCGGGCGTAAGAGGTTACAGGTTACAGGTTACAGAACGCGGGCTAAAGCCCACGCTACGTAGGGTGGGACGGGTGGGACCAGATCGACCCGATCGCGCAGCGATCGCAGGCCCACCATTTTCCTTCCGACTTCCGACTTCCGACTCCTGTCATCCCATGTTGCTCACCCACACTGCCGTTGACCCACTTCGCGTCGAACCGCTGACGTCGTCAATCGCGTTGGCCGACCTGGCCGGGCCGTGGAACGCGCTGGCCGGCGACGTGACGTTCCGACGTTGGGAGTGGCTCGAAGCCTGGTGGCGCCATTATCGCCGCCCCGGAATGGACCTGTTCGTGCTGGCCGTCCGCGACGCCGACGGAGAATGGGTCGGATTGGCTCCCTGGTACATCGACCGCTCGATCCGAGCGGGGCGAGTCGTCCGGTTTCTCGGTTCGGGCGAGGTCTGCTCCGATTACCTCTCGCTGCTCACCGCGCCCGGCCGCGGCGCGGCGGTCGCGCGGCGGGTCGCCCATTGGTTGGCCGAGGAGGGCGCCGGCGATTGGGATCTCATCGAACTGGACGGTGCGGCGGCCAACGACGAAACGCTCGGCTCATTGGCCGACTCGCTAACGGCCCAAGGGCACACCCCGCATCGCCGCGAGCGGCCCGGCACATGGCGGGTGGAGCTGCCCGGCGGTTGGGCGGCCTACACCAGACGGCTCTCCAAGTCGCGAAAAGGTGGGGTACGGACGCTGGAGATTCGCTACTTCGATACGGGCCGCGCCGTTCGCAAATCGGTCGAGAGCGAAGAGGAACTTCCTCGCGGCCTGGCGGTTTTGCGCGACTTGCACCAGCGCCGCCGCGCCAGCCTGGGCGATCGGGGCTGTTTCGCGTCGCCGCGTTTCGACGGCTTCCTGACCGAAGTCGCTCGGCGGTTTCTCGCGTTGGGCGAATTGCGGCTGCACTGGGTTGAGTTGGACGGCCGGCCCGTCGCCGCGCAGATCGACTTCGTCTCTGGGGATACCTACTACAATTACCAATCAGGCATCGCGCCCGACGCGATGGCCGACAAGCCCGGCTGGCTGATCCAGATGGCCTCGCTCAAGGACGCGATCGACGAGGGCCTGCCGGCTTACGACTTCCTGCGCGGGGACGAGCCGTACAAGGCCTCATGGCGCGCCGAACGTCATGCCCTGATGGAACTACGGATCGTCGGCCGCCGTCCGGCGGCGCGACTCCGGCACCGCGCCTGGCTGGCGGGCGCGCGCGTCAAGCGCTGGTTGCGCGCACGTTGGGCCGCTGGGCGCCGCCCACCCTTTGTGGCGTGGGCTTTAGCCCGCGTTCATCGTGGGCGCCGCCCACCCTACGATTCGTCACGCGATTCAAAAGAGATGCAAACGCAAACCACGGTGCCATCATGAGACTCTCCTTTTCGTCGCGCTGCCTGTTGAGCGCCTACTACCACGGCACGTATCCCTACCGCCTCCGGCGAAACCGCCGCGCCGCCGCGGCGGGTCGCGCGCCGGTGATCGTGCTGTTCTACCACCGCGTCGCCGACGAGAAACCGAACGACTGGACCTGTAGCCACGCGATGTTCGCCCGGCAAATGCGCTGGCTGAAACGCCGTTGCGACATGGTTTCGCTGGCCGAGGCGCAGCGGCGCATTCGCCGCGGAAACCACCGGACCGCGGTGAGCGTCACGTTCGACGACGGTTACGCCGAAAATTGCGACCGCGCCATACCGCTGTTGCTCGCCGAGCGCATCCCTTGCACCTATTTCGTCGCCGTCGGCAACGTCTTCGAAGGACTCCCCTTCGCGCACGACGTGGCGCGAGGCGAACCGCGGCCGCCCAACACGCTCGACCAGTTGCGCGCCATGGCCGCCGCCGGGATCGAGATCGGGGCCCACACCCGCAGCCACGCCGACCTGGGCGCGATCAGCCACGTCGAGCACCTGCGCGACGAAGTCGTGGCGGCGGGCGAAGAGTTGCAAACCGCGATCGGCCATCCCGTGCGCTACTTCGCCTTTCCCTTCGGCCTGCGCGCCAACTTGAACCCGCTTGCATTTCAGGCGGCCTACGAAGCCGGCTACGACGGCGTCTGTTCCGCCTACGGCGGCTACAACTTCCCGGGCGACGACGATTTCCACTTGCAGCGGATTCACGCCGACGACGACCTGCTTCGGCTGGCGAACTGGGTGACGGTCGATCCACGCAAGCTCCGCGCGCCTCGCTACGACGGGTATCGATTGAGCCACTTGCCCGAACCCGCGGGAGCGCCCCAGGCGTGAGCACCGCCACCTCCACGACCGACAGCGCCTCCACGACCGACAGCGCCTCCACGATCGACAGCGCCGCCACGATCGACAGCGCCGCCACGATCGACAGCGCCGCCACGACCGACCGCGCCTCCTCGACCGACCCCGCCGCCACGCCGACGCGCGGCGACACGTTGGCCGCCGGCGTGCTGATGCTGCTCGGCGTCACCGTGGCCCAGCGGCTGGTCGGCTTCGCGCGCGGCGTGCTCTTTTGCCGCTGGCTCGATCCCGATCAGCTCGGCCGGTGGGATCTTTCGTTCGGCTTCCTGATGCTCGCCGCGCCCTTGGCCGTGCTGGGGTTGCCCGGCTCGTTCGGACGCTACGTCGAATTTTACCGCCGGCGAGGTCAATTGAAGACATTTCTCGCGCGCGCCGGCGGCTGCTCGGCGCTGTTGGCGGTGGCCGCGTCGGCCGTGGTGGCGTTGGGAAACCGGTGGTTCTCGCGGCTGATCTTCGGCGGCGACGACGGCCGCGAGCTGGTCGTGCTCTTGGCCGGCGGACTGGCGCTGTGGACCGCCCATACGGTGCTGACGGCGATCTTCAACGCCTTGCGGATGACGCGCATCGTGTCGGCGATGCACTTCATCAACAGCATGGCCTTCGCGGTGCTGGGCGTGCTGTCGCTCTGGTTCTGGGAGCCGAGCGCGGCGAGCGTCGCGTGGGCCTTCGGCGGCGCGTGCCTGTTGTCGGGCGCCGCCGGCATGTTTTGGCTGCGCGGGGCGGTGCGCGACCTGCCGGCGACGTGCTTGCCGGTTCCACAGCGCGACTTCTGGGGCAAGCTGCTGCCGTTCGCCGCGTGGGTTTGGATCGCCAACGCGCTGGCCAATGTTTTCGGCCTGGCCGACCGTTACCTGATCGTCCACCACAGCGGGCTGCCGGAGTCGGCGGCGTTGGCCTTGATCGGCGATTACCATAGCTCGCGGGTCGTGCCGCTGTTGTTTCTGGGCATTGCCGAGATGCTGTCCGCGATGATCATGCCCCACCTCAGCCACGACTGGGAGGCGGGTCGGCGCGAGCAAGTCGCCCGGCGGCTGAATCGGATCATCGCGCGATTCGCCCTGGCGCTCACGTTGGCTTCGGTGGCCGTGCTCGTGATATCGCCTTGGTTGTTCGGCGTCGCTTTGGCGGGCAAGTTCGCCAACGGCCTGGCCGTTTTGCCGTGGACATTGGCCTCGTGCGTTTGGGGTTCGCTCGCGGTCGTGGCGACGAACTATCTTTGGTGCGCCGAGAAGGCGCGCCTGGCCTGCGTGGCGTTGCTGGTCGGGCTGGCGGTCAACGTGGGATTGAACCTTTGGCTGCTGCCGCAATTCGGCCTGCTCGGCGCGGTGCTGGCGACCGCGGCGGCCAACCTTGCCGTGCTGTTCATGGTTTACGCCGCGGCCCAGGCTAACGGTTTGCGAGTCGACCGCGGCGTGTGGCTGATTTCGTTGCTTCCCGCGGCATTGGTGCTGGGCCCCTGGATCGGACTGGCGGCTGTGGCCGCCGTGGCGTTACTCCATGGCGAGCGGTTGGGAATGAGACATGGTTCGGCTCCGACCCCCGTTCTGTAGGGAACGCCCTCCGTGGCGTTCCGTGAAGCTGGTGCGACGTCGTCAGCGGGACACGGAACGCCACGGAGGGCGTTCCCTACAGAACCCAAAACGAACGAACAGGCAAAACGAGCGAGAAACCCATGTCGCAGCGAAAATTCCGCCATCTCAAGCCGCCCAGCGACCGCGGACCCTTGCGGGTGATGTTCGTCATCACCTGCATGCCGGTCGGCGGCGCCGAAACGCTGCTGCTGAACCTGGTGCGCCGGCTCGACCGTTCTCGGTTCGCGCCGGAGCTTTGTTGTCTCAAGTTCTTCGGTCCTCTGGGCGAGGAATTGGCCCGTGAAGTGCCCGCCTTCACCGGTCTCCTGGCCGACAAGTACGATGTTCGAGTGTGGGGTCGCTTGACACGGCTGTTGCGCCAACGGCGGATGGACGCGGTGATTACCGTCGGCACGGGCGGCGACAAGATGTTCTGGGGCCGGCTGGCCGCATGGCGCGCCGGCGTGCCGGTGATCGCCTCGGCGTTGCACTCGACCGGCCTGCCCGACCATGTCGAATGGCTCAACCGGCGGCTCGAACCGCTCACCGACGCCTTCATTGCCGTGGCCCAGCCGCACGCCGAGTACCTCGCCCGTTGCGAGGGATGCCCGCCACGCAAGGTGCGAGTGGTTCCCAACGGCGTCGACGCCGAGCGATTTCGTCCCCTTCCGCCGCCGCCCGGCTTGCGTGAGGCGCTGGGCCTGCCCGCCGACGCGCCGGTAGCCGCCATGGTGGCCGCGTTACGGCCGGAAAAGAACCACGAGTTGTTCTTGCGTGCCGCGGCGCTGGTGCGTGCCGCGCTGCCCGCCGCCCGCTTCCTCGTGATGGGCGACGGCCTCTTGCGGACGCGGCTCGAAGCGCTGGCCGCCGAGTTGGGTCTCGCCGGCGCGGTGCATTTCCTCGGCACGCGGAGCGACGTTCCCGAACTGCTCTCATTGGTCGACGTGCTTGCGCTCAGCTCGCACATGGAGGCCAATCCGGTGTCGATTCTCGAGGGCCTGGCGTGCGAAAAGCCGGTCGTGGCCACGCGGGTCGGTTCGATTCCCGAGACGGTCCAAGACGGCGTCAACGGCTTTCTCGTGCCCCCCGGCGACGCCGAAAGCATGGCCGAGCGGTTGACCACGCTCTTGAACGACCGGGCTTTGGCCCGCCGCCTCGGCCAGGCGGGACGCCGCCTCGTGGCGGCCGATTGGTCGCTGCGGAGCATGGTCGAGGGATACCAGGATTTGATTCACGAGATTTACTGTGCGAAGGCCGCGGCGGCCCACGAAACAGACAGGGTCATTTTTACGAAAAAAGCACGCACGTTGCGCAGCAACGGGCGTGCGAAAGAAAACGGCGGCGAAGCGAAAAAAAACGACTTCCGAATACCCCATGACGTCTGAGCGAGCCGCGAAAGCGGCATCCCATTGCCGCGCCACCCTTCGCCTTACCCCACGCTCTTTTGGATCTCTTTGGGAGGGGTTTCGGAATCGTTTTTTTTTTCGCGAAGCGCCGATGCTAAGCGAGCGATTAGTCTTCGTACCCCGGACGGTCGCCCGCCGCGGCCCGTTCGCGCTCCAGCGCGCGATTCAACGACGAAATCGTCACGCACCCGGCGACGGCGTCGGCGCGCCCGAGTTCGTCAATCGCGCTGTCAGCGCCGAGGACGTTCGCGATCCATTCGCGCGCCCGAGGGTGGCCCGCGCGCGCCTGGCAGGTGGCGGCCTCGACGAGGCGCTCCCACGCGGCCGGAGTCACAACGTAGAAGACCACGGACCAATAATTTGGCTCTTCGCGAGCGCAGCTTCCGAAAAAACTGGCAAAACCGTACCTTTACCCGACGAAAGATTCGAGGCGAAGGGTGCGACTGCGCGAGACGTGGGAGAAAGTCTTAAGCCGTCTAAAGCCGGGCAATCCGCCGAGACGGATTTCCTGGTCGGTACAGGTACGGTTTTGCCAGTTTTTTCTTGCGCAGTTTCGGCTGCGCCGAAGCCGCGTTGTGCGCGTTGGCGTTTCCGCCGCGGCCGGGCGCGATGGCCCCCCATTCGACCATGCCGATGTGTCGCGGTTTTTCCGTCTTTACGGTGGCGGCGACCGATGGTATTTTGCGGCTCACGCCGCCGGAAGCGAGGTCGTTCGTGCCCAAGAGAAAAACCCTCAATCACTTGCTCTTGCTGTGCCTTTTCGCCGTGGCGGCGTACTTCGCTCCGCTCGTGGCGTGCTTCTATCTGGCTTGCGGGCTCTACGACGTCGGGCGGAACGGGAACCTGAACGCCGGCGTCGCGCGGCAGTACTTCCTGGGCAACGGCATGTTGACCTGGCTGCTGTCGCCGTTCAACGCGCTGCTCGACCTGCTGTCGCTGCCCCATTGCAACAAGGGCATTTACCGCTTGCAAGACCTGCCGGCGGAGTGCCGGGGCGAGATCCAGAGTCTGATCGATACGGCGTCCACGACGGATCTGGTCGGCCGCTTGGAGGAAGAGGCCCGGCAACAGCCGCGCACGATGATCTTTTTCAAGTGGTTCGGCCGCAATGTGGACACGTCGATCACCATCCCCGCGTACCAGCGGAAGTTCAAGTACGTCAAGACGATCGGAGTTTCGGTGTTCAGGAAGCGCGCCTCGACGTCGCGTCACTTCGGCCCGCTGCGCGCGACGCTGCGGGTGTTGTACAACCTCAACGACATGACCGACGACACGGCCTTCATCCGCGTCGGCGCCGTCGAGAACCACTGGCGCGAGAACAAACTGTTCATCTTCGACGACACGCTCCTGCACCAGTCGTTCAACGGGTCCGACCAGGCCCGCTACTGCCTGTTTGTCGACGTCCTGCGCCCCTCGCTCGTCTCCGGCCTGTTTTCGCTGGTCGTCAGCGGCGTCCGCTGGGCCATGGGCGGCTTCAACCACATATTCTACAAGTACTGGGCGGTGATCAAATAGTTGGCTTGGTGGGCGGTGCCCACCCTACATGTGACTCACGATACGGTTCCCAATTCACCGGCTTGCTTCTCGCCGCGCGTCGTCGCGCTCACGCCCGAGGGGCGTGGCGCCGTGGCCACGGTGCTGGTGGCCGGCGCTGACGCGCTGCCGGTCGTCGGGCGGCTGTTTCGCCCCGCCGGCGGGCGGCCCTTGGCGTCATTCCCCTTGGGGCGGATCGTGTTGGGCCGCTGGGGCGCCGAGCCCGGCGAGGAACTGGTCGTCGTCCGCCAGGGGGCCGACCGCGTCGAGATCCATTGCCACGGCGGCCGGGCGGCGACGGCGGCGGTCGTCGAGGCGCTCGCCGGCGCCGGATGCCGGCCAACGACCTGGCAAGTGTGGCATCATGACGAAGCGGGCGATGCGGTTCGGGCCGCGGCGCTCGAAGCCCTGGCCCACGCGCGCACCCAGCGCACCGCCGCCATCCTGCTGGATCAGTACCACGGAGCGCTGGGCCGGGCGATGGACGAAATCGCGCGACGGCTGCGGGCGGGCGATGCCCCGAGTTTGGCGGCCGCGCGCGATGGCTTGCGGGCGTTGCTTGCCCGCGGGTCATTGGGACGTCACCTGGTCGTTCCCTTTCAAGTCGTTTTGGCCGGACGGCCCAACGTGGGCAAGAGCAGCCTGATCAACACGTTGGTCGGCTATGGCCGCTCGATCGTCCACGACGAGCCGGGCACCACGCGCGACGTGGTGACGGTCGCCACGGCGTTCGACGGTTGGCCGGTCGAATTGTCCGATACGGCGGGACTGCGCGCCGGCGGCGATGCGCTCGAAGCCGCCGGCATGCGCTTGGCGCGCCGGCATCTGGCCCAGGCCGATCTGCGGCTGCTCGCGTTCGACGCCGGCCGGGCCTGGACGACTGACGATGACGAACTGTTGGCCGAATGGCCCGCCGCCCTGGTGGTGCATACCAAAAGTGACCTGCCGCCGGACATCAGCCGCCCTCGTCCGGCGGGCGTGTCCGCCAGCAGCGTCGCGGCGGGCGGCGCCGACGAACTGGCACGCGCGATCGCCGCGCGGCTGGTGCCCGACCCTCCCACGCCGGGCGCCGCGGTGCCCTTTGCCGAGCCGCAGATCGCGCCGCTGGCCCACGCCCTGGCGTATATCGATTCCAGCGACCCCATGTCGGCGGCGCAGGCGCTCGGAGGGGAAGGCGATAGGCGTTAGGCGTTAGGCGGGTTCGGGCGTGACTCGCCGGCGAAGCAATTCGGGTACGGGATCGCGTGACATGGCGATGCTCTTCCGTAGTCAGGTTAGGCCGGCACATCCAGATAATCGACGACGCTCGACGGCTCCGGCACGGGAAGGCCATCGTCGCGCAGACCCTGCACATGCAGCTCGATTGCCTCGCGCAACAGCCGCTCGGTGTCCTTGATCGTTTTGCCCGTGGCTACGCAACCTGGCAGATCGGGGACATAGGCCGCGTAGTTCGAGTGCGCTTTTTCAACGACAATCGCGTACCGGCTCATGATCTCTTACTCCTTCAACCCGGCCTGTTTAAGAATGCTGTTAAGGGTGATCGCCAGGATACCAAGCGGGTGGCGTGAGGTGAAGCGATACGGACGACGGGCGAGCGGGGGGCGTTAGCCCCCTGTTTGTTAGGTTTGTTAGGCGCTAGGCGTGACAAATGACCAACGGTCTGCTATATTGAAAGTCCATAGCGTGCAGTTCGCGGAGTTGCAAAACGGCGCCGTCGGTTAGTTGGGAATCCTCGTACATTACAGCAGCCGCGGCGGAAGGCAAAATGACTTACGAGGACGTGATGCGGCAGTTGGAGGAGAAGGCGAAAGAGAATCGCTGCGAACGGTGGCTGTATCCAGCGCTTTCGCAGATCGACGCCGGTCAGCACGCGCCATCGGACGCCTAACCAAACGCCGTATCCAATGCCCATATCCAGCGGCGCCGAATCGACGCCTGAATCCGACCTTTCGGGCCGGCAACTGGGCAGCTTTCGCCTTTTGCGACGGCTGGGCCGGGGGGCCATGGCCGAGGTCTACCTGGCCGAACAGGACGCCCTGCGCCGCCAGGTGGCGATCAAGGTGCTCAAGAGCAGCCTGGCTACCGACGAGACGTACGTCAAGCGGTTTCATAACGAAGCCCACGCCGCGGCGTCCCTGGTCCACGCCAACATCGTGCAAATCCACGACGTGGGCTGTTGCGACGGCGTTCATTTCATCGCCCAGGAATATGTCCAGGGGCAGAACTTGCAAGAGTACATGATCCGCCGCGGCCAGCCCGACCTCAAGCTGGCCTTGGCCATCATGCGGCAGGTCGCCGCGGCGCTTTACAAAGCCTCGACCGCCGGAATCGTGCATCGCGACATCAAGCCCGACAACATCATGCTCGCCCTCGGCGGCGAGGTGAAGGTGGCCGACTTCGGACTCGCGCGGCTGCCCGACGGAGTCGGCGCGGTCCACCTGACTCAAAAGGACGTCACGATGGGCACCCCGCTCTACATGAGCCCCGAACAGGTCGAGGGGCGAGCCCTCGACCCCCGCAGCGACATTTATTCCTTCGGCGTGACCTGCTACCAGATCCTGGCCGGTCATCCTCCGTTCCGCGGTGATACCACCCTGGCGGTCGCGGTACAGCACCTCAGAACCCAGCCTGAGCCGCTGGAACTGCTACGCCCGGACCTTCCCCCGGCGCTGGCTCGGATCGTCCACAAGATGTTGGCCAAGGATCCGGCGCGGCGCCACAGCAGCGCCCGCGAACTGCTCATCGAGCTGCGGGCGATCAAGATCGAGGGGGCGGATGACTCGTGGCGCGACGCATTGGGCGAGGCCGACGGGAGCCTGGTCGAGGCGCCGGCCGAGAGCCACGCGGCCACGCGGCGGCTGGCGGCGCTGATGCGAAGCTCGTCGCGGACGCCGTCGCGCCGCCGCCGGGCGGCCTTGTGGCTCGTGGCCGGCGCCGTCATGGCCTTCGCGGCGGGCGCCGGAGTGGGCTGGCTCCGTCGGCCGCCGTATTTGCTGGCCGACGCCCGGCGGGTGCCCGTGGCGCGGCAAGCCTCGGCCCAGGAGCAACTCTTCTTCGCCAGGCAACTCATGCGGCACCGCTCGACGAACAGCGAAGCATGGTTGCGTAGCGTCCAGCAGCTCTTTCCCGACGCCGACTACGAAATTCGGCAGGCCGACAAGGATCTGGCCCGCTGGTATCTGGCCCAGGAGCAGTACGACGACTCGCTCAGGCAGTTCGGCGCCATGGCCGATCTCGATGAACCCGAGTACCGCGCCTTCGGTCTGGCCGGCCAGGCCGTGGCGTTGGCGCGCCAGCGCAAGGTCTTCGAGTCGATCGAGAAACTTGAAGAACTCAAGCCGCTTTGGGACCGCGTGGCGGCCGACGCGCAGATGCGGCAATGGGTGCTGACGACGCTGCGGCAAAACCAGGACGCCGGCGGACCCCGCGTCAGCGGCGGCCGGCGCCGGATGATCCAGCAGTGGTTGCGCGCCGAGGAGACCAACGGCGGTTGACAGCCGTCCGGTCGATAGGGTAATAAATGGCATACGGTCGCGCCCGCATCGTCTAGTTGGCCTAGGACGCTGGGTTCTCAGCCCAGTAACCGGGGTTCAAATCCCCGTGCGGGTAGTTTGTCGCCTTTCGCTCCGCGAAAGTCCGCTCCTTTCGCGGAGCGAAAGGCGACCGCTCCCAATTCACGGTGGCCGGGGCATCGCTTACGCTCCGCCACCAGCCACCACCTTCTCGAGACGGCCTGAATCCAGGTTAACAATTTCGAGAAAATTGTTGCGGTCGTTGTAGCCGGCTTTTATACTCGTTCCTATCCGTGTCAATGGTGGCAATTATGGAACTTGGGGGCCTTGGGTACACCAAGGCAGCTAAACATGTCAGCCGGCCGGTCGAAAAGCGAACCAAATCAACGCTCCCTGAAGAGCAATCCGGCCACGCGCCGCCGATCGCGTGCCGGCGGGCGATCACGGCGTGCCGGCGGGCGATCACCGGCCGCCAGGGGTTTCGAGTCGCTCGAACGGCGCATCGTTTTCTCCACCCAGGGGCCGGACACAATGCAGTACAACGGCGGTCCCTTGATCACCAACGTCAAGATCGAGGGGGTGTATTACAGCCCCTGGGACACCAACCCCGCGCTGCAGGCCCAGCAGCACTACATGGACCAGTTCTTCAACTACTTCACCAAGAGCAGCTACATTGACCAGTTGCTGACGCCCTTCAGCGTCAATGCGCAGGTGAACAACAACGGGAACATCGTGCCCATCCCAGGCACCCAAACGCCTGAGATCATCGGCCACGGCACTTTCATCGGAAACGATTTCAACCAGATCCAGGTGCCCGGCAACCCCAACAACCCCGGCGGCTACGGCGTCTTGAGCGACAGCTCCATCCAGACGATGCTCGAAAACGAGTACTCGAAGGGCAACATCCCCAAGCCCAATTTCAACACGATCTACTACGTGTTCGCCCCCCCCAACACCGACGTGACCGCCTTTGGCACCGACAGCATCAACAGCTTCCTGGGCTACCACAGCAACTTCGTCGACGCGAATAACAACAACTTCATCTACGCGGTCATGCCGTACCCGGCGTCGCCGAACAACAACCTGGGTTCGTATATCCCATCGCCCGCGACCGAACCGAACGATACGCTCACCACGGTCGCCTCGCACGAAATTTCCGAGGCGATCACCGATCCGATCGGCGGATCGGGCTGGACCGACAAACAGCCCTTTCAAGAGAACGAGATCGCCGACAAGGCCGTTTACGTCGCTCCGCTTTTCAGGATGAACGATCCTTTCCCGAATCCCGCTTCGTCCCCCCCGTCGTCGAACAACTACTCGGTGCAGCAGGAATGGGCCCACGTCGACGGTCCCCCCCAGCCGGTCACCACCAACGGAATTTACATTCCGTACCTCAACTATCAGGCGACCGAAGGCACGTACAGCGGCATCGTCGGCTCGTTCGTCGAACTCGACGGCGTCGATACGCTGCCGGCCGATTTTTCGGTCCAGGTCGACTGGGGCGACGGCGCCACCAGCACCACGTCGGGCAGCACGACGGCGACCATGCTCACCGTCAACTCGGTCGGCAACGGCACGTTCACCGTCAGGGGCACCCACACCTATTCCACCGCGCTGCCCGAAGGCGAGTCGAACAACTTCCTGAACATGACCGTCAGCGACAAAATCGACGGCGCCACCGCCACGCAGGATACGCAGATCCTGATCGCCGACGCCTCGCTCACCGGAACCGCCGTCGCGGTCGGCGGCAGCGAGGGGCAAACGCTCAACGGCGTGGTGGTGGGCACCTTCACCGACCCCGGCAGCAACGGCTCCGCCTCCGATTACATCGCCACGATCACCTGGGACGACGGCGCCGGCAACCAGCACACATCCACCGGCACCGTGGTGGGCACCTCCAACCCCCAGCAATTCGACATCCTGGGCAGCAACGCCGTCGCGTATGCCGAGGAGGGCCCCCACCTGATTACCACCGTGGTCGACGACCAGGGGGGCCTGTCGGCCACGATCACCAGCACCGCCAACGTGTCCAACCTCGGCGTGTTGGTCAGCGCCCAGGCGGTCAGCACCACCGAGGGTTCCACGGTCAAGCAGGTGATCGGCACGTTCACCGATCCCGGCGGCAACGAGCCTGCCGGCGACTACCAGGCCACGATCGCTTGGGGCGACGGCCGCACCACCGCCGGCAGCATCACCTTCTCCAACGCCAGCGGCGTGTTCACCGTCAGCGGCAGCCACACCTACAGCGAGGAAATCAACGCCCCGCTCACCCTCTCGGTCCAGGACGATGCGAACCTGGCCCTGGGCTCGGTGAGCACCGGTACTTCCGCGACCACGTTCACGGCCAACGCCGGCACGTTGTCGGCCGTCGACGGCTTCTACCTGAACGAGTATGCGCAGTTCACGTCGGGAGCGTTAACGGGCCAAAGCCGGCAAATCATCGGCTACTCGGGCGCGACCCGCGCGTTCACGCTCAGCTCCGGATTGAGCCAGGCCCCAGCCCCCGGCGACAATTTCCAGATCGGCGCCAACGCGGACCTGGGCTCGGTGAACGCCGGTGCTTCCGCGACGACGTTCACGGCCAACGCCGGCACGTTGTCGGCCGTTGACGGCTTCTACCTGAACGAGTACGCGCAGTTCACGTCCGGGATTTTGACGGGCGAGTCGCGACAGATCACTGGCTACACCGTCGACGTCAGCGGGATCGCCACGTTCACGTTCGCCTCCGGCTTCAGCGCGGCGGCCGCCGCCGGCGACAGTTTCATGATTTTCCTGAACGGCGGTCCGACCGCCGTCGCCGTGGTTCCGGCCAACGTGGCCTACGCCCCCTTGAGCGTCACGGCGCAGACGATCAACCCCGGGGAAAAGGGCCAGTTCAGCGGGCAAGTCGGCACGTTCACCCAAACCGGCGCCAACGAATCGCCCGCGAGCTACACGGCCACGATCAACTGGGGCGATGCGCTCCCCGCGCCCGTGCTCAACGCCGCCTCGCTCACGGCGGGCGGTTCGCTGACGGCCGCCACAACCTACTTCTATGAGCTCACGGCCACCAACGCGCTGGGCGAGACGACGGCCTCCAACGAGGTCTCGGCGACGCCCACTACCGGCAATCTCACCGTTTCGCTTTCCTGGGCGACCGTCAACGGCGCCGCAGGTTACCATCTCTACCGCGGCACTTCGGCCGGGGGCGAGAATGTTCTCGTGGCCACGCTTGGCCCGGCCACGAGCTACAGCGATACCGGCGCCGCGACGACCGCCGGCTCGCCACCGAGCGCGAACACGAGCGCGACCGGCCCCGGAACCATCTCGCCGGCCTCCGGCGGCACGTTCACCGTCAGCGGAACGCACACCTATGCCGAGGAAGGCCCTTACCCGCTCACGCTGACCGTCCAGAACGATCCAAACCGGGTGAGTAGCTCGGTGGCGAGCGCCTCCTCGCCCACCACGTTCTCGGCCAACTCCGGCGCGCTGTCGGCGGTCGACAACTTCTATCTGAACGATTACGTGCTGTTCACCTCCGGAGCCTTGACGGGCCAAAGCCGGCAGATCAGCGGCTACACGGGCGCGAGCGACACGTTCACGTTCAGCGGCGGCTTTAGCGCGGCCCCCGCCCCCGGCGACCACTTCCAGATCGGCGGTATTCCGGCCAGTTCCACGAACACCATCACGGTGAACGACCTCCCCTTGAGCGTCATCCCGCTTTCGATCAGCACTTCGGAAGGCACGACGTTCAATGCCCCGCTGGCCACGTTCACCGACCCAGGGGGCATCAACGAGTCGACCGCCGAGTCGGCCGCGGCCTACACGGCCACCGTCGCCTGGGGCGACGGCGCCACAACCTCGTACCTTCCGGGCCAAAACATCACGCTGGGCGCCAACGGCGTGTTCACCGTCAGCGGCAGCCACGCTTATACCGAGGACGGCTCGCAGTCGGCCACCGTGACGATCTCGCACAATGCCGTCGACGCCACCGCCACGGTTCCGGCCTCGATCGTCGACGTGCCCATCGCGGCCACCGGCGGCGCGACGTTCACCTCCACCGAAGGCGCTTTGTCCGCGCTCCAGACCGTGGCCACATTCAGCGACCCCGGCGGCAACGAGTTGCCCGCGGACTACGCGGCCACGGTCAATTGGGGCGACGGCGGCACCGCCTCACCCGACGTCACCACCGCCAACGTCGTCTTCAATTCCCAGACCGGCCAGTGGGACGTGACGGCCGCCCACCTGTACGCCGCCGAACCGACGTCGCCGGCGACCTACTCGATCAGCGTGTCGATCAGCCACGACCTGCTCGCCGCCACGACGGTGACAAGCCAGGCCACGGTGGCCGACGCCGCCGTTTCGCCCGTGGGTGCGTCGGCCACCAGCGCTGGGTTCACGTTCGCGGCCACCGAAGGCGTCCCCTCTGCCGCCCAGACGGTGGCCACGTTCACCGACCCGGCCGGCGCCGAGGCGACGGCGAACTACAGCGCCGCGATCAACTGGGGCGATGCGCTGCCGGCGCCCGTGCTCAACCCCGCCTCGCTCACGGCGGGCGGTTCGCTGACGGCCGCCACGACCTACTTCTACGAGCTCACGGCCACCAACGCGCTGGGCGAGACGACGGCCTCCAACGAGGTCTCGGCGACAACCAGCGGCGGCAATCTCAGCGTTTCGCTTTCCTGGCAGGCCGTCAGCGTCGCCACAGGTTACAAGCTCTACCGCGGCGCCGCGGCCGGGGCCGAGAATGTTCTGCTGGCGTCGCTTGGCGCCGTCACGAGCTACAGCGATACCGGCGCCGCCACGACCACGCCCGCCTCGCCGCCGAGCGCGAACAGCACCGGCGCCACCAGCCTCGGAACCATCTCGCTGGGCGCCGACAACACGTTCACCGTGCAGGGCAGCCACACCTACGCCATCGACCCCACTCCCGCCCCCATCGGCATCAGCGTGGTCTTGCGGCACCTCACGGCCCCCAGCGTCACCGTGAACGATGTGGCGCAAGTCACCGATCAGAGCGTCGCCGCGAGCGGCGGCATGACGTTCTCGGCCAGCGAAGGCGTGTCGTTCACGTCGCGGGCGGTGGCCACGTTCACCGACCCCGCCGGCGCCGACTCGACCACGGCCTATTCGGCCACGATCGCCTGGGGCGACGGCACCACAACCTCGTACGTCGCGGGCCAAAACATCACGCTGGGCGCCGGCGGCACGTTCACCGTCAGCGGCGGCCATCGGTACGCGGTCGAAGGCGACCTGCCGATCATCGTGACCATCCACCACCTCCCGGCCGCCGACGTCGTCGTGTCGAGCGTCGCCCAGGTGATCGACCAGCCGGTCGCGCCCACGGGCGGGTTCACGTTCACCGCCACCGAGGGCGTCGTGGCCGCCAGCCAGGTTCTCGCCACCTTCACCGATCCGACCGGCGCCCCCGAGACCAGCAACGATTACGCCGCCTCGATCAACTGGGGCGACGGCTCAACCTCGCCGGGCACCCTCAGCTTCGATTCCACCAGCGGCATTTTCACCGTCAGCAGCGGCCACCTCTACGCCGAAGAGGGGCTCTACGCCGGGGGGACGTTGCCGCCGATCACCGTCACGCTCAGCCACGACTCGGCGGCGGTGGCAACGGTGACCGCGGTGGCGCAGGTGGCCGACACGCCCCTGCTGCCGACGGGCGAACTGACGCTTTCGGCCGTCGAAGGCGCCGCGTCGGCGGTGGGCACGTTGGTCACGTTCACCGATCCCGGCGGAAACGAGCCGGACGCCAACTACACCGCCAGCATCAACTGGGGCGACGGCACGTCGTCGCTCGGCACCGTCGGCTTCGACAACGTGCGGCGCGAATACACCGTCAGCGGCGCCCATACCTACGCCGAACAGAGCCCGGCGGGCAATCCGTACCAGGCCATCGTCTCGATTCAAGACGGCACGTCCACGGCCGTCTCGGCCAGCTCGTACATCGTCGTCTCCGACCCCTTGCCCGCCGCCACCGGCGGCTTGACCCTCGCGGCCACCGAGGGCCAGTTGTCGGCGCCCCAAACCGTCGCCACCTTCACCGACCCTGGCGGCGCCGAGTCCTTTCCCGACTACGGCGCGACGATCGTCTGGGGCGACGGCACGAGTTCGTCCGGCTCAATCTCCGGGCCCGACGCCAACGGGGTGTTCACCGTCAGCGGCGCCCATAGCTACGCCGAAGAAGGCGCCCAGAACCTCCAGGTGGTCATCTCGCACGATACGGCCGACAGCGCGGCCCCCGCCGCCATCACCGTCAGCAGCCAGGCCACGATCGCTGATTTGCCCGTGGCGCTCATCGGAAACGCGGCGACGTTCACCTCCACCGAAGGCGCTTTGTCCGCGCTCCAGACCGTGGCCACATTCAGCGACCCCGGCGGCGCCATCGAGCCACTGGCCGACTATTCGGCCATGGTCGTCTGGGGCGACGGCCAAACCTCGGCCGGCACCATCGCCTTCGACGCGGCCAGCGGCCAGTTCACCGTCTTGGGCGCCCACCTGTACGCCGAGCAAGGCACGCCGACGATCACCATCACGCTCAGCCACGACTCGGCCGCCGCGGCCACGGCCACCAGCCAGGCCAACGTGGCCGACGCGCCGCTTTTGCCCAACGGCGGCTTTACCTTCACGGCCACCGAGGGGGTCACCTCGTCGTCGCAAACGGTGGCCAGCTTCGCCGACCCAGGCGGCAATGAGCCACAGGCCGACTACTCGGCCAACATCAACTGGGGCGACGGCACGTCTTCAGCCGGCTCGATCGGTTTCGACACGGTCAGCGGCCAATTCACCGTCGCCGGCGAGCACCTTTACAGCCAGATCGGGCCCCCCACGGGCGGACCTTGGCGGATCACGGCGACGATCCAGCACGAATCGTCGCCCGCGGCGACCGCCGTCAGCCAGGCGGCGGTCATCGACCAGGCCGTGACGGCCACGGGCGGACTGACCTTCACCGCCTTGGAACAGGTCATCCAAACCATCGCCGAGCCGGTCGCCACGTTCACCGATCCCGGCGGCGCCGCGCCGGGCGGCTACAGCGCCCAGATCGCCTGGGGCGACGGTTCCACCTCGCAGGGAACCATCGTGGCGCCCAGCGGCGGCGCCGCCGCCGGCACGCCCTACACCGTGTTGGGCCAGCATGTGTATACGGCCGAGGGATCCGAACCCATCACGGTGACCGTGCTGCACGGCACCGCCCCCAACGTCACGGTGAGCGGCACCGCCCAGGTGGCCGATGCGCAAGTCATCGCCCAGGGCGGAATCAGCCTGTCGGCCACCAGCGGCGTGCCCCTCACCAGCCAGACCGTGGCCACGTTTTACGACCCCGTTGGCGCCGACCCGCTGGCCGTCTATTCCGCCACCATCAACTGGGGCGACGGCGGCACATCGGCCGGGAGCGTTTCCTTCGATCCGGCGAGCAATCGGTTCACCGTCAGCGGCGATCATGTGTATCAGATCGGGGGCCAGTTCACCATCACCGTCAGCATCCAGCACGAATCGGCCGTGGCGACCGTCACCACGAGCCAGGCCGGCGTGAGCGGGCCGCCGTTCGCGGCCACGCCGGCGAATATCACGGCCATCGACGGCGCGCCGTTCAACGGCATCGTGGCCACGCTTTCCAACGCCACCGCCGCCGGCCTGGGCGTCACCATCGCCTGGGGCGACGGCACGTCGTCGCCTGGCACGGTGACGGGCAACCTGAGCTTGGTCGAAGGCTCGCACGTCTACCACGACGAGGGGAGTTTCCCGGTCACGGTCACGGTGGTCGACGCCGGCGTGTCGCTGGCGCTTTCGGGCACGGCCGCGGTCGCGCCGGCCACGATACCGGGCGTGCCCAACCCCACGCCGAACCAGCTTTTCATCGCCGAAGTCTACGAAGACCTGTTGGGCAGGCCGGTCGACCCGGCCGGCCTGGCCTATTGGACGGCGAAGCTCGACGCCGGCACGCCGCGCGGCGACGTCTCGCAGCAACTCGCCCACACCGACGAGTACTTCGCCACCATCATCCGCCCGGCTTACCAGGAATTCCTGCTCCGCCAGGCCGACAGCGCCGGCCTGTTGTACTGGACCCACCAGATGGAACTGGGGCTTTCCGACGAGCAGTTGCAGGCCGGCTTCATCGGTTCGCCCGAGTATTACAACGTCCGCGGCGAAGGCGCCAACATCGGCTGGCTCACGGCCATGTACCAGGACATCTTGAATCGCGCCCCCGACAACGGCGGGTTGACCTACTGGCTCGGACAGTTGGCCTTGGGCGAAACGCGCACCCAGGTGGCCGACGGCTTCACCTCCAGCCCTGAGGAAGAAGCCTTGTGGGCCAGCCAACTGTACTTCCATTATCTCGGCCGCGCCCCGCGGCCCGCCGAGACCGCTCAGGTGGTGACGGAAATCACCCAGCAAGGGCTGTCACGCGAGGACGTGATCGCCCTGACCATCAGCACCGACGAATACTTCACCCGCGGCCAGGGCGCGTAAAGTAGGCACACTCCGTCGGTTACCTCGAAACGAGCCCGTTTGAACCCGACCTGATTTTGAAGGTTTGTTCGTCCTGATTTTTCGCCCCTGCGAATGGTGGGCGGTGCCCACCCTACGCCCATGGTGGGCGGTGCCCACCCTACTATTTTCGCTCTATTTTCAGAAAATCGTTGCGGTGGTTGTAATGGGGTTTTATACTCGATCCAACTCGCACCATTGATTTTCAGCGCCCATTGGCCCTCGTCGCTTCCCTCGGAAAACGTCCCCATGAGTAAAAGTCGCCCGTCCTGGTGGCTCAAGGCTGGTCCCACATCCAAGCGAACCGCGGCCGGCAAACGCCGCTCCCGCCGAGCGCCGGCGCGCCGCCTTGGCCGCGGCGTGGGCCCGCGCGGCTTTCGCCTGGAAACCCTCGAGGAACGCCGCATGCTGGCGTTCGACCTGCTCTCGATCGTTCCCAACAACGGCACCCTGCTCTTGCCGGGCCAAACGCTGAACACCGCGCCCACCGAGCTCACCTTCCGCTTCAGCGCCGGTACGGTGATCGACCCCGCCACGTTAGGCGGCATCGAACTGGTGCGTAGCGGCGGCGACGGCTACTTCGCCGGCCAAGGGGCGGCCAACACGATCGCCGACGTGCCGATCGTTCCCGGTTACGCCGCCGTCGACCCGACGTTCGCCAACGAAGTCGTGATGCGCTTCAGTTCGCCCTTGCCCGCCGATCTCTACCAGATCACGATCCTGGGCAACGGACCCAACGCCCTGAAAGACACCGCGTCGTCGACGGCGCCGGCCGCTCCGTTCAACAACGGCGTCAACGACAGCCAGGAATTCCGCCTCAACCTGGCGCCCCAGGTCACGGCCGTCGTGCCGCAACCCGTCACCGTCAGCCCCACCGGCACGCTCACGCCCAACCCCAACGTGATCGACGTCTACTTCAGCAGCCAACTCGACCAAACGTCGGCCCAGAACGCCGCCTTCTACCAGCTCATCGCCACCAACAACACGGCCAACACGGCCAACGACAGCGCACCGGTCATACCGCAGTCGGTCACGTACACCTACAACGCGGCCGCCGGCAGCAGTGAATCGCAGTTGTTCTTCGCGTCGCCGTTGGCCAGCTACATGCACGGCACGCTGGCGGGCGAGTCGTTCCGGCTGCGCATCGGCAACGACGTGCAGCCGGTGCCGCCCCCCTCCGAGCAGTCGGTCGCGGGACTGCCCGGCGACACGTTCGCCACCGCCTTCCCGGTCAGCACCTCGGCCCCCGGCGGAGCGCTCGGCCCGCAACAGCAAATCTTCGCCGGCTCCATCGCGCGCATCGCGCTCGACCCGAACCTGATCTATCTGGGCAGCGACAACACGCCCGGCCATCGCAACATCCCCGCCGAAGACCATCTCGGCGGAGGCAACGGCACGCCGGCCGGCGGCGCCAGCGTGGAATACTACAACTTCCAAGACATCTACGGCGTCGACCCCACCACCCTCGCGCCGCTGCACAACCAGATCACCGCCCAGGAAGAGCAACTCGTGCGCGAGATCTTCCAGCTCTACAGCTACTACACCGGCGCCACGTTCATCGAAAGCCCCAACCGCGGCACCACGATCGCCGTGGGCGATCTGCGCGCCTTGGCTCCGACGATTCCGCCCACCGCCGCCGGCGGCCTCGCCACCATCGGGCCGGGCGAGGCGATTATCAACGGCAACATCAACTGGGGCAACGTCCAGTACGGCGACGGGTTTTTCACCACCGCCATGCACGAGATCGGCCATACGCTGGGCCTGGGCCACGCCTACGACCTGCCGCCCGGCACGATCATGGGCGGCAGCGACGTGCCCGGCGCCTTGAACACCGCCGAACCCGTCTTTCCCGGCAACAACGACATCCTCCACGCCGCCTACCTGCACGAGACCAACGGCAACCAGATCGACCTCTACAAGTTCACCGTCAACAGCGGCGGCACGTATACCGCCGAGACGGTGGCCCAGCGGCTTGCGCCGACCAGTTCGCTCGATACCGTGCTCACGCTCTACAACGAGACCAACGTGATCAACCTGCCGGCGTCGGGCGCCGCGGGCATCACCAACGGCGATACGTTCAGCATCTACGACGGCGCGAAGACGGTCAGGTTCGAGTTCGCCTTGAACAACAGCGGCCCTCTCCTCGACGGCAACACGCCGATCGACTACACATCCGCCGGCAGCCAGCAAGATTTGGTGCTGGCCGTGACCAGCGCGGTGACGTCGGCCGCCACGTCGCAGGGGCTGAACGTGACGGCCACGCAGGGCGTGGGGCAGGTGACGATCGCGGGCTTGTCGGGACCGCCCACGTTGGTCGTCAACGAGGCCCCCGGCTCGCTCTGGGGCGCCGCCCTGGAGCACATGATCATCGCACGCAACGACAACTACTTCGGCAGCGACTCGTTTTTGAACCTGGCGCTCACGCCGGGCAACTACTACGTGGCCGTCACCAGCACCGGCAACACGAATTTCAACCCGAACATCAGCGGCAGCGGATCGGGCGGACGCACGTTCGGCGCTTACCAGTTGCAGATGAACTTCGTGCCCACGCTGGCCGCGGCCAACGAGTTGACCAGCGCGGTCGCGCCCCCGGGCACTGGCCTGAACCAGCTCGGCGGCGACACGCCCCAACCGCTCGACCCCGGCGTCGACGGGGCGCCAGGCGGCGCCTACAACTTCTGGTTCAACGTCGTCAACGAGACGACCAACACCACGATCTACGTCGAAAAAAGCGCGCCGGCCGGCGGCAGCGGTTCGGCGTCAAGCCCCTTCAACGACATTCCCGACGCCTTGACCGCCGCGGCGAGCCTGGTGGCCACGACCGGCGGCGAAGTCAACGTCCGCGTCGAACCGGCCGTTCCGGCCGCCGGCATCGTCACCACTTCTTCCAGCGGCGCCGTGACCGGCGTCAGCATCGCGTACGGCGCCGGCGGATACACCCTCGCGCCCGACGTCACGTTCAGCGGCGGCGGCGGCAGCGGCGCCGCGGGTGTCGCCAACCTCGATGCCAACGGCGCCGTGACCAGCGTCACCATCACCAACGGCGGCGGCGGTTACACCAGCGCGCCCACCGTCACGTTCAGCGCCCAGCCCTACCTGGTCGGCACCGACCAGTTCGGCAACACGCTCTCCGACGGCGCCGCGCTGCAAGTGCCCAGGGACGTGGCGTTGATGATCGACGCCGGCACGGTCATCAAGTTCACGGCGGTCAATCTCGACGTGGGCAGCTCGTCCGTCGGGTCGAACTTCAGCCAGGGCGCCTTGCAGGTGTTGGGCGTGCCCGGCAATTTGCCCGGCGATAGGGTCATTCTCACGTCGTACCACGACAACACGGTCGCCGGCAGCCAAGACCAGCCCCACAGCCCGGCCGCGCCCGGCGATTGGGGCGGACTCGTCTTCCACAGCGACGCCGGACTCGATCGAAACGGCATCTTCCTCAACTACGTCAACTTCGCCGACATCCGCTACGGCGGCGGACAGGTCACCGAAAACGGCGTCACCGCCGCGTACGACCCGATCTACCTCGACACCTCCCGACCCACCATCACCAACAACCTGATCACCTACAGCGGCGCCGCCGCCATGTCGGCCAACCCCAACAGTTTCCAGGAAACGCGCTTCGGCCGCGACGTCGCCTTCGACGTCACGCCCGCCGTCGCCGCCGGCTTCACCTCGGCCAACGCCGACGGCGTCACGTTCGCGCTGCGCGGCGTCACCTTCGAGTTCGTCACCGGCAACGCCGCGGTCACGCCGGGCGACTTGCCGATCAACTACACAGCGGGCGACTCGGCCCTCACCCTGGCCAATGAAATCGCCCAGGCCATCAACGGCGCCGCGCTCGTCGGCGGCACCATCCAGGCCACCGTGACGACCTACAACTTCGGCATGGGCAACAACGAGATCGACCAGATCAACATCTCCAACCCCTCGGTCGATTCGCCCGTCACGATCAACGCCGTGCCAGGCGACACGCCGGGCCTCGAATTCCAGACGTTCGCCGTCGCGAACCAGGAGTTCGAGTTCGTCAAGGCGGGCGACACGCCGCTACCGAACTTCATGCCGGTCACGTTCGCCACGACCGATCCGGCAAGCCAGGTGGCGAGCGAGATCGTCGCCGCGCTGGCCGCGGCCGGTATTGCCAGCACGCAAAACGGCACCCAGGTGACGCTCGGCGGCGGCACCTTGGTCTACCTGCTCAACGCGCCGGCGCCCGCCGTCGCCAACCCGCTCACCCTCAGCCTCGTGCTCGCGGGCCCGTCGGAAACCGTGACGCTCCCGCTCTACGACAACCTGTACACCTCCGATTACGAGCGCGCCGGGCCCGACATCCAGGGCAACCTGCTGGCCCAGAACGTGGGCGCGATCAGCGCCATCGCCGGCAATCTCTTGAACAACCCCACGCAGTTCTTCATCGGCGGCCAGGGCTTCGAGCTGCTGACCAGCGGAACGACGCCGGACCCTGGCTTCCTGCCCGTCACCTACTCCAGCGGCGACGGCGCCGCGGTGGTGGCCCAGGAAATCGCGGCGGCCATCAACCAGGCCGTGGCCGCCGGCCAACTCCCGGCCGGCATCAGCGCCATCCTGACCGCCGCCTCGCCCAGCGACGTGCTGGTGCGCGGGGCCGTCAACGTCACGGCCGCAAGCCCTTTGAAAGCCAGCGACGTCACCGCCTCCAACCGTGTCAACGGCCTGTTCATTCGCATCCGCACCGCCGCCGGCGCGTCGCTCGACACGCTCGACGTGCCCGCACGCCTGGTCTCCAGCGACATCGCCTACGTGCTCGAGGAAAACCTGGTCATCAACAACGACGCCGGCGGAGCGCTCGTCTCGCCCAACGACGCCACCGTCGTGCCCCGCGCCGCCGGCCAACTCGTCATCGATCCCGGCGTCGTCGTCAAGCTCGCCGGCGCGCGCATCGAAGCCGGCTTCGGAGCCAACTTCATCGCCGAAGGCAGCCCCAGCCGGCCCATCATCTTCACCTCGCTGCACGACTTCCGCTACGGCGCCGGCGGCACCTTCGACACCGACGGCAGCGGCGCCACCAACGCCTCGAACCCGGGCGATTGGGGCGGCCTCTATTTCGCCCCCACCTCATCAGGCTCGATCGACCACGCCCTGATCACCTACGCCGGCGGCACGACCACCATCCCAGGCGGCTTCGACAATTTCAACGCGATCGAAATCCACCAGGCCCAGGTGCGCATCGCCAACAGCGCGATCGAAAACAACGCCGCCGGCTTGTCCTTCGGCACCCGCGACGGCCTCGAGAACAACGCCGCCAGCACGATCTTCGTGCTTGGCGCCCAGCCGGCGATCATCAACAACGTCTTCCTGGACAACAATGGTTCGACGATCAACATCGACTGCAACTCGCTCAACGCCAACGTCATTCCCGACTGGGGCCGCAGTACCGGACCGATCGACCGCTTCAGCCAATACGACGCCAACATCGGCCCGCTGGTGCGGCTCAACAAAATCGGCAACATCGTCGGCCAACCGGCCATCAACGGCATGGTCGTCCGCGGCGGCGTGCTGACCACCGCCTCGGTCTGGGACGAAACCGGCATCGTGTATGTGCTGCAAAGCGAAATTTCCGTGCCCAACTTTCACGAAGTCGGCGGCCTGCGGCTCGAGAGCAGCCCCACCGCCAGCCTGGTCGTGAAGCTGGACGGCCCCAGCGCCGGATTCCACGCCACGGGCACGCCGTTGGACATCAGCAACCGCATCGGCGGCTCCGTGCAGGTGCTGGGCACGCCGCGGCACCCGGTGGTGCTGACCTCGCTTTTGGACACCACCGTGGGTGCCGGCCTGACGCCCGGCGACCTGCCGCAGAACGACACGAACAACACGGGGCTCGGCGCCGCGGTGGACACCGCGCCCACGTTCCCACCCTCCGGCGGGCAGATCAAGGTCACGCCCACGAACAACCCCAGCACCCTGGTGAACGCCATGCTGCTGCGGCCCTTGGCCACGGGGGTGACGATCACCAGCAGCAGTTTCGTCGGCGGCCCCACGGAGGCCGGCACGTACATCAACGGCGACGGCGTGCCGCTGCAAATCCCGCAGAAGGGGGTCCTCCTGACCAACGGCATCGCCAACATCCCCAGCACGAATACGGTGGAAAATTTCGGCGACGGCACCAACGGGCAGCCGCTTTTAGGCTTGCCGGGCGACCCGCGGCTTTCGAGCCTGATCGGCGGCACGCCGACCTTCGACGCCTGCGAACTGACCATCAATTTCAACGTCGGCGCGACGTCGGGCATCAAGTCGGGCCGCTTCGAGTTCCAATTCGGCAGCGAGGAGTACCCCCAGTTCGTCGGCACCGCCTTCAACGACGTCGTGGCCGGCTTCATCAACGGCGGCGCCTCGACCAACTTCCTGCGCGATTCCAAGGGCAACCTGATCTCGATCAACAGCGCGTTCTTCAACATCAACAACAACATCATACTTCCCGCGATTTCACCGTACCACATCGAATACAACGGCTTGACGTCCGGCTTGCTGGCCGAGTTCCCGGTGCATGCGGGCGCCAACACGGTGACCATCGCCATCGCCGACGCGTCCGACGGAATTTACGATTCGGGCATCCTCATGACCGACCTGCACTTCAGCACGCAAGACGTGGGAGCGGGCGGCGTCAGCAAGTCGGGCGCCTCCGGCGGCCAGTGGGCCGGCGTCACGCTCGACAAGTTCTCCAACGACACCAACGTGGCGGTGGTCAACGAGGCCGAACCGGCCAACACCGGCGCCAGCACGCACGCCACCCCCGCCACGGCCCAGGATCTGGGCCAGCTCGCCCCCAACTCGCAAAGCGGCGACAGCACCCTGCGGCTGGGCTTCGAAGTCCACGGCTTCATCAGCCCCGCCGACCCCACCAACGTCGACACCTACAGCTTCCAGGGCACGGCCGGCAGCCAGGTCTGGATCAACGCCACGAACACCGCGCCCGCTTTGAACTCGGTGTTGGAACTGGTCAACGCCGCCGGCAACGTGCTGGCGCGCAGCGACAACGCCGAGGCCGAGGCGATCGACGCCCAGGCCGCCGGCAACCCGACGGCCGCCGGGCCGTTGCTGGCCGGCGAGATCGCGGTGGCGCAGGCCTCCGTCGCCGGCGCCGGCTCGACCACCACTTCCATCACGGCCAACGCCGGCACGACGCCGTTGTCGGCCACCGATGGCTTCTACGACGGCGAATACCTGCAGTTCACCTCCGGCGCCTTGAACGGCCAGCGGCAGCGGATCGCCTCGTACACGGCCGCGAGCCACACCTTCACGGTGGCCGGCGGCTTCAGCGAGGCGCCCGCGACGGCCGACATGTTCGTGATCGCGCTGAACAACCTGGCCCTGCCCATGCAAAGCAACGTGTTCACGTACGGCCTGTACCCCTCGGCCAATGTCCGCAACGAGGGTTCGTACAACGCGCGCGACGCGGGCTTCCGCGTCATTCTGCCGGGCGCGCCGGGCACGCACCAGTATTTCGTGCGCATCTACAGCAAGGGACCCACAGGTCCCGCCGGCGCCGTCATTCCGGGCGTCACCTACCTCGCCAACAGCGGCCCGGCGCCCACGGAGAGCCACGGCCTCTCCAGCGGCCAGTACACGCTGCAAGTGCGCCTGCGGGAGGAGATCCAGGCGCCCGGCTCGACCGTGCAATACGCCGACATCCGCTACGCCACCAACGGCATCAGCGTTTTGGGCCTGCCGGCCCATTCGCCGCTGGTGGGCACCACCGTCGGCAACGGCGCCAACACGTCGCCCGCCACGCCGCAGGACATCGGCAACCTGCTGCAAACCGACACCAGCTCGCTCAGCATCGGCGACACCCTGAATTCGCCCAGCCAGGTCAACTGGTACACGCTGCACGTGAACTACGCCGACATCCAGTCGATTCCCGGTTTCAACAGCGGCACCAAAACCTGGTCGACGATGTTCGACGTGGGCTACGCCGACGGGCTGGCGCGCGCCAACACCGAAATCGACGTGTACAGCGTCGACCCGGCGACCGGCGCCAAGACGTTGATCTACATCGGCCGCGACTCGAACATCGTCGACCAGCAGCCCCAGCCGCTGGCCGGGCTCGACACGGTGAACCTGGGGCACGCCTCGTTCGGCCCGCTCGACGCTTACATCGGTCCCGTGCAGCTTCCCGTCGGCGCGCCGGGCGGCGACGTCACCTACCTGGTCGCCGTCCACTCCGACGCGACGCTGCCCGCCGCCGTCTCCGCCACCTTCAGCGGCGGCGACCGATCGGCCGCCTCCGGCAGCTACCTGACGCGGCTCGAGCCGCTCGATTCGATCAACCGAGTCGTCGAGGACCACATCGGCGTCCAGGGGGGCCAGACGGCGCAAAATCCCAGCACGCTCACGCCCCTCTTCAACGGCACGACGCCCGCCCAACTCAACGCCGCCGCCACGCCCTTTACCCTGGGCCAAACCGCGCTCTACGTCGATCAGGGCGGCCCGAGCGGTAAATTGCAGATCGTCAACCCTTCCACCGGCGCGCTGGAGACCACGCTCGGCACGTCCGCCGGCGGCGCCGGCGGCGGATACCAGAACATCGCCATGCGCAACGACGGCGAGATCTACGGCTTCTCGCTGGCGGGTGGCAACCCCAACGGCGCCAACACGCTCGACCTGATCAACTCCGGCGGCGGCGGCGTCCTCAACAGCCTCGGCGACCAGATCACGCCCTACGAATTCAATTCCGGCGGCAGCATCGTGGCCAATACCAACAACATGCAAATCCACGCCGTCGCGTTCGCGCAGTCGGGTTCCAGCGGCCGGCTGCTGTACGCCGTGGCCAGCTACGCGGGGGGCGACGCCAACGGCTTCGCCCGGCCGTTCAACAACGGGCTGTACGTCTACAACGGCGACACGCTGAAGATCCTCGGCACGCTCGCGAACTCGGCGGTGCCCAGCAATCCCTTGCCCTTGCTACTCGACAATCGAGGCCTCCAGCGCAATGAACTGATCACCGGCCTGGCCGACGTCGCCGGCACGCTCTACGCCGTCACCAACCTGGGCAACCTGTACACGATCGACGTCACGTCGGGCGCCGCGACGCGCATCGCCTCGTTGGGCTTCCAGTTCAGCGCCCTCACGGCCGGTCCGCCCGACCTCATCGACCCGACCACCGGCCTGCCCCAGTACGCCAAGGATCTGTTCGCCAGCGACGTCAACGGAAGTCTCTATTGCTTCAACACGGCCGGCGTGCCGCAGCCCGTCTTCGACGGCGGCGCCGCCTCCAGCGTGCCGCTGGGCACGTCCAACGTCACCGGCCTGGCCTTCTCGACCTTGGATTACAACCTCTGGCACGTCACCCAACAGCGCGGCACCGACCCAGGCCACGGCATCAACGTCGCCCCCGACCAAAGCCGCAACCCGCTCTCGCCCAACCAGCCGACCGAAGGCAAGACCGGCAACACCAGCTTCTATTTCGGCTTGGAAAACCCCAGCAACGCCACCACGATCTCCACCCAGCCCGGCGCCGGCAACTACGCCGATCCAGGAGCCCAGGCCAACGCGAACTCGGCCATTTACAGCACCTACGGCTTGCCCGGCGGCGCCATGGGCAGCCTCACCACCAACCCCTTCAGCCTGACGAACTACACCGCCGCCGACAAGCCCACCTTGTACTTCAACTACTACCTCGCCACCCGCGGCGCCTCCAGCACCGCCGCCAACTTGCAGACCATGCTCGACAGCGCGCGCGTCTTCATCTCCAGCGACGGCGGCACAACCTGGAACTTGCTGGCCACCAACAACCCCTATGTGCCCGCCTTTCAAAAGCCCGAAGCCGAACTGCCCTACTACCAGAGCACCAACGCCGAGACCGGCTCGCTCGATTCCGGGCTCCAAGGCGGTGTGTCGCAGGTCGTGCAGCCGCTGTTGGACAGCGTGGCACCCAGCCCCACCGGCTGGCGCCAGGCGCGCATCGACCTGGGCGACTACGCCGGCAAGGGCAGCCTCACGCTGCGCTTCGATTTCAGCACCGCCGGCACGATGAACCTCCCCGGCAATCCCAACGACAACATCCCCGCCGACCAATTCGGCGCCGTCGATCCCAACAACAATGCGCTCCTCAGCGCGGGCCGCGCCCAGGCCGCCGTGCAGGGCGCCGGCGGCGGCCACGAGGGCTGGTATATCGGCGACCTGGTGGTGGGCTTCGCCTCGCGCGGCGAGATGGTCACCTCCGCGCCGGCCGGCAACACGGCGATGTTCACGGTGCCCACCAACCCGGACCCCAACGCGCCCACGGAGATCCAGACCGGTCCCTACCAGCTTGAAATTCGCCGCGGCCCCGCCTTCGGCGGCAACGTCAACAACCTCAATTCCGACATCGGGCTGTTCCAGACTTTCAACACCTACGACCGGCTGACGCAGGCCTTCACGATCGTGGCCCCCGCCGGCGCCGGCCTGGCCGACGGCCAGGCGTTTACCATCACCGACGGCCTTCACGCGCTGACGTTCGTGTTCCACGACAGCACCGGGACGGGCGTGGTGCCCGCCGGCGACGTCGCGATCGACTTCACGCCGAGCGACACGCCCGCCACGGTCGCCACCTCGATCGCCGCCGCCGTGAACTCGGTCTACAGCACTTCCACGTTCAACGTCAGCGCCGGCCTGGTGCAAAACCCCCTCGGCCCCTTCGGCACACTCGTCACCACGGGCGACCGCGTCAATTTGTTCGGCGCGGCCGACGTGCTCGACACCAACCCGACCACCCCCCGCCTCACCGTCACCGTCAACCCCAACACCTCGATCTCCGAGAACGGCGGCACGACCACCATCACCGTCACGCGCGACGGTCCCACGACCTCGCAACTCAATTTCACGCTGCAGGATCTGCTCATCTACAACGGCGCCTCGCCCAGCGGCGACGTGACGCTGCCGCCCGCGGCGACCCTGTTCATCCCCGCCGGCGATACCTCGGCGCCGTTTACGGTGACGGGCCTGCCGCAACTCCTGAAGTCGGGGCCGTTCAGCGGCTTGGAGCTGGCCGACGGCGCTCAAACGATCGAGTTGCTCGCGCAGGCCTTCGGCTACCTGCCCGTCGGCGGCACGCTCGACGTCACCGACGCGCCAGGCGTCTTGCCGACTTTGGCCGTGCAACTCAAACAGAGCAGCGTCGCCGAAAACTACGCGGGAACCGACCTCGCCGTGGACGCCACGAACAACAAAATGGTCACGAGCGCGTCGCACACCTTCGTCGCGGCCGATATCGGCAATGTGATCAACATCACCGCCGGGACGGGCTGGATCCCGGGCGCCTATCAGATTGTGAGCGTTTCCGGGAACGCCGCCGTCCTGAATTCCTCGCCGGCGCCGGCGGGCACCAGCGGCGGAACGTGGTCGGAGGCCCCGCGGGTGACCGGCACCGTCTACCGCGACACGATGGGCGGCGCCCTGACCGTGAGCCTGCGAAGCCTCAATCCGAACGCCACCCACGACCTGCCGGTGAGCGTGATCATTCCCGCCGGTTCGGATTCCGCGACGTTCTCATTCACGCCGTTCGACGACGGCGTCGTCCATCCCGGCGGCTACCAGAGCACGACGATCCTGGCCACGGCCAACGGCTACCAAAGCGGCAGCTTCGCGCCCGCCACCAGCTTCCCTCCCGCCACCCGCTTGCCTCCCACCACCAGCACGACGCTGATCTCGTCGCCCGTGCAAACGGCCCCCGGCGCGAGCGCCGTCGGCGGCTTTCTGGCATCGGGAACTTACTATTACGTGGTGACCGCCTTCGACGGCACGGGCGAAACGATCGCCTCGAACGAACAGTCGATCCTCGTCACCGGCCCCAACGGGGAAGTCACCGTCAACTGGAACCCGGTCGCGGGCGCTTCGGGCTACAAAATTTACCGCGGCATATCGGCCGGCGGCGAGAACGTCCTGGCCGGCGTCGTCAACGGCCAGGCCGTGGCCACGTTCAACGACCTGGGCGCCGACACGACGCCGATCTCGCCGCCCGTGCAAATGCCCCCCAGCCCCGGCGCCGGCGGCGGCTTTCTGGCATCGGGAACTTACTATTACGTGGTCACGGCCTTCGACGGCACGGGCGAAACGATCGCCTCGAACGAACAGTCGAGCCTCGTCACCGGCCCCAACGGGGAAGTCACCGTCAACTGGATCCCGGTCGTGGGCGCTTCGGGCTACAAAATTTACCGCGGCACGTCTCCCGGCGATGAGAACGTTTTGGCGGGTGTCGTCAACGGCCAGGCCGTGGCCTCCTTCAACGACCTGGGCGCCGGCACGACGCCGATCTCGCCGCCCGTGCAAACGGCCCCCAGCCCCGGCGCCGGCGGCGGCTTTCTGCCCACGGGAACTTACTATTACGTGGTCACGGCCTTCGACGGCAACGGGGAAACGATCGCCTCGAACGAACAGCCGATCGCCGTCAGCAGCCCTGCGGGCACGGGCAGCGTCACCGTCAACTGGAACACGGTCGCGGGCGCGTTGGGCTACAAAATTTACCGAGGCACAGCGGCCGGCGATGAGAATGTTTTGGCGGGTGTCGTCACCGGCCAGGCCGTGGCCACCTTCAACGACCTGGGCGCCGTCGGCGGCATGCTCGACCTCACGGACGACGGCGACGGCGCGATTCGCTTCGGCGCCCCGCTCTGGACGGCGATCGGTCCCGCGCCGATCGACCAGGGCCAGATCCCAGGCAACGGCCCGGTGAGCGGGCGCATCACCGGCCTGGCCGTCGACCCCATCGACGCGACCGGCAACACGATTTACATCACCGCCGCCGGCGGCGGCGTCTGGAAAACCAGCAACGGCGGCAATACCTGGCAGCCCCTCACCGACAACGTCACCTTCGGCGGCAAACCGGTGCCGCTGTTCATGGGCTCGATCGCCGTCGACCCCAAAAACCACAACGTCATCTACGCCGGCACCGGCGAGGCCAATTTCTCCTCCGACAGCTTCTACGGCGGCGGAATCCTCATGTCGACCAACGGCGGCGGCAACTGGACGCTGCTCGGTCAGAATCACTTTCAAGGCAAGTCGATCGCCAAAATCGTCGTCGTTCCCAATGCTTCCTTCCCGACCGACCCCACCAAAAACACGCTCTACGTCGCGGTCGGCCATTCCGGCGCCGGCAGCACCCCCGGCAACGACGGAATCTGGAAATCGAGCGACGGCGGCGTGACCTGGAACAACACCACGCTGGGCATCAGCAACTCGACCACCGATTCGTTCACCGACCTGGTGCTGGACCCGGCCAACCCGCTGCAACTTTTCGCCGCGGCGGGTTATCCCAACGGCAACGCGGTCAACGGCGTCTATGAAACCACCAACGGCGGCACAAACTGGGCGCTGGTTCCGTTGCCCCCCTTGCCGGCCGGCGAGGTCATGGGCCGGATCACGCTCGCCGCCGCGCCCTTGAGCGCCGACCCCAGCGGCGACACGTACTACGTCTCGGTCGCGGACGCCGTCACGTTCGCGCTCGACGCGATCTACCAGACCAGCGACGGCGGCTTGAACTGGACCGACGTCACCGGCAGCGGCGCCACGAGCGCCGCGACGCTCAACCCGTTCGGCGGGCAGGGATGGTACGACACCACGCTGGCCGTCAGCCCGACCAACGCCAACATCGTCTTCATCGGCGGCGGCGGCGCGGCCAATCCCATCAACGACGTCATCGAAACCACCAACGGCGGCGCCACCTGGGCCGGCATCGCCAGCGACGTCAACGGCAACGGTCCCCACGCCGGCCACCATGCCATCGGCTTCGACGGCCAGGGCCGCCTGCTCGACGGCAGCGACGGCGGACTCTTCCGCTACGATCTCAACCTCGCCACCCCGGTCTGGGACGATCTGAACGGCAACGTCGCCGTATCTCCGCCCGCCGGATTGAGCACGATCGAGTTCAACAGCATCGCGCTCGACCCGACCGTTCCGACGATCGCGCTCGCCGGCAGCCAGGCCAACGGCACCTCGCGCTATACCGGCGGCCCCAACTGGACCATCAGCGACGGCGTCGGCGACGGCGGCAACGTCGTCTTCAGCCCCACCGACCCCAAATCCCTGCTGGTCTATCATGTGGCATCGGTAGGCGGCGCCGGGGCGGCCAATTTCTTCCGCGTCTCGAACGACGGCGGACAGACCTGGACTTCGGCCACCACGGGCCTGAGCGGCTTCACATCGAGCAACACCGACGTCTACCCCCCCTTCGCCGTGGCCCCGAGCAACGGCAACGAGGTGATCCTGGGCGACACCAATCTGTGGATCACCACCAACGCCGGCGGATTTTGGAGCCCGCTCACGGCGGGCGTCGGTAAGAACGGCTGGAACCCCGCCGGCAACCCCGTCGACGCCATCGCCGTCGCCGTCGGCAGCGGCACCCCCGGCAATCCCAACACCATCTACGCCTCGACGGGCGGAACCTCCGCCGCCGCCTCGCAGATTTTCGTCAGCACCAACAACGGCGCGACTTGGACCGAAGTCTCGCTTCCGTCCGGCCGCGGCCGCGTGAACCAGTTGGCCGTCGATCCGAACGACCCCACCGGCCAAACCGTCTACGCCGTCGTCAATAGGTTCACCAGCGGCGGCGGAGGGCATGTGTTCGTCACCACCAACGGCGGAGCCAACTGGACGGACATCAGCGGCAGCGGCGCCACCGGCCTGCCCAACGAGCCGACCAACACCATCGCCTTGAACCCCAACGTGCCGGCCGGCGCGCCGGACATCCTCTACGTCGGCAACGACACCGGCGTCTATTTCTCGATGGACGGCGGCAACACCTGGTCGTCGCTGAGCATGGGCCTGCCCTATGCCCAGGTGGTCGATTTGCAATACAACCCCCAGGATCACCTTCTGGGGGTCGCCACGCACGGCCGCGGCGCGTTCCTGCTCAACCTGAACGCCGTGCCAGGCACGCTCACGGTCAGCGTCAGCAGCGGCGGTCCACGCGTGAGCGACAGCGTGGGAACGGTTCTGAACGAACTGACCATCACCCGCACGAGCGCCCTGGACGCCCTGACCGTCGCGCTCGCGAGCAGCGACCCCAGCCTCGCCACAGCGCAGCCCAGCGTTTACTTCCCCGCCGGCGTATTCAGCGAGCAGGTCAATGTCACCTACAACGACGCCGGCGTGGCCGAGTACCCCGAGACGGTCGTGTTCACCGCCACGGCGCCCGCGCCGGCGCAATTCACGGCGCCCGCGATCACGCCCGCGCCCACGCCCATCGTCTCGATCTCGGCCAGCGTCGACGTGCTGCCCGACGCCGCCGGCGTCGAGTCGAACGCCCCGTTCGACAACGACACGCCGGCCCTCACGGTGACCATCCCCGCCGGCACGGCCGTCCAGGCCGGCGGCGCCGGCGACACCTTCCTGGCCACGCTCACCCGCAACACGCCCATCGACCTGGCGCTCAAGGTCTATTTGCATTCCAGCGATCCCACCGAGGCCTCGGTGCCGCCTTTCGTGATCATCCCCGCCGGGCGGAACTCGGTGCTGTTTCCGATCACCGCGAACGGCCAGTTCGCACCCGATATCATCCGGAACATCATCATCACGGCCGGCGCCAGTGGTTTCGCCAGTGGCGCCGGAACGATCGAGGTCGATCCGTTCAACGCGGTGGTGAAGTACGACCTGCAGGGCGACGCCAGCATGCCGCGGCCGCAAGGCGCCGTGCTGCTGTTCGGAAACCACATCACCAACAGCTCCGAGAACGGCATCCTGGTGACGGCGGCCCCGCGCGACCCGCTGAGCGCCATCTCGTACCCCGGCGGCGCGTTCAACAACCCCACGCTCGACAACGCCGATCTGGCGCCCGGCGCGGTGATCGAAAACAACATCATCGCCGGCTCGGGCCTGGCCGCCATTTCATTCCAGGGCGATCCCGGCGGGGCGGGCCTGCCCCTGGCTGTCGTCCCCTTCGGCCGCATCGTCAACAACACGCTCTTCGGCGGCAACACCGCCGTCGGCACCGGCATCCAGGTGCTCAATAGCGCCAGCCCCACGATCCTCAACAACATCGTGGCCGGCTTCAGCACCGGCATCTCGATCGACGCCTCGTCGCAAAACCTGCCCAGCCCGCCCGTGCTGGGCGAAAACATCTACCAGAACAACGTCACGCCGGTCAGCATCGGCAACCTGCCCCAGAGCTTCCCCATTTTCCTGCAGCCCAGCGACCCGCTCTTCATCAGCACGGCCGGCTCCAATCCGGTGCTTTACAACTTCTACCTCAAAAAGGGCTCGCAGGCCATCGACAGCTCGCTCAACTCGCTGCCCGACCGCACCGCCATGACCTCGGTCACCGCGCCCTTGGGCATCGCCCCCTCGCCGATCGAGGCCCCGCTCACCGACATCTACGGCCAGTTGCGCAAGGCCGACCCGAACGTCTCGCCGCCGCCCGGCCTGGGCGCCAACCCCTTCATCGACCGCGGCGCCATCGACCGCGTCGACCACACCGGTCCCACGGCGGTGCTGCTCACGCCGGCCGACAACAACCTGGCCGACCTCAACCCGCTCCCCAACATCGTCTACATCCGCGGCCAGTTCCTGTCGGCGTTCGCGATCCAGCTCACCGACGGTGTCGGCAGCGGCGTGAACGACGCGACCGTCACGTCGCAATCGGTGTCCGTGCGCGAAAACGGCGTGCTGCTCAGGCCCAATATCGATTACACGTTCCTGTACGACAACAACAACCACATCATCCGTCTGTTCGCCACGTCGGGCGTGTGGGCCAACGGCAACGAGTACGACATCTCGCTCGACAACGGCGCGAAGTTCGACCCCTACGCGGCCAACACGGCCGGCTCGGCGAACCCGATCGCCGACCTCGCCGGCAACCCCTTGCAGCCCAACGGGCCCGACGGCTTCACCCGCTTCCGGCTGCTGTTGGCCGATACGTTCAACGACCCCGCGGTGGTGACGCTGCCGACGGTCGCGCCGATTTTCGAGCACACGTCGCTGATCTTCAGCCACCTCAACTCGATCGCGGTGTATGACCCCGACGCCAACGGCGGCGCCGAGACGGTCACGCTCACCCCCTCGACCGGCACGGTGTTTCTCCCGCCGGCGATCGCCGCGGCCAACGGGGTCAGCGAGTCGCCCGTGTCGGGCGTCGGCACGCCCGCCAATCCTTTGATTCTCAGCGGGCCGCAGGGCGACATTGCCGCCTTCCCGCAGGTCGCCGCGGCCGGGCTCGACCCGGCGCTGGAGAACCTCGTGTTCACCCCCGCGCCCAATTTCGACGGCACGGCCACGATCACGGTCTCGGCCAGCGACAACGGCAACTCCGGCCCCGTCTCGACGTTGCCGCAGCCCTTGCCCTCCACGCTCTCAGTCAGCGTGATCGCCGTCAACGATCCACCCGTCAACAGCGTTCCGGCACCGCAAACCACCCCCGAAGACACCGCGCTGGCGTTCTCGGCGGCCAACGGTAACTCGGTCTCGGTGAGCGACCCCCAAGACCTCCCCGTGGCCGCCCAGGCCGTTGTCACGATCACCGGCGGGGCCGTGTCCGGCGTGACGATGACCAACGACGGCAGCGGCTACGCCGGCGCGCCCACGGTGGTTTTCAGCGGCGGCGGCGGCATCGGCGCCGCCGGTAGCGCCGTCATGTCCAATGGCGCCGTCATCGGTGTCACCGTCACCAACGGCGGCGCCGGCTACACCGGCCCGCCCGACATCAGCTTTTCGCCCCCCGCGACGGCCAGCGCCGCCATCAGTGCCGCCGGGGTCGTGACGAGCGTCAGCGTCAGCTACGGCGGCGCCGGCTACAGCACCCCGCCCGCCGTCATTTTCAGCGGCGGCGGCGGCAGCGGCGCCAGCGCCGTCGCCAGGCTCAGCGGGGGAGTCGTGACGAGCGTGACGGTGGTCAACGGGGGCAGCGGCTACACCAGCCCGCCGACCGTCAGCCTGAGCGCGCCCGCCGCGCTCTACCAGGAGCAAATCACGGCCGTCAACGGCACCCTCAGCCTGTCGGGCTTCTTGCCCGCCGGACTGGTGGGCAACGGCGGCAACAGCCTCACGTTTACCGACACCCTGGCCAACGTCAACACCGCCCTGGCGGCGCTTTCCTTCACGCCCAGCCCCGAGTTCGTCAGCGTCGTCCCCACCACCCCGGCCCAGGCCAGCGCCACAACCTCCTCCGGCGGGGCCGTGTCGAGCGTGACCCTCGGCAACGGCGGCGCCGGCTACAGCACCCCGCCCACCGTCATTTTCAGCGGCGGCGGCGGCAGCGGGGCCACGGCCGTCGCCACGATGGCCAACGGAGTCGTGGCGAGCGTGACGCTGGTCAACGGCGGCAGCGGCTACACCAGCGCGCCGGCCGTCAGCTTTTCGCCGCCGACGGCCAGCCGCATCGCGCTGGGCTCGGTCCCAGGCCAGGCCGGCGCCACGGCCGTCGTGAGCGGCTTGCCGCTTTCGGTCGCCGCCGGCGGCGCCGAAGTCGACGTGGCCGCCGGCGCCACCGGCGCGACGATCAACTTGCAAACGATCACGGTCACAGTGCCCCTCGCCGCCGGCCAGACGCTCACGGCGACGTTCGAGTTCGATTCCAACGGGCATCCCACCACGAACATTCCGATCGTCGTCGGCACCGGCGACAGCGGCTACACGTTGGCGCTTAAGGCGACGGCCGCCATCAACCAGGCGCTGTTTTCGACCGACAAGGTGTCAGGTCCGTTGGCCGGCGACGTGGGCGTGGCCAACGGCATCGGCCTGTCGTCCAACGCGACGGCCTCCGTGACGGGCAACCTGCTCTCGACGCTGGGCACGCCCGGCGCCGAGGTCGACATCGCCCCCACGGCCAACGGCGCGGCGGTGAACGGGCTGGCCCTCAACGGCCAGACGATCACGATCGCCGTCAGCGGCTTCCCCGCCAAGACGTTCGAGTTCGTCTGCGACGGCCACACCACCGCGAACCTTCCGATCAACGTCAACGACGGCGACAACGTCGCCACGCTGACGATCGACGCCGTGGCCGCGATCAACGCCGCCTTCGGCGCCGCGCTGGCGCCGGCGACCGCCCTGGGCGCCACGCTGATCCCCCTGGTGGGCGCCACGGCCGGCGTGAGCGGTTTGCCGCTCTCGGTCAACGCCGCGGGCACGCTGATCAGCGTCGACCCGGCCGCCGTCGGTACGTCGATCAACGGGCAAACCATCACGGTCACCGCGCCCGTCGCCGGCGGGGGCGCCGTGACGAAAGTGTTCGAGTTCGATTCCGACGCGCACACGACCGGCAACATTCCGATCGTCGTGAACCCCGGCGACACGGCCGCGACCCTGGCGTTCGACGCGGTGCGGGCCATCAACGCGGCGCTCGCATCGCCCGTCGCCCTGCTGGGCGTACCGCGAATCGCCGTGCTCAACGGCGCCGCGGCCCAACTGAGCGGCTTCCCGCTCTCCGTCAGCGGCGCCGGCGTCGACGTCGCGATCGCCGCGGCCGTCAACGGCGTACCCACCACCGGCGCGACCGTCAACGGCCAGACGTTCACGCTCACCATCGGGGCGCTCGGCGCCAAGACCTTCGAGTTCGTCTCCGACGGCCACGCCACCACGAACCTGCCGATCGACGTCAACAGCGGCGACGGCCCGGCCACATTGGCAAGCGACGCCGTGAACGCGATCAACGCCGCCTTCGGCGCGGGGGTCGCGCAGGTGAATTCGCTGGACGGCGCGCAAATCGACGTGACGACGAGCGCGACGGCCACGGTGAACGGCCTTTCGCTCTCGGTCGGCGCCGCGGCGCCGCCGGTCGGCGCCAATCTCGACGTCAATCTCGACCCGGGCGCGACCGGCGCGACGATCAACGGGCAAACCATCACGCTCACGCTGCCCGCCCCCGCCGGCGGCGGCGGCAACCTGGCGCTTTCATTCGTGTTCGACGATACCGTGCCCGCCGGAAACATCCCCAACCCTATCTACGTCAACCCCACCGACACGGCCACGACCCTCGCGCTCGACGCCGTACTCGCCATCAACGCCGCCGTCCAAAACGCCTTGCAGATCCCCTTCCTGGCCACCGATCTGAGCGCCGCGTCGCTGACGATCCTGACCAACGACCTGGGCGCCAGCGGCGTCGGACCCGCGCCGACCTATGTGAGCGGCGCCCCCGTGCCGCTGATGGCCGAAAACACCATCCCGATCACCGTCTCGGCCCTGGCCGACGCGCCGCTGCTGAATACGAGCGCGACGCTCACGTTCGCGCCCATCGGCGAGGATCCCACCGACGCCGGCAACCCCGGCTCGACCGTGCTGGCCATGTTGCAAAGCGCCACCGGCAACGCCATCACGCTCCAGGCCCTCGCCGAAGGCGCCAAGTACGGCATCGCGGTCACCGGCCTGAGCCAAACCGCCAACGGCACCTGGTATTTCCAGCACGCCGGGGGCAGTTGGACGTCGTTCGGCGCCGCCGGGACGACCATCGGCCCCCTCTCGGCGACCAACGCCCTCTTGCTCGACGGCACCGACCTGGTGCGCTTCGTGCCCAACGCCGAATTCACCGGCGCGCCGACGATGACGTTCATCGCCTGGGACGAAACCTACGACCTCGCCAACGCCGGCCCCGACGCCGCGGGGACCACCGTCAACCTCGCGAACACCGGCGCCGGCGGCAGCACGCCCTTCAGCAGCGGGCCGGCCGCGACCGCCACGCTGGCGGTCAATCCCGTGCCCGACGCGCCGTTGTTGGCGTCTGAAACGAACCTCGCCTTCACCGCCATCAGCGAGAACGTACCCACTTCGCAAAACGGCGGATCGAGCGTGCTGGCGATGTTGCAACAAAGCGCCACCGGCAACGCGGCCGACGTCATCACGCTCCAGGCACTCTCCGAGGGCGCGGCGTTCGGCATCGCCGTCACCGGCCTGACCCAAACCGCCAACGGCCAGTGGCAGTACCAGATCGGCGGCGGACAATGGACCACTTTCCCGAGCCTGGTCGCCACCAGTTCGAATCCGAGCCCTGCCTTCTTGCTTTCCGCCACCGACCTGGTGCGCTTCCTGCCCAACACCGACTTCAACGACGGCGCCACCGGCAAAGGCCCGGCCACACTCACGTTCGTGGCTTGGGACGGCACCTACGACCTGGCCGATGGTGGACGCGACCCTGACGGCACGCTCGTCAACCTCGCGAACACCGGCACGGGCGGCAGCACGCCCTTCAGCACCACGAGCGACACCGCCACGCTCTCGGTGACCTCGCTCAACGACGCCCCGTTGTTGGCCACTTCGGCCACCGGCCTGGCCTTCACGGCGATCAACGAAAACCAGACGGCCGCGAACATCGCCGGTTCGTCGGTGATCGCCATGCTGCAATCGCTCAGCCCCTCGCCCAACAACGTCGAGACGTTGCAAGCGCCGGGCTCGCAGTTCGGCATCGCCGTCACCGGCCTGACCCAAACCACGAACGGCGACTGGCAGTTCTCGCTCGACGGCGGCGCCGCCTGGTCCGATTTCGGCGCCGTTTCCACGTCGCAGCCGCGGCTGCTGGCGGCGGGCGACCTGGTGCGGTTCGTTCCCATCCCGTATTTCAACGATACGCCAACGACGGTGCTCCCTCTAAGGGACAAGCCGACGTTGACGTTCTCGGCCTGGGACGGCACATTCGACTTCGCCAGCGGCGGCGTCGACGCCAACGGCAGCGTCCCCCTTAACGTCAATCTATCCAGTGCCGTCGACACGGGCTCCAGCACCCCCTTCAGCACGACGTCGCTGACCGCCTTGTTGGCCGTGAACCCGGTGAACAACGCGCCCACGATCAAGGTTCCGGCGGGGCCGGCCATCGCCAGTACCGCCATGCCGTCGCCGTCCATCACCAACCTTCCGGCCGTCACGGTCGACGACGTCGACATCGACCAGGGCGAAGGCGACGGCATGGTGCAAATCACGATCGTGGCCCAAGAAACCACCATCAACGGTGTGCGGCCCGGCGGCACCGTGACGGTGACCCACGTCAGTGGACTGACCTTCCTCAACCCCGCCACGGGCAACCCCGGCAACAGCAACGGCAGCGCCGACGTCCAATTCCAAGGCCTGATGTCCGACGTCAACAACGCGCTGGCCAGTCTCACGTTCCAGAATGACGGCCAGTTCGACGGCAAGGCCTATCTCGCCTTCACCGTCAGCGACCTGGGCAATTCCCCAGGACCGGCGCTCACGGCCAGCGGCACGATGACCCTGAACGGCGCGGCGATCCACCATGCGCCGATCCTCGCCGGCGGCCCGGCGGTCTTGCCGAGCATGCCGCAAAACGTCGCCCCGGCTGACACGGCGCCGGCCGGCGTCAGCGTGAGCACGCTCTTGACCGACGGCGGGGCCGGCTTCGCGACCTTCGATAGCAGCGCCGGCGGATCGGCCGGAATCGCAATCACGGGCCTGGTCGGACCCGACGCTTTGGGCACCCAAGGCTGGCAATACTCGCTCGACGGCGCCAACTGGCTGCAGATGAGCAACGCGGCCCCGGCCGCCAACAACGCCCTGCTCCTGGCAGGCAGCGACCTGGTGCGGTTCTGGCCCGATCCAGGTTTTGTCGGCAACGTCTCGCTGACGTTCAACGCCTGGGATGGAACGACCGGCACGGCCGGCGGAAGCGCCGATCTCACCGCGTCGGGCGCCACGGGCGGAAACACCGCGTTCAGCGCCGGCGACGCGCAGGCCAACGAGCAGGTGCTGCTGGTCAACCAGCCCCCGACGTTCACCATCCAGACCGACAACGGCGAACCCTTCCCCTACCCCAACGGTACGGGTACGGTCCAGAACGATCCGAACCTCGGCAAGCAGGGCTTTACCACCACCGAAAACGACTACGGCATCCAGAACCCCAACGTGATCACCGTGCCGGCTTTCGCCTTCAACATCTCGCCGGGCCAGAACATCTCGCAAGAGAACTCGCAGACCGTCACGTTCCACGTCAGCAGCGACAACCCGGCGCTGTTCAACTTGCAGCCCACGATCAGCAGTTGGACCTCGGCGACGTCCGCGACGGCCGGCGCGCTCTCGTTCCAGTTGGCGCCCGACATGTTCGGCACGGCGAACCTGACGATCTACGCCACCGATAACGGCGGCACGGCCAACGGCGGCAACGACACGTCGATCATCGAAAAGGTTCCGCTCACGGTCGTGTGGGTGAACCACCAGCCGTCGTTCACGCACAAGGGACCGGACCAGAACGTGAACGACAACGCCGGCCAGCAGATTTTGCCCGGCTATTTCGGCGCCGCCAGCCCCGGCTACGGCGCCAACGAGGCCAACCAGAAACTGACGTACGTTCTTACGGTCCCGCCCGCCGACGCCTTGATGTTCACCGCGGCCGGCCAGCCGGCCGCCGACCCGGCCACCGGCACGCTGACCTACACCCCCAACCCCAATTTCGTGTATCCCAATTACCCCAACCCCGTCTCGGCCGCGGTCACCGTCGCGCTCCAGGACAACGGCGGCACCGCCAACGGCGGCCTGGACACGTCCGCGCCGGCGACGATCAATTTCACGATCAGCCACGTCAACCACTCCGCCGTCGTGACCAGCCCGATTCCCAGCAAGCCGTTCCTCGAGGACGGCGCCACCGCCACGACCATCAACCTGGCCAACCACTTCAGCGACGCCGACATCGCGTCGGGCGACGCCTTGACGTACTCCGTGACGAACACCAATTCCACCCTGCTCTCCAGCACCGTCAACAACACCGCCGGCACGCTCACGCTATTACCCAACGCCAACCAAAGCGGCGGCGGCGATATCACGGTCAGCGCCACCGACAAGGCCGGGGCGGTCGCGCAGGACACCTTCCAGTACAGCGTGGCCTTCGTCAACGACGCCCCGACGTTCAGCGCCGGCGGCGACCAGACGATGCCTGAAAACTCCGCGGCGCAGACGGTCGCCCACTGGGCCAGCGACATCAGCGCCAGCGGCAGCTACCCGCCCGACGCCAACGAGGCCGGCCAGACGCTGAACTTCATCGTCAGCACGACGAACCCGTCGTTGTTCACCGCGGCCGGCCAGCCGGCCATCGACCCGATCACCGGCGACCTCACCTACACGCCGGCCCCGGACGCCTTCGGAACGGCCCCCATCACGGTGCGACTGCGCGACAACGGCGGCACGGCCAACGGCGGCGTCGATACCTCGCTGACGCACACCTTCAACATCGTCGTCTCCTTCGTCAACCAGCCCCCCACGTTCAACCTGGCGGCGAGCAGCGGCGCTTACGAAAACAACACGGTGGCCGCCAGCGGCGGCGTGGCGGGCGGAAGCGACGCCAACCCGATCAGCGTGCCGAATTTCGCCGCCAACATCGCCGGCGGCCCGGCCGGCCAGCCCGCCGAAACCGTGAGCTTCCTCGTCAGCAACGACAACCCCAGCCTGTTCACCGCCTCCGGCCAGCCGGCCATCGACGGTGGCACCGGCACGCTCACCTACACCTTGGCCCCGGACGTGTTCGGCACCGCCGCGCTCACGGTGCGCGCCCAGAACTCGGGCGGCACCGCCAACGGCGGCGTCGACACCTCGGCGCCGCAAACGGCGACGATCATTGTGACCGGCATCGACGACCCGCCGACGCTCGCCGCGATCCCCGCTCAGACCTTGCTCGAAAACGGCACTCCGGCGGCGATCGCGCTGACGGGGATCACGGCCGGCCTGAACGAGACGCAGGCCATTGCGCTCTCGGTCGCGGCCACGCCGCAAGCCGGCCAGAACGCCTCGCTCGTCGCCAGCGAGAGCGTGACCTACACCAGCCCCAACAGCGGCGGCACGCTGAACTACTCGCTGGCGGCGGGCCAGTTCGGCACCGAGACGATCACCGTGACGGCCACCGACAACCGCGCCGGCACGATCGGCGGCGTGAACACGTTCAGCCAATCGTTCCTGGTCACGGTCCTTTCCAACTCGCCCACGGCCACACCGCAAACGGCGATCACCAACGAAAACACGGCCACCAGCCCACCCATTGCGCTCGCCGGCACCGACCCGGCCGGCAACGCGCTGTCGGCATTCATCAGCAGCCTGCCCACCGGCGGCACGCTGTTCCAGGTCAACGCCGACGGCAGCCAGGGCGCCGCCATCAGCGCCGTCCCCACGCCCGTCAGCAACGCCGCCAATGAAGTGATCTACGTGCCCGCCATCGACGCCTCCGGCACGCCCTACGACTCCTTCGGCTTCTACATGACCGAAACCAGCGGCACGCGCAGCTCCGCGCCCGCCCTGGTGACCATCGACGTCACGCCGGTCAATCAGCCCCCCTCGTTCACCGTCGGCCCGAACCAGACCGTGCCGCTCGGCGCCGGCGCGCAGGCCGTCAGCCCCTGGGCCACGGGGATCTCGGCCGGCCCGCCGAACCAATCGAGCGAGACGGTCACGTTCAACATCCTCTCCGACACCAACCCCGGCCTGTTCAGCGCGGCGCCCTCGGTCAGCGCCGGCGGCACGCTCAGCTACACGCCGGCCGCCGGCCAGACCGGCACGGCCACCCTTGCGCTCGATTTGCAAAACTCGGGCGGCACGGCCAACGGCGGCAACGATACATCGCCGCCGCGGACGTTCACGGTGACCGTCACGGCCACGCCGCCGGCCCCCACGGCCCTGCCCGACACCTTCGTGCTCGGCGGCAGCGGCGCCGGCAACGCATCGGGCGCCAGTAGCGGATCGGGCGCCACCAGCGTGTTGGCCAACGACACCTCGAACGACGGCCGGCCGTCGTCGTTGCGCGCCGTCCTGATCAGCTCGACCACCCACGGCACGCTGGTGTTCAACGCAGACGGTTCCTTCAGCTACACGCCCGGCGCCGGCTTCCAGGGCCTCGACCGCTTCACCTACGAGGCCGGCGAGGGGACTTCGGCCAGTTCGCCGACCACGGTGACGTTGCTTTCGTACCAGGCGAGCATCGTGAACAAGCTTTACAACCAGGTGCTGGGCCGTTCGGCCGACGACGCGGGCTTGCAGTATTGGACTTCGCAGATCATGGGGGGCGCCTCGTACAGCGTGGTGGCCCAGGGTATTTTCGAGAGCGACGAGCGGCTCAACGCGATCATCGCGGGCGGGCAACTCGGCGATTTGCCCGCCTACCAGGGCTACTACCCGCAGTACCTGTTGCGGCCGGCCGACGCGGCGGGGCTGGCCTACTGGAAGGGCGTCTGGAAGCAGGACGGCGGACCCGACAACGTGATTTCCGGCATGATCGGTTCGCCCGAGTTCTACGCCTCGGCCGGCCAAGCGCGTCCGGACCTATCGCCCAACGCGGCCTGGGTCACGGCTCTTTACGAGCGGCTTTTGAGCCGCGCGCCCGACGCCGCCGGCCTGCAATACTGGAGCGGCCAACTCGCGAGCGGCGCGATGACGCGCCAGCAGGTGGTGCTGGGCTTCGTACACAGCCCCGAAAACTTCCGCAACTTGACCAGCGCCTTTTTCCAGGAGTACCTGCTTCGCCAGCCGAGCGCCGCGGAGCTCAACCAGTACGTGGGCCAATTCGAGGCGGGCGCCTCGCAGCGCGACGTGCAGCTTGCGATCATCAACTTGCCCGAGTACGCCAACACGCCGCCCGCGCCGGCCATCGGCACGGTCGCCAGGTCGCTCTACCCGGACTAGCCTCCCTTGGGGGTCCGCCGACCGGCCCACGAATCGGTAGGGACCATTTTCGCGAAAAAAGCACGCACGTTGCGCAGCAACGAGCGTGCAAAAGACAAAACCGCAGCGAAGCGAAAAAAAACGACTTCCGAATACCCCATGACGTCTGAGCGAGCCGCGTAAGCGGCATCCAATTGCCCCCCATCCTTCGCCCTTCCCCACGCTCTTTTGGATCTCTTTGGGAGGGGTTTCGGAATCGTTTTTTTTCGCGAAGCGGCGCGGCGTTGAGGGCGATTGTGGCGTTGTAATAGGCGTTTCCATCAGTCCTCATAATTCGGCCGGGCGTCGCCGGCGGCCCTCGTGCGCGCCAGCGAGGCGTTGAACGTGGAAATCGTCGCGTATCCCGCTACCGCGTCGGCGCGCCCGAGCTCGTCAATCGCGCTATCCGCGCCCAGGACGCTTGCGATCCACGGAACGGTTTCGCCTTTTTTTGGGCAGCTTCGGCTGCGCCGAAGCCGTTTTCTTTCGCACGCCCGTTGCCGCGCGACGTGCGTGCTTTTCGCGTAAAAATGATCCGGCCTGACTTCTTATACCGCACGCGGCCGAGAATGAGACGTTCAGGGTGGCTGGGGCAGAGCCTAAGCGATGCCCCGATCGCTATGGAGCCGGGGCATCGCTTACGCTGTGCCACCACCGTCTCGTGACAAAAATGTCTCATTCGTTGGCCAGCCACGGGGCCTGACTTCTTGCGAAGCCAGCCACGGGGCCTGACTTCTTGCGAAGCCAGCCACGGGGCCTGACTTCTTGCGAAGCCAGCCACGGGGCCTGACTTCTTGCGAAGCCAGCCACGGAGCCTGACTTCTTGCGAAGCCAGCTACGGGGCCTGACTTCTTGCGAAGCCAGCCACGGAGCCTGACTTCTTGCGAAGCCAGCCACGGAGCCTGACTTCTTGCGAAGCCAGCCACGGAGCCTGACTTCTTGCGAAGCCAGCCACGGGGCCTGACTTCTTGCGAAGCCAGCCACGGAGCCTGACTTCTTGCGAAGCCAGCCACGGAGCCTGACTTCTTGCGAAGCCAGCTACGGGGCCTGACTTCTTGCGAAGCCAGCTACGGGCTGTGCCGTAGCGGAATTCGCAAGAATTCCGGTGTCAATCGCGTCCACGGCCTGACTTCTTGCGAAGCCAGCTACGGGCTGTGCCGTAGCGGAATTC
>Ga0307374_10000430_pt1 | contig 81467 bp, 77 predicted proteins | sample OX3MG_FD_202532 | JGI IMG/M metagenome (GOLD analysis project Ga0307374, IMG submission 202532) | Soil microbial communities from Risofladan, Vaasa, Finland - OX-3 | ecosystem: Environmental > Terrestrial > Soil > Coastal area > Acid sulfate soil | place: Finland: Risofladan, Vaasa | collected... | reverse complement strand
CGAAACACATTCCCAACCGGATGCTGATCAAGCTGGCGCGCGAGCATGAAAAGCAGGAGGTATCGGAATGCCGGGATCGTCTGGCGGCGATCAAGGCGATGCACAACACCTACTTGAAACTCGGACGCCAGCTGCATCGAATGGGTCTCACTCGGGATGAGGCGGATATTGAAGTCGGTTTCGTGCCGAAGGATTACTCTGCCCGACTGCGTGCATCGGATGGCCGTTACGTCGATCGTCAAGCAGCGGACGACTCAGACTGAACCCGCTCACCCTGCACTCCACAGACCCTTCATTACCGTCACTCGATAATCTGACATGGAGTCTTGCCATACAGGTTTTGATACACGGCTTCGGTTTGAAGATTTATTGGCAAGCGTTTCATCCGTCACGGCGCAACCCATAAAGCCATCCAATGTTCTGCGTGAAACCTATCGGGTGGCTACTCGTCTACAGCTTGGGTTTTGTTGTCGCAGCGGCTGTTGTATTCACCGCCGGAGTCCACACCGCATCGGCGTCAGACAGTGGAGCAATATACCTCGGCACCCTGACGATTCAGTCCAGTCCCTCGGAACCACTGCAGGGCATCATCCCACTCCATGCCAATCACAGCTGGACCGATCTGCGCGTCGTTGTCATCAGGCCGAAAGGGTTTCCGCTCACCGCGGAGCAATACAGCGATCGCAACGGTGATCAATCGGGCGAACCATCAGCCGAGCAATCCCAAAGCGCCCACGTCGAGATCTCATCTTCCCAGCCGCTTCCTGCCAGCGGTCCTCCGCATACAGATCAGCCAGACCGGCGTCGCTTTCGCGGCCACCTACACGCTCATGCCAGGTCAATCAGACCAGACATCGGCGGGGTTCGACCATGCCTACGCCGGTGATGTCAGCACCACAGAAGACAACGACCTCGACGACCAACACATCACAGGGGACCTGATAGGGCCGACCCAGCGTGGCGACACCCTGGCTGCCATCGCCCGCACCATTCGGCGGCAGTACAGCGGCGCAGCCCTGTCCAAAATCGAACTGAGCCTATACCAGGCCAACCCGCTCAAATTCAATCATCAGGACCCGCTCAGGCTGAAACCCTACGTCATGTTGAGAGTCCCCGACACCGTCACGATACACCTGGCGTCCACCGAGCAGGCCCAGGCCATGAGCGCCTACCTGCAAGGTCAAGGGGAGAACCCGTTCACAGATCGCCAGACACATCGGCCGTCAGGCCCTTCGTATCACTCATCCGTGCAGGCGCTGGAACAAATCCGCTTCATCGCAACTCGATGGTGGCGCTGGATTGTGCTCGGGTTTTTCTTCGGCGCTTTTCTGGGGCTGGCACAAAAACAGATCAATAAACAGCTTCGCCGCTGGAAAACAATGATCCATGGGTACAGGCGCCGCAGGCAAGCCAAGGCACAGAACGCATTGTTGTCGGTAAATGACACCGGCGTCGGCGTCGGCACCGGCGAAGGAACGGCCACCCCACTCTCACCGGATATGGCCGACCTCCTGTCCCAGCGGATTCAACAGCTCGAACAGCGCATCGATCACGACCCACGCGATGTGTGGCTGCAGGTGATGCTGGCCAGGGAACACTTGCGGTCAGGCCACCAGGACGTATTCTTGAACCTCGCAGAAGGCCTGCGTGGCAAAGCCTCCAACGGACAATGGAATCGCGTGTTATCCATCGCGGCCGAAAGCAGTGACAAGCAAAGCCTGTTGGCGAAGCTGACTGCTGAGAAGACAGATGGCAGTGCGGAGGATCGACCCAACCATCCCGGACTGCATCCGACATGACATCCTCACCGGTGCCGCGGAGTCCCAAACAGCTCCGCAGCAGCGCTGTGATGCGAAATACCTGAATACCGGTAGCACGAAACACCAGTCAATCTCCCAGAGCGCCACCACGGCCCCTACAGGGTCTTGCTGGGCCTTGTAGCGGTATCAGACAGACGACCATCGGCATACCGATTACGAAGGCCCTGATATCGTGGTATCGCCAACGCAGATATCCGGTCTACTCGTAAAAATACGGCCCTTCACATAAAGGTTTTTATGACATCCAAATCGTCATATCAATTGATCACATTGTGAACGACCACCGGCTAAAAGCCGGATCGATCGGTCCTGCGGCCGATTACACCACGTGAAAGTCATCATCCGGCGACAGTGGCTTCTGCTCTTACAGGCCCTTGTCGGGGCGCTTGAGCGAGCCGTAGTGGAACTGGCGCAGAGTGGTAGCCAGCCAGGCATGGCGGTCCGCCGACGGCGGCGCCGAGAAGGCGACCTCCGCGGCACCATCGAGAAACGCGCGCACTTCGGCCAGCGAGGACAGCGATTGGGTGTTGAGGGTCACGATCATGCTCCGAGCATGACCGTTCAGGCTCATCTGTCGTTGGAATCACGGCACCTCCTCCAGGCTCATGTGTCATTGGAAGAGGCTCAGGCTTGATGCCCACGCCCCGCTGCCTTTAGACTCGGGATCATGAAGCGGTCGATATACATTCTTATCGCACTGTTCGCGGTGATTGGACAGATGATGCAACCCACCATGGCGATGGTGGCAATGCATGCTCCTGACGCAGATGGAATAGCGGCAGTCACCAGGATTCATGCTTGTAATTCACCCGATTCCGCGAATTCTGAGCATCGTACCTGTGCGAGGCGACCAATGGCGCCGCCTTCTGGTCATGGCTGCTGCTGTTTCGGCGCTTGGAGTTGTGGTCATGCCTGCGGTGCAGTCGCACTGTCGCAGACCGCTCCCATAGTGATCACATTTGCATCGTCCCATGACTGGCCCCCTATTCGCTCTCCCTTCAAGGCAGAGGCATACACCGGCGATTTACTGAAGCCACCGCAACGCGTTCTTTGACGTTCGACCAGAGTGACCTGGTGCTATTGCGCGCCGGGTGTCTAGGTAACGTTGTATCCGAACTTCAGAGGACAGTTATGAGCGACTCTATCTATGTTCCTGCCCGCCTGCGCGGGCTAACGCGCCGCCGCTTCGTGCAGGGGCTCGCGGCCGGTGCCGCCGTCACCGCACTTTCACCCTGGTTGTCCCCCAATGCCCGCGCGGCCGCTGATAATCCCGGCTCCTACGGGGTTCCGGGACTCTCCGGTACCGAATTCGATCTGACCCTCGAACCCGCGACGGTCAACATCACCGGGACGCCCGCAGCAGCGACCCTGATCAACGGCCTGTTGCCGGGCCCAGTGCTGCGTTGGCGCGAAGGGGACACGGTGACCCTGCGCGTCACCAACCGTCTAAGTACTTCAGCCTCGATTCACTGGCACGGAATCCTGGTGCCCACCGGCATGGACGGCGTGCCCGGCCTCAGTTTCCCCGGCATCGCGCCCGGTGAAACGTTTGTCTATCGCTTTCCGGTCCGGCAGAGCGGCACCTTCTGGTATCACAGTCACACCCGTTTCCAGGAACAGACTGGCCTGACCGGGCCGTTGGTGATCGAGCCACGCGAAGCCGACCCGATCGCCGCTGATCGCGACTACGTGGTGATGTTGAATGACTGGACCAACGAAAACCCCGAGGACGTTTACTATCATCTGAAAGCCGGTGATGGTTACTACAACTATCACATGCGCACGGTCGGCGATTTCTTCCACGACATCTCCGCCAAGGGACTCGCTGCAACGCTCAGGAACCGTGCGGCCTGGGGTCAGATGCGGATGGATCCGCGTGACATCACCGATGTCTCCGGCCGCATGACCGGCGGCACCTATACCTACCTGATCAACGGTCACGCGCCTGCGGCGAACTGGACCGGCCTGTTCAAGCCTGGCGAGCGGGTGCGGCTGCGTTTCATCAACGGCTCGTCGATGACCTATTTCGACGTCCGCATTCCCGGCCTGAAGATGACCGTGGTCGCCGCCGACGGCAGCAACGTGGAGCCGGTATCGGTGGACGAATTCCGCATCGGCGTGGCCGAAACCTATGACGTGCTCGTCGAGCCTCACGACGCAGCGCACACGATCTTCGCGCAGTCGATGGATCGTAGCGGCTACGCGCGCGCCACCCTGGCGCCGCACCCGGGCATGCAGGCGGCGATCCCGCCGATGGACCCGATCTTCACCCGCACCATGACGGATATGGGTATGGCCGGAATGAGTGGCATGGGGGGCATGGAGATGTCTCACATGCAGCACGGCATGGGCGGTATGAACGGCATGGGCTGGACCCCTCCGGCGCGACCGAAAGTCCCACTGCCGATGCCCGCCAACGCCACCGGCCAAACGGCCTCTCCACAGCCGCAGGAGGTGCATCTGCAGCGTGGCCCTGAGGTTGTCAACATCGCGGAGCATCCCACCGACCGGCTCAATCTGCCGGGCGACGGCCTCAACCACAACGGCCGCCGGGTACTGACCTATGCGGATCTGGTGCGCCTGGACCGCGGCCCACAGAACATCCCGTTCCACGACCGCGATCCGGACGCCGAGGTGCTGCTGCACCTGACCGGCAACATGCAGCGCTACATCTTCGGCTTCAATGGCAAGACCTACGATCAAAGCCAGCCGGTGCGCTATCCCTACGGACAGCGCATCTGGGTCACGCTGATCAACGACACCATGATGGAGCACCCGATCCACCTGCACGGTTTGTTTACAGAACTGGACAACACCGCCGACTACCGACGGCGACCGCTCAAGCACACGGTCAGCGTCAAACCCGGCGAGAAACTGCACTACTACGTCACAGCCAATGAACGGGGTCGCTGGGCCTACCACTGCCATCTGCTCTACCACATGGAAGCCGGCATGTTCACTTCGGCGGTGGTGGCATGAGCGGGCGGATCAGACGGATGGGTTGGGTGGCCTTGACCATGATTCTGCCGATGACTGCAGTCGCACAGCAGCAGCCTACCGAACCCGGCTGGCCACAGCCGATCCACAACAACCTGATGTACAGCTACGCCAAGCTGAGTCAGAACGAACTGCGCACCGGCAATGGCGACAGCACCTATCGCTGGGAGGGCGAAGGCTGGTATGGAGGCAACATCAACCGCGCCTGGTTCAAGACCGAGGGCAACCTGAATGTAGACAGCGGCGCGCTCGACGAGGCCGAGACCCAGGCCTTGTACTCACGCGCGATCTCGCCCTACTTCAACCTGCAGGCCGGTGCCCGCTACAACTTCGACCCGACGCCGTCGCGCGGCTATGGCGCTTTCGGCGTCGAGGGGCTGGCGCCGCTGTTCTGGGAGGTCGGCCTGTTCGGCTTTGTCAGCGACGGCGGTCATTACGCTGCCAGAGTAGAAGGCCATTACGACCTGAGATTGACCCAACGCCTGGTCTTGCAGCCACAGTTCGAGATCAACTTCTACACCAAGGCCGACCCGCGCAGCGGCATCGGCGACGGGCTGTCCGATCTCGATTCTGGATTACGGCTGCGCTACGAGATCCGGCGGCAGTTTGCGCCCTACATTGGCATCACCTACGAAAAGAAGTACGGTCAAAGCGCCCGCTTTGCCCGCGCCGACGGCGGTTCTGTGGAAGATTTCCGCGTCGTCTCCGGCATTCGCGTCTGGTTCTGACCCGCTCACGGAGCACTGCAATGAAAACTCTTAAAATCATCATCGGTCTGGTCGTCCTCGCCATCATCGGCATCGGTGTCTACATCTATTCCGGCGCCTACAACATCGGCGCCGACGTGCCCCACACCCGGCTCGTCTACTGGCTGGCCAACACGGTGCGTGAGCACTCTGTCAGCGCCCATGCGGACAACATCAAGGTGCCGCCACTGAACGACCCGAAAATGCTGATGGAAGGCGCCGGCCAGTACGCGGCGATGTGCTCGGGCTGCCACTTGGCGCCAGGCTATGACAGCGACGAAACCCGCAAGGGTCTCTACCCCAAGCCACCGATGCTCTACAAGGGCGATCTGATGACCCCGGCCAAAACCTTCTGGGTCATCAAGCACGGCATCAAGATGAGCGGCATGCCGGCCTGGGGCAAATCGCACAGCGACCAGGAACTGTGGGCGATCACCGCCTTCGTCATGCAACTGCCGAAACTCAGCGCGCAGCAATACAAGGACATCATCGCCAGGGCGCCGCCGGATGAGGACATGAAACAGATGCCGATGCCCGGCGGCCAGCCGATGAGTGAGCAGTAACCCGGATCGATGCTGGAGACCGTCAAATGTTGCGTGACATCGCCATTCTGAATATCGCCGTTTCCGCCCTGCTCGCGGTCTGGTCGATCCTCGATCTGCAACGCCGCCCGCCGCCGATGACGGTGATGACGTGGGTGTGGCCGTTCACATTCCTGTGGGGCGGCGTGTTGGCGCTGGCGATGTATCTGGGCTTCGGCCGCGCGCCGCGCCAGCACGAAGAGCACGGCATGCACCATGGCCAGCGGCCGATGTGGCAGAGCGTGGCGCTGGGCGCGACCCACTGCGGCGCGGGCTGCTCGCTGGCCGACATCATCGTCGAGAGCGGGCTGTTCGTGTTCGGCATCGGTTTCGTCGCGCTCGGTCACAAGGTCTTCGGCAACTGGATCGTGGACTACGCGATGGCGCTGGTTATCGGCGTGGCCTTCCAGTACGGCGCGCAGGCGCCGATGTCGGACGCGCCGCGATCGACCGTGCTGTGGCAGTCGTTCAAGTCCGACGTTCTGTCGCTGAGTTTCTGGCAGATCGGCATGTACGGCTGGATGGCGATCAGCATTTTCGTGCTGTTCGACGAACCAACCATGAAGCCGGATCACTGGGTCTTCTGGCTGATGATGCAGCTGGCGATGCTGGCCGGCTTTGTCACCACCTGCCCAGTCAACTGGTGGCTGATCCGCAGCGGGGTGAAGGAAGCGATGTAAGTCATCCAGCGCGGATGCCCTTGCCTCCGCTGTGGCGCCTGCGTCAATCAACCTGACCCGATACCGGATCGCCCGGCGAACCGGCCAGTGGCCGCCCACCTTTGGCGCTGCATTCTGCCGCGGGCACGTTGAGATATCCCTGGCCTTTGCAGGCGTTCTGTCCGGTGCAGGCATTGCGCGCCGTCGAACAGGCTGTCCTTCCCTTGCAGGAGTTGATGCCCCAACAGGCGATGTCGCCTTGCGCAGCCTCCGGCGCCATGAATTCCACCGACTTGTACAGACCATAGAACGCGCCCGCCGCAGCGACCGCAATGGCCGCGGCGTTTACCGCACGACGTCGCCTGCGGGCTTGGGTTTGCGCCGGTTCAGGCGCGTTGGCGGTTCTGCACGCGCTGCTGTGGCGACCGTTGATCAAATCCCGGACGCTTCCGGCGACCAGCAGTGCCAGGCCCGCATAAACCGGCCAGACATGCGGATATTGCCCCGTGACCAGCAACCACATGCCGACGCTGCCGAGAACGCCACCGGTCAGTGCCAGCCAGAAGGGGCCCAGCAACGCATGCCGGCTGGCCGAGCGATACAGCATCCACAGACTCAGCGCCACAAAACCGACGAACAGCGGCAACAGATAGGCATCGTGGACCAGGACGCCCAACCCCACTGCGCCCAGCATGGACAGCAGCAGCGGAGCGCCCAGACAGCAGGCGGCAGCGATGCCCGCGCCCAGCAAAGCACCGCATTGTTTGATGAAATTCCGCATCGGATCGACTCCTGCAAGGCTGCTGTCGGGCACGCTTACCCGGCACAGCAGGATAGTTGCTTGACGTCCTTGTTAAAGGTTTGCGCGGCCAACTTGAGCCCCTCGACCATGGTCAGGTACGGGAACAGCTGGTCGGCCAGTTCGGCGGCCGTCATGCCGGCACGCAGCGCGATGGCCGCGGTCTGGATCAGCTCGCCGGCGCCGTCGGCCACCGCCTGCACACCGATCAGCTTGCCGCTGGCCGCCTCAATCACCAATTTGATGAAACCACGAGTGTCGAAGTTGGCCAGCGCGCGCGGCACGTTGTCCAGGTTGAGCGTACGACTGTCGGTCTCGATGCCCTTCAGGTGCGCCTCGGCCTCGCTCAGCCCCACCGTGGCGATCTGCGGCTCGGTGAACACCACCGCGGGCATGGTCGACAGATCCAGCGTCGCATCGCCGTCGGTCATGTTGATCGCGGCGCGGGTGCCGCCCGCGGCAGCCACGTAGACGAACTGTGGCTGGTCGGTGCAGTCTCCGGCGGCATAGATGTGCCTCGCCGAGGTGCGCAGTTGCGCATCGACTTCAATGGCGCCGCTTTTCGCCGTATGCACGCCGGCTTTGGCCAGATCCAGCGTGTCGCCGTTCGGCGTGCGACCGGTGGCCACCAGCAGCGCGTCGCCACGCAGCCCGCCGGCGCTGGTGTCGAGAATGAATTCATTATTCTCATGGCGCACCGAGCGGGTCTGGGTCTGGCGCAACACGCGGATGCCCTCGTCGGCAAACACCTGGCCGATGGCCTCGCCGATGGCCGGGTCCTCGCGGAAGAACAGCTCGCTGCGAGCGATCATCGTCACCTCACTGCCTAGCCGCGCGTAGGCCTGGCCCAGCTCGCAGGCGACCACCGCCGCGCCGAGCACGAGCAGGCGTTTCGGAATGTGGTCGGCGGCCAGCGCGTCGGTGGAGGTCCAGTAGGGTGTGTCCTTCAGGCCAGGGATCGGCGGCAGCGCCGGCCGCGCACCGACGGCGATCAGGCAACGGTCGAAGCGGACGGTACGCTCGCCACCTTCGGCCAGCTGCACGCTCAGCGTGTGCTCGTCGGCAAAACGCGCATCGCCGCGCAGCAGGGTGATGGCCGGGTTGTCGTCGAGGATGGTCTCGTACTTGGCGTGGCGCAGATCTTCCACTCGCGCCTGCTGCTGGGCCAGCAGCAGGTCGCGGCGGATCGCCGGGACCGAGGCGGAGATACCGTCGTCGAACGGACTGTGCCGGCGGGTATGGGCCACATGGGCGGCGCGGATCATGATTTTGGACGGTACACAACCGATGTTGACGCAGGTGCCGCCGACCGTGCCGCGCTCGATCACGGTCACCCGCGCGCCGCGCTCGGCCGCACGGATGGCGCCGGCCATGGCGGCTCCGCCGGTGCCGATCACCGCGACGTGCAATGAAGCTTCGCCCGCACGGGTCGCCGAGGCCCCCGGCTCCGCGACATCCGGCCTGTTCTGCGCTGTGCTCATTCCGAAGACTCCAAAGAAAAGACAGTGCTACGCTACAACCGTAGTCAGGTACGGAGTCAACATGGCCACGAAATACACCATCGGCGCGCTCGCGCAAGCTGCGGGCGTCGGCGTGGAAACGGTGCGCTACTACCAACGCTGCGGGCTGCTGCCCGAGCCACCGCGACCGGCAGGCGGCATCCGCCGCTATGGGGAAGCGCACTTGTCACAGCTGCGCTTCATCCGTCACGCACAGGAACTGGGCTTCACGCTCGACGAAGTCGCCGAGTTGCTGGCATTGGACGAGGGCCGGGACTGCGAGGAAGCCCGTCGCCTGGCCAGGACCAAACTGGTCGCCGTCCGATTGCGCCTGTCCCGTCTGCGCCGCATCGAACGGGCACTGGTCGTACAGATCCGCGCCTGTGAATTAAGCGACGGCCAGCAGCGCTGCCCGCTGATTGCGGCGCTGGCAAGTCCCTGACCGGCTTCAATCACGAATACAAGCGGCACGACACCCACCAGCTTGTTCGCTGCCCTGGATGTCGCCACCGGCCCGGCCAAGGCGGGACATTGCACAACGCATGCCGGTGCCGCAGGATTCCGTGCCTGCCGCACAGAAACTTTCCCGCCCGATGCCCGAAATCCAACTCTCCCCCGACGGTCGGCTGCACTGGCGGCAGAACACCGACGACGAAACCAGAGCCGGCGCCGGCGCCGGCATCGGCATCGGCCACAGCTTCGAGGCGGATTGGTGCGAGGGTCTGTTCCTGCTCGCGGCACAGCGGCCGCAGTTCGCGGCGTCGCCAAATCTGCGCTACTGGCAGATGATCGCGGAAGCCTATCTCACCGCGCTGTGCCACATCCCGCCCGCAACGGCCGAAGTCTCGGTGCCGCCGCCAGCGCCGGCCGAGCTGGATCGCTGGGCGCTGACCGCGCCGCCGCTGCACGGCGGCGAATATCTGTCCGCCGCGCTGTTGCGAGGCATCTGGGACGCACTCGATGGCTGGGTGCAGCAGACGCTGCGCGCCGACGGCGGACTGCAAGCGCTGATCGAACGCCGCGCGCCGAAATGGCGACAGGTCGGCCGCGTCTGCCTGCATCTGGCCGAGAACAAGAATGATGCGGCGCGACCGTTTGCGTTCATGGCGACCTACACCGTCGGGCTCGCCGATGGCGGGCGGCTGCGGCACCTGCCACTGGGCCGGGCGCTGGAACAATACGCGGGCGCGAAGAACCGCTCCGCGTTGCTGCGTCTGCTGACACCGATGCAACAGACCGCGGAGCGGGTGCCGTGGCTGCGTGAACTGGTGGACAGCGGCGAGATCTACCAGCCGCGCGCTTGGCCGCCGCCACGCGCTTACGCCTTGCTGCAGAGCATTCCCGAGTTGGAAGACTGCGGTCTGTCGGTGCGCGTGCCGGACTGGTGGAAAGCGCGCCCGCGCCCACAGGTCAAACTCGGCGTCGAGCGCCGCGACGCGCGTCTGAGTCTCGACGCGATGCTGGATTTCGATGTCGGCGTCGCGCTCGGCGACGACAGGCTCAGCCGCGGCGAGATCGAGGCGTTGCTGCGTTCCGGCGACGGCCTGGTGCTGTTCAAGGGCCGCTGGATCGAGATCGACCGCGCCCGGCTCAGCCAGGCGCTGGAGCACTGGCGACAGGTCGAGCGGCAGGCGCACGACGGCCAGATCTCTTTCATCGAAGGCATGCGCCTGCTGGCCGGCGCACCGGCCGACCTGCGTGCGGACGCGGCGGACCCGAGCGAGCGTGCCTGGCTGCGCGTCGAAGCCGGCGAGAAACTGCAGCAGACCCTCGCCGAACTGCGCGATCCAGCAGGCCTCGCCGCGCTGGACCCCGGCACCGCCTTGCGTGCGACTTTGCGCCCATATCAGCGCCAAGGGGTAAGCTGGCTGCACATCCTGAGCCGCTTTGGCCTGGGCGCCTGCCTGGCCGACGACATGGGACTCGGCAAAACGCTGCAGGTGCTGGCGCTGCTGCTCGCGCAGCAACGACGCAATACTCAGCAGGCACCGTCGCTACTGGTGCTGCCCGCCTCTCTGCTGGGCAACTGGCGCAGCGAGGCGGAGCGCTTCGCCCCCTCACTGAAACTTACTTTTCTGCACTCTGCGGAGACCGACAAGGCCGAACTGGAGCGCATCGCCGCCGCGCCGGACGAGACACTGAGCGGCATCGATCTGGCGGTGACCAGCTATTCGATGCTGCACCGCCAGCCGTGGCTGCGCGAGCTGCACTGGCGGCTGCTGATCCTCGACGAGGCGCAGGCAATCAAGAACCCGCAGACGCGGCAGAGCAAAGCGGTCAAGGCGCTCACTGCGCAGGCGCGCATCGTGCTGACCGGCACGCCGGTGGAAAACCATCTCGGCGACCTGTGGTCGCTGTTCGACTTCCTGAATCCCGGCCTGCTCGGCTCGGCCTCCGTCTTCAAGACTTTCGTCAAGCGTCTGGAAAGTCGCGAACCGCCATCCTACGCGTCGCTGCGCCAACTGGTCGCGCCGTACATCCTGCGGCGCATGAAAACCGACCGATCAATCATCGCCGATCTGCCGGCGAAGACCGAGACACAGCGCTACTGCACGCTGTCCAGGGCGCAGGTGCGGCTGTACCAAAGCACCGTCGAATCCACGGCGCGCGCGTTGAAAACCACCGACGGCATCGCACGCCGCGGGCTGGTGCTGCAAACCCTGATGCGCCTTAAACAGATCTGTAACCACCCCAGCCAGTTGACCGGCGAGACCGACTATGCGCCCGCCGACAGCGGCAAGTTCCTGCGGCTGGCCGAACTCTGCGAAGAACTCGCCGAACGCCAGGAACGCGTGCTGCTGTTCACCCAGTTCCGCGAGATCATCGAGCCGCTGATGCAGCATCTGGCCGGCATCTTCGGTCGCGCCGGTTTGTGCCTGCACGGCGGCACCGCGGTGCGCGCGCGCCAGAACATCGTCGAGCGCTTCCAGGCCGGCGACGGCCCGCCGTTTCTGGTGCTGTCGCTCAAGGCCGGCGGCACCGGCCTGAATCTGACCGCCGCCAGTCACGTCATCCACTTCGACCGCTGGTGGAATCCGGCAGTCGAAAACCAGGCCACCGACCGCGCCTTCCGCATCGGCCAGCACCGTCACGTGCTGGTGCACAAGTTCGTCACCCAGGGCACCATTGAGGAGCGCATCGACACGATGATTGCCGACAAACAGAAACTTTCCGACGAGTTGCTGGCCGGCGGCGGCGAGATCAAGCTGACCGAGCTGGCCGACGCGCAATTGCTGGATTTGATGCGGCTGGATGTCCGCCGCGCAATGCTGTAAAAACTCGCCATGTCATACGGATACGGTTCCTGGAAGCCCTACGTGCCGGTCGCCAAGCGGCGCGCGCAGGCCGAGCGCGAGATCAAAAAGCAGACCAAGCGCGGCACGTCGCTGCAGCCGGTGCGTATCGACGGCCGCCGCATCGCAGGCAGCTTCTGGGGCAAGGGCTGGTGCCACCACCTCGAAAGCTTCTCCGACTACGAGAACCGCCTGCCGCGCGGACGCAGTTATGTGCGCAACGGCGCGGTCTATCACCTGGAAATCGCCGCCGGCAGAGTCGACGCCCGCGTCATCGGCAGCTCCATCTACACCGTCAGCGCAGACATCGCGCCGCTCAAGCGCGCCACCTGGAAGGCGCTCAAACAGCGCTGCGCCGGCGGCATCGGCTCACTGCTGGAACTGCTGCAGGGGCAACTATCCGAACAGGTCATGCGCGTGGTCACCGATCACGACCAGGGCCTGTTCCCGCAGCCCGGCGAGATGAAGTTTAGCTGCAGCTGCCCGGACTGGGCCGGCATGTGCAAGCACGTCGCCGCCACGCTCTACGGCGTCGGCAACCGGCTCGATCGGCAACCGGATCTGCTGTTCCTGCTGCGCGGTGTGGACCCCGCCGAGCTGATCGAGGCCGGCATGAGCACACCGCGGGCACGCGCCGCGCCCGGCGGTGACGGCCTCGCCGAAGATCAGCTTGGCGCTCTCTTCGGTATCGATCTCGACCCGGGCATCGAGACGGCACCCGCCCTGCCCGCTGCGTCGAAGCGGCCGCGCAAAACAGCATCCAGGCAGAAAACCAAAGTGGCAGACCCCGCCGCCAAGCGCCGCACGGCTGGCTTCCGCGCCACCGGAAAATCGGTCCGCGCACTGCGCAAAAAACTCGGCCTGTCAGCGGCCGAGTTCGCGGCACGGCTGTCGGTCTCGCCCGCCAGCGTGCAGCGCTGGGAGTCTGCCGGTGCTGCACAATTGAAGCTACACGCGCGCTGTCTCACCGCACTCAGCCGACTACACCGCAAAGCATCCTGAAATCGCGATTCGGCACGCCATGAGTCGGTGACTTGCAGCGTTCAGGAAACTGTCAGACTTACCATGATCTGCTGCGAATCCCGCGCTGCACGCTTTTCACTCGCGCCCTCGTCAAATATGTCTGCATCAGACTCTAATCCGCATTATTCACAAGACCGCTCGGCGACCATACGATCCCGGAATGAATCAGGATAAAAACCCGAAACTCCCCCGAACGCGTTTGCCATCCGGCATCTGGGCCTTGGGTTTTGTCAGCATGTTCATGGATATTTCCTCGGAAATGATCCATGCCTTGTTGCCTGTTTTTCTGGTGAGTGTACTCGGTGCGAGCACTCTGACCGTAGGCGCGATCGAGGGCATCGGGGAGGCCACCGCCGCGATCACCAAGCTGTTTTCAGGTTGGCTGAGCGACCGCTTGGGTCAGCGCAAACTGCTGACCGTGATCGGTTATGGGCTCGGGGCGGCGTCGAAACCGCTGTTTGCACTGACAGCGTCGCCGTCGTGGGTTCTGGTCGCGCGATTCACCGACCGCCTGGGCAAGGGCACGCGCGGCGCGGCGCGCGATGCACTGGTCGCCGATCTGGCCCCACCGGGGGCGAAGGGCGCCGCCTATGGCCTGCGTCAGTCGCTGGATACGGTCGGCGCATTTGTGGGTCCGCTGGTGGCGATCGTGCTCATGGCTGTGTACCAGGACAATTTCCGTCTGGTGTTCTGGTGCGCGCTGATACCGGGCTTTATCGCCGTCAGCATCCTCGTTGTTGCCGTACACGAGCCTCCGCGGCAACCGTCCCGTAGCACAGCGCGGGCACCCATCGAATGGCGGGAACTCAACCGCCTCGGGCGGCGTTCTGGGGCATCATCGGCGTCGGCGTGGTGCTCAATCTGGCCCGTTTCAGCGAGGCGTTTCTGATCTTGCGGGCTGTGGATCAGGGTCTTGCGCTGACTCTGACCCCGCTGGTCCTAGTGGTCATGAACATCGTCTATGCGCTGACGGCCTATCCCGCCGGGGCGCTGTCTGACCGGGGCCGGACCGCAGTCATTCTGGTCGGCGGGTTCGCCGCGCTGATTGCCGCTGACGTGGTGCTGGCCGTAGTACCCGGCATCACCGCGGTAATGGTGGGCATTGGCCTGTGGGGTTTGCATATGGGACTGACCCAAGGATTGCTGGCCAGACTCGTCGCCGACGTGGCCCCCGCGCCATTACGCGGCAGCGCATTCGGTGTGTTCAATCTGGCCATCGGGATTGCCGTACTGCTGGCCAGTTTGATCGCCGGCGGATTATGGGATTGGGCCGGCCCTGAGGCCACCTTTCTGACCGGTGCCGGGATAACGGCTGTGGGGCTGACGGCTGCGATCGCGGTCACGACAAATCGCAAGACCGATTTGGGCGACTAGTCAGACTGCGACTTGCGCGCCTATCAAGATGACCAGCGCCCCGGCTATCGCCAAGCCGGCACCGGCCACCAGACGCTCTTGCCCTGACGCAGCCAAACCCAGAACGCGAAACAGCCCGCGAACCACGACACCGCGGCGCCGCAGTATCAACACATCCTAGCCGTTGATGCGGTCAATCGCGTGCAAACGCCCGGCACATAATTGATGTCGGGCATTGAACAGGGCCCGGAACGCCAACCCGATCACCCCCAGCGTGCCCAGCGCGGTGGCGGCGGCGATCATGAACATGATCACGATCTGGTAGCGCACGGCCGACGTCGGCGCCGCGCCGGCCAAGAGCTGGCCGGTCATCATGCCGGGCAGGCTGACCACGCCCATCACCATCATGGCGTTGATGGTGGGGATCATGCCGATGCGCAGGCTGTCATTCACCAGCGGCTGCGCGGCCTCCCAGCGGGTCGCACCCAGCGCCAGGTCGGCCTCGATCCGCTCACGATCCTGTGCCACGCCGTCCATGAAACGATCCAGCGCTAGCGACACGCCGGTGAGGATATTGCCCAGCACCATGCCCAGCAGCGGGATCGCGTACTGCGGCTCGAACCACGGGCGCACCTGGATGATGCCGACCAGCGCGGCGCCGGTGACCAGAAACGCGCTGCCCAGAATCGACAACAGGCTGTTCCAGTAGATGCCGGGGAAGCGGCGCCGGGTGCGCCGTACTGCAGCCACGCTGGCCAGTGCCGCCATCACCAGACCGATGCCGACCACCGGCAGCGGCGTCTTCAGCGCGAATATGGACTCCAGGATAAAACCCACCAGCAGCAGCTGCGCGGCCATGCGCAGGCTGGCGATCAGCAGCGTCTTCGCCAGGCCCAGACGCAGCGCGATGGAGATCAGCAGATTGACCCCGATCAGCGCTGCTGCGGCCACCAACTGCCAGACGCTGAGGTCGATGTAATGCGCGCTCATGCGGCTGACGCCAGCGACAGGCGGCGATCGGTGCTGCGAGCAAGCTGGCTGGCGTCGTGACTGGTCCAGATATAGGAACGTTTGCCGTCCGCGGCCAGCCACAGCGTCACCAGTTGTTCAACGGCTTCCACCGTGGCAGCGTCGAGCGATGCCGTGGGTTCATCCAGCAGCAGGATCTGGGGCTCCACCAGCAGCGCGCGCAGCAGCGCCACGATCTGTGCCTCGCCACCGGATAGGCGCTCGGCGCGCTGGCGCAGAAAATCCGCGTCGCGCCCCAGCGTCGACAACAAAGACTGAGCTCGTTCGACCGGATACGCGACACCGCGGCGCACGCCAAAGCCGAACGGCGCACGCAGCGTGGCCTCCACACTGCCCTCGCGCAGCGACGGCCGCTGCGCGAGGTAGGCGACGCCGGCGCGGTATTTCGGCATCGACCAATCGGCCAACGCCCGTCCGCGAAATTCCAGCTCACCGTGCTGCAAGGGTTCCAGGCCAGCCAGCGTGCGTAGCAGCAGCGTCTTGCCGCTACCCGACGGCCCGGTGATGCCGAGACGCTCGCCGGGCTGCAGGCTCAGATCCAGCTCTCGCCACAGCCTGCGCCCGTCGATCTCAAACGCGAGTTGCCGTGCCCACAGCAAGGGCTCGGCCGCAACGGAGGCTTCGGCGGGTGGGCTGGACATGGAGGGCTGGGCGCGATGATCCGGTATCTGCGCACAATATCAATGATTCGCGATGCCCTGCCCGACTTCTGTTCGCACCAGCACTTCGAATCGCGATGGATCGCAACGATACGCACCGCCCGGCGTCGAAATCTGGTCATCGATTGAACGCTGTTCTCGGAGTTTGATGATGGATCGTCGTAAATTTCTCCAGATCACCGGCCTGTCCACGTTCGTACTCGGGATGCCGCGTGCTTAGCAGCCATCGGCGTATCCTGCATCTGGGTTGGATTATCAGCGGCCTGCTGACAACGGCAGCGCTGTGGCTGGGCACTGTCCCGACAACGCAGGCCGCCACGCAGCCACCCTTCAAAGCCACCCTCACGGAGACTTCAGGTGTGAGCTTCAACGGCAAGACCTACACCAACCGCCTGATCCACAGCCACGATCCGTACCTGCTGGAGCACGCACACAACCCGGTGGACTGGTATCCCTGGGGACCGGAAGCGCTGGCCGTGGCCAGGCGTGAAAACAAGCCGATCTTTCTGTCGGTGGGCTATTCCAGTTGTTACTGGTGCCATGTCGCGGAACGCGAGATCTATTCGAATCCCGACATCGCCAAGCTGATGAATCAATGGTTCGTCAACATCAAGGTGGACCGCGAACAGCGGCCAGAGGTGGATCGCGTCTACATGCTGGCCACTCAGATCATGACTGGCCACGGCGGCTGGCCCAACAACGTATTCCTGACGCCGGATCTCAAGCCGTTTTACGCCGGCAGCTATTTCCCGCCCAGCGATCAGGGCGGCCGGCCCGGCTTTTCGACCATTCTCGTCTCGATGCACCGTGCCTGGAACGAGGATCACGCCAAGGTGATCGATACCGGCACACGCGTTTATCAGGCCCTGCAACAGGTTGAACAGAAGACCACCGCGGCTGGGAAGCTGCAGCCGGCGCAGTGGCTGCAGCAGGCCGCGCGACAGGCTGCCGCACAGTACGACGAACTGGAGCGCGGCTTCTCCGGCGGCGGCAGCACGATGTTTCCGCAGGAGCCGATGCTGGCCATGCTGCTGACCGAGTCCCAGCGCCACCACGATCAACAGGCGCTCGGCATGGTTACGGCGACGCTGACGGCGATGGCCGAGGGCGGCGTGATGGACCAACTCGCCGGCGGCTTTCACCGCTACAGCACCGACCCGGAATGGAACGTGCCGCATTTCGAGAAGATGCTGTACGACAACGCGCAGTTGCTGGGCCTGTATGCGCGCGCCTACGCATTGACGAAGCTGCCGCTGTTCAAGCAGGTAGCGCTGCGCACGGCGCACTACCTGACCACCGAGATGCGCTCGCCACACGGCGGCTTCTACAGCGCGCAGGATTCGCAGATCGACGGCGTTGAAGGCGTCAGCTACGTGTGGACCCGCGCACAGATCGAGTCGGTACTGGGTGTCGCGGACGCCAAGCGCTTTTTCGCGCTCTACACGCTGACGCCGATGCCGCGCAGCTTCGGCGGCCAGAAACAATCGCCCGGCAGCGTGCTGCGGCTGGATCGCGACCCGGCGGACGCGCTTGCCAAGAAGCACCAACTCGCTGCACGTCTGCAAACGCTGGCGCCGCTGCGCGACAAGCTGCTGGCCGCGCGCAACCAGCGTCTACAGCCGGCCACCGACGAGAAGATTGTCACCGCCGACAACGCCCTGGCGATTCTGGGCTTCGTCGACGCCGGGCAGGCACTTGAGGAGCCCGCGCTGATGAAAACGGCGGTGGATACGGCGCGCCGGGAGTGGGGCCAGGTCTTCGATCCGAAAACCGGGGCGCTGCGCCACCAGTTCTTCCACGGTCACGCCGGCGCTGATGGCTTTCTCGACGACTACTCGCTGCTAGGCCAGGCGTTTCTGGCGCTGCATGCGGCCACCGGCGAGGCCGTTTGGCGGACGCGGGCGCAGCAACTCGCCGACGCCATGCTCAAGCGTTTCGCGCGCCCGGATGGCCAGCTCGCCAGCACCACCGACAGCACCGATCTGCTTGTGGCGCCGCCGGCCGAGGGCGATTCGGTGCAGCCCTCCGGCCAGTCGGCGGCGGTGGCGCTACTGCTGGGGCTGGCCGCCGACGGCAGCGATGCGCGGTACGCCACGGCCGCGCGGCGTGCGCTGGCACCGCTGGCCGCGCAGATCGATGCGCAGCCCGGCGGCTGGGGGGCGCTGGTCGCTGCCGTCAGCCGTCCGCAATTCGTCGCGCTGCTGCAAGCGTCGGACACCGCCGCGCCGGCGGTCGCGGGGCTGCCCAGCTCCGCTGATCACGTCCACGCCAGCGCGCGATGGCTCGCGTCGGGCACGTTGCAGGTCAGCATCGACATCGACGCCGGCTATCACATCAACGCCAACCCCGCGTCCGATCCCGATCTGATCCCGACCGAGCTCACGCTGGACAATCAGTCGACACTGAAAGTGGACTATCCGAAGCCGCAGATCTTCAAGCCGCCGTTCGCGTCGCAGGGTCTGGCGGTCTATACCGGCCGCGTCGCCCTGCACGCCAAACTGCCCGCAGGACAGGCCGAAGCGTCGCAAGCCGCGTTGCGGGTGCAGGCCTGCAACGATCAGTATTGCCTGGCGCCGGCGACGCTCGATCTGCCGGTGGGCGACGCGCCATAAACCAGGTCCCATGAGCCGATTTGCGACGCCGCTTTTCGTGCTGCTGATGACCGGCGTCACCGTCGTGCGCGCCGCAGCACCGCTGCCACTGCAACGCATCGCCCGTCTCGCCCTGCCCGGTCCGCCGGCGCGTTTCGATTACCAGAGCCTGGATGTGCCAGCCGGGCGCCTGTATCTCAACGAGATGGGCACGGGGCAACTGCTAGTGTTCGATATCCGCAAGCGAAATCTGCTGGCGCGGCTGCGCGGTTTTTCCGACGCCACCGGCGTGCTGGCGGTGCCGATGCTACATCGCGTATATGTCAGCAGCCCCGGCGACCTGTGGGACAAAGCGGTGGGCGGCGGTCGCGTCATCGTGATAGACAGCCGCAGCCTCAAGCGGGTCGGCGCGGTGGATGTCGGCCGCTTCCCGGACGGCTTGAGCTTCGTGCCAAAGCTCGGCCGCGTTTTCGTCTCCGACGAGGTCGGCGGCGAGCTGTCGGTGTTCAACGCCGTCACGCTCAAGCCGATCGGCAGCGTGAGCCTGGGCGGCGAAGCCGGCATGAATGCTTACGACCCGATCGGCGATCGCGTCTGGGTCAACGATCAATCCGATCGCCGGCTGCTGGCGCTGAATCCGCAATCACTCGCGATCACCACCCGCATCGAGCTGCCGCTCAGCTGTCGGCACAACCACGGCCTGCTGCTGGATGCCGCCGATCGGCTCGCCTTCATCGGCTGCGACGGCAACGCCCGCCTGCTGCTGTTCGATCTCGCGCTGCGCAAAATCCTCGGTGTCTATCCGGTCGGCAAGGACCCCGACGTGATGGCCTACGATGCACGACGCCGACTGCTCTACGTGGCCAGCGAATCCGGCGTGCTCAGCCTGTTCCGGCTCGACGATACCCGGTCGCTGCACGAACTCGGCAGCGCCTGGCTCGGCGATAACGCGCACTCGGTCAGCGTCGATCCCGCCAGCGGCGAGAGCTATTTTCCGATCCGCGACGATGGTGGCCATCCTGCGCTGTGGATCGAACGGCCGAGGTCATCGTCGCCTTCCAGATGACGGTCGCGCCGCGGCGTCCATCGATTCGAGTATCGGGCAGCCGTCCTCGGCACCGGCGCAGAGGTTGAGCAACAACCGCAGTTCATTGCGCAGCAGGCGCAAGGATTTCAGCCGCGACTCGACCTCGGCCAGCTTCTCGCGGTCAGACGGCGAGCGTCGTCGCGCGCGGCTTGTGGGCGTTCGCGCAGGTTCAGCAAGCTGCGGATCTCGGCCAGGGAAAAGTTCATCGCCTGCGCCCGCCGGATGAAACGCAGGCGCGCGAGATCGGCCTCGCCGTAGCGCCGGCGACCGCCGGCGTCGCGCAGCGGACGCGGCAACAGCTTGATCTTCTCGTAGTAGCGCAGGGTGTCGGCGGTTACGCCGGCGCGCGCGCCGAACTGGCCGATGCTCCAGTCGCTCACGCGGCAAACCTCAGCTTGAGTTTGCGCAGCACTGCGGCACCCTGACCGAACAAGCGACCGTCGATCACCACCGCTGGCGGCTGGCTCACGCCGAGACGGGCAGCGGCTTCGAGTTCTGCCAGCACGTCGCGCACTTCCGGCTCGACGCCGCTGCCGCGGCAGCACTCGACCAGCTCGGACGACAGTTGTCGGCAGGCCGGACAGTGTCGCGAGACGTAGACAATCACCTGCGGCGCAGCGGGCACGTCAGAACCGTTCGACCCAAGGCCGCAGGTCCAGCTCGAAAGTCCAGGCGCTGCGGTGTTGGCCGTGCAGCCACAGATAGGCGTCAGCGATGGCGTCGGGTTCCAGCAGCGCATCCGGCCCGCGCTGTTGGCCGGGTTCTTCGTAGCGCGACGAGCGGATCTGGCCGTCGATAACGACGTGGGCGACGTGCACGCCCTGCGGACCGGCCTCGCGCGCCAGACTCTGCGCCAGCGCCCGCAGCGCGAACTTCGGCGAGGCCAGATTGACGAAGCCGGCGCCGCCGCGCAGCGAGGCGGTGGCGCCGGTGAAGACGATGCTGCCGCTGCCGCGCACCGTCATGCGCCGTGCCGCCGCCTGACCCACCAGCAGGCCACCGAGGCAGCCGACACGCCAGCAGCGTTCGAACTCGGCCGGGTCGGTATCGGCGACGCTGCCCTGCTGGAAGGCGCCGGCGTTGAACACCACCAGATCAGGCAGGCCGAAGGTCGTCTCGCAGTCGCCGAACAGGGTCTCCACCGCCTGCGGCGAAGTGGCATCGGTATCGTGCAGCCGCAGGCGCGCCACGTCGTCACCGCTGGCAAGCCCGGTCAGGCGGCTGGCGTGGCGCGCCGCGGCGACCACGTTCATGTCTTGCGCCAGACAGCGGCGCACCAGCGCGGCGCCGAGACCCGGGCCGACGCCGACAATCAGAGCGGTTTGTCGATTCATCATCTGCTCCTGGTGAAGAATGTCCGGCACCATTGTGGCTGATCAGGTGACATCGCCGGCCGCCTGTACGTCGTCAACGTCGCCGACCGCGCCGAAGAACAACTCCGATCGCCCTGCCAGTGAGTTGATAAAGATGGCGGTCACGCTGGTTGCCATCGCGACCATGGCCCACACCGGATAGATCAGCCCGGTGGCGGCCAGCGGGATGCCGATACCGTTGAACAGGAACGCCAGGCTGATGTTCTGCAGCAGCTTGCGATAGCCGCGCCGGCTGATGTCGTAGGCGACCAGCACGCCGGTCAGGCGCGTGTTCAGCAATACCACGTCGGCGGCGTCGATGGCGATGTCGGTGCCGCTGCCCATGGCGATGCCGACGTCGGCCTGCATCAGGGCCGGCGCGTCGTTGATGCCATCGCCGACCATGGCGACCCGCGCCTCCTGCTGGATCCGACGCACGGTTTCGGCCTTGTGTGCTGGCAGTACCTCGGCGTACACCTCCTCAATGCCGGCCTCGGCGGCTACGCGCTGTGCCGCGCGGGTGTTGTCGCCGGTCAGCAGCGCCACGCGCACGCCGGCAGCCTTGAGCTGCTCGACCGTTTCACGCGCATCCGCACGCAGCGCATCACCCAGCGCCAGGATGCCGAGCAGTTGGGCGTCGCGGGCGATACCGATGACCGTACGCCCGGCGGCTTGCAGACTTTCAATGCGTGCCGCCAACGGTTGTATGTCAATGCCACGCTCTGCCAGGAAGGCTGGGCTGCCGGCCACCACGGTTTCTGCATGGCTCGCGTCGCGCAAGCGCGCGATCACGCCCTTGCCGGCAATCGCGTCGAAGTCTTCGACGTCCGGCACGTCGAGTCCGCGGTCAAAAGCCGCCTGGACCACGGCCTGTGCCAACGGGTGCTCGGAGGCGGCCTCGACCGCCGCGGCCAAGGCAATGAGCACATCTTCGGAGATGCCGTGCGGATCGACTTCATGCAGCGCCGGCTTACCTTCGGTCAGTGTGCCGGTCTTGTCGAAGATCACTGCGGTGACTTTGCGCAACGCCTGGAACGACTCGCCGGTGCGCATCAATACGCCCTGTTCGGCGGCCTCGGCCGCACCGCGCACGATCGATAGCGGCGTCGAGATACCGACCGCGCAGGGGTAGCCCATTACCAACACCGACAAGGCGGCGAACACCGCGCGCTCGAGATCCAGCGGTTGGCCGGCCAGCAGCGGCCCGATCAGCCAGCCGAGCAAGGCCAGCGCCGATATGCCGAGCACGCTCGGCGCATAGACCCGCAGTACCCGATCGACGATGTGCAGCAGTCCGGGCTTGAGCGCACGCGCATCTTCGACGCTCTTGACCACCCGCTGCAGGAAGCTGTCCTCACCGACCGCAGTGACGCGCACCAGCAGGGTGCCGGTGCCGTTGATGCCGCCTCCCGCTACGCTGCTTCCAGAGCGCTTGTCGACCGGTAACGATTCGCCGGTAATCAACGACTCGTCCACCGCGGAGTGGCCGTCGATGACTTCACCGTCCACCGGAATGCGCTCGCCGGGGCGGATGCGCACGCGATCACCGCTGACCACCGCCCCGATCGGAACCTGTTCTTCGTTGCCGTCGTGCAGCACCCTGGCGGTGTCCGGTTGCAGGTCGAGCAGCTTCTTGACCGCCTGCGAGCTGCGCGTCTTTACAATCAGCGACAACCATTCCGAGAAGATGTGATAGGTCAGCACCATCACCGCCACGGCGAAAAATGGTGCCGTTGGGTAATCGGGTCTGTGCAGCACCAGGCCAATGACGCCGCCAGCGGCGCCCGCGAGAGCGCCCATCTCGACCAGCACGTGCTGATTGAGGATGCCGCGCCGAAGCGCCTGTACCGCCATGCGCAGGATGTGCCCGCCGAGGCCGAAGATCATGGCGGCGGCCAGCAAAGCAGCCAGCCACGGGGTGAGTGCGTCCAGCCCACCGAGGGCGCGCAGGGCAAACAGCGCGATGCCGACCACGCCCAGGCCCAGGCTGCCGGCCACGGCGCGCAGCGGGCCGCGGTTGCGCAGTACGGCAAAGGCGAACGCCATCAGGCTGACCAGCACCAAGGCCGACAGACCGAGCGCCCAGTGCCCTGCCGGGTTGGCGATCAGGCCGATTGCGGTCAGGCTCATCGCCAACGCCACGAGGAAGCGGTTGCGCTCGTGCGCCAGCGCCCGTTCCTGTGTCTCAAACGGTTCCAGCTTGCGGGGGTCAGACAGCGTGTAGCCAATGTCGATGAGGGTGCGCATCAGTTCGCCGGCCTGGATCTTTCCAGGATCGAACTCGACCAGCGCTTGTTCGTGGGTCAGGCTGACGGAGACCTTGTGTACGCCGGGTCGTCCACCCAGCGCCTTTTCGATGGTGCCGGTGCACAGCGAGCAGTGCAGCCCGCCGATGTGCGCGCGCACGCGGCGTCGCTGCGGGTCGCGAGTGGGCTCTTCGCTCCACGGTGTGGGGGAGAGGGTCGCAGTGGTATTCATGGTGTCGCTCCTGACCAATCACTCCAGCCGATGATCGGCCGGTTGTGGGCCTGCTTGAACAGCCGCCGTGGCAGCGTCAGCCGTACCAGCAGATACATGATGGCGATCAGCACGAAGCCGCCCAGCAGTTCGGCCGACAGAAACTGCCAGCCGAGCAGGGCGTAGATGACGATGCCCAACTCGAATACCAGGTTGGTCGAAGCGAAGCTGAACGCGAACGAGGCCTCGGCGGAAGCGCCCTTCTTGAACAGGCTTTGGGTGATGCTCAAGGCGCCGTAGGTGCAGGCAGAGCTGACGGCGCTGTCGGCGGTGGCAGTGGCGGCACGCCAGCCGCGGCCGCCGAGCAGCTGCGCCATGCGGTCGCGGTCGACCAGGGTTTCGATCAGCGCAGTCAGCAGAACGCCGAACAGAATCGGCCACAGGGCTTTGTAGAGCAACCCCGCGCCAATCAGCTGGCTGTCGAGAATGGCCTCAGACATGGTCGCCTTTGCTGATCTTGAGTGTCGGCGCTGGCGGCGGCCGCATCCAGATGGCACAACCTAGTACGGTCAAGCTGATCGCCTGCAGCACCGCCTTGGTCCAGAACCCGATCAGCGGACCGTCGACCAGGTGAAACAGGGAAAACGCCGCCAGCAGCGGCACGGTATAGGGAATCGCGCGTCGCAGGGCGATGATGAACCAGGCTACCAGCAGCAGCGACAGATAGATGTTCCAGGCCCGGTAGGACAGCCAGCCGAAGTGGATGAGTTCCGGCGCGCGGCCGGTCGCGCGATAGGCCAACACGCTGCTGGCGCAGGCGGCGAACAACAATTGCAGGAGAATCACAGTGCGCAACGGCCAGCCGGCGATCTGCAGATCCCGCACTGCCGCCAGAAGTCGACTCCGCCGCGCGTTCACGTCGACACCGGCAGCTGCGCCCACAGGCCGAAACCAATCGACCACAGACCCAGCGCGGCCAGCACCGCACCGGTCCAGCGGGGTAGACGCGCTGACAGGCCGGCCAGCCAGTCCAGGCCGCGTCGGGCCGGCGACCACAGCACTGCCAGCACCAAGGGCAGGGACAGTGCCAGGCCAAACAACAACAGCGAGAGGAATCCCTGTGCGGGGGCGTTGCCGGCGGCAGCCTGACTCGCACTGAGGCCGAGCAGCACGACGATCAGCGGCACCGCACAGGCCGGCACGTTCAGCCCGAACAACAGGCCCAGCGCGGCCGAGCCGCGGGTGCCCGTCGTGCGCGACAGCAGCGGACTCAGGCGGGCGATCAGCCAGCCCTGCTGACCGCAGAGGTAGAGCAGCCCGAACCCCAGATACACCATGCCCAGACCGATCCACAGCGCACGTTGCAGATCGAAAAACCAGGCGCCGATCAGTGCCGCAGCGGCGCCCAGCGCACCCATGAACAGTGCCCGCGTGACGGTGTACACGCCGACTCGCAGCAGGGCGCCGCGATAGGGGCGCTGTTCGAGGTGTTTGACCAGCAACAGGTTGGATCCCATCGTACAGGGCTCGACGAAACCCAGCAGGCCGAGGCTGATCGACAGCACTGCGACTTCGATTGTCATGCGGCCGTATCCGGCAGGTCACGGCGCGGTTCGACTCGGTAGCCCGCCTTCTCGATCGCAGCCTGCAGCCGGCTTGCATCGACCCGTGTCGGATCGAACAGCACCTGTGCACGACCGTCTTCGAACGACACCACGCAAGTCTGCACACCGTTTTGCCGCTCCAGCACACTCCGGACGATCTGTGCGCAACCGTCGCAGTGCATGCCGCTGACTCTGAATGTGACCGACTTCATCTCGTGTTGCTCCTGTGTCGGCATGGGTTTCGCAATCACTGGAAGTGCGTGCGGAAGCCGATGTGAAAGATGTAATCATCGCGCAGTGCGCTGCCGTTCATGTCCTGCGCGATCGGAATCTGCACGGCCGTCTCCAGCACGTAATTCACGCTGACGTATTGCAGTCCGGGACTGATGAACCACTGAGTGCCGCCGGTGTTGGCGACATTCACACGGTTTATCTGATCACGCCCGGTGTGGATCAGGTTGGTTTCCAGCACGCCGTAGAAGAATGCCGGCACGCCGCGGCCCAACTGCCGCGGCCACAGCCGGTACTGGAACGAGACATCGGCCTGGGTCACTGCGCCAGCCTGGTAGCCGTCGTGGCTGCCGGTGGACTGGTAGGTGGCGTCGGCGTCGACTTCCCAGGCCAGGGTCTGGTAGGTGGCAATCACGCCACCGAGGCCGCCCCAGGCGCCGCTGCCGTTCTGGAACGGCCGCGGCAGCCGGCCGAAACGATCGGCCTGGTCGCTGCTACCGGTCGGCGCGATGATGCCGGCAATCGGCGCGATGCGAAACGACGTCCCTAGACCATTGTCCTGAAACAAGGTGTAACGCGCGAACAACTTGGTGTCACCGATACCGGCGTCGCTGCGGTGCACGCGTCCCATCGGCGTGGTGGCTTCGAGGGTTTTGCCGAGAAACCAAGGCGCCACCGCGAACAGCGTCAGCTTGCTGTTGACGCCGTAGGCCAGCACGTTGCCGAGCGCGTCGACGTGCACGTTGCGGTTGGGCACGCCGGTATCGTCACGCCGAAAGCGCTGGATGTACTGTTCGCGGATCAACACTTGGCCTTTGGCTACCGGCAGCGCCGTGTTGAAAGTGATGGGACCGGCCCAGACCAGCGCCGGGAACAACCCCGCAATCAACCCGATTCGTTTCAGCGCCGATCGGAGGCGCGACGGTGTGTCGCTCATTTTTAAGTGCTCCATTCTTCAAGCCTCCGGTACATGATGAGTCGGTATACCGCCGCATCGCTTCAACAATGCAGCGCTACGTTAGTAGCTGGAGCCAACTCCATGTCAAGCGGCCGTCCAAATTCCGTCACGACACTGTCGGACAGGGTTCACAACCGAGAGGCAATGCTGGCTTGACATGGAGTCGGCTCCAGGATTTACCGTATCGGTCGAAGATCATTTTCGACGTGCACGCAGAGCGTGCTCGCATTCAACAGGAGGTTGCATCATGAGAACTCAAGTTCAGTCCCGCACGGGACGCTCACCAGCCCTTATTCCCGCCGCACTGTTCGTGCTCGCTGCGCTGTGGCTGACGATGCCGCCGGCGATGGCTGCCACAGCGGCATCCACGGACGCCCAAGCCACGGCCAATGCCTATGTGGTGCGTGTCGACGGTCTGGCCTGCCCGTACTGCGCCTACGGCATCGAGAAACAGTTCAGTAACCTGCAGGGTGTCACCGGCACCACTGTCAATATCGCCAAAGGGGTGGTGGTGGTACACGTCAAGCCGGGCACCCGGTTCACGGCGCCGCAGATCAAAAAGACGGTCAACGACGCCGGTTTTACATTGAAGCGAGTCGTCAGCACGCCGCAGCTGGCGCAGTAACATGCGCCGATTCCTGCTCAAACTCATGGCCTGGATCGGCGGCGCGCTGGGCGCATTGGCGCTGCTGATTGCGGCGTCGATCTGGCTGTTTTTTGCACCCTCGGCGCAACAGCCACCGTACCGGCTGGTGGCGAGTTGGGGCAGCCCCGGTTCGGCACCGGGGCAGTTGGACGGCCCCAACGGGATTGCCGTCGCCGGCGCTCGCATCTATGTCGCCGATTCGCTGAATCACCGTATCGAGATCTTCGATCCGCAAGGACGGGTTCAGGGCAGCATCGGCGTCGGCCCGCAGGGTCTGCTACCACAGGCAAGGCCGATGAACCTCAACATCGCCGGCGGCAAGCTCTATGTCGCCGACTACTGGAACGACGCCGTTCAGGTGTTTACGCTCGATGGCCATCTGCTGCGCACGCTCGGCGGCAAGCAGGGATCGGGACCAGGGCAGTTTCGCGCGCCCGGTGGCACCAGCGCCCAGCCGGACGGCACTATTATCGTCACCGATTTCTACAACCAGCGCGTGCAGATGTTGTCACCCATCGGTCGCTTCATCCGCCAGATCGGCACCACCGGGGACAAGGGCTATGTGTCCGGCGGCAACTTCAACTATCCGATGGACGTGACGGTCTCTGCGTCGGACGGCCATTTTTATGTCGCCGACGGCTACAACGACCGCATCCAGGAATTCGACACCCAGGGACGGTTCCTGGGAATGTGGGGCGGCCCCTTCGGTCTCCACCTGCCGGCCTCGATCAATTTCCTCGGCGGTCTGCCCGGCTGGTTCAGGACGCCGACCTCACTCGCCATCGGCCCGCACGGCAACGTCTATGTCGCCGACCAAGAAAACGACCGCGTGCAAAAATTCACTGCCGGCGGCCGCTTCCTGACCTCCTTCGGTCATACACCGCAGTCACCGGGCTACAGCGTCGGGGCGGTGGCGGTGGCGGGCGACGGCAGCGTCTATGTGACGAACCTGGCCAGCAGCCGCGTTGAAATCTGGCGACCGTAATGCCTTCGTGATGACAGTCACCGGGCACAGTGCAATAGTTTCAAGCGCACGAAACATCCCTGTATTGCCTTGGTCGCAGCATTGAGCCTGATCTTCCAGGGTTGGACGATGGCTGCGCCCGGCGGCTCGTCAACACACCGGCAGGCGAGCCTGCGCTCAGCCGCTGCCGCGCGCCGCCTATGCCGACTGGTATTACGTGCATCAGGCGCTGGCGGTCAATGGCGAGAACCAGACGCTGGTTCAGCGCCTGCGCAAGGTCGCGGAAACCGCCTACGGCTCGGGCCAAGCGCCGCAGCAGGACGTGCTGCAGGGCCCGGCCCGCCGGCGCGTTTCGATTACCATAGCCTGGACGCCGGCCGCCTGTATCTCAACGGGATGGGCACCGGCCGGCTGCTGGCATTCGACCTGCGCACGCACCGGCTGGCGGCGACGCGCACTCGGTCAGCGTCGATCCGGCCAGCGGTCTGTCCTATTTCCCGATCCGGAATGACGGCGGACACCCGGCGCTGTGGGTCTTTCGGCCGACACCTTGCAATGGCCGCCGTCGCGACAGCGCGGAAGTTGCCAATAAATCCTAGTTTTTGACTTGCTGCCACGCCTTTTCGGGCGCAGGCGGCAGCTTGTCCATATGGTTCAGGAACAGGGCGAGCGTCCAGATCTGCCGGTCGGTGAGCGTCCCCTTCCACGACGGCATGGCGGTCCAGCGGATGCCGTGCTCGATCTTCCAGAACGAGTAACCCTGCGGATCGTCTTCGACGCCGGTGGCCGCGAGTTGCGGGGGGGCCGGGTACTCTCCTTTGGCGCAGGGCGACGCCGAGGCATCTCCCTGCGCCGTACCGTGGCAAATTGCGCAATGCTGCGCATACAGATTGACGCCCTCGATCAGGTTTTGATCGGTCACTTGAACCGGATTGGGGCCTTTCGGCGCCTCACGGTGCAACGTTGCCTCGAGCGACATACCGGCCGCCCACTTTTCCAGGGCGCCGGGCTTGGCATCGGCGTTGGCCGGAATCAAGCCGAATTGCAGCGAGACATAACCGACCGCGAGGCCGGCGAAAATCGTCACGACGATGCCTGAAAGAAAACCTTTTAACATCTCTGCGTCCCAATGCGTAAAAACTTTTGTATCCTATCATTGCTGCCCTTGACTGCCGGGAAAGAAGGGAAGCCAAGGCGTTGATCCAGATCAATGCGCCTGCTACCAATGCAGATTAGAATGCTGCGTGACCCAATTTTAAGATGGAGAATAAGCTGTGACGCACGGCAAGGTTATCCCCCTGCCCCATGCCGGTTGCATGACCGGCTTGCGTCTGAACCTGACTCCAGGGTTATACTCGGTCGGAATGGATTTGACAGCGATCGTTACGACTATAAGTATTTACGGCACGCCACCACCCGCAACCGAATTGATACGGCCGCTGCCCGGCGTCCCTGTCGGGCCGGCGCACTTTGCTTCCCATCGCCGCGCGTTCACTGACCATCGATGCGGAAGCTGACTGCCAACCTCTGTCTGTTGCTGAGCCTGCTGCTGACTGCGCAAGGAGGGCTTGCTACCGGGCTTGGATGTGGCTTGGCTGTTGGGCAGCACGCGCCGGCCTTTATCCAGAACTGTGAACACCACGCGCGCGCTGTGGGCCACTACGAAACACCGAACTGCTGCACCAATGCTGGCGTATGTCCATACGCCCAGGCGCAGTACCCCGCGTCGCCAACCATCATTCTCCATCTGGGAGGGGAAGCAACAGAACGTCCCGAGTTGTTGACGCCATCACGGTACGCGCGCGTCTGCGCCCCACTGTTGCGCCCTCCGATTATCACCTCCGCCTGATCTTTATCCCGCTGCCGGCTCCGGCCTGCGGCATTTGATCACCTGCGGAGATACTCCATGTTCTTCCTGACCCGCGCTTCGGCGTGGCAACGCATCGCCTTGCTATGCGTACTCTGGCTGCCCACCATGGTTGCAGCGGCATCGCGGCCGGTACCCCACGCTTTCATCCCGGATCAACCGGTTGAAGCCTTGCCCCCCCCACCCGAGCCAGCGGCACAAGCCTCTCCCGGTGCGCTGACTGCGGCCGATCTCGTCAAACAGATATTGCAGCGTAATCCCGGCTTGAGCGCCGTGCATTCGGCCGCCGCGGCCGCACAGGCGAAGATCTATCCGGCCGGCGCACTGGACGATCCGACGCTGAGTTTTGCGTTGCCGCCGCAGACGGTCGGTTCACAGATCGGCGTACGCGAAAATCTGCAGATCAGTCAGGCGATCCCCTGGCCCGGGACGCTGCGCCTGAGACGTAGCGCGGCACAGGCCCTGGCCGAGTCAGCGACGCAGCAGGTGGAAGATTTTCGTCTGCAGCTGGCGGCCAAAGCGCGGGCCGACTATGCGCAGTGGGACTACGTGTTTCGCGCAATCGCCATCAATGATCGCAACCAGACGCTGCTCAAACGTCTGACCGCGGTTGCCGAAACCGCCTACGCCAGCGGCCAAGCGCCGCAACAGGACGTGCTGCAGGCCGAAGTCGAAGCCACGCACCTGCAGAACCAGGCGCTGGAACTGGAACGCCGCCGGCAGCAAGTGCAGGCGGCCATCAACGGCCTGCTCAACCGTGAACCGGATGCCGCCTTGCCGGCGCCGGCCGGGCTTGCGACAAGCGCCATGCTGCCCGCGTTCGCGCAACTGCGCGACACAGCGCTGGCGCGCTACCCGCAGCTCAAGAGCCTGGACGCGCAGATCGCATCCCGACAGGATCAGGTTGCGCTGGCCCGCAAGAAGTACTACCCGGACTTCAAGCTGACGGCCGGCTACAACAGCCTGTGGATGAATCCGCGGCTACGGTCGATCGTCGGCGTTTCGATCAACCTGCCGTTCGATTTCAAGAAGCGTAACGCCTGGCTGGATGAAGCCAACGCCGAACTCCACCAGAGCCAGTCGCGCCTGCTCGACGCACGCGCCAGGCTGCTCAGCGAGCTGCAGCAGGCCTACGCCGCCGCCGAGCAGGCACGGCAGACCCTGCAACTCTACGACCAGCGGCTGCTACCGCTGAGCCGGCTCAATCTGCAGGCCGCTGAGGCGGACTACAGCAACGGCAACGGCAGCTTTCTCAACCTGATCACTGCCGAACAGCGCTACCTGAACGCTGAACTGGAGCAGGCCAGCGCCGCTGCCGACCTGTTCACGCAGCGCGCCAATCTCGATTACCAGACCGGCGGGGTGCTGTTTCCATCTGCGTCCACCACTGCACAGGATGTCCAGCCATGAAGCGCATCATTCTTATCTCCATTGCGGCAGCGTTGATCGCCGCTGTCGGCATCACCGGCTATTACCTCGGTCGGCGTCAATCACCATCGACGGCCGCAGTCGCTGACCACGGCAACACACAGCGAAAGATCCTGTACTGGAAAGGACCTATGACTCCCAACTTTCACAGCGACAAACCGGGCAAATCTCCGATGGGCATGGACCTTGTCCCCGTTTACGCGAACGAAGGCGGCGGCGACAGCAGCGACGTCAAGATCGACCCGGATGTCGTCAACAACCTCGGCGTACGCACCAGCAAAGTCAAACAAGGATCGTTGTCGAATCGCCTCGAAACCGTGGGCTACGTCGGCTACGACGAAGACACGGTGACCAGTATCAACACCCGTGCCGACGGCTGGATCGAAAAGCTGGGGATCAAAAGTGTGGGCGACGCGGTGCATCGCGGGCAGATGCTTTACGAGCTGTTCTCGCCCAAGCTGGCGACGGCCGAGCGTGAATACCTGACGGCGCTCGAAAGCGGCAGCGCATCGCTGATGGCAGCATCGGCCGAACGCATGCAGGCGCTGGGGTTCACCGCTGGACAAGTTCGCGAACTGAAACGCAACCGCAAAGTCAGCGACCGGGTGGCTCGGCGTGCAGAAAGTGACGGCGTGGTAATGGCGCTCGGCGTGCGCGAAGGCGCCTACGTGATGCCGGCAACCCAAGTGATGAAACTGGCCGATCTGAGCACGGTGTGGGTGCTGGTGGAAGTCGATGAGAGTCAGGCCGGGATGCTGCGCGTTGGGCAGCAGGCAGTGGCCACATTCGACGCATTTCCGAATCAGCGCTGGAACGGCACGGTCGATTACATCTATCCCGACGTCAGCACGACAACGCGCACGCTCAAGGTGCGATTGCGCTTCGATAATCGGGATCGGCGCCTGCAACCGAACATGTTTGCGCATGTGCGCATTGCGGTCGCGCCACAGACTGATGCGGTCTATATCCCCAATCAGGCCTTGATCCGCACCGGACACAGCCAGCGGGTGATCGTGGCCTTGGGACAGGGTCGCTTTGATGTCTGCCCGGTCCAAGCCGGCGTTACTTCGGGCGATCAGGTGGAGATCCTCAAGGGACTGCACGCCGGGCAGCAGGTGGTCACGTCCGCGCAGTTCATGATCGATTCGGAAGCCAATGTGAATGCCGCGGCGCTGCGCCTGGGGGGCGGACGTGCCGGTTGTCGCCTTCCGGCTGCGACCAATACCCCAGCCAACGCAGGCCAGCATCCAAAGAAAGCAGCGCCGAACTCGAAGCCGACGCCCTCAGGCACCGCGATGAAAGGAATGCCCATGGCCGACGAAGCACGCCACGCGGTTTCCAAGGCGACGTCTGCCGCTGCTTCCGGCAACAAGAGCAAGCAGCCATGATCGCCGCGCTCATTCGCTGGTCGCTGAACAACCGCGGCTTCGTGCTACTGGGATTGGCCTTCGTAATTGCCGGCGGGTTGTATGCGCTGCAACGCACGCCGGTGGACGCGATTCCCGACCTGTCCGACGTGCAGGTCATCGTCAAGACCGCTTATTCCGGCCAAGCGCCGCAGGTGGTGCAGGATCAGGTCACCTATCCGCTGGAAACGGCAATGCTTGGGGTCCCGAATGCCACTGCGGTGCGCGGCTATTCGTTCTTCGGCGCTTCATACGTCTACATCACCTTCAAGGACGGCACGGATCTCTACTGGGCCCGCTCGCGAGTGCTGGAATATCTCAACCAGGTCGCCAGCAGCCTGCCGACTGACGCTCATCCCAGCCTGGGACCGGACGCGACCGGCGTCGGCTGGGTCTACGAGTACGCCCTGGTCGACAAGACGAGCCAGCATGGTCTGGGGCAACTGACCAGCTTGCAGGACTGGTTCTTGAAATATCAGCTGCAGACGGTGCCGGGGGTGGCCGAGGTGGCCACAGTGGGCGGCATGGTGCGGCAGTACCAGGTGGTGGTCAATCCCGACAAGTTGCGTGCCTATGGCATCACGCTTGAGCAGGTCAAGAAGGCGATCCGGAACGGCAATAACGAAACCGGCGGGGCCGTCGTCGAATTGGCCGAAGCCGAATACATGGTGCGCGCCAGTGGTTACATCAAGAGCATCAAGGACCTGCTGGAAATTCCGCTGAAGACCACCGCCAATGGCACGCCGGTACAGCTCAAGGACGTGGCCACGGTGCGCCGCGGGCCGCAGATCCGCCGTGGCATCGCGGAGCTGGACGGCCAGGGCGAAGTGGTCGGCGGCGTCATCGTCATGCGCTCCGGCGCAAACCCTGAGAACGTCATCGACGGCGTCAAGGCCAAACTGGCCTCGCTCAAGGGCAATCTGCCAGCAGGCGTCCAGATCGTGTCGACCTACGACCGCTCGGTGCTGATCGGCAAAGCGATCAGGAATCTGCGCGAGAAGTTGTTGGAAGAGTTTCTGGTGGTGGCCTTGATCTGCGGTGTGTTCCTGTTTCACTTCCGCTCGTCGCTGGTCGCCATCGTCAGTTTGCCGATCGGGATCCTGATCGCGTTCATCGCGATGCGCCTGCAGGGACTCAATGCCAACATCATGTCGCTGGGGGGCATCGCGATTGCCATTGGGGCGATGACCGATGGTGCGATCGTCATGATCGAGAATCTGCACAAGCACATCGAGCATGATGCGGGCGCCGGCGCCGGCTCCACCGCGATCTGGAACCGTGTCGCCGCCGCGACCACCGAGGTGGGGCCAGCACTGTTCTTCTCGTTGCTGATCATCACCGTGAGCATGATCCCGATCTTGAGTCTCACCGGACAGTCGGGCCGGATGTTTGCGCCGCTCGCCTACACCTGGATCTACTCGATGGCGGGCGCTGCGATCCTGGCGGTAACCCTGATCCCGGTGCTGATGGGGTATTTCATCCGCGGACGCATCACGCCGGAACACCGCAACCCGCTCAATCGGATACTCACCGCGCTCTACAAGCCCGTCATCAACCGTGTGGTGCGCTATCCATGGGTGCTGTTGATCGCCGGCGTCCTGGTCATTCTCGCGGGGCTGTGGCCCGCCTCGCAGCTAGGCTCGGAGTTCATGCCACCGCTGGATGAAGGCGACATCATGTACATGCCCTCCGCACGCCCCGGCATTTCCGCCGGCAAAGCGCGCCAGGTGCTGCAACAGACCGACAAGCTGATCATGACCGTGCCGGAGGTCAAATCCGTGTTCGGCAAGATGGGGCGCGCGCAGACCGCGACCGACCCCGCGCCGCTGTCCATGGACGAGGCCATCATCCAGTTCAAGCCACGCTCCGAGTGGCCTGCCGGCGTGACCAAGGCCGACATCGTCAAGGAACTGAAGCAGCGAGTCCATCTGCCGGGACTGACCAACACCTGGACGATGCCGATCAAGGATCGTATCGACATGTCATCCACCGGCATCAAAACGCCGGTCGGCATCATGGTCGGCGGCCCGGATCTGGCAGTCATCCAGAAGATCGGCAGGCGTCTTGAAAAAGTGCTGCCGGCGGTACGCGGCACCACGTCGGTGTACGCCGAGCGCGTCATGGGCGGGCGCTACATCGACATCGATATCAATCGCGACAAGGCCGCGCGGCTCGGCCTCAATATCAGCAATGTGCAGGATGTGGTGCGCACGGCCATCGGTGGCATGAACGTTACGCAGACCATCGAAGGCTTGGAGCGCTACCCAGTCAACATGCGCTATCCGCGTGACTGGCGTAACTCGGTCGCGAGGATCCGGCAGTTGCCGATCGTCACGGCGCGTGGCGATCACATCGCGTTGGGTGACGTCGCCGACGTACACATCGCCGACGGTCCACCGATGATCAAGAGCGAGGCGGCGCAACTGGTTGGCTGGACCTTTGTCGACATCGCCGGTCGCGATCTCGGTTCCTATGTGGCCGCGGCGAAAAAAGTGGTGGCAGCCAAGGTCAAACTGCCACCGGGTTATTCACTGACCTTCGCCGGGCAGTACCAGTTCATGCAGCAAGCCCGGAAGCGCCTGACTTTGATTATCCCGGTGACGATCGTGCTGATCGCGTTGTTGCTGTACATGGCGTTTCGCAGCATCGCGCAAGTTCTGATCATCCTCGGCACCTTGCCGATGGCGCTGGCGGGCAGCTTCTGGCTGTTGTACCTGCTCGGCTACAACCTGTCGGTCGCGGTAGACGTCGGCTTCATCGCCCTGGCCGGGCTCACCGTCGAGATCGGGGTGGTGCTGCTGGTCTACCTGAACCAGTCCGTCGCGGCCTACTTGCAACGCTGTCGCGATCAATCGCAATCTCCCGCTTTCGAGGGCCTGCGCGACGCCGTGCGGGATGGCGCGTTACTGCGCTTGCGGCCCATCTCGATGACGGCCGTGGCAGTCATCGCCGGTTTGCTGCCGGTGATGTTTGGCGGCGGAACCGGCTCCGAAGTGATGCGCCGCATTGCGGCGCCGATGGTCGGCGGCATGGTCAGTTCGCTGGTGTTGACCATGCTGGTGGTTCCAGCCGTGTACTTGTTATGGAAATGGCGGCAGCTGCGGCGCGAATATTGTTGATTTCAACCTGGTGGGACGCACAGTGTCCCGCCTTATATGCAGGAGGTGCAGCATGAAAAAGATGCAAGTCCGGTTCGACCGGTTCTTCAGTTGGGTTATGGCAACCGTCCTTGGACTGTTTCCGACCCTGGTTCTGGCGCAGGGCGGCAACATGCAAGACGGGATGCGTCACATGATGGGCGGGATGTGGCTGATGGGTTTGATCGGCATTCTGGTCATCGTGGTGCTGGCGTTGAGCGCCGCCGCATTGATCAAATACCTGTTCAGGAAATAGCGGCTGCGAACCTCTGCACCGATCCCACGGTCAGATTATGTGTGCAACAAGATGCAGTGGCACGGTGGACCAGCGTGGCCGTTCTGGGGCTCGTCATCGGGGGTGCCGCTTGGGCCGTCGACACAGGCGTCATGAAAAACTCGGCGGCATAGTCAGTTCCCTGGTGTTGTCCATGCCGGTGGTTCCGGCGGTTTATCTGCTGTGGGAGTGGCGGCGCATCAAGCGTCATAATTGCATTGATTGATCCTGGACGCGCGGGCGTCTCACCCGCGCGTCTTCACCCCGCTTACGGGACGTGACGGTCGCTACCCGATCGCAGCCAACACGATTAAGGAAGCGCTGATCAAAACGCCGGAACACGGGATTCGAAGTTGAGCACTGAAAGAATGGATGGAATCGTCATCGGATAAGGGTGCTGCAAGGCATGTTGAGGGCATTTCATGGTTCAAGTTGATGGTGTCCTGCCCACACCCTCGATCTCAGGACGCACTGATCCTGTAAGGATCGGCACAACGCCTGCCTGCCAGCACAAGGTTGGCCATGGCAAACAGGGTGTAGAGCTGGGCGGTGTTCTTGGCCAGACCCTGATAGCGGACCTTGCAATGCCGAAACAGGTTCTTGATGACGTGGAAGAGATGCTCGACCTTGGCGCGGATCCGGGCCTTGATCGTTTCCAGTTGTTCCAGCAGCCGACCCTGCGGGGTCTCCGGCAACGGCTTGCACTTGCCCGGGCGCAGTGCGACGTGCCACTGCGCGCTGATGCCTTGGGTGACGTCTCGATTTTCCACGCCTTGGTATCCGACATCCCCGTAGACATGCCTCTCTCGCCCGTGCACCAGCGCATGAGCCTAGGTGACGTCATGAACGTGGGCGGTGGTGCCGATGACGGTGTGCACCCGCCCGGTGGCGGCATCCACGCGGATGTGGCTTTCATGCCGATATGCCATTGATTCCCTTTCTTCCCGGTGACCGTGTCAAGACCGATCGGCGTAACGCCGAGAAGCTGGTCAGGGCGCTACGCATGGACGATCTGTCCTTCGTGCACGTACCGGATGAGCGTGACGAGTCGTTTCGTGACCTGGTCCGCGCCTGGGGTGCTGCCAAGCATGTCAACGTCAGAGTAAATATCCCCACTTATTGCTGAGCGGTGATCAGCCGTACGTGGAAGGTGGACACTCCGTGGCTGGGCGTTCGCGACGCCGCAGTTGCGGATCGGCGGAGGACAACGACGAACCGCTCTGACAAACGATAGGATTAAACAACGCCGAGGGGCTAGCCCCTCGGCTTCCAGCCTCGGGCACATTCAATCGTCAGAGACGGCCAACTCTCAGTGAACGCCAACACATTATTTGTCCATTCCGCTCGGGCGCTGTTGATCAGACGTTATGCGCGTAATTATCTCATCACAATCAAATTCGACGGATAAATATTGGTCAGCCTTCCGATGAGCATGCGGGTCAATTTATGGCGCGCAGCAACAGCCCTGAGTACCAAAACTGGCGCCAAGGTCGTGTCACTTCAGCCGACGGGTTCTTTTGCGCGCGGGCCGACCGCGTAACGCCAATCAACTGCTCAACGATCCTGCCAGCGCCGCCTATGAGTCACCGGTGATAATATTTCAATTATTCATTAATTATTGACACGATAAGATCATTTCAATATAATCTGAAACGTGAAGATCGAAACCGCCGTCACTCGTCTGTCCGCACTGGCTCAACGCTCCCGCTTGGCCGTGTTCCGTCTACTCGTGCAGAAAGGTCCTGAAGGCATGCCGGCCGGCGAGATTGCCGAGCGCTTGGGCGTCACGCCGAGTGCCCTCTCATTCCACCTGAAAGAGCTGAGCAATGCCGGCTTGCTGAAGTCACGCCAGGAAGGACGTTTCATCTACTACGCGCCCGACTTCAAGGCGATGAATGCCCTGCTGGGCTACCTCACTGAAAACTGCTGTGCTGACAGCCCGGCTGTCGCCGAATGTGCGTCCACTACCACCTGCAAGGGGTGCTGACATGAAACGTTTCCATGTCCATCTATCCGTGAAAAACCTGTCCGAGAGCATCGATTTTTACTCGAAACTGTTCGGCTCCGAACCGACCGTCACGAAGGGTGACTACGCCAAGTGGATGCTCAATGATCCACGGATCAATTTTGCGATCTCGGATCGAGACGGCACGCCCGGCGTAAATCATCTGGGCGTCCAGGTCGATTCCGATGCCGAGCTGGTCGAGCTGCGCAGCCAGGCTGAGCGCGCCAACATCGACACGGTGGCCGAGCCCGGCGCCGCCTGCTGCTACGCCAAGTCGGACAAGCACTGGATCGAAGACCCGCAGGGGATCGCGTGGGAGACGTTCCACACGCTCGGCAACATCCCGGTGTTCGGGCAGGCATCCCTGGATTCTCCGGCGAGCCCTGCCGCTGCCGTGCGCTGTGACTTCAAGGTCGACAGCGTGCCCGTCAAGGCCAAGAGTACCTGCTGTGGCTGACATTTGGCCCGTGACGCAGAGAGATATGCCGGCATTGACGGGGTTGCTGGCGTCGTCCGGGTTGCCGACTGACGACATTCGCAGTGAGGGTCAGCAGCACTTCTTGGTCGTCGGCGATAGATCTTCAATTTCCGGCGGCGTTGGCGTCGAGGTGTATGGCGATGTCGGCCTGCTGCGCTCGCTCGTCGTCTCGGATGCCAGGCGCGGTAAAGGTTTGGGCGGCCAGCTCGCCGACGCGGACGAAGCACTGGCGGCGAAAGAGGGCATTCGCACGCTTTACCTGCTGACGACATTGGCCAAGAGGTTTTCCTGAGCCGCGGCTGTCGATCAACCTCCGCATCGAAGCGCCGCCGGCGATTGCCGGCACAGCGCAGTTCATTTCCCTGTGTCCCGCCGGCTCCGCTTTCATGAGCAATGCCATGTCGCCCAAACCCTATAACATCCTGTTTCTCTGCACCGGCAATTCCGCCCGTTCGATCCTCGCCGAGGCAGCCGTCAATAGCCTCGGGATCAGCTCGGGCAAGTTCATCGCCTACAGCGCTGGAAGCTTCCCCAAAGGCCAGCTCAATCCCTATGCGATTGAGCTACTAGAACGCGTCGGGATTTCGACCGCCTCCCTGCGTAGCAAAAGCTGGGATGAATTCGCTGGCCCTGATGCGCCGTCGATGGATTTCGTGTTCACGGTCTGCGACCAGGCTGCCGGCGAGCAGTGCCCGTTCTGGCCAGGACACCCGATGACCGCGCATTGGGGCATGCCCGATCCAGCAGCCGTCGAGGGCAGCGAAGATCAGATTCGCGAAGCCTTTGCCGACACTTTCATGGCTCTGCGCCGGCGGATCGAGCTGCTGGCGAGCCTGCCGCTCGACAAGCTGGATCGCATGGCTCTGCAGCAGCACGTCAAAACGATTGGGTCGCAGTGATGGCGCCGCCGGTACGGCTCGGCTTTCTCGATCGCTTCCTGACGCTGTGGATCTTCCTGGCGATGGCGGCCGGCATCGTGCTGGCAACGACGATCAGCAGCCTGCCGGCGCTGCTGAATTCCTGGTCGATCGGTACGACGAATATTCCGATTGCAATAGGTTTGATCGTGATGATGTATCCGCCCCTGGCCAAGGTGAAATACGAGGAGCTACCGTTGGTCTTTCGCGATCGAAAAGTCCTGTTGCTGTCCCTGATCCAGAACTGGGTAATCGGACCGTTTCTGATGTTCGGCTTGGCGATCGTTTTCCTGCGCGACCAGCCGGCTTACATGACTGGCGTGATTCTGATCGGCCTCGCGCGCTGTATCGCGATGGTGCTTGTCTGGAATCAGCTCGCGTGCGGCAGCAGCCAATATATCGCCGGTCTGGTCGCCTTCAACTCGATTTTCCAGATCGTGTTCTTTAGCGCTTACGCCTGGTTCTTCCTGTCGTTCCTGCCACCGTTTTTCGGGATCGCCGGCAGTGTTATCGACGTAAGCTTCTTGACCATCGCCAAGGCTGTGCTGATCTACCTCGGTATTCCGTTCACCGCCGGATTCCTGACCCGAAGAGTGCTTCTGAAAGCGAAGGGCTCGACTTGGTACGAGTCTTCGTTTCTACCGCGCATTGGCCCGTTGACGCTGGTGGCATTGCTGCTGACGATCGTGGCAATGTTCAGCCTCAAAGGCGAGCAAGTCGTGCGGCTGCCGCTCGATGCCTTGAGCATCGCGATCCCGCTGACGATCTATTTCCTCATCATGTTCTTTATCAGCTTCTTCATGGGTCGGATGATCAACGCCGATTACCCGCGCACCACGGCGATCGCCTTCACCGCAGCCAGTAATAATTTCGAGCTGGCGATTGCCGTGGCCATCGCGTCGTTCGGCGTGGCTTCGCCGGTCGCGTTCGCCACGGTGATCGGGCCGCTGGTGGAAGTGCCGGTGCTGCTGTCCCTGGTCCACGTTGCATTGTGGCTGCGTCGCACCCGCTACCCGGCGGCGATGCAGGAGGCGGCGCCGTAATCGACATCGTGATCTATCACAACCTCGGCTGCGGAACCTCTCGGAACACGCTGGCGATGATCCGGAACGCCGGCATCGAGCCGCACGTAGTCGAATACCTGAAAACGCCGCCGTCGCGCATGATGCTGATCGGTTTGATTGAACGCATGGGCATCAGCACTCGCGAACTGTTGCGCGAAAAAGGCTGCGAATTCTCCCGCAGTTGATCACCATTTAGCATTTCTGATGATCAACTAGTCGCCTCGATCTTGATCAGTCAGCAGCATGAGGTGGCGGCCATTTGCTGCTGCCAAAATGCAGCCGAATAGCAGTCAATCAGTACCAGCATTAGCGTTCATTTCCATATCTGCCATCGCGCCTTGTGTGTCGCGTCTCAGCAAATGGCTTTCATCGGAGGCTGCGACTTGTCTGCAGAATCTCACCCAGCGCGACGAAACGCGCTTCTTCGACAATATTGGTGGCGTGGTCGCCGATGCGCTCAAGGCTCTTGGCGATACCAACCAGTCGCACACCGATCTCCACCCACTCGCTGTTCTCACGCATGCGCGTCAACAGTTCGGAGAGAAAGCCGTGATACATGCGATCGAGTTCCGCGTCATCGGCCCAGGCCTGTCGCGTTCCAGCCGCATCGGCATGGGCATAAGTTTCCAGTGCGCGCTGCAACAGCGTGCGCGCCTGGCAACCTAACCAAAGCAGGCGACTGATAACTTCGGCCGACAAAGGCTCAGAAACCTTCAGAAGTTGCTTGCAAATGCGCTTGGCATGATCGCCGCAGCGTTCCAGTTCCAGCGCCACACGTTGACCGGAGATCACGCTGCGCAGATCGCTGGCCATCGGCTGCATGCGTGCCAGCAGGCTAAACAGTTGTTCCTCGATACGGGCCTGGCGGGCGTCAACTTCGGCATCACGTGCGATGACGGCCGAGAACGCATCGGCGTCCATCTCGCGGATGGCATCGAGCATGGCGGTGATCTGTTCGACCACCAATGCTCCCATGGCGTACAGGCGTCTTGAGAGCTCGTCCAGTTCGTCGTCGACGGCACTCAAGATGTGAGAATTTTTCATGCGGCACCGTGCCGTGAGCTAACCGAATCGGCCGGTGATGTATTCTTCCGTGCGAGATTGACTGGGCTGAGTGAAAATTTTCTGGGTCTCGTCGAATTCGACGAGCTCGCCGAGATACATGAAGGCGGTGTAATCGGCAACGCGTGCCGCCTGTTGCATGTTGTGGGTGACGATGGCAATGGTGTATTCGCTCTTGAGTTGATAGATCAGCTCTTCGATCTTGCCGGTCGAGATCGGATCCAGCGCAGAGGTGGGTTCATCAAACAGAATCACCTCGGGACGCACGGCGATGGTTCGTGCGATGCACAGCCGCTGCTGCTGTCCACCAGAGAGACTGAGGCCGGATGTGTTCAGCTTGTCCTTGACCTCGTCCCACAACGCCGCCCGCTTGAGCGCATTTTGCACCCGGTCGTCCCTTTCGGATTTGGAGATGCGCTCGTAGAGCCGCATGCCAAAGGCGATGTTGTCGTAGATCGACATTGGAAACGGCGTCGGTTTCTGAAACACCATGCCGATGCGTGCCCGTAGCAGGTTCAGGTCCAGCTTCGGGTCGAGGATGTTTTCTCCTCCCAGTAGCACATCTCCCTCCGCTCGCTGGGCCGGATAGAGGTCATACATGCGGTTCAGCACCCGCAGCAACGTCGACTTGCCGCAGCCGGAAGGTCCGATAAAAGCCGTGACCCTGCGTTCGTGCAGCGGCAGGCTGATCTTTTTCAGCGCTTCGGTCTGTCCGTAGAAGAATGACAGATCCCTGATTGTCACCTTCACGTCCGACTTGGGCAGCGTCCGCGGCTGATCGATCGGATTGGCCATGGTGATGGCTGGTGGCGTAGCGATTGCTGTCTGTGCGTTCATGGGAACCTCAGCGCTGCCTCGAGGAGAAGAGATGGAGCGACACTCTCGCCGCCACCGTCACCAGTAGCACGAAGATGGTGATCAGCAGCGCGGCGCCAAAGGCGAGTTGATGCGCTGACACCTGCGGGACGTTGTTTGACGACCATATCAAGTAGGTCAAATAGGCAATCGGTTCGTGTGTGAGCTTGCCGCTCCACATGTAGTTAGAGAAATTGACTGTGTAGATCAAAGGGGCGGTTTCACCCATTGAAATTGCCATCGCCAGCAGCACTCCGGTTAACACGCGGCTACCGCAGGAACGCAGCATCACTTTAATGGTGACAGTGGCATGATTGGCGCCCAGCGCGTAGGCCGCCTCGCGCAGTTCCGGCGCGACCCCACGGAACGCCAGTTCGGTGGTGCGTAGGATATACGGCGTGATCAGCATGGCCAGTGTGATACAGCCGGCCAGCACCGAAAACTGCCAGCCCAGGTAAGTAACGAATACGATGTACCCGAACAAGCCCAGCACGATCGATGGCACGCCCACCAGCACGTCGGCCAGATAACGCACCGCGCGCGCAAACCAGCTGGCGGAATATTCGGCAACGTAGATGCCGCCGCCGACGCCGATAGGCGTGGCGATAATCAGCGCGCCAAAGGTCAGGACGACCGTCCCCTCGATGGCGTTGAGCAGGCCGCCGACGACCCCGTTACCCGGCTCGCTGAGCAGTTTCCAGTTGAGACTGCCACCGCCACGGGAAACGACCATCAGGATGATGTCGAGCAGACCAATGGCCAGCAATGCGAAGAACACCGCGCAGATCGCCCAGCCCAGCAGGCTGTAGATACCGCGCCGTCGGTACAGGCCGCTGTCGACGACTTTATCGGATACAGCCATCTCGCTATTCATCGTTCGACCCTCACCCGGTTCCGGCTGTCCGGGATGGCATCAACAAGCGTGCCGCGCCATTGACGATCAGTGAAAGGATCAACAACACCAGACCAATCTCGATCAGGCTGTTGACTGCCATACCGGAAGGATCCTGCAATGCAGAATCGAGTTGCGAAACGATGAAGGCTGCCATCGTTGAGACCGGACCGTAGACGTTGTCGGTGATGTAGCCTAGCGCGTTGCCGCTGACCATCAGCACCGCCATCGTCTCGCCCAATGCACGACCGAGCGCCAACGTGCTGACACCGATCAGGGGCAGACGTAACCGCGGAAGCACGATCTTGCGCATCACCTCGAAGCGAGTGGCCCCGAGTGCCAGACCAGACTCGCGTAGTTCCTTCGGTGTCAGTGCGATGGCCTCCCGCATATTGGAGGTGATCAGCGGTACGATCATCAGCATCAGCACAATTGAGGCGGACATCAGACCGTACCCGGAGCGGGTCGGTCCGGCGAAGAACGGGATAAAACCGAGCACCTCGGCCATCACCGGATAAACGTGATGCGCCATGAAGGGAATCAGCACCACCGTACCCCACAGGCCAAACACCACACTGGGCACTGACGCCAGCATTTCTACCAGCAACGAAGCGGGCTGTCGCAGCGAGGGCGTCACCGCCTCCGATAGAAAAACTGCCGCACCCAGACCGATTGGAACTGCCAGGGCCAATGCAATTACTGAGCTGACGATGGTACCAAACAGCAGAAAGAAAATGCCAAAATTGGCGCCGGGCAACACCTCGTGGCCGTTGACCATGACCGGTGTGCCGTACTGGCTGCCGATGTTCCAGGCATTCTGGAACAGAAAGTGGAACCCGTTGAAACTGAGCGCCGGCCAGGCGTTGTACGTGAGAAAAATGACCAGTGCAATGATCATCATCGGCACGATAGCGGCAGTGGCGCCGATCAAATATTTGAAAGTGTCTTTCGGGGCTCGCATAACTTGAACGACTCGACTCCGAAGCTAGTTCAGCGATATCTTGCTACGTCCAGACCCGTCTCAAGAGAAACGCCTGAGTGGAACGCCGCAGAATTTTGTTCCCATAAAGCATGAGTGAGCACGCCCGCCATGACGCAGTGGGCGTGCTCAAGTTTGGCCAGAGTGTTCTTAGCTGTGAATCTTGGCAATTTGATCCTGGGTCAACTTGCGCGCCGGAGCTGGCAGCGGCAGGAAGTGCACTTGGTTGAGATATTTGAGTGAGTTGCCGCCTTTGTCATCAACCGCCCAGTTCAGGAACTTCTTCATCGCTGCAGCCATTTCCGCCGAAGGCTGCTTGGCATGCACGATCACGTACTCGTAGTTGATGATCGGATACGAATCCTTGCCCGGTGCGTAAATCATGCTCACACGCTCATCCTTGGGCGTCTTCGGCACCATCGCCGCCGCAGCAGCCGGAACGGTGTTTTTGTCGATCATGACGAAGTTACCGGCACGATTCTTCAGTTTCGCTTCACCCAGCTGGGCATTCTCGGTTTTGTGACGGTAGCTGATGCCCACGTATGCGATGGAATACGGGTTATTGCTCAGGGCGGTAACCATGCCATCGTTGCCGGTAGCCCCAATCCCACCCGGAACGGCAGGCCAGCTGACCGTCGTGCCGTAACCGATCGACTTGCTCCACTGCGTGTCGGATTTAGACAGGAACTGAGTAAACAGGAATGAGTCACCACTGCCGTCAGCGCGATGAATCGGCACGATGGCCTTGTGCGGCAGGCTCACGCCGGGATTCATGCTCTTGAGCTTGGCGTTGTCCCAATACTCGATCTTGCCCTCGTAGATGTCGGCCAGCACCGGACCACTAAACTTTAGGTGCTTGTTGTTTTCACCCGGCACGTTGTAGTTAATCATCTGCGAGGAAATCGCTACCGGAATATTTAGCATCCCCGGATATTTCTTCATCAGCGCGTCGCTCAGGTAAGCATCCGAAGCGCCGAACTGCGCGATCCCTTGGGTGGACTGCGCGATACCGGTACCGCTGCCCGTAGCGGACGTGTTAATGCGGACACCAGGGTTGGCCTCGGTATAAACCGGCACCCAGATATTGAACAGCGGGTAGACCAGGCTGGAGCCCGTCTCCACCATCGTAGTAGTGGCCGCAAAGACGGCCGGTGCGCTAATTGTCATCGCTGCGCCAATCGCCAGGCCGCGCAGCAGCTTCGATTTACTCATGTTCACAGGATTACTCCGTTTAAGTCGTCGATTATCGTGAAATTGGCAGTCATAATTTGACCACTGCGCGTAAGATAGGCTCGTTTTTTGACACTTTCATGTCAGCCCCAAAACATTTGCGTGAACCCTAACTGGAGCTAGGGCATCAAACGCATGGAGCATCGAGTATGGGACTCGTAAACCCGCATTCGTCACAGCGCCACTTATCGGCGCAGTCGGAAGATAGGCATGCTGGCGGTCATAAAATAGCCGGAGTAGATCTGAAAACAGGTGTCATACAACACGGCAGTTCCACTGCCCCATCCCAATGTTTGTATCAAACGTGAGACGGTCAAGTGAACAGGATCAGGTCATTTCCAGGTCATTCTTGGCAGGGATCCAGTGAGCATCGAGGCTGAGCGTCAGCCGGCTTGCCAGTTCGTGTGCATTCCACAAGATCAGTGCCGACCCAAAGGGTGCGGACCCAGCAGAGCGGCCATCGACACGACTAAACCTGAGCCGGCCCTGCAGCAGCAGTACGTCAGCGTATGCGGCAATGTGCTGATGCCACCATCGGGTATCAGTCTTAGCGAAAACGAGAGCGAGCACTTGCGCACCGGCGTCTGCCTCGGAGTGGCACTTCCCGACCCACTCCGCTGCCTGTGAATACGGCGGGTTACACCAGACCAGCCCGTGCCAGCACTTTGCCAGCCCGTCGTCATTTCGGGTGAAGTGAGCCTTCGCGGGCACGGGGCCATCGTCACATGGACTGCACGGATCCAAGTCGAATTCTTGACATTCGGCAGCGCCCAGCACAGCAGCCAGTACGTGCGGCGGGGTCAACCACCCGTCGCTTTCTCTGCGGTGATAGACCTCTGTTTTTTGCGGCGGCGATAGGCAGCAGAGGCCGACCGCCACGCCGCATGCTGAGCAGGATGTTTTTGCGGCCGCCCCGGCTGCCGCATTTGGGAAGTGCTGGTGGTTGTCACTGTGGCCATTATCGACCTGTTTTCAGTGAATTGATATGACAGCGATTCCGTCATATCAATTCGATGATTCTGGTATTAAAAATCCGAGAAACCATCTACTGAATCGTACCGACGATTCAGTACGTACGAGGCTTGAGACCAAGACGACGGCCAGCGGCGCGCTATTTTAGGCAGTTAAGCAGAACTACCTGCACGATACCGGTTCGGCGGCGGGTGGCGCGCTGCCGATTCCGCCTCAATAATGTTCGTTTGAAACAAAAAGGCCGGGTAGATTCCCGGCCTTTTCAATGTGTGCAACAGAATCAATCGGCGTGTTCCCGGGCCGTGCAGATCGACGCGAGTTGGGCGGCGCTCTTGCCGGTTACACGCTCGAAGTCGGCTACGGTCAGAGGCTGATGCAGGCCGACTTTGGGGGTGGTGTTGTCATATCCGTTAACGAGAGTACTGCTCCAATAGTGGATAACATCTGCCCCGTTTAATTGGTGTTCTTATGCGTTGAATTCTTTACCGCAGCGAATTTCCTTCAGTCCATTGGTGATGATCAAGGCCAGTGTCGGCACAGGCAGTGTTCGTCGATGCTGCCCTTGGGCGTGGCATCGGGTGATACCGTCACGCTGGCGAGGTAGAACGCACGGCCCTTGAGGGGCGCACGGTCGGCCTGGGAGATGTTCGGCAGGTAGGTGACGCAGCCCGTCAGAGAAAACAGTGCTACGGCGGCCAAGACGTAGCCAGCGGTGATAAAGGCACCCTTCCAGGTGTACTTGTTGGTCTTGTTCTTCATGGGATTCCCCCTTGGTTGGTTTATGCCAGAAATGATCTCATCCAAGTGAGATCATGCAAGCTCAGGGGTTTGCAGCGCAGGATGATGGTGACTACACAGCTTTGAAGCCACCTATTGCAACGCGGTCCGACCACCGGCCCGTCAGAACGTAAATTCACTCCAACGCCGAGCACGCGGTTGTGCTTCTCAGGTGTTGCGCCGCATCGGACGACCAGGCTTCTTCAGCGCAGCAGGCAGTTCGCACACGTCCATCGCTCGCTTGACCAGCGCCTTGGCCCAATCCGGGACTGACCTCAGCGCTTTCGCGCTGTCCGGGTAGAGCAGACGGTTGTTCTGAATGCGCAGCACCTCAACCGGCAGGGGCTCTCCGTTGGGATCTTCCTCGCTGTTGTCCCAGACACGAATACTGGCCTGTGTACCGATGAAGTTCAGCAGGTTTTCCCGGCTGGTCGTGATCCGTTCACGGATCTTCTTCTCGGCAATGTCGTGTCCACCCCGCTTGACGCGCGCGGCCACGCGCTGGAGGTGCAGATCGACGTCCTTGAGCCCGACATAGTAGATCGTGACATCGCGCCCCAGGGCCAAAGCCCGGAAAAGTTCGGCCGTGATGCTCTTGCCACCCAGCGTGGTCTCGAAAGTGAACGAGGTGGTGTCGTCAATCGCCTGCTTGAGCGCATCAAAGCCCTCCTGCCAGCTACGACCATTGGCATCGTCCTCGCGCAGTCCAGCCTTGATCAACGCCCGCGTGCGTTGGTCCGGGTTGTAATAGGCGCCGCCCGATTTCTCAATATACCGACCGATGATCTTGCTCTTTCCAGCCCCATTGACGCCGGCGGCGACGACGATCACCCCAGGCTTGTCAGGCATGCCGCCCGCGCCGGCGCTGCCGGACACGCTGGCGCAGATCTGCCGTATCGACCGTCATCAGGCTCTTGGCGGTGTCCACGCTTTCAGGCGTCTGCATCCTGGCGATGAGTTCGTTGAACTCACGCTCCAGCCGGTCGAGAGGACCTTGGCCAGCCTTGAAACGATGGCGGACCAATTCATACAACGCCGGTGAAATGACGTAAGCCGCGGGCTTGCCGTGCTTCATCAGCGAGACCGCCACGTTATTCGAGGCCTTCTCCAGCAGGTCACCGAAACAGTTTTTTGCTTCGGTCGCATTCATCTGCTCAAGCCTGGTTGCCGTTGCCATTGTGGGGACCTCCGTTTGACTTGTGTCATTATAGCTAATATCACACATATTAGCCATTACTGTGAATTCTCACTACGCAGTCAATTTCGGCAGCTTGGTGGTGGGCACATTGCAATACGGTTGTCACATTTGTTTTGCATAGTAATTTGGTGTTAATTACAAATTACGGGCATGCAAGACAAAAAGATTCTTGTGGTTGAAGACGAGGCGTCCATCAGCGAAATGCTGAATTCCGCGTTGCAGCGGGCTCAATTTCAGGTCAGTGTTGCCGAAGACGCGTTCAATGCACGTCTGGCGATCGCAGAATCACTTCCCGACTTAATCCTGCTGGACTGGATGATGCCAGGCATTTCAGGCCTTCAGTACGCGCGCGAACTCAAGTCTTCTGCACATACCCGGGACGTACCGCTGATCATGGTGACTGCACGTGTCGAGGAAGAGGGCAGGGTTAGTGGTCTCAATATCGGCTTTGATGATTATGTATCCAAACCGTTCTCGTTTCCTGAGTTAATTGCGCGGATCCAAACCGTGCTGCGGCGCACTCTGCCCGGCGGCGAGAATGAGCAGTTGTCTGTGGCTGGTTTGCAGGTCAATGCAGTCAGTCACCGTGTTACTGCGCAAGGAGTCCCGATCCATCTGGGGCCAACCGAATACCGGCTGCTGCATTTCTTCATCAGCCATCCGGAGCGTGTCTACACACGCGAACAGGTGCTGGATCGGGTCTGGGGTCAGAACGTGTATGTTGAGCAGCGCACCGTTGATGTGCATATACGACGACTGCGCAAGGCACTGGAACCTTATGGGTATGCGCCGATGGTCCAGACTGTGCGCGGTACTGGCTACCGTTTTTCAGAGCAGCACTGAACCTCACCTGAGATTTGACTATCGTGAAGCATGCGCTGGAGCAGCATGAAGCGCGGTTGCAGGTCGACAGTGAGCTGGGCGTCGGCAGCACTTTTACTTGTCATTTTCCGATGCATCGCGTGCATCGTGGCGAGCAGGCGCAACCGGCGCGTATCCGCGCCGGTTGAGTGACCACCGCCCTGCGGCGGCTCTGTCACAGAAACTTCATCGTTCAGACATTTTCCCTACACATCCTGTCGGCATCATTCCGGCCGTGAGTAGGCGGTCGACCCAAATGCTTGGTGCCGATCGCTTGCTGCCGATGTTCAGGTTGGCTGTTGAGTTGGGGCCTCAGAAGCACTGGTAAAGACCCGTGACCGAGCATCAGCGATCAAGCATCCGCGGGAACCTTGACTAACAGGAGTGTGTAAGTGAATAAAACATTTCAACACAGCGCATTAGCCGTATTTTTGGCCACAGGGTTGGGCGTGGCGCACGCGGCGGATTTGCTGTCGGGCACCACGCTCGGCGGCAAGATGTACTTCGATACGTCCGACATCTCGCAGAAGCTCGATGGCAAGCAGACGGGCAGCGATGGGTACGGGTTCGATGTCAAGCGCTTCTACTTCAGTGCCACCCACCAGTTCGACCAGACCTGGTCGATCAACCTGACCACCGATTTCCACTACAGCAGCTCGGACGGAAAATCGGATATCTTCGTGAAGAAAGCCTATGTACAAGGCGACTTCGCTCCGCTGTTCGTGCTGCGTGCCGGTTCAGCCGATATGCCCTGGATTCCCTACGTTGAGGACTTGTACGGATTCCGCTACGTCGAGAACACCATTACCGATCGTTTCAGTTTGACCAACTCGGCAGACTATGGTCTGCACGCACTGGGCAAGCAGGGCATTTTCGACTATCAGGTCTCGCTGGTGAGCGGTGGCGGGTACTCCCACGTCGATGATCGCAGCGAACGCCCCGACCTGGCGCTGCGCGTCGGGTTGCACCCCTTCGACGGCTTTACGCTCGCCGGTGGCTTCTACGACGGCAAGCGTGGCGAGGAAACAGCCACCGCGGCCGGGCCGACCAATACCCAGACCTTGTACGACGCGGTCGCCGCTTACGTGAACCATGGTGTACGGCTGGGTGGCGAGTACTACTATGAGAAGAATCCGGTGAAGTACAGCAGTTCCAACCTGCCCGCGTTGTCCACGGCTCCAGCGGACGCGATCTCCAATGCGAAAGACACGTCCAACGGCTATTCGCTATGGGGCAGCTACCAGATCCTGGAGCCGGTCACCGTCTTCGCCCGCTATGATCGCGCCAGACTCAGCAAGGATGTCGATCCCTCGCTCACGGACAGCTATTTCAACGTCGGCGCGCAATATGCGGTACGCAAGGGTATCGTCGTTTCACTGGTCTACAAGAACGAAAAAATGAAGGACGATATACATGAAGCGAAATTCGACGAAATCGGCGTCTTCAGCCAGATTGCATTCTGATTGAAACCTTCAGCAGTCGGAACTGGCACTCACTGGTGTTAAAATGCCTGTTCCCGGATCCAGTTTCAGAAGCGTGTATTGGTACCCCCCGCTTCAAGTGTTCGCGCGAGCTTGGGACATAACCTTGACGCTTCCGAAATTGTTCAGCTTCAATTAATGCGCTACGTTCATCCTAATCGCATAGCTTTATTGCTAGTTGCCAGGAGAGAACCATGAAACGCATATTGCTCGCAGCCGCGCTTGGCGCTGCCTTGCTCGCACCCATCCCCTCTTTTGCGCATGTCAACATCGCAGTCGGTCTGGGACTGGGGTATCCACCACCGGTGTATTACGCGCCACCGCCACCTGTGGTTTACGCGCCTGCGCCGACTTATTACGGTCCGCCACCGCCCGTTTATTACGACCAACCCACTGTGATCTATCAGTCGCGCCCGTACTGGCGCCATTACGACGGCGATCACGAATGGCGTGAGCACCGCGACTGGCGGCACGAGGACCACCACTGGCGTGAACACGGTGACGACGATTAGCCAGTTGCTGAAATCCAGGTAATTGATCAGGGTGGTTGTGCGCCACCCTCCTGTGATGGAGCGCGCCGCGAAATCTATCCCGGCTTCTTTGGGATAGTGTTTGTCTACGTGTCCTTCTTGTAATCACCGATGATGCCCTTCGCCGGGCAGATCTTGAATGCTGGACACTTGAGGCAGCCTACCGTCAACGCAACTGGACATAAAGTCATGACTGTTCTTTCCTGGCTAACGCATCGTGATGAACGATTGAACCGGCCTCAGTGAAAGATTTAGTTGTCGTGATGGCCGTGCCCGTGATGTTCGTCGCCCTCATGACCATGACCGTGGTCATGTCCGTGGTCGTGGTCGTGGTCGTGGTCACGGTCTTCGCCTTGATTGTCGCCGCGGCCTTCGTGTTCATGGCGATATCGCGGTGCATAGTCGCGGTTGTACCAGTCATCCCTCACAAAATAGACGCGCCGGCCACAGGCTCTATACTGAGCGCAATGCCGTCCCCAGTGCCTTTCATAACCGGGAGGTACGCGTACGTAGATCGGCGCTTCATCGTATCCCGGCCCTCGCTCGACAATCACAGGCTGCTGATAGATCACCTGCGGTTGTGGATAACCGCCGATATTAATCTGACCATAGAAACCTGGTTGGCCAACGCTGACCGAAACGCCCACTTCCGCAAAAGCCGGAGCGGCCACAGCCGCGAGCACCATGGCAAGGAGAGTTTTGTTCATGATTTTGGAATTCAGCTAAAGGGTTGAATTGAGAGACCGCTGTTGTCGAATCAGCACGAACATTACTGCCCGTCGGTGCAAGACCAGTCTGCTCTCTCTGGGTATGGTCAGCAATACTGAGTAGCCGGTTGATTCCGACACGATATACCGTTCCAACCAAGCCATGCCCAAGCTCAAAACACTCCTTGAAGAGCAGAACATTCATCTCGTCTTCGAGATCAGCCTGCTGTTCAAAGGCGCGTTCGCATTGATCGAGATCATGGGGGGTGTCGCCGCGTACTTCATTACGCCGCAATGGGCACTCCGAGCCGTGGCCGCCGTCACACAGGACGAACTCGCCGAAGATCCGCACGACTTCGTTGCCACCCATCTGCTGCACTGGGCTCAACACCTTTCAATCAGCACACAGCACTTCACAGCCATCTACCTGCTGATTCACGGCGCCATCAAGCTGGCGCTCATCATCGGTCTGCTCAGGATGAAGCTGTGGGTGTATCCGACCGCCATCGTCGCCTTCGGCATGTTCATCCTGTATCAACTCTATCGATACACATTGACCCAGTCGGTGTGGCTGCTGGTGCTGACTGTGATCGACATCGTGGTCATCGGCCTGACCTGGCATGAATATCATTACTTGAAACGGCATCGACAGAACTCCGTTTCGGCATCAGGATGATCAGCACCAGCATCAATCGCCAGAAGCGACCGGCGAGTTACCAAACGTACTCGGACCTGCGATGCCGATGACACGCGCAGCCCCGCATTTCCCCTGACGCGGAATCACTGAAACAATCTGCAGATGAGAGTGCTGATTGCAGAGGATGAGGCCAAAACCCGCCGTTATCTGGCGCAGGGGTTGCGTGAAAACGACTGGACCGTCGAACTGGCCGAGGAGGGCACTTCTGCCTTGGCTCTAGCCAGGGATCATGAATTCGATGTCATTGTGCTCGATGTCATGCTGCCCGGGATTAACGGCTGGTCGGTGATCCAGGCGCTGCGAGCAAGCGGGTCGCTAACACCCGTTCTGTTTCTGACGGCGCGAGACGACGTTGAAGATCGCGTACGCGGGTTCGATCTTGGCGCTAACGACTATCTGGTCAAGCCGTTCGCCTTTGCCGAATTGTTGGCGCGTCTGCGCAACCTGGTGAGGCATGCTCCATCCGCTATCGACGATGGCCGTATTACCATCGGTGATCTGGTGCTAGACCCCATGCGCCACCGCGTTGAGCGTGGAGACCAACCGCTCAATCTGACCCCGAAGGAATATGCACTGCTGTTGCTGCTGGCTCGTCATCGTGGGCGCGCGCTTTCGCGAACACTGATCGCCGAGAGTGTGTGGGGTATCTGCTTCGAGACGCAAACCAACGTCGTCGACGTGGTCGTGCGGCGCTTGCGTGCCAAGCTCGACGTGCCGTTTGCTACACCCTTGCTACACACCGTGCGCGGTGTCGGCTATCAACTGGACACCGGTATCGAAGACGGCCGACGTGATCGTGACGACTCGATTTAGACGGGGACTCTCGATCAGCGTACGGTTGACGCTGCTCTACACCTTGGGGGCAATGGCGGCCGTGGTGCTGTTCGCGACGTTGGTGAACTGGAAACTGGCTGCCAACTTCTCGGCCGAGCATCTGCGCTTCGTACAAGCCAAAGCCGCTGAATTGCAAACCGATCTCAATGATAGCGGAGGCCGACCGCAGGCACTGCTAGCCGAAATTGCCAAGGAGACCGTCGGGACCCGCTTGCGTCAATATCAGGCGCGAGTGCTGGAGGGTGCTGCGGTGCTCGGCCAGACACCGGGTATGGATAAAGTGTTGCCAGTGTCTGTGTTTGCACTACCGGTTGCCGGCATTCTGGAGACTGCCGATCTGCATCAACACCAGTCCGGTGAACGCAGTTGGTTACTGGCCAGCATGCCACTACGCGCCGCACCGGAGATTGGCATGCTGCAACTGCAATTGGCATACGACATCACCCGCGATCGCAAATTACTGACCGACTTTCATCGTGCATTGGCGGTTTTCTTCTTACTGCTGGTGCCTTTGTTAATCGTCACCGGTCGCTGGATCTCCAGTCGGGCACTGGCTCCGGTTACACGGATGGCGCGCGCCGTCGGCGCGGTTACGCCGTCCCTGCTGTCGACACGCATTCCGGAAATGCCCCCGTGGCCGCCGGAACTGTCCGGTCTGGTCGACGCCTTCAACAACACCTTGTCTCGGCTGGAAGAAGCCTTTGCGCGCCTGTCACGATTTTCAGCCGATCTGGCCCACGAGCTACGAACACCACTATCTAACCTGAGCGGCGAATTCGAAGTCTGTCTGACCCGGCCGCGCCAGATCGTGGATTATCAGGCGACACTGGAATCCGGGCTGGAAGAATGCCGCCGACTCAATGCACTGATCGAAAACCTCCTGTTTCTGGCGCGTGCCGAGCATGCCGATATAGCCTTGCACCGCGAATCCTTCGACGCTGCTGAAGCAGCCGGCTGGGTGATTGCCCAACACGCGCCCGGCGCGGCATCGCGGGATGTCCGTATCGATCTCAAGGGCAAGGCCACCGTGTATGCCGACCTGCTGCTGTTTCGTCAGGCGCTGGGAAACGTGCTGGCCAATGCCGTGCGCTACGCACCGCCCGGCTCCACAGTGAAGGTCGAGATCCATTCCGGATCTGACGGCGGCGTTGAACTGTGTGTCACCGATCACGGTGATGGGATTGCTGCGCAGCACCTGTCGCACCTGTTTGAGCGTTTCTATCGCGTCGATCCGGCACGCGATCGCAGCCAGGGTCAAGGCACTGGCCTGGGTCTGTCGATCGTGCATTCCATTCTCGAAGCCCACGGCGGCGGTGCATCGATCGACAGCGCCGCAGGCATCGGCACTAAGGTCAGATTACGCTTTCCAGCTGAGCGCGCACTGTCTTGATAATGACAAAAATATCATCACACTGATCGGCTTTTGCCATCGGCCACCCACTAAGCTGGATGAATGAAGACATGCTGTGCCGCACTGCTCGCCGTGCTGCTTATAGGTTGTGCGAGTTATCACCCACAACCGATTGATCTATCGACTCAGGCGCAGTCGCTACAGGCACGCCGTCTCGACGCCTCGGGCCTCGACCGTTACGCGGCGCGATTGGGCTACCCCCATTGGCCACCAGCACGCTGGACCCGAGCCGATCTGCTGATCGCGGCACTTTATTACAACCCAGACATCGCCGCAGCGCGTGCAGCGCTGCTGGCCACACGTGCAGGTGAGATCACTGCGCACGAATATCCCAACCCCCGGCTGACTCTGAGCGCAGAGTACGCGCTGGATGGTGGCATTCCCCCCTGGCTATATGGTTTTCTGTTAGAAGCCCTGCTGCCGCAGACAGACTTGCGTCATGCGCAGCAAGCGCAGGCGCATTTCTACACCCAGGCGGCGGGTTGGGCGTTGGCGCAAACCTTGTGGTCGGTTCGCAGTCGCGTACGCAGCACTCTGCTGTCTGCGGTATACGCCGATACTGCAGAACGCGTACTTGATCGACAAGCTCGGGATGCCAACCAACTGGTGCGGTTATTGTCGGCGCAGTTGCAGGCCGGAGAAGTATCCGCGCTCCAGGTCCAGACGGCTCAGGCGCAGGCGCTGCAAGCGCAGCAAAAGCGGGATGCGATGCAAGTACGGGCCAGCGCGGCGCGTCACGCATTGGCTGCGACAATCGGTGTTCCGGCGACGGCGCTGCCGGATCTGCAGACCGTCTGGCCGGATTGGCAAACCCCTGCTGGTATTCCCGCTAGCGTCATCGAGCGGATGTCCCGACGGACGTTGTTGACCCGCGCCGATCTGGCACGCGCGGTCGCTGAATACGACGCCGCCGAACAGGCGCTGCGCATAGCCGTCGACCAACAGTACCCGGGAATCAGCGTCGCACCTGGCTACACTTGGGATCACGGCGTGCGCAAACTGCCGCTCTCGGTCAGTTTCTCATTGCCGGTCTTCAATCAGAACCAGGGGCCGATTGCGCAAGCCAAGGCTCGTCGGCGTCATGCCGGTGACCATCTGCAGGCGGTACAGGCGCGGATTCTGGCTGAAATCGCAGCCGCTCGAACAGCACTACGTCAACGTGCCGCCATCGCACGGACTGCGCAGCAGAAACAACTGCCGCTGGCCAAGCAACAACTTCACGTCGCCAAGCAGAGTTTTGAGCTCGGCCAACTTGATCATGTGGCTTTGCTGACGACACGAATCAATGCCGAAGGCACGCAGTTGGCTGCGTTGCGCACTGCGTATCAGGCGCAGACCACGCGCGGCGCGCTGGAAGACGCCCTGCACCACCCGTTCAACCACGACGAAATCACTCTGGGACGGGCACGGACGCAAACACTCACTCTGGACGCTCCGCCATGAAAATACGACGCTCCTGGTTACTGCCATTGATGCTAAGCGCCGCAATGGCCTGGCCTGCAATCTCGAATGCACAGTCTGTTGTTGCATCGGAGCCGCCCCAAGTCACGTTGACCCCGATCACGCTCACCCAAGCCGCGCTGAAGACCCTGCACCTGCGCACGCAGCCTGCGGTCACCACCAGCGTTGCCAAACAAATCCCGGCCATCGGTCGTGTGCTGAATCCGGCGCCGTGGCTGTCGATCAACGCAAAACTGGCAACGGTCGAGGCCACGGCTGCAGCCTCGGGCGCAGAGGCACAGCGCCTGCACCGACTCTATTCGGCGGGACACAACACCTCACTGAAAGCGCTGCAAGCGGCCGAAGCGCAAGCCAGCGTCGACCGACTTCGCCGTCACGAGTTGTTCCAGACTTTGCGCCTCGATTGGGGCGCGGCGCTGGCCGGATTGACACCCGTCAAGCGTGCCGGTTTGAGTCAGCAGTTGGTGGTCGGCGACAGCGTGCTGGTGCGCGCCGATGCTGCGGGCGCCAGCACCAACGCGACTCCCGTATCGGCGACGTTGCAGCCCCTGAGCGGAGGCCAGACCTATTCCGCTGATGTTCTCGGACCCACCCCCGACATCGAACCTGCACTACAGGCTCCGGCCTGGTTTCTAAGGGTGGATGGTAACGCCGCGCAAACACTGCGCCGCGGTCAGGCATTGCGCGTGTGGCTGCAATTGGCCGGGCCACAACACTCGGCGGTGAAGATTCCTGAAAGCGCAATCGTGCGAATCAAGGGAAAACCCTATGTCTACGTGCAGCTGGCGCCAACACGCTTTCAACGGCGGACGCTCAAACTGCTTTCACCCTACAACGCGGGTTGGCTAGCCAGTAGTCCGATCAAGTCCGGTGATGTGCTGGTGGTCGAGGGCGCCAGCGCCCTGTGGTGGGCCGAACAAGCGCCGCCCACCCCACCCGGCGGTCATGCCGGGGCCATGAAGGGCGACGGAGACGACGACTGATGCTGTCCGCCATCGTCCGGCGCAGTCTTGCGCATGCCGGCGTCGTCGTTGCCCTGGCAGCGCTGCTGCTGACATTTGGCGCACTGGCGTTGCGTGACTCGCGTTATGGCGTTTTCCCCGAGTTCACGCCGCCACAGGTCACGGTGCAAACCGAGGCCCCCGGCTTGGCACCACGTCAGGTCGAAGCATTGGTGACTCGTCCACTCGAAGTCGCGCTCTCCGGCGTGCTCGACACGACCGCCATGCGCTCGTCTTCAGTGCAGGGTTTGTCGAAGATCCAACTAGTGTTCGCCAGCGGGGTTAATCCCTACCGGCAACGCCAGCTGGTCGCCGAGAAGCTGTCCGTTGCCGCCGCGCGCCTGCCCGCTGGCGTCGGGGTGCCGACCCTGTCGCCACTGACCTCATCGACCCTGATCATCGAAAGCATCGGCTTCACCAGCCAGCGGCTATCACCACGCGCACTCCAGGATTTCGTGCGCTGGACCGTGGTGCCGAGATTACTCGCCGTGCCGGGTGTTGCCGACTTCAACCTATGGGGTGAGCACGCCCGTCAACTCCAGGTACAGATCCGGCCACGACGGCTGGCCGCGTTCAATCTGAGCCTGCAGGATATTCTCAGCGCGGCACGGGAAGGCACCGGCGTGGCGGGTGCCGGCTTCGTCGCCACGCCGACGCAGCAGATCACCCTGCACAGCCAGGGCCAGGCGCTGACCCCGGCCGAACTGGGCAACACCGTGGTGCGTGACCGCGCAGGGACGACGCCGCTGCTGCTGCGCGACGTCGCCAACGTCGCCTACGGCGATGTGCCACCGGTGGGCGCCGCACTGGTGATGGGAAAGCCCGGCATCTACCTGAGAGTGATCGGGCAGTACGGCGCCAATACGCTGACCACCACCCGGGCGGTCAACGCGGCGCTCGCCGAACTGCGGCCGCTGGCACAGCGCAAGGGCGTCAAAATCCATGGCGACCTGCAACAGCCGGCTGATTTCATCACCACCGCCCTACATGCGCTCGGCAATTCGGTGTTGATCGGCATCCTGCTGGTCGCGGTGCTATTGATGTTGTTCCTGCGCGAGTGGCGTGCCGCACTGATCTCCTTCATCTCCATCCCGCTGTCATTACTGGCCGCGGTGATGCTGCTGGGCTATCTGGGTCAAAGCCTGAACACGATGACGCTGGGCGGGCTGGCGGTGGCCGTCGGCGTGGTGGTCGACGACGCCGTGATCGATGTCGAGAACGTGTTGCGTCGCCTGCGCGAACACACCCCGTCAGCCCGCGAACGTCTGGGCACCGTGTTACGCGCCAGCCTGGAAGTGCGCGCGCCAGTGCTGTTCGCAACGTTGGTGGTACTGGTGGTGTTTCTACCAATTCTCAGCCTGCACGGCGTGCAAGGCAGTTTCTTCGCACCGTTGGCGCTGGCCTTTATCCTCGCGGTGCTGGCGTCGCTGGGTGTGGCGCTGACAGTGACACCTGCCTTGTGTCTGTTGCTGCTGGGGAAGCGGAACCATCGCCCCGAGCCGGCTTTTCTGGCTCGCCTGAAAGACCTGCATGCACGCTGGTTGATGGGGCTGTCGAACTACCCTAGGGCACTACTGGCAGTGGCCTTGATCGCCGGCCTCGGTGCGGCGGCGGTGCTGCCGTTGCTGGGCGGCGAGCTGCTGCCGGCGTTCCGCGAAAGCGATTTCATCGTTCATCTAAACACCCCGCCGGGGGCCTCACTGGCGTCGATGCAGCGCGTGGGGAAACAAGTTGCTGCCGAGATTCTGAAAGTCCCCGGGGTGGCGACTGTCGCCCAGAATATCGGTCGTGCGGCACGTGCCAACGATACCCATCAGCCCAACCAAAGCGAAATCGACGTGCGCCTGACCCCCACCGGGGCACAACATGCCAAACGGATAGAGACCCAATTGCAGTCGATCGCCGCTGCGGTGCCCGGGGCGCAATACGAGGTCAATACATTTCTGAAAGAGCGCGTCGGTGAATCGCTCACCGGCGAAACTGCGCCGGTGGTCATCAGCGTATTCGGCAAGAAGCTTCATGCCATCGATCGCGCCGCCGCCGCTGTTGAATCTGTCCTGCGTCAGGTGCCGGGCGCAGCCCAGGTCCAGCTCAAGACGCCGCCGTCAGGCCCTCAGCTTAATGTTCAACTGCGACGCACAAGAGTTGCAGATTACGGCCTGAAACCGCTGCAGGTACTGCAGGCGATCCAAGTCGCCTTTCAGGGACTGCCAGTCAACAACATCTACACGGGTGACCGCAGCATTCCGCTGGCGGTGGTGATGGCGCCCGATCTGCGACGCGATCCGCATACGGTGGGTGACCTGCTGCTGCGCAGCGACACCGGCGCCCTGGTGCCGTTGGCGCAAGTGGCGGACATCACCAGCGGCGACAGCCGAACCACCATCCTGCATGAAGGTGGCATCCGTCGACAGGTCATCACCTGCAATCCAACCACCTCCGACCTGACCGGCTTTGTCGCTCGCGCACAGCGAGCGATCACCAGGAAAGTGCAATTGCCGAACGGCGTCTATCTGAATTTCAGTGGAGCCGCCGAAGCACAAACGGCCGCCAGCCATGAATTACTCATCAGTGCCGGTGCGGCGCTGGCCGGCATCGTCATCCTGCTGTTCCTGGCGTTCAGCGATGCGCGTCGGGTGCTGCTGGTGGTGCTGTGCATCCCTTTCGCGCTGGTGGGCGGCGTCGCCGCACTTATGGCCACTGGCGGCGTTGCCTCGCTCGGCGCGCTGGTCGGGCTGGTGGCACTATTTGGAATCGCCGTACGCAATGCCATCCTGCTGCTGTCGCACTACGAACAGCTGGTCGTTAACGAAGGCTGTCCGTGGAATCTCGACACCGCATTGCGAGGCGCACGGGAGCGGCTGACGCCGGTGTTGATGACAGCGCTGCTGACGGCGCTGGGCCTGTTGCCTATCGCATGGCAAAGCGGACAGGCTGGCCATGAGGTCGAAGGTCCGATGGCCATCGTGTTACTCGGTGGCTTGATATCGTCGACCGTGCTCAGCTTGCTGCTGTTGCCGGGCATGGCTTGGCGCTGGCTGGTTTTCAATCAGGAATCGTCGTGACCTTCTCGATCGGGACCGCAGGATTTGACCGGTTCAGCCAGGATCGTGATAAACAATCAGGTTACCTGCTTCCGGATCACAAACGTAGGCGGTTTGGTGCCCATCGGTCGCCACACAGTGAGAGTGCTCGGCAGCAGCAACGACAGCGATCTTTTTTAGATGGTTGTTACTTTCCAGTTTCAGCACACTCAGCGTCGCGCTGGCGGCGCCAGGCGCGTAGAGATGTTTGAGGTGCGGATTCCAAGCGATGATGTCCACTCCGGCACCGACCTTGACGCTCGTGATGACCTTACCACCCTGATCGAGATTCAGTCCGACGATCTTGCCTTCCTTGCAGCCCACGAACAGGAGATGTTGTGCCGGAGCCAAGGCCAGTCCCCGGCTGCCGGTGCAGGTGTTTGGCCATCGGGAGACGACGTGTGGTTGCTTGAGCGTGATCGTCAGCGTGTGATCCTTCCACTGATTGGTGTAGGCGACACCGCGTGCGGTATCGATGACTAGCGACTCAGGCCCACCGGGGATGTTAATGCTGCCGGCGTCGCGCAGACCTGGTGTCGATCCAGTGGCGACCGAGAAGCGTTGTATCTCTTTGGCTCGCGGCTCGGTGACCCAGACCTCGTGTAATGGCGCGACATATCGAACGTAGTCCGGGCCGGACATCAATTTCGCCCGCGCCAGAACCTTGCCGGTCTTGGGACTGATGGCCACGATCGCCTGATCCGCATGGTCGCTGGCGAACAGCAAGCCAGCACCATAGTCGGCAGACGTGGTTCCAGCGTCATCTCGATCCGGCCCTTTCCCTGGAGGGACAACGTGAGCCAAAACGCGTAGCGCGTTGTTGGAAGGGTTGATCAGGACCAGCGCTCCCGTCTGCGCCGCAGGCACGAGGATTCGATTCAGAACGCCAGAATACCCAAGATCATCGAAGCCCAGCGCGTGGCCACCGCCAGGGATGCTCAGAATTCTGGTATCTGCGGCTTGGGCGCCAACACCAGCTGACACTGCAGTGACCAGGACGAACAACAACAAGCGTGACAGCGGGGCCCGGCGATATTTCAACATCGGTATACCTCAAGTCTGTGAAACAGAATTAGGTTCAGCTACTGCACGATCATCCCGCGGCAGGCACTGTTAATGAGTCAAGTGGCCCCGTTATTTAACACCTCCAAGGCCAAGCAATCGCTCAATAGCCCGTATCAGTACAGACTTGGAATGCACTCCGGCTGGCTTCGCGTTTCGACGTTTCAGCTCTTTTCAGTCATCCCCGTGTTCGTGTTTTTCTTCATGCTGCTCCTGCCGCGAGGTTTCCAGCCGCTCAACGCCTGAACGCTCATGTTCACGCTGTTCGTCCCGGTGCTCTTCCCACTCCTGTCGCTGTTGCAGCGCTTCCTCGGAACCCCAATAGCGCGGTCCGTACCCGTAATATGCGTATGGACGGTTATAACCATATGGATATACCGATTGGCTTGTCACAGCGCGAGGATATCGTGGGCTGGTAGCACAACCCACGAGCACTGCCGTGGCACTCAACACAAAGCCAAAAGCGAGTCTTTCAAATTTAGAGGTGTTCAGAGTTGCAAACTCCTGCCCGATAAGAGGCTAGATTTGCGTAAGGCGTCAATCACGCAACAGGCAATCCTCGAATACCGCTTTAAATCGCACAGGTCGCGTGATCTATGCACCCGCCGATATACGACGGGTGCCTGTATAGAACAATGATCAATCAGCGTTCGGGCCTTCGACAGAATTCTCCAACACCGAACCGGTCTTGGCGTCGACGCCGACTTCGTGCGTGGTGCTGCCGTGGCGCACGTCGAAGGAATAACGCAGACCGCTACCACCGTTTTCCTTCTCCAGCTCTTCTGAAGTGATTTTGCCGGGATAGGTTTTCAATGCCGTCATCCGTGCCGATTGCAGACTGACCTTGGCGTCTTTCATATATTGATGTCCGTCCAAGGTATTGGCATAAGCGGCGGATGCGGTGAGCGCAGCGGCGCTGACCGCGATCAGGGCGAGCGGGCGTAGGGATGTTTTAGTAAACATGATAATCTCCATCTGTGTTGTGATCCTGAAGGGGGGTGTGGATCACGATTTCATGATGGGGCAGCAGCCTTAATTCGCTATTAAGTGCGACCGATCCATCGCATCAGCGGCAACGGCGCAAACATCGTCGCCAAAGCTCCGGGTGGACCGCCCGGTGCAGTGCCGAGATCCCACATTGAGGTCATTGCCCCAATCGCCGCTAAGCGGCGTATGGATTCCACATCGACGATGAGTAGATTCGTGTACTCCTGGAACAACAGCGCCGTGCCGGATACGGTAAGTGCCGTGGACAGCATCGCGACGGTGGGCGTAGACGCATCAGCAATGGCTACAAGCCCGACTGCTTCAGCAACAAGCGAGCACACCAACGCTTGTCGCGCTCCAAAGCGGAGCACCATTGAGATTCCCAACAAGCGGACCAAAATAAAGTCACACCAAAAATACTCAACGCGTAGGCCGTAGGAAATACGGCAGCAGTCCAGGCATACCGCGTCACCGGGAACGCCGAAATCACGTCATAGCCAATGTTTGCCAGACAAAACGACAGCCCGGGCTTGATCGCGGCCTTCTGAATCACAGCTCACTGATGTCGGTGATGTGTCTGATGCGGATGCGTCGAAACCCATCCAGCGGTCGCCAGCACCAGCACGCCGAATCCAATCAACGGCAACAGGGATAGCTTGATCCACACCAGATGGAAACTACCCAGAGCCCACTCAAAAACAACAATACGCTTCCAGATCAATGACATAGTCGCTGTAATGCGGTATAATGTGCAAGCATTTCAAGGATTTCCCACCAAAAGGCGTGCACATGATCCGGGATATCAACGCGACACAGCCGAGCTTGTTTCGAGCCGAAGACTTCGAAATCCCTTTTGGCGGGGCTTGGCACCCGACAACCGCTGGGTGCGATGGGCCGAGCAGATTCCGTGGGATGCGCTGGCCGGGGTGTATCACCAGTGCCTGAAAGCGGTCGGCCGGCCAAGCCGGCGCGTCTGGTGATTGGGGCGATACTCATCAAGCATCGCTTGTGCCTGAGTGACATCGAGACGATCGAGCAGCTGCGTGAGAACCCGTATCTGCAGTACTTCTGTGGCTTGCAGCGGTACCAGGCCGCGCCGGCGTTTGCACCGACGCTGTTCGTGACGCTCAGGCAGCGTCTGGGTCCGGAGCGCTTTGCGGGTTTCGAGCAAGCGGTGATCGAGCAGATGGCGCGGGTCGGGCGTCGCACGAACAAGGCCCCGCCGACGGACGGCAGCGGTCCCCCGGGCGCAAGTCCTCAAAGCGATACCGATCCAACCACGCCACCCCCACAACAGATACAACAGCCCCGGAGCCGAACACTGCAGCGTCGCCCGCCGGCACGCTGATCGTTGCCGCCAGCGTGGCCGAGCAGAAGATTCGCTATCCCAATGACGTGCTGCTGCTGGATGAGGCCCGACGCACCAGTGAAGCGCTCATCGACACCCTGTGGACTGAACTCAGCGCACACCCGTGCAGCCAGACCCGCAAACCCCGTGACTATCGTCGACGGGCGCGCCGTGACTTCCTGCACTACAGCAAGCAACGATCCCGCTCGCAGCGGGTGCGGCGGCGCGGCGCACGGTCAGCAACTGCAGTACCTGCGGCGCGATCTGACGATCATTGATCGTCTGTTGGACGCCTGGCAGGCCCGGACGGTACAGCGACGCGTGCCGCTGACCCACCGGATGCTGCGTCGGCTGTGGATCGTGCGTGAACTCTACCGGCAGCAGGTAGAGATGTACCGTACCCGCGCGCGGCGCATCGACGACCGGATCGTCAGCCTCAGCCAACCGCATGTGCGGCCCATGGTGCGCGGGCGGCTGGGGCATCCTGTCGAGTTTGGCGCCAAATTCAGCGTTGGGCTCAACGACGGGCTGGCCTGCGTCGATACCCTGCGCTGGGACGCCTTCTCCGAAGCCGGCGACCTGATCGCCCAGTGCCGCGCCTATCGTACCGGTTGGGGGCACTATCCCCGCAAGGTATTGGCGGACGGTGCCTACGGGACACGCGCCAACCGGCGCTGGCTCAAGGCGCACGGCATCGCCTTCGGTGGCAAACCGCTGGGACGCCCGCTCCGACTCAGTCCCGCGCAACAGCGTCAAGTCGATCGACTGCGCGCTCTCGACCAACGTCATCGCATCCCCATCGAAGGTAAATTTGGCCAAGGCAAGAACGCTTATGGCCTGGCCAAGATCCCGGCCCGGCGCGCCGACACCAGCCAAGCCTGGATCCGGGCCATCTTCCTGGTCATGAACCTGATCGCCCTGGCCAAGGCTTTCTTTGCCCGGTACCCCGCCACGCTCACGGCCGCCTTGGGTGTGCTTTGCACCAAAATCACGGCTCACGCGCTCACGGCACGCGTCCGAGACTCACTCGTGGGGAATCGTGCCGATTCGTTCGGGATGGTTTTTGAGTAGGCTCTACCCATTCTTTGAAGGAATTGGTGGCCCGGTGCTGCTAATTGCGGCGTCGATCTGGCTGCTCTTTACACCGACCGCGCAGCCACCCCCGTACCGGATGAGCGCGAACTGCGATAGCCCCGGCAGAGCGCCGAGGCAATTCCACGATCCAACGGTATCGCCGTGGCCGACCGGTCGATCTACCTGACCGATTCGCAAATCGCCGCATCCTGGAATTTGACGCCCAAGGACGGTTCCTGAGAATGCGGGGCGGTTCGTTCGGCCTGCACCTGCCGGCCTCAATCAACTTTTCCGGTGGCCTGCACGGCTGGTTCAGGACGCCGACCTCACTGGCCATCGGCTCGCACGGAGATGTGTTCGTCGCCGACCAGGAAAATAACCGCGTGCAGAAATTCACGGCTGACGGCCGCTTCCTGACCGCCTTCGGTCGTCCGCCGCAGTCACCGGGCTACAGCGTTGGCGCCGTCGCGGTGAGCGCCGACGGCAGCGTCTACGTGACCGATCTTGCGCGCAACCGGGTGGAGGCTGGCAGCAGCGCTGACAGCCCGCGCAGCATTGGAGCGTCATTGCGCTGGCAATACTGCAGCTGACGCTGCCGCGGGACGTCGATTGGGTTTGGAGGACAGCAGTCGCGCGGAATTCAAGATGAAGGCCATCTCTGACGCGACGTGAATGAAAGCCGCCAGCAGCGGGTTGAGCATACCCGCAGCCGCCAATGCGATGCCGATCAGATCCACCGCGATGGTGCCGGCGAAGTTCGCCCAGATGATGCGCCGCGTGCGCCGCGCCAGTTGCAGCGTCTGCACGAACTTGGATAGATCGTTGCCCAGCAGCACCACGTCGGCGCTTTCGCGGGCGACATCGGTGCCCGAGCCCATCGCCACGCCCACATGCGCCTTCATCAGCGCGGGTGCGTCGTTGATTCCGTCGCCGACCATCGCTACGACTGACTTGTCGGCCACCACCTTTTCGATGTAGGCGAGCTTGGCGTCCGGCAGCATGTCGGCCACCACGGTATCGATCCCCAACTGCGCGCCCACGGCGTCGGCGACAGCCTTGGTGTCGCCGGTCAACAGTACAAGTTCGCAGCCCATTGCCCGCATCGTCTGCATCGCTTCCCGTGCCTCGCTGCGCACCGTGTCAGCCACGATCACCGTACCGATCCAGCGCCCGGCGCGGGCCACCCAGACCGCTGCGGCTTCAGTGTGCGGCGTCGGCAGTTTCCCGGGCAGCTCGACACCGTGCTGACGCAACAGCGCCTGGTTGCCGACCAGGATTTCCTCGCCGGCGACCGTGGCGGCGATCCCCAGACCCGGCGTGTACGAAAAGCGCTCCGGTTCGACCGGCGTCACCCCCTGGGCGCGGGCGTAACGCAGCAGCGTCTTGCCCAGTGGGTGTTCCGAGCGCAGCTCGGCTGAGGCCGTCGCCCGCAGCAAGTCCTCGCGCGCCACGCCAGGCGCGGCGACCAGCGATTGCACCTCGGGTTGCCCGTAGGTGAGCGTGCCGGTCTTGTCCAGCACCACGGTATCGACACGGCCCAGCTGTTCCAGATACAGGCCGCCCTTGATGATGGCGCCGCTGCGGGCGGCACGCCCGATCGCCCCGAGAATAGCCAACGGTGTGCCGGCGGCGATGCCACAGGCGCCCGCGACGATGATCACGGAAATGGTGGCGCGGATGTCGTGCGTGATCAGGTAGGTCAGCAGCGCCGCGGTCAGGGCGAAATAGACCAGATAGCCGGCCATCCGGTCGGCCAGACCCTGCACCGGCGCGCGGGAGCGCTCGGCCTGTTCCACCGCGTCGATAATCTTGCCGTAACTGGTGTCCCGGCCGACCCGGCTGGCGAGAATCTCCAGCGCGCCGGACTGGTTGATGGAGCCGGCGTAGACCTCGCCGCCGGCGGTCTTTTCCACCGGCAGGGACTCGCCGGTGATCCGCGCCTGATCGACGAACGAGTGCCCGGCCACCACCCGGCCGTCCACCGGCACGCGGCCGCCCGGATTCACCAGCACCGTATCGCCCGCGATCAGTGAGTCGCTGTCGATCTCGCTGATGGCCCCGCCGCGGCGCACCGACACCTCGCGCGGCAGGAAGTCCAGCAGATCACGGATCGCGCGCCGACCGCGCGACACCGTCATGCCTTCCAGCACCTCGGCCACCAGCACGAACAGGGTGATCACCAGGGCGGTGAAAAATTCGGAAATGGCGGCCGCGGCGACAATCGCCAGGGCCATCGACAGCTCCATCGTCATGCGCCGTGCCCACAGGTTGGCCAGCGCCTCCTGAAAGATCGGCCAGCCGCCGACCAGCAGTCCGGCGATACCGATCACGCTGATCCGCGGCCAGGGGTTCCACCAGTGCAGGCCCACGGCGACCGCGGCCAGAGCCACAGCGCCGATGCGCAGCGCCTCGGTGAGATCAAAGGCGTGCTCGTGGTCATGCACGTGATCGGCCTCGTCATGTGCATGAGCTTCAGGTGGAGCGGTACGCTGCGCGGCCAGATCGGTTGCGGCGGTTTCTTGTGCATGCGGCATAGCGGTTTCTCGATTACTGCGCCCGATTACTTGAGGTAAGAGCGGATCACGTCGATCAGCTCCTGCGCGCCGCGGGCCCGCTCGGCGGCATCGGTGATGTCCGGACTGGCCACGTGCATCTGGATGTGATCCTCCACCACCTTGGCCATCAGTCCGTTGATCGCACCGCGCACCGCGGCGATCTGACGCAGGATTTCAGCGCAGTCCTTTCCGCTGCCGATGGCGCGCTCCACGCCCTCCACCTGGCCCTTGATGCGGCGAACGCGGCCCAGCAGTTTGCCGGCGCCGCCTGCGATATGGCCCATGCGCTGTCCCTCGACGTTGACCTGTGTGAAAACCAAATTCGGCTATAGCATACCCCACATGAGTATATTGATCGCCGACTGCCAATGATGCATTCCCCGTGTTGACCGCTGCGCTGCTGCTGAGCGCCGCAGCGGTGATCTACCTGGCCTGTGAATACTTCGTCAACGGTGTGGAGTGGACCGGCCGCAAACTCGCCGTCGGTCAGCAGGCCTCCGGTTCCATCCTGGCGGCCTTCGGCACCGCCCTGCCCGAGAGCGTGATCACCTTCATCGCCGTGGTGTTCGGCGCCGATCCCGCGCAGAAGCAGATCGGCGTCGGCGCCGCCCTGGGCGGGCCGCTGGTGCTGTCCACCATCGCTTACGGCGTGGCCGGGCTGACGCTGCTGGCGTCTGGCCAGCGGCTCCCGCCGACGGCAGCCGTTCGCAGCGACTTCAAGCGTCTGAGCCGCGACCAGGGCTGGTTTCTACTGGTGTTTGCGGTCAAGACCGCGCTGGGCTTGATCGTGTTCGCCTGGAAGCCGTGGCTGGGCCGGATATTTGCCGTGGCTTGTTGATGCTCACCGCAGATTGATTTTAAGCATCATTTGCTCACACTGTCCTGACCAGCCACTTTGTGCCCAAACCATGAGTGAGGTGAGCATTGTGCAGATTCTGGTGATCTGTCACTCGATGAGCGCGCTGGTCAAATCAAGACAAGCGCCAACAGTTTGGACATCATTTACCTCGCTCAAAGATTTTTCGTCTAACCGCATAGACGACACGAGCCGGTTCAAACCGCGCTATCCAAATCCATAATCCCAGGCTAAGGTCAGCTGACGGGCGGCTCATCAAAATGCATTCGCGTGGAGCCGGCCGCACACAGGGGTTTTTATGCCACACAAATCGTCATATTAATTAGTGTCCTGTCTCAGAAATTCGCAAACAAAATCTTTTGACGGAATCGAAGATTTCGTCTGCGGTTTTGGTCCAGGTAAAAGGCCTTGGATTCTGGTTGTAGGTCGCCAGGTAGGTGCGAATGGCTTGTTCAAGCTCCCAGGTACTGCGATGCGTGCCCCGGCGAATCTGCTTGCGAGTGATCTCGGCAAACCAGCGCTCGACCTGGTTGATCCAGGACGAGGAGGTGGGCGTGAAGTGCGGGTGAAAGCGTGGGTGGCGCTCAAACCATCGCTTCACCGTCGGCGTTTTATGCGTCCCGTAGTTGTCCATCACAACGTGAACGTCGGTGTCTGTCGGCAGCTTCGTCTCAATGTGGGCGAGGAATTTCAGGAACTCGGTGGCGCGATGACGACGGTGCAGTTGCCCGATGACTTTGCCGGTGGCGACGTCGAGTGCTGCAAACAGCGTGGTGGTGCCGTGTCGCAAGTAGTCGTGCGTTCGTCGCTCCGGAAGACCGGGCGTCATGGGCAGAATCGGTTGCGTCCGATCCAACGCCTGGATCTGGCTCTTCTCATCCACGCACAGCACGACGGCCTTCATCGGCGGATTCAGGTAAAGCCCGACGATGTCGCGGACCTTGTCCACGAACAGTGCATCGGTCGACAGTTTGAACGTCTCTTGCCGGTGTGGTTGCAGCCGAAACGCCTGCCAGATGCGTCCCACCGTGGCGTGCGACAGACCGTGGCGCTTGGCCAAGCTGCGCGTACTCCAATGCGTCGCGTCGGCCGGCTTGTCGTTCAGCGTCTTGGCGATCACGGCTTCCACGACGTCATCTCCAATCCGGCGCGGAGCACCAGGACGAGGCTCGTCCAGCAGCCCGTCCAGTCGCCGCTCGACGAAGCGCGCGCGCCACTTGCCGACCGTTTGCTTGGTGACCCGCAACTGCGCGGCAACCTCGCTGTTGGTGGTGTCCTGCGCGCACGCCAGCACGATGCGTGCGCGCATCGCCAGCGCCTGACTGGTCTTGCGTCTGCGCGTCCATTCGAGCAAGCGATTGCTTTCCTCGGTTGTCAGTGTCAACTCCGGCAGGGGGCGGCCACGTCGCATGCAACATCTCCAGTTGTCCCGATCTTACTGGGACAGCCCAAGAGATCATTTGTTGCACGAACTTATGAGACAGTACACTAGATTGGGATGTGCCAAACCCCGTTGAGGGGCGCAAGCCCAACCGTCACGGGGACGGGTCCGCTGGCTTTCACGCTGTGAAGCGGATGCGTTATTGACGGCAGCCAGCCGAGTAAACTATGCACCGCATTTGCCCGACTTCATCCGTCTGGCGCTGAACACTGGTATGCGGCGCGGCGAGATGCTCGGTTTGGAATGGCGGCGGGTGGACTTGTCGGAGGGTCTGGTTTATCTGGAACCCGAACATCAGAAGAACGGTAAGGTCGGGAGCGTACCTCTAAATCGAGAAGCACGATCGGCGATTGCGTCACGAATGGCCTTCCGTGCGCGGCATTGCCCGAACTCACCGTGGGTGTTTGCGCATCGCAACGGCTCGCAACTCAAGTCAGTGAAGCACAGTTTTGCAACCGCATGCCGTATTGCGGACATCGATAACTTCCGCGTCCATGCCATGCGGCATACCTGTGCCGCATGGCGGGTGCAAGCGGGCGTCTCGATACTGGAAGTGGCAGCGCTACTGCGGCATTCCGACCTTCAGGTCACCATGCGTTACGCGCATTTGAAGCCGGATAGCGTGCATGCTGCAGTCAGCGTGTTGGACTCGCCACCGTCACGATCAGGTCACGTTGACCCGGACGAGGGTGAGCGGATAGCCGCGTAATGCTTTGATTCTAATGGTGGAGCGGAGGGCCATCTAACTATCGTCTGTAAGCGATGCTGCAAAGCCATTGCGCTCAGCTCAATTCTTTCGCATGCCCCCAAAGATGCCCCCATTCGTATAGATATGCCATGTCAGCAAAGGCCAGAAGCGGAATTTCATCCCGATCTCTGAGCGGACATTTCGCCGGTTGGGAACACCAATAACGGCATAGTTCGCATCGCTGACACGGCAATATTCTGGCCGCTGTCGGAAGTCTACGATTCCCAGTCGAGGCGCTGAGCATCCTCATCATGCCGACGCGCCTCCCAGTCGTACCCGTCGGCGAGGGTGTCGAGCGCTTTAGCAGTGTGGGGCTGATCGTAGGCGATTGCTTTGGCCCACGTCCGGTACTTCGCCGCTTCCTGGCGTTCGAGTTCGCCGCCATCGCGTGGCATGCGGGTTGTGACGCCTCGCCGGTTGCTCTTACCGATCCGGAACCCCTCGATCATTGGCTTGCTGCGGAAGAGGTCGATCACCTCGCGTACCGGCTCAGCCGGCCAATTGCCGTCTGAGCCCATCGGTGAGGCTGACAACATGTTTCCAATACGGCTGTCGGCGATGTCTTCTCGACCTGCCGCCTTGGCCAAGGTCCGGGCCTCCTTAATCCACGCCTCAAGCGCCTCGCCGTCGATCGTGCCATCGTCACACGTCCCAGGGATGCGGTTCCAAAGCTCTAACAGCCGGTAAGCCTGCGTGGCGACCGTTCGCGCTTGCTCGGGGTTTTCGGGTTCGGCATCGACGACACCGCTTTCCTCGCTGGCCTTGAAGACCGCGCTCAGCATCATGATGAAAAGCGGGGGCTGTTCCGAGAGTGCCCTCAGCAGAACTTTCGCTGGCCGCCGGGAATGCTCCAGGACTTGTAGATAGTTCCATTCAAGTGCAGCGAGAGCATCCCTGTCGACATCATCACGTTCGTCGAGAAGCTTCAGAATTTCAGCAACATAATGCTGAAACATGGTTGCTTCGTTGCTGTCGCCGTTGTTTTCGAATGGCTGACGAGCGGCCTCCTGCAGCACCTCGATCAGCAGGTCGGAAGGCAAGTGAGCCTTGTTACCGTGTCCCGCGAGCGGCAGGGCTCGTCGGGCATGACCGACGCCAATCAGCATGCGGATAGCGTAGGCGCTGTCGTCGCTTTCCTCGCTTATCCAGAACACCGGCGCTTGGCGCCAATAGTTCGTTTCAATCTCCCCGCTGATCTGCGCGACATGATCCCAAGTCCAGCGCCCGATAGGAAACGCACGAAGAATTGCCAGCAGAGCAGTGTCGCTCCAGTTCTCCGTTCTCGCCTTAGCGATCAAGGTCCCCGCCCAAGATTCCTTCCGATCGCGAAAGGCGGAAATGATCAGGCCGTGGGCGACGTTCCGCTCGTGAGCGTCATCACTTCGAACGGCTGCCTCGATTAGCGCGTCGACATCGGATGCCGGCAGCCCGCTGTCGTAGAGTGCCTTGCCGATATAGCCGGCGCCCTCGGTCAGCCGGGCGAGCGAAAGCACTGCGGGTAGCCCACCCTTGGTGTAGAGCGCCTGCGCTGCCTGTTGTCGAGCGGCATCGACGTCTCGCTGCTCCGCTTCCCAACCTTCCACAGAAGGCTTCGGCAGTTGAACGGGTTGTTGAAAAAGCCAAGCCGTTCGCTCCAATGGGTCGGTGGGTGCGAAACGATCGTAGACGGATTCCAGCCGATCCAACACAGTGCCAGGTAGCGACCATTTGGCGTCTGGGAACTGTCGATGATGGTGGAGCACGCCACGGAGCTTGTCCCAAATGGTCGCCCGATCAACCTTTTCGGTAATCTTCGGCTCCGCCGCCTCAAGCGCTGCGATTACTTGTTCGGGGTCCGGCGCCAGATCGCCGAGACGGTCGAGCATGCGCGACCAGCGCGTTGGGCTCAGGCCCACGTCGGCGAGAAGGCGTTCACTTATCGCGGTGGCTCCCTGCCCAATCAGTCCCCACGTCACGGTCTCGACGTTGTCGACAGTAAAGTCGCGCCAGCGCGGCATTGGCGACGGGGTGGAGGTATCGTGCCCTTGCGGCAGAATGCCGAGCATCAGCTTCCACGCGGCGTTTGGCTCCTGCTTCCGAATCAAGTCCAAGGCGCGAAGCCGCTGGTCAAGACTCGCATAGGTCTGCGGTATCCAGAGCAAATGGATCTCGCGCAGACTATTGGCGGGTCCGTTCGAATAACGGCGAGGCTTATTGTCGATGGCGTCGAGGCGCGCCAGGGCATGGGTCACCCGCGGCATCCAGTCGGGCGACCAAGCTAGAGACTCCAACGCCCACATCAGGTCGGACAGGTGCTCGCCCCCGAATACGCCACCCTCGTCGGAGCCGAAGAGGGCACCAATGGGTGGGTCGTTCTGGTCAAGGCTGTCTTCAATAGCAGCCAAGAACGCGTGCGGCGAGGCCTCGGCCAGCAGCCGGAAGTCGCGCGCGAGCGACCACCATCGACGCTGATCGGCGTTCTGAAGCAGCTTGCCGACGATAGCGTCGGCCCGCCGACTGGCATCAGGAACGGTGCGGACCCGATCGCCCCAAAGCGCGAGCAGGATGAGGACCTGAGCAATCCCATGGCGCAGCATTCCTGAGTAGTCTCGATGAATACCGCGAACAGCCGCCATCCAGCGCTCGTCAGGGTTCATGTCGAATCGCGGGTCTGCCGATCCCAGCACGGCATGAGCCGCAGCCTCGAAACGTGTGATGTCCGTGCTCGTCAAATGGTGCGTAAGCAAGAGCCACGCATCGAATGGAGACGCGATGCGCCAAGTCGAACCGATCTTCTGCAGCGGGCTGTCGAATTCCCCAACATAGGAAGCCAGGGTGCCAATGATCGTCTCGTAGGACTGATCAGCGATCTCCGAGAGCCGAGCCCGATCAGCTTCGGCGTTTTCGTCCCAGCCCCCTGCCAGAAGCGCGGCCAGCAGGGCATGGGGTGGTGTCTCTTCTACCCATTTCGGGAGGCGCCCGGGCGCCCCCGGAATCAGACGGCGCAGGACTGCGAGGTTGCGGGCGCTGTCGCGGGAAAGCGCCTTGGCACGCGGCTCGGGAATGCCAGCGTTGGTCAAAGCGCTGGCGATCCCCTCGTGCGACGGTCGGGCAAGTGTGCGCACTTCGCCGCGAGCGACCGGCCGCTCGTCGTACGCCTGCAGAATATAGTGGCCGCGCTCCGCAAGACTCCTGGCAAGGCCAGGCTCAGGATCGGTCAGCAGCAGGATCAGAGGCGCGGGCGCGTTGGCAAGGGTCCTGGCTGCGGCGGTGGTAGTTGCCACGAGGCAGCGAGCGCGATAGGCGGCGGCTAGGTCGTCAGGTAGTTCGCTAAGGGTGGCGTGGAAGAACGCCACCACCTCATCCGTGGTGGTCGCCTGAAGTGAGAAAACGGACGGCTCGCCACGAAGCCAACGCAGGACTTCGACGGCGTCCTGATCACGATCGCTGAGAACGAGATCTTCAGTCAAAGGCCATTGGGTGGCGAGCGACCATTCCTCCCAAACCTCTTCCAGCTCTCGCGTTCCTGGCGGTCGCTTGCCCAAGCGAGTTGCCAGCCAGAGGCCGATGGGGGGTGTCTGCTCGATCCAGTGGACAAGGTCGTCGGCGTCGTAGGCGCGAACTTCCCGCCAAGGGCCTTCGTCTTGGCGCGCCTTGGCCCATTCATCCTTCTTCCCCCAGTGGCGCGGGGTGACGAATACATAGGCCGCGCTGGCGGGATCGATCAGTCCGGGTGCCGCCGTTCGCTTCCGATAATCGTCGTTCGCCTTCTCGACGATATTGCTGCGCTGGGCGCCAATTTCCCAACCCGCGTCGCCCTTGGGTACATAGACGCTGCCGGTCACGGCCACAGTGCGCCCATCCCAGCCCTGATACCGGACCCCTTCGTCGGATGGAAAGCGAAGTTGTACCGCCGGGCCATGAGTGGCTCGGATCAGATGGGCGAGGAGTGTCGGGAGGCTCACCGCACCGTCGGTGCGGTTCGCCCAGTCCGAAAGATCTTCGGCGCTGACCCATCGGACCGGCGCCCCAGCGCGATCGGAAGCAGTGATGATGGGAACGGCTGGCCCGATAACCGCTCCGGTGGGTAGGAACCGGATACCGGCACCCTCAAGGGCGCTTCGGATGGCTTGGGCGTTGTTGGCGACGGGGGTCCGCTGTCCTCGTTCGAAGTCGGCGACGGTCGAGGTCGCCACACCGGCCGCCTTTGCCAGTTCCTGTTGCGACCACGCCAAAAGAGCGCGTGCCGCCCGTACATGCTTGGGCGTAAGATCAGCGGGAGGGATTGGCTGGCTCACAGTCATATGAAATATATGACATCAGTTGATATTCTTCAACAAATATTTTTACGCGGTTAAACCGCCTCCGACACAACGCGGGTCCTGAGACCCCGCAGGCGATACGCTATCGACTGCGCCCGCACCCGCGATCGCGCACCTGCTGCTTATCGACCTGCTGCTTATCGAGCAGCTTCCTGGCCAATGCAACGAAGTGCTCGCGCTCGGTCTGCGCGGGCGGCATCGCGTTCACGAATTGCCTTATCTGCTGGGCGAACTTCGGTTGTCCCGCTTGTTCGAATGCAATGGCGAGCGTGTTCCATGCCCGGCGAACCTTCCTCTGGTTTTCCTTTGCAGCCTTCGCCCACGGTGTTCCAGCGGCATCGTTGCCTACGGATGCGGTCTGGACTGCCTGGATGAGTTTCCAGCGGGTCACGCGGGTCGCCTTCCGCTTGTCCATGTGCCGGATCGCTTGTCGCTGACCTTTGCGGGTGATGCCGCGCACCCGCCGCGGTGTGGCTTCGGCGATGACGCCGCGCTCGCGCAACTCAAGCGCGAATGCCTCGCGCCAAGCTTGAAGGTCGTGCTTCCTCGGGTCGAGCCGTTGGCCCTCTCTTCCTCGGGTTCGGATCGTCAGGTGAGCGTGGGGATTCTCCGGGCGCTTGGGATCGGATTCCTTGTTATGGTGCGCGAGCAGATAGTCGTATTGCTCGCCAAAGGTTTCCCGCGCGAAAGCTCTTGCCGCTTCCGCCACGGTCTCGGCATCGGTGCCCGTCGGCATGGACAGGATCAGATTGATGCTGTCGCGGGCCCGGGCGGGACGATCAACACCACTCTTATCCCACCACTCTTCGGCCAGACTGCGTACATTGGCCACGCCTTCGATCAATGTGCCGTCTTCTCGTTCACCGATCAGCATGCCGTTGCGGGTGATATAGGCGAGGTGTTCTTTCAGACTGCGAAACCCGTGGGCGCTGCCGGTGACTTTCACCATTACTTCCGGACGGCGTCGTGCAACCCGACCGATCCGGCCCAACGCCGCGGTCATCTGCATTGCAGTTGGATCGCTTGCTCGGGCCTCGACTTCTTGGCTCGCACGGGCGTCTGAAAGACAAATCCCGCCAAGTCCCGCAGGAAATCCTCCTCGAACTTAGCCATCGGCGCGGTGGGCTCGGTGCGAGGCACGGGTCGTGGTCGCGGTCATCTCGCGGCGTAGCCGCTCGACTGACTTGGACAAAGTTTGGAGATCCGGCAGGCCGGCTTCGAACTGGCCACTGCGCAGCAACCGGTGTGTCAGCGTATTGAGGTTGCGCCCGACCGCAGACAGCTCACGAATGGCGTCATGCTGTGCGGATAACTCCTCCTTGGCGAATGGCACCGCGTCTTCCAGCCGATGCCGCAGCTGCTGTACGATCCAAGCTTGGGCCGAATACCCTTCGGGTTCGGCCAGGGCGCGGATCGCGTGAACTTCCGCATACCGCAAGCGCAGTTTGATCTGACCGCCATAGCCCATGCGACCCCCGCGGGTTTCTGATCGTGGAAGCGGGGCGTCAGACTCGCCACACTGCGCAATCACCGCCGCGACCATGTGCCGCAACAGCATGGACTCGGTCAGTCCCTTGGCCGTGGCCAGTGCACGAAACCGCGCCTTGGTTTCGACCCCGCACAGCGCCTTCAATATTGGCATGGGCGCTCCCGAGGAGGAAGGAATGTGTACCACATGTCCCCGGCATCCCTATCCTGCACTAGCTCATTCCTCCTCGAAAAAGTGTTTAGCCGGCTAAACACCGGGACGTCCTGCGACGGTGGCATCGGAGCCTGCGCAAGTGACGAAATTTCCCCTTCATGCGGGCGCATTTCTTCTTCGAAAGATGTCAGCCGGCTGACATAGTGAAACGCCAAATCTTCAGCATGCTGGAGATTGAGGTGGGCGACTTCGGCAAGGGTGCGGCTTGCGGAAGAGATGAACTCTTCCATCCACCCCAGAGATTTCGCAAATAGAAAAAGTACAGCGTGCTGTACTTTTTGAACCGCGGTTCGGAAAAGCAACTGCGGTGGAAAGAGGGAATTCCCTCCCGGATGCAGCGCGTCACAGCAGGGTAAGAGCATCGCGTGTTCCTTGCGCACTCACGCCAAATTGCGGGAGCGGTCTTTGAACGGGCGATGCCTACTATCTACATCGGGAAGCGGAACACAAGCACTATTTCGCTCAGTGCATTTTTGTGATCCCAAGCAATCCCAGGACGATCAGTGTTCGCGGTTGCGGAGTTGTCTTGCAGATATCAACTCGCGCGCTTGCGGATCGGAACGACGTCGCCGCCTTGCTTCAACATGTCCAGATAGTCTGCCCACTGCTGCATCATTGCGCGTCGCTCTGGCAAGTGTGCGGTGCGGTTGTATGCGCGTCCATTCGGATCGCGCACGGCGTGCGCGAGCTGATGTTCGATGTAGTCCGGACGTATGTGCAGCACTTCGTCCATGATCGTTCGGGCCATGGCGCGAAAGCCGTGACCGCTCATCTGGTCCTTGGAATAGCCCATGCGACGCAATGCAAACAGGACCGCATTGCTGCTCATGGGGCGACGCGGGTTGTGAGCACCAGGGAAAACATAGCGACTGCGTCCGGTGAGCGCGTGCAGATCGCGTAGGATCGACACAGCCTGTTCCGACAACGGCACGAGGTGCGGTTCACGCATCTTCATTCGTGCTGCAGGGATATTCCACTGCGCACCGTCCAGATCCATTTCCGTCCATTCCGCGTGGCGTAGTTCGCCGGGACGGACAAAGACGAGCGGCGCGAGCCTCAAAGCGGATTTTACGATCAGGCCAGCGCGAAAACCTTCGATGGTGCGCAGCAGTTCGCCAACTTTTTCAGGCTCCGTGATGCTCGCCAGATGCACCGGCTTCCAGGGCGCAAGCGCGCCTCTCAAATCGACGGCAGGGTTGCGCTCGGCGCGACCCGTGGCGATCGCGTAACGTAATACCTGTCCGGAATTTTGCAAGGCACGATGAGCCGTCTCCAGCGCCTGACGATTTTCAATCCGGCGGAGCGCAGTCAGAAGTTCGGGCGCAGTGATTTTTGCGACAGGACGTGCGCCCAGCCAAGGGAACAAGTCGCGTTCCAATCGGCGGATGATCTTGTTCGCATGACCTGGCGCCCACTGCGGCGAATGTTTGGCGAACCATTCGCGGGCTACGACTTCGAAACTGTTCGCGGCGCGATCTTCGCCAGCGGCCTTTTCGGCTTTGCGCTGCTCGCCAGGATCGACGCCGGCTGCAAGCAGCTTGCGCGCGGCATCGCGCTTCTCGCGAGCAGCGGCAAGGCCGGTATCAGGATAGGCGCCGAGCGCGAGCCGTTTTTCCTTGCCTTCAAATCGATACTTCAGCCGCCAGAGTTTGCCGCCTACCGGCGACAGCTCCAAGTAGAGCCCTTTTTCGTCGAATAGGCGACGTGGTTTGGTATCAGGCTTCGCTTTGCGGATCGTGGCGTCGGTGAGTGACATTTTGGGGGCATCGCCTATGTGCACGACAGTGCGTGCCCCCAATCATGCCCCCAGTTGGGGGCAGATTTCAATGGATCAGTCGAGATGGTGCAGGACTGTGGAATGGCCGAAAACCTTGTTGCACATAGATTTCAAGGCTTTTCCGGGATCGCGTGGGATGATTGGATGGTGGAGCTGAGGAGGATCGAACTCCCGACCTCTGCATTGCGAACGCAGTTACGTCCGTAGAGTTCTCGGCGTACCAGACCGACAGCGACGTCTTACCGGCGTTGCCGACAGCCTTCGGGTCAGGGTAGTCCGATCCCAGTTCCTTCTTCGCTGCTGCCTCGTAGTTGTCCGAGAGGTAGCGCAGGAACAGGAACGACAGCATGTAGTCGCGGAAGTCGTCCGCGTTCATGCTGCCGCGCAGCTGGTCGGCGATATTCCAGAGGGTTTTGCCGAGTTGTTTCTGGTCGTTTTCCGTCACCACGCTGCATGCCTGTCGTTGCCCGGCCGCGCCCGTGGGCGTAGCATGGATGTGTAGCCTAATGTGTGGAGGTGTGCCGTGGCGACCAATCTTGCGCTTGATCCAAGCCTGATCGACCGTGCCGTCGCGGTCAGCGGCGAACCGTCGAAAAAGGCGGCGGTCACCCTTGCGCTGAAGGAATTCATTGCCCGCCGCGAACAGCAGCGCATGGTTGAACTGCTGGGCCAGCTTGAATGGGACGCAAGTTTCGACCCCAAGGCCGAACGCAGCCGCAAGTGAGTCTGTTTGTCGATACCAGCGTGTGGTCGCTGGCGCTGCGCCGCGACACGCCGCCCGATCATCCGGCCGTCGCGGTCCTGCGCAAGGCACTGGCGGAAGGCGACACCCTCGTCATCACCGGCATCGTGCTGCAGGAACTGCTGCAGGGCTTCCACGGACCGAAGGACCAGGCCCGCCTGATCGAGCGCCTGCAGGTATTGCCGTTCCTCAATCCCACACGCGACAGCTACGTTCAGGCCGCTGCGCTGCGCAACCGCTGCCGGCGCAAGGGCGTGCAGCTCGGCACCATCGACGCGCTCATCGCGCAACTGTGCATAGAACACGATCTTGTCCTGCTCACCACCGACAAGGACTTCGTGCATGCGGCGCGCTTCGTGCCGTTGCGTCTGGCGATCTGAAGAGCGCTGGCCCACTGCCAGGATGGCGTCGTGGTTGTAAAGCTTGGTCTTATAGCACTTGCCGTCGGCGGCAGTGGTCAAAGATTCCTTGACGACTGAATTCTCGGCCAGCTCCCCGTCCTCAAAGATGTTTTTCAGATGCAGGGAGATGCTCTGCTTGGTGCCAGCGAACAGCTCGGCCATTCCCAGATGGGTGAGCCCATACGGTCTGGCCGTCGGCGCGCAGCTGGATGCGACTGGCGCTGTCCTCGGTGGTGTAGAGAATCAAGCCGCTCACGCGATCGGCCGAATAAGCCCAAAAATCGGGCTTATCTCCACATCCGCAGCCAATCCACCGATGCCAATATCAGTACTGAATACACACTGCTATTGACGTCTATGACCCACAACACACATCCCATTCTGAAATACGGCCCGCTCGCAAAAGATACAGCGGTTCACCCAGGGGTTTTTATGACACCCAAATCGTCATATCAATCCATTCCAACAATGAAAAGAAAAGGCTATGTCACTAAATGATATTGGTAAGGCGTCCCCATGGCGGCGTTGATGATGTGTTTTGTCGACAACGCGTCACCGGCAGCATCCAGCATGCGGAACCAGCCAAGGTAGTTGGGCAGATAATGCGAGGCCACCCCGTTGAATCGACGCATCCAGGTTTTGAGCCTGCTGTCGTAAGCGTTGACGTTCTGGACGTGGAAGACCTTGTTCCTGATCCGGATGCCCTGAGCCAGATTGACGGGCTCGTGGGTGATCTCAGCATCCTGTGCAAAAGCACGGTAGACCGGCAGTCCATCGGTACACAGTACGGCGTCCCGATCCAGGCGCGGCTTGAGGACCATGTTGAGCGTGTCATGGTCGAACTGCGGCATCACCTGGGACAGCGTGCGTCCGGAACGATCCCGGGCCACCAGCACACAGACCTGTTCATCGGAGCGTCCACGCTTACAGGCGGCCCGGCCACGTTTGCGGGGTTTGCGCTTGAGCTGACGGCTTCCTTTGCTGGAGTGACGAAAGAAGGTCTCATCGGCCTCGGCAATGCCCGACAGAGCCTGAGCCTGCATTTCGGCGGGCAGCGCCAGAAACCGGTGCCGCCAACGATGGGAGGTGTTGCGATGCACTCCGCAGCGATCCGCGGCTTTGCGGACCGACAAGCCCTCCCGCAAGGTCTGGGCAAAGGCACTCCAGCGGTTTGGCTTGTGCAGTCCCGCCAACGGCGTGCCGGTCAATACGTTGAAGGTGCGTTCACAGCCATGACAGCGATACCGCTGCAGCCCGCTGGCCGCGCCGTAGCGTATTGGATGCCCCGCATGGCAATGCGGACATTCAGACACGCCACGTTCCTCCAGCACTGCCACCGCCTGCGAGGCACCCCCGTCTGTGGACAGCACCCGCGACAGTTTCTCGCGCTGGCCCGACGTAAGATTCGACAGCTCCGAAAGCCAATGCCCGAACTGATCGGTCTTCATGGCAACACTCCTCATGAATTCAGTCAGTTAGAGTATAACACGAATGGTTGGTGACAGAGCCAAAGAAAAT
>Ga0307374_10000428_pt1 | contig 81544 bp, 82 predicted proteins | sample OX3MG_FD_202532 | JGI IMG/M metagenome (GOLD analysis project Ga0307374, IMG submission 202532) | Soil microbial communities from Risofladan, Vaasa, Finland - OX-3 | ecosystem: Environmental > Terrestrial > Soil > Coastal area > Acid sulfate soil | place: Finland: Risofladan, Vaasa | collected... | reverse complement strand
CGGCGGGGGAGGGCGCGAGGCGCTCGAGCGCGTCCGGGTGTTCGTTCGACACGTACAGCACGCGCGCGCCGCCCTTGAGGATCTGCGCCAGCTCGGGCGCATGCATCAGGCCTTCGACCGTGCAATCCGCGACGAACGTCGAGCCCGCGAGGGCACCGATCGCCGGAGCGAGGCCCTGCAGCGCCACCGAGGCGCCGGTAGAGCGGATCGGCACCGGCGCGCTCTGGCGCGGAGTGGGCACGATGACATGGAACGGCCGCGCGCCGAGCCGGTGCAGGGCGAGCTCCGCGAGCCGCACGTTCAGCGCGCGCGACTGGGTCTCGGACAGGATGGCGCAGGCATCGCCCTTGCCGATCCTGCACAACTCGAACACCTGCGCGAACAGATCGATCCACTTGCCTTCGATGCGATCCGCGATCACGGCCCTTGCTCCTCCCGGGGGATCGGCTTATCGTATTGCATGATAATTCATGCGTCAATGAAAGCGCATACGCCGCGACGAATGCCGAAGCGCGCTGCGGCGGCGCCGTTCTACGGCGATTACCTGCCGTATCTCGTGGCGCGCGCGGGTTTCCTCATCCTGAACGATTTCCACGCGCTGTTGAAGCGCTTTAGCATGCCGGTGCCCGAATGGCGCGCGCTCGCCTCGCTTTCGTCCGGGCGCGGCTACACGATCGGCGCGCTGGCGCGCGTGACGCTGTGCAAGCAGCCGACGCTGTCGCGCCTCGTCGACCGGCTGGAGGCGCGCGGCCTGGTGCGACGCGAGGCGGTCGCCGAGGATCGCCGGCAGTCCGTGGTCGTCATCACGGCGCGCGGCAGGAAGCGCATCGCACCGGTGCTTGCCACCGCGCGGCGCCATGAAAAGCGGGTTCTGGAAGGATTCCGGCCAAAGGACATCGCCGCCCTCAAGAGGTTGCTGCAGACGCTCATCGCGGCCTTCGAGACACGCGGGAGCTAGCGGCCGCGGCGACCAGGTGACGATCCGGTACAATCGGCGCAAATGATTGTTTTCGACCTGCTTTGCGGCGGCGGCCACCGCTTTGAGGGCTGGTTCAGCTCCGCCGACGACTTCGCCGCACAGAAGTCGCGAGGGATTGTTGGCTGCCCGGTTTGCGGTAGCCAGGGCGTCGAGCGCGTGCCATCGGCGACGCGCTTCAACACCGGCGCGGTGCAAGCTTCGCAGCCCGCGGTGCCGGTCGAGCCCAGCGGACGGAAGGATCCGTTAGCGCTCGCCCAGATCCTGTACTCGCGCATGCTGGACGAACTGCTCACCAAGACCGAGGACGTCGGCAGGGAGTTCCCGGCCGAAGCGCGGCGCATCTTCTACGAAGAGGTGCCGTCCCGCGCGATCCGCGGTATTGCAACCGAGGAAGAGCACGACGCGCTGCTCGACGAAGGTGTGCCGGTTGCCCGGCTTCCGGTGCCATCCTCGGGCAATCTGAACTGAGGCTGGAGAGGGCACGCAGAGGCCCATGAAGGCGTGGGCGTGGTGTGGGCGTGGCCTCCGAAAGTCGCATAATGTGTATTATGTAAAATTGCGTCTTCAGACCTGAATGTCCTCAAACTAAGCTGCCCAGCTACTTGGTTGCGCCCGCTCGCTTGAGCAGCTCCACCATCGCCGGGTTTCCACCTTTGCGGGCCAGGCTCAACGCCGTCGCACCGTCCGGCGCGGCATGCTCGAGCTCAGCATCCGCATAGAGGAGCTCCCGCGCCGCGGCCAGGTTGTCGTTGCGAACCGCGAGCATGAGCGGCGTGTAACCGTTGGGCTCCACGGCGTTCTTGTCAGCGCCCTTGCCCAGGAGAAAGCGTACGACATCCGGGTTACCCCCGAACGCGGCATAAGCAAGGGGCGTCCAGCCTGTACGGTTGATTTCCGCGCCGTGTTCGGCAAGCAGCTTAACGACCCCAAGGTTGCCCCTGAGGCATGCGAACATCAATGCGGTGTCCCCGTGGGGATTGCGGCTGTTGACCCTCGCTTTCCGGGCAATGAGCAGGGCCACCAGATCTCTGTAGCCGAGCCGAGCGGCAGTCATCAGGATCGTGTTTCCGCCTTTGTCGGTCGTGTCCGGGCTGAGACCGCGATCGAGAAGCTCGCCAACCACCGTGGCATCGTCGCTGTGCACCGCCTTGAGGAGCTCCTCGAGCGACTGCCCGAATGCCAGGCACGGTGCCAATATAAGTACCGTAATTACAGCTAGATACGGTATTCTTCTCATTCTTTATCTAGATATGTAAAAATACAATAAGTGTTGTGGAACAATGTGATAGGAACAGTATCTCCATCTATTCCTAATTATGCTATGTAATAGCAGGTATTTGTTTATATAGTGTGCGTCGCCCTGTCTCTATCCGCCCCTCCGGCCAAAATTGCCTCGATCTTGCGTTTCGCGGATTGACCTGCCTCGTCACTTCCGAACTGCACGCCGATTCCCTGGACCTTCTTGCCCAGTGCCCCCTCCGGGGTGATCCACACCACCTTCCCCATCACCGGCAGCTTATCGGGCTCATCGGGAAGAGAGATGAGCATGAAGACGTCCTCCCCCAGGTGGTACTGGCGGTTGGTGGGGATGAAAATGCCCCCGTACCTGAGCTGTGAAATGTAGGCCGCGTAAAGGGCACCGGTCTCGCGGATGTTCAGCGACAAAACGCTCGGCCTGGACGATTCCGCGGGATTCTCACCGTTCGTCATGTTCACCTCAGCCTGATCTTGGCATCGCGGCCAGCATCTCGCGCGCAAATAGCCGCGGATTCAATGGATGGCGAGCAAGCGCCCGGTTGCGGCCCATCTGTCTGGCGAATGCGAGCCAGGCACCACCGCGCACCGTTGCGCCGGGCTTGCCGCCGGTGGCGTATTTCGTGCGCCCCGCGAGGGCCGCAAAAGCCTGATCGAGAGCAACCTTCTGCAGCGCCTCGGCGAGGATTTCGAGCTCCACGCGATCGCCGCAGTCTTTCAGGGTGCCCTGGTTACCGCCTGCAAGTGCCTGGAGCACCCGCCCAAGGGCGGCGCCGCCCTCACCCGTGGCGTACTCGAGGGCGCGGAGAGGGGCTCCGCCCGCGAAGGCCAGCCAGCGCTCGGCATCCTTGACGCCTTGGGTGGCCAGCCAAGCGCGCGCTGCCTCGGGCTGCGGCAGCGGCAGCGGCACTGCGACGCAGCGACTGCGAATCGTGGGCAGGAGCCGCGCAGGGCGGTGTGAGACCAGCACGAACACCGCACCCGAGGGCGGCTCCTCGAGGCTCTTGAGCAGGGAGTTCGCCGCGTGCAGGTTCATCGCTTCGGCCGGCTGCACGAGGGCGAAGCGCCGTGCGCCGCGGTGCGAGCCGATGTTGAGGAAATCTGACAGCTCGCGCACCTGATCGACCTTGATCTCAGCGCTTGGCTTACCCGACTTGGCGGATGCGCCCTCCTCCTCTTCCGGCCTGGGAACCTGGCGCGCGATCGCTTCGGGCTCGATGAACCGCACGTCCGGGTGGTTTCCGGCCACGAACCACCGACACGCGTCGCAGGTACCGCAGGGCCCGGGCTTCGGCCCGGGAGCCTCGCACAGCAGGTACTGGACGAAGTGCTCCGCCAAGGCCAGCTTGCCCACCCCGGCCGGGCCATGGAGCAGCAGCGCCTGCGGCAGCCGCGCAACCTTATTGAGGAGCGAGTCCCAAACGGGCTCGTGCCATGGATATTTCATTAGATCATGTAAATATCAGATATTTCTCTATTGCTTTCTTAACTTCTTGGACGGTCCCGGCGCCGTCGATCACATGGATTCGGCCGGGCTCGGCTCGGGCGCGGCACAGATAGCATTCGCGCACGCGCTCGAAGAAGCTGCGGTCCTGCTGCTCGAAGCGGTCCATGGGCCGACCGGACCCGCGCAGTCTAGCTTGACTGACCTCGTACGAGCAGTCGAAAACCAACGTCCGATCGGGGTGCAGGCCAGGGTGTGCGGCCGCGGCGAGCCGTTCTACCAGCTCGGTGGAAACCCCCTTGCCAGCTCCCTGATAGGCGGCCGTCGCGTCGGTAAAGCGGTCGCAGAGCACCCAGGTTCCCGCTGCCAGGGCGGGCCGGATGCGCTTTGCGACGTGATCGGCGCGGGCCGCGAACATGAGCAGCGTCTCGGTGATCGGGTCCATGGCCTCGGCCAGTACCAGGGCGCGCAGCTGTTCAGCCAGCGGGGTGCCGCCGGGTTCGCGGGTGACCAGCACGGCATGCCCTTCGCCACGCAGCCGCTCGGCGATCCAGTCCACGTGGGTGGATTTGCCGGCGCCGTCCACGCCCTCGAGGGTGATGAATTTGCCGCGCTCGCTCATGGAGATGCTTTCCTCGTCGTGCATCTACTCGCGCGCGGCGTGGCGCTGATATTTTTCCACGGCCGTATTGTGTTGCGCGAGCGTGCGGGAAAACACGCTTGTGCCGTCGCCGCGGGCGACGTAATACAGGTCGTCGGTCTTCGCCGGCTGCAGCGCGGCGTGCAGCGAGGCCAGGCCAGGCATGGCGATCGGCGTCGGCGGCAGCCCGGGGCGCGTGTAGGTATTGTAGGGACCATCCGCGAGCAGATCCTTCTTGCGCAGGTTGCCGTCGAAGCGCGCACCCATGCCGTAAATGACGGTCGGATCGACCTGCAGCAGCATGCCGGCGCGCAGGCGATTGACCAGCACTCCCGCGATCATGGAGCGCTCGGTCGCGCGCCCGGTCTCCTTCTCGACGAGCGAAGCCATGATGAGCGCCTGATAGGGGCTCTTGTAGGGCAGGGCCGGCTCCCGCCCGGCCCACTCGATCGCGAGGTGCCGCTGCATGGCGCCATAGGCGCGGCGCAGGACGGACAGGTCGCTCGCTCCCTTGCTGAACAGGTAGGTATCCGGGAAGAAGAGCCCTTCGGCGTGCTGTTCGGGCGCACCCAGCTTCTGCATGATCTGCGCATCGTCCAGCGCGCGCGTTTCATGGCGCAGATCGGGGGACTCGTCCAGCGCATTGCGCATCTGGCGAAAGGTCCAGCCCTCGATGAACGTGATCTCCGCCTGTGTGACGTCGCCGCGCGTCAGCTTGTCGAGCAACTCGAGCGGCTTGAGCGGCGCAGTGAGCTCGTAGCTGCCGGCTTTGATCTCCTGGGCACGGCCGAGCGCACGCGCCAAGACCTCGAACTGGAAGCGGCCGACGGCGACCCCGGCATCGTCGATGATGCGCGCCGCCGCGCGGAACCGCGTGCCCTGGGGAATCTCGAATTCGACCGGCAGCTTGCGGATGGACAGCGGCGTCTCCAAATACCACGAGAGGTACGCCGCCCCTGCCAGCACCGCCGCAAGGGATATCCCGATCAGGCCAATGAGTAGGGTGCGCAACGGGAAGCGGCTAAAATTCGAATTCTACGATGGACGCGAAAATCACTCATTCGGCGGTCGAGCTGGTGCAGCTGGGCATGATCGAGGTCACGGGCGAGGACGCGCGTGCCTTCCTGCACGCGCAGCTCACCAACGACGTCGCGAACCTGCGCGCGAGTCAGGCGCGCTACGCCGGATGGTGCTCGGCCAAGGGGCGGCTGCTGGCGAGCTTCCTGATCGTCCCGCACGGCGAAGGGTTCCTGCTGCAGCTGGCGCGCGATCTCGCACCGGCGGTGGCCAAGCGGCTCGGGATGTTCGTGCTGCGCTCCAAGGCGAAGGTCTCCGACGGCAGCGCCGGATGGGTCCAGTTCGGCTTGTCCGGCGCTGGCGCCGCAGAGCGGCTCGCCGTCCTCGGCCTCGTCGCCCCGCCGCTCGATCTCGGCGTAAGCGAGGCGCAGGACGCGCTCGCCGTACGCCTCGCCGAGCAGCGCTACCTGGTCGCCGTACCCGCGGCGCGCCGCGAAGCGACGGCCGCGCTCCTCGATCATGGCTCCGAGCAGGCGTGGCTGCTGGAAGAGATCCGGGCCGGACGGCCGCTCGTCACCCACGCGACCCAGGACCTGTTCGTTCCGCAGATGGTCAATTACGAGCTGCTCGGCGCAGTGGACTTCAAGAAAGGCTGCTACCCGGGGCAGGAGATCGTGGCGCGCACGCAATATCGCGGCCAGCTCAAGCGCCGCATGATTCGAGCGCGGGTGAGCGCGCAAGCACAGCCCGGCCAGGACGTATACGGTCAGGACTTGCCCGGGCAGGCCGCCGGCACGGTGGTGAACAGCGCGCTCAGCCCGGAGGGCGGCAGCGAGTTGCTGGCCGTAGTGCCGATCGCCTCGCTCGAGCAGCGCGCAGCGCTACGGCTTGGCAGCCCCGACGGGCCTGCGCTCGAGGTCCTGCCCCTGCCTCACGCGGCATGACGAGCTACTACGGCTACTACGTTTACTACCGCATCGAGCCGGACGCCCACACGGAGCTGACGCGCGTGGTCGGCGAGCTGCTCGCGGCCGTCGCCGCACAGACCGGCGTCCGGGGTCGATGGATGCGCCGGCGCGATGATCCGACGACATGCATGGAAGTGTACGAAGAAGTGCGCGACGCGGCGGGCTTCGCGGCCGTGCTGGAGGGCGAGGTGCAGCGCAGAGGCTTCGGCCGCTTTCTCGCCGCGGGCACCGCGCGCCACACGGAATGCTTCGTCGCGGCGGAGGACTGAGCCATGTGCCTGATCCTGCTGGCCTGGCGCGCACACCCGGAGTATCCGCTCGTCGTCGCCGCGAACCGCGACGAGTACCATGCCCGTCCCTCGGCGCCGGCCGGTTTCTGGGAGGATCGCCCCGATATCCTCGGCGGACGCGACCTCGAGTTCATGGGGACATGGATGGGTATGACTCGCACGGGCAAGTTCGCCGCCGTGACCAACTACCGTGACTCGGACGGCGCCTCCGCCGGAACCCTGTCCCGCGGCCTGCTCGCCGGCCGTTTCCTGGAGAACGGGGAGCGCCCTGCTGAATTCGTGGGTGCCCTCGCGCAGGACGGCTCCGCCTACCGCGGCTTCAATTTTCTCGCCGGCGACCTGGACGAGCTCTGGTGGGTGTCCAACCGCGCCGCAGGTCCCCGGCGGCTCGACGCGGGCATTCATGGTTTGTCGAATCACCTGCTCGACACGCCGTGGCCGAAGGTGACGCGGGGCAAGCTGCGGCTGGCGCGCGCGCTCGAGACGGCACCCGCGGTCGACCCGCTGCTGGCGCTGCTCGCGGACACGTCCATCGCGGCGGATGCGGAGCTTCCCGACACCGGCGTCGGACGCGAGCGCGAGCGGGTGCTGTCCGCGGCGCGCATCATCTCGCCCGCCTACGGCACGCGCTGCTCGACCGTGCTCATGCTCGGGCGCACCGGACGCGCGCGCTTCGCCGAGCGCAGCTACGACGCCCAAGGCAACCAAGGCCCCACGCTGCAGTACGAGCTGACCCTCGCCGCCTGAGCGGCGGCCGGGGCTATTCACCCCGACGTGACAGGGGGGTGCGGGGGTCAGGCGCTTTCACCCCCGCGTCACCAGGTCGCGCGTCATCGCTTGATGCGGAATGCCGGCCTCGAGGTAGACCTCCCCCTCGGCGCCGAAGCCGTGGCGCCGATAAAAACCGAGCGCATGCGTCTGCGCCGAGAGCGCGACCACCTGCATGCCGCGCGTGCGCGCCTCCTCGATCAGGCGCTCGAGCAGCGCGCCGCCGACGCCCCGGCCGCGCCACCCGGCCAGCACCGCCATGCGGCCGATATGGCCGTCCGGCAACAGGCGCCCGGTGCCGACGGCGCGCCCGTCTTCCAGGCGTGCCAGCGCGTGCACGCAACGCGCATCGACGTCGTCCAGCTCGAGCTCGCGCGGCACGCCCTGCTCGGCGACGAACACGGCCTCGCGGATCGCGCTTGCCTCCGCCCGAGCGTCGCTCCATGCCAGCAGTTCGATGCGCGCCATCGCGAAAGTATAATTGCGGCCTTTGCCGCGATGCGATCCGCATGAAAAGCCTCTGGAACGACGCCGAAGCCGCGCAATTCTCCGGTCCGCTCGGGCCGCGCGTGTACACCTCGCGGCTGCTCGGGCGCGACAAGTCGCTGGTACTCCACGGCGGCGGCAATACCTCGGTGAAGCTGCTCGAAAGGAATGCGTTCGGGGAGGAGCATGAAGTCCTGTACGTCAAGGGCAGCGGCTGGGACCTGGAAACGATCGAGCCGGCGGGCTTCTCGCCGGTGGCGCTCGGCTACGTGCGCCGGCTGGCGCAGCTCGAGCGCTTGTCCGATCCGCAGATGGTGAACGAGCTCGCGACGCACCTGCTGCGCGCCGGCGCGCCGGCGCCGTCGGTCGAGACCATCCTGCATGCCATCCTGCCGCACAAGTACGTCGATCACACGCACGCCGACGCGGCGCTGTCGGTATCCAACGCGCCCGATGGCGAGCAGCGCGTGCGCGAGATCTACGGCGACCGGGTGGTCGTGATCCCCTACATCATGGCGGGCTTCGACCTGGCGGCATACTGCGCGCGCGAGTTCCCGAAGCAGGCCGGGCCGAATACCATCGGTATGGTGCTGCTCTCGCACGGCGTGTTTTCCTTCGGTGCGGATGCGAGGGAGTCGTACGAGCGCATGATCCGCCTGGTATCCATGGCGGAGGACTACCTCGCGTCGAAGAGCGCCTGGCGGGTGAGTCCGCCCGCTGCCGCGCCCGCGCCCTTCAAGCGCGAGGAAGCCGCACAGCTGCGCCGCGCGGTCGCCGATTGCGCCGGCTTTCCGCTGTTGCTCGCAGTCCACGACAGTCCGAAATTCCTCGGCTTCGCACGCCATCCGGAGGTGGCGCGAATTTCCCAGCGTGGCCCGGCGACCCCCGATCACGTGATTCGCACCAAGCCGCTGCCGATGCTGGGGCGCGATGTCGCCGCCTTCGCCGCGGCCTATCGCGCGTACTTCGATCGCCACGCGGGCCGCGCCGCCGAAAAGAAGACCATGCTCGATGCGGCGCCGCGCATGGCGCTCGATGCGCAATTGGGGCTGGTCGCCGCCGGACGCAGCGCCAGGGACGCGGCGATCGTGGCGGAGCTCTACGATCACACCGTCGACGTGATCCTGCGCGCCGAGGCGCTCGGCGGCTGGCGGGCGCTCGATGAGAGTCACGTCTTCGACATCGAATATTGGGACCTCGAGCAGGCGAAGCTGAAGAAAGCCGGCAATACCCCCGTGTTCGGCGGCGAGGTGGCGCTGGTCACCGGCGCCGCCTCGGGAATCGGCAAGGCCTGCGCGGAGGCGTTTCTGAAGCGCGGCGCGGCAGTGGTGGGTCTGGACCGCAACCCCGCGATCGAGACGCTCTTCGGGCGCGCCGATTACCTCGGCATCACCTGCGACCTGACCGACGTCAAGGCGGTCGACGCGGCGCTCGATGCCGCGGTGAAGCGCTTCGGCGGCATGGACATGCTGGTGCTGAACGCCGGCATGTTCCCCTCCTCCCAGCCGATCGCGAGCCTCGCCGACGACGCGTGGCGGCACGCCATGACGGTCAACGTCGAAGCCAGCCTGATCGTCATGCGCGCCGCGTACCCCTTGCTTCGGCTCGCGCCGCGCGGCGGCCGCGTGGTGGTGATCGGATCGAAGAACGTGCCGGCGCCCGGACCCGGTGCGGCGGCGTACTCGGCTTCCAAGGCTGCGCTCAACCAGCTCGCGCGCGTCGCCGTGCTCGAGTGGTCGAAGGACGGGATCCGCGTGAACACCATTCATCCCAACGCGGTGTACGACACCGCGCTGTGGACCGAAGAGGTGCTCGCCGCGCGGGCCAAGGCCTACAACCTCACGGTGGAGCAATACAAGAGGAACAACCTGCTGCGCACCGAGGTCTCCTCCAGGGACGTCGCCGAGCTCGCCGCCGAGATGTGCGGCGCGCTGTTCGCGAAGACCACGGGCGCGCAGGTCCCCGTGGACGGCGGCACCGAGAAGCTCGTCTGATGGCGGCGGTCGAAGCTCTGCGCTGGCGCGGCGAGGCGCTGGAGCTGCTCGACCAGCGCCTGCTGCCGGCGGAGAGCCGCTATGTCGCCTGCCGCAGCGCGGCCGAGGTCGCGCAGGCGATCCGCGACATGGTGGTGCGCGGCGCACCGGCGATCGGCTGCGCGGCCGCGTTCGGTATCGCGCTCGAGGCCAGGCGCGGCGCGCCGCTCGCGCCGGCCTTCGACGTGTTGGCGCACAGCCGGCCCACGGCGGTCAATCTGTTCTGGGCGCTCGAGCGCATGCGCGCCAGGATCGATGCCGGGCCGGACGCGCTCGAGCACGAGGCGCTCGGGATTTTCGACGAGGATCTTGCGGGCAACCGCGCCATGGGCGAGCACGGCGCCCGGCTGGTGCCCGATGGCGCGCGCATCCTCACCTACTGCAACACCGGAGCGCTCGCCACGGCCGGCCACGGCACCGCGCTGGGCGTGGTCCGCTCGGCGCGCGACGCGGGCAAGCGCGTATCCGTGATCGCTTGCGAGACGCGGCCGTATCTGCAGGGCGCGCGCCTCACCGCCTGGGAGTTGGTGCAAGAGGCCATCCCGGTGACGCTCGTCACCGACAACATGGCCGGTTTCCTGATGACCCGCGGCGAAGTCGATCTGGTGATCGTGGGCGCCGACCGCATCGCCGCGAACGGCGACGTGGCGAACAAGATCGGCACCTACACGCTGGCGGTTCTGGCGCGGCGTCACGGCCTGCCTTTCTACGTCGCGGCGCCGCTTTCCACGTTCGACCTCGGTACGCCCGGCGGCTCGGCGATCCCGATCGAGGAGCGCTCGAGCGAGGAAGTGACGGGCTTTCGCGGCATGCGCTGGGCCCCGGCGGGCGTCGCGGTGCGCAATCCCGCCTTCGACGTCACCCCGTCCGAGCTGGTCAGCGCGCTGATCAGCGAGCGCGGAGTTTTGCGCGCGCCGTACGAGACCGCCATCGAGCGAGCGTTCGCCGCCCGAGCGTAAGGGCCGCAAGAGCCGTCCTGGCCGCCGGCAAGCCATCAGCGCGGAGCGCCCGCCCGGCTTGCCTGACGACACGCCTTCGTTTAAGGTCTCTCCCTTGCAGCATTCTGACTGTCATGTGACAGTGCGATTACCAATGGAGGGAGGACCCATGAAAAGCATCTTTGCCAGGACCGCTCGCCTGAGCGGGGCAGCCGCGGCTGCCGCCGCGCTCGCCTTCGCCGGTCAGGCCGGCGCCGCCGATCCGCAGGGCGACACCATCGTCCTCGGCTCGGCGATTTCGATCACCGGCAAGTACTCGCAGGAAGGCAAGAACGCCATGGACGGCTACAACCTGGCCGTCAAGATGATCAACGAACGCGGCGGCATCACGGTCAACGGCAAGAAGTACAAGCTGGAGGTCAAGTACTACGACGACGAGTCGAAGCCGTCGAACACCGCGCAGCTGCTCGAGCGCCTGATCAACCAGGACGGCATCAAGTACGCGCTCGGGCCCTACGCGTCCGGCCCGACCAAGGCCGCGGCGCCGGTGACCGAGAAATACAAGATCCCGATGGTGGAGGCCGAGGGCGCCTCGCGCTCGCTGTTCACGCAAGGTTACCGCTACCTGTTCGCCGCCTTGTCGACGTCGGAGCAGTATCTCGCTCCGGCCGTCGATATAGCCGCGGCCTATGCCAAGGCCCAGGGCAAGAATCCCGCCGACCTCAAGGTGGCGCTGGTATTCGAAAACGACCCGTTCGCGCTCGACGTGCGCGCAGGCGCGGCCGACGAGGCGAAGAAGCACGGCATGAAGATCGTGATCGACGACAAGATGCCGCGCGATCTGAGCGACATCTCGGCCACACTCACCAAGATCAAGGCGCTCAAGCCCGACTTGCTGCTCGCCTCGGGCCACACCAAGGGGGCGGTCACCACCGTGCGCCAGATGAAGGAGCTCGGCGCCTACGTCCCGGTCGTCGCCATGACGCACTGCGAGTCGGCGAACCTGACGGGCAAGTTCGGCGGCGATGCGAACGGCATCCTGTGCCCGACGCAGTGGGCCGAAACGCTCACTTATAAGGACCCCCTGTTCGGCACGGCGATGGACTTCTACCATCTGTTCAAGAAGACCTACCCGTCCTACGGCGAAGTGCCCTATCAGGCCGCGCAGGCAGCGGCGGTGATCGAGATCTGGGCGGACGCCTTCCAGCGCGCACAGAGCTTCGACACCGAGAAGCTGCGCGACGCGCTCGCCGCGACCCAGATGCAGACCTTCTACGGCAACATCAAGTTCGACTCGACCGGCAAGAACATCGCCAAGCCGATGGTGCTGCGCCAGATCCAGGATGGGAAATACGTCGTGGTCGCCCCGGCGGAGTACGCGACCGAAAAACCGCAGCTCCCGCGCAAGGCGGGCAGCTAGCCGTCCCGGGCCAGGAGAACGAGGAAGGAGGCGCGCCGGCCCGTTCGGGCCGGCGCGGCCTTGATCATGTGGGAAAACCTGCAGATTCTCTTCGCCGCGCCGGTCTTCAACGTCCAGCTGCTGCTTAACGGCCTGACGGTGGGTGCCGTGTTCGCCCTCGCCGCCTATGGCCTCGCGCTCGTGTGGGGCGTCACCAACGTCAAGAACCTCGCGCAGGGGGATTTCGTCATGGCGGGAGGCTACGGTGCCTACGAGTTCTCGAAGCACGGGCTGAATCCGCTCTACGCGATCGTGCCCACCGCGGCCGTGATGTTCGTTCTCGGGTGGCTGGTCTATCGATTGGTCATCAAGCGCGTGATCCAGCTCGACCTGTTCACGTCGCTGCTCGCCACGTTCGGCCTGGCGATCGTCATTCAGCAGGCGCTGAACCTCGTGTTCGGACCCGACGTGCGCACGGCGCGCTCGGGGCTTGCCGAGATCCAGATGTTCGGCAACATGGTCACGGTGTCCGAAATACGCCTGGTGGCGTTCGCGCTCTGCGTGCTGCTCGCGATCGTCATGGTGCTGTACTTGAAGAACAGCCGGATGGGCCAGGCGATCCGCGCGACCGCGCAGGACCCGCGCGCGGCGCGGGTGCTGGGCGTGAACACGGATCGCGTCTACGCCCTCACCTTCTCCATCAACGCGGCGATCTGCGGCGCCGCCGGAGCGCTGATCGCAATGATCTGGGTGATCCAGCCCTTCTACGGCATCGCCTACTCGGTGCGGGCATTCGTGATCGTGACCGCGGCCGGGCTCGGCAACCTGCCCGGCGTGATCCTCGCTGCCCTGGGCTTGGGCGTGCTCGAGCAGTACAGCGGCTTCATCCTCGGCGCCCAGTTGCAGCAGGCGACCGTCGTCGGCCTGCTGCTCGTGATCCTGGTCTGGCGCCAGATCCTCCTGCTGCGCCAGCGCAAGGCGCTGCAATGACCCGCCGCTCGCTGTTGCTGCAGGTCGCGATCCTGGCGGCCGGCATCGCGGCGCCGTTCCTGTTTCCCGGCCACACGCTGCAGGTCGCGGTGCTGTGGATGATGATCCTGTTCGCCATGACCTGGGACACGATGGGCGGGCAGATGGGCTACAACTCGCTCGGCAACATCCTGTACTTCGGCTTCGGCATGTACGTCTGCGCGGTGACGCAGATCGGCATGGTCTACGACGTGGCCGAGTACACGGCCGCGACCGGTGCGATCAAGGTCGATTTCACGCGCCAGGAGTACTTCGAAGGCCTCGCGCTCGGCGTGCTGCTCGCCGCGCTGGGCGCCACCGCGCTGGCGGCGGTCTTGAGCCGGATTCTGCTCGGGTTGCGCGGCCCGTATTTCGCCATCGGCACCCTCGGGGCGGCGATCGCCGCGGCGGAACTGACCGCGGCCTGGGGCTTCGTGGGCGGGGGGAGCGGTATCTCGATGCCGGTGTTCCCGGGCGGCCCGGGGGATCGTGAACGCTTCTTCTACTTCATGTTCCTGGTCGCGGCGGTCCTGTGCTACCTGTTCCTGCGCTGGCTCTACGGCACGCGCTTCGGCCTGGCGATCAATGCCATCCGCGACGACGAGGACAAGGCCGAAGCGCTGGGATTGCACACGGTGCGCTACAAGACCGTGGCCTGGTGCACCTCCGCGTTCTTCCTCGGCATCGCCGGAGCGCTGTTCGGCAACATGAACGGCTTCATCGAGCCGCTCGAGGTCGCCTATCCGACGCTGACCTTCGGCATCTTCATGGTCGCGATGACGCTTCTCGGCGGCAAAGGCACCCTGTGGGGCCCGATCCTCGGAGCGGCGCTGTTCTACACGATCCAGCAGATCACCTGGACCTACCTGCTCGGCTGGCAGTACATCGCGCTCGGCGTGCTGATCATCGTCAACGTGGTGTACTTCCAGCAGGGGATCATGGGCTGGCTCAAGGACCGCAAGCCGGAATGGTTCGGCGTCCGGGTCGAACCGGTCCCCGGGAGCGCGGCACGCGACGGCAGCTCATGAGCACGCCGATCATCGAAGTCCGGGGCGTCAGCAAGTCCTTCGGCGGCGTGGTCGCCAACCGCAACGTGTCGCTTTCGGTCGCCGAGGGCAGCATCACCGGGCTCATCGGCCCGAACGGCTCGGGGAAGACGACGCTGTTCAATTCGATCGTGGGCCAGCACCCGATCGACTCCGGGTCGATCCGCTTCGAGGGCCAGGAGATCTCCCGGCTCAGCGTGCAGAAGATCGCGCGCCTGGGGATGCTGCGCACCTTCCAGCAGACGCGCATCTTCTCCAAGATGAACTGCGTCGACAACCTGCTGATCTCCATCCCGCACCGGGACGGAGAGTGGCGCGACATGTTCCGTCCGTACCAGCACGCGCTGCGGGAGAAGGCGGAGCGCCTGCTGGAATTCGTCGGGCTGTACTCCAAGCGGCGGCTGATCGCCGGAACGCTCTCTTTCGGCCAGCAAAAGCTGCTGGAGTTCGCGATGGCGTTGATGAACGAACCGAAGGTGCTGCTCCTCGACGAGCCCACGGCGGGAATCAATCCCACGCTGATCAATGGCCTGATCGACCGGCTCAAGCGCGCCAACCAGGAGTTCGGCATCACGCTGTTCGTGATCGAGCACAACATGCGGGTGATCATGAACCTCGCGCAGCACATCTACTGCCTGTCGCGCGGCGAGATGCTCGCCGAGGGCGAGCCCGAGCGGATTCAGAACGACCAGCGCGTGGTCGACGCCTATCTCGGGGCGCACTGATGGCGAACGACCAGCCCACGCGCACGCGCGGCTACCACGGCGGCTCGGTCGACACGGTGCTGTCGGTCGACGAGGTCGCGCGGCAGGCCGAGCAGCTGCGCGAGGAGATCCCCGAGGAGCGCCTGCTCGAGCTCGCCGGCGGGACGCCGTTCCTGTCGATCACGGGGCTGCGCGCGGGTTACGGCAGCATGGAGATCCTGCACGATTTCACCCTGCACGTCGGGCGCGGCCAGTCGCTGTGCCTGATCGGACCGAACGGCGCGGGCAAGTCCACGGTGCTGCACTCGGTCTACGGCTTCACGCGCGTCTTCGGCGGGCGCATTACCATCGGAACCGGGTCCGGGCAGCGCGACATCACCGCCCTCACGCCGGAGCGCAAGCTGAAGGAAGCGCGCGTCGCCTACATCCTGCAGGACAAGTCCGTCTTTCCGGGAATGACGGTGGAGGAGAACCTGCTGATGGGCGGTTTCCTGCTGCACTCGCGCAGCGCGGCGAAGGCCGCCGCCGAGCGGGTATTCGACAAGTACCAGCGGCTGGCCGCGCGCCGCCGCCACCTGGCGCGCGTGCTCTCCGGGGGCGAGCGCCGGCTGCTCGAGATCTCGCGCGCCCTGGTGATGGAGCCCGACGTCCTGCTCGTGGACGAGCCCTCGATCGGCCTCGAGCCGCGCTACATCGACCTGGTGTTCGAGATCCTGCACGACCTGCAGCATGCCGAGGGCAAGACCATCCTCATGGTCGAGCAGAACGCGAAGAAGGGGCTGGAGTTCGCCGACCTCGGCTACGTCCTGGTCTCCGGCCAGCTCGGGCTCGCGGGAAGCGGGCAGGAACTGCTGCAGAACGCCGAGGTCGGGCGGCTGTTCCTGGGCGGCTGATCGGCGGCCGGGTCAGGCCCGGATTTCGACCGGCGTGTACGGCGCGACCAGGTCGAACAGCTCGATGATGTCCCGGTTGCGCATGCGCACGCACCCGATCGATCCCGGCTTGCCCATTTCGGCCGCCTCGGGCGCGCCGTGGATGTAGATGTAGCGGCGCATCGTGTCGACGTCGCCCAGGCGATTGAAGCCGGGCTCGCAGCCCGAAAGCCACAGGATCCGGGTGAGCATCCAGTCGCGCCCCGGATAGCGCGCATTCAGCTCCGGCGACCACACCTCCCCCGTCGGCCGGCGGCGCACGAAGACGGTGTTTTCCGGCTGCCCGGCGCCGATCTTGGCCCGTACGATGTGCCGGCCACGCGGCGTACGAAAGCTGCCGTTCTTCTCGCCCACGCCGTTCTTCGCGGTCGAGACCGGGTAGCGCCGCAGCACGCTTCCGTCGTCGCCGCGCAGCGCGAGCTCCTGCTTGCTCACGTCGATCTCGACCTTCATCGCCTGCTCGCGAAGAAGCCCTTGAGCAGCGCCGCGCACTCTTCAGCCAGCACCCCGCCCTCGACCGTCGCGTGGTGGTTGAGCTTGTGCACCGCGAACAGGTCGACGACGCTGCCCGCGGCGCCGGTCTTCGGATCGCGCGTCCCGAACACCACGCGCGCGATCCTGGCGTGGAACATCGCTCCCACGCACATTGCGCACGGCTCGAGCGTCACGTACAGCGTGGCAGCGGTGAGCCGGTAGTTGCCGAGCGCCCGGCACGCCGCGCGGATCGCCTCGGTCTCGGCGTGGGAAGTGGCATCGGCACTGGCGATCGGATGATTCCAGCCTTCGCCGACGATGCGGCCGTCGGCCACCACCACCGCTCCGACCGGGACTTCGCCTTGCTGCGCGGCGCGCCGTGCCAGCTCAAGCGCCCGCCGCATGAAGACGAGGTCCGCGGCGGCGCCCTGCTCGAGCGTCACTCCCATTCGATCGTGGCGGGCGGCTTCGAGGAGATGTCGTACACCACCCGGTTGAAGCCGCGCACCTCGTTGATGATCCGGTTGGACACTCGCGCCAGCAGGTCGTGGGGCAGCTCTGCCCAGTCGGCGGTCATGAAGTCGGTAGTCTGCACCGCGCGCAGCGCCACGACGTGCTGGTAGGTACGCCCGTCCCCCATCACGCCGACCGAGCGCAGCGGCAGGAACACGGCGAATGCCTGCGCGGTCCGGTCGTACCAGGACCTTCCGTCGCTGCCCCTGGTGTTCCTGAGCTCCTCGATGAAGATGGCGTCGGCCTGACGCAGGAGGTCCGCATGCTCGCGTCTGACTTCGCCCAGCATGCGCACCGCCAGCCCGGGCCCGGGGAACGGATGCCGGTCGATCATGTCGCGCGGCAAGCCGAGCGCCAGGCCGAGCTCACGTACCTCGTCCTTGAACAGCTCGCGCAGCGGCTCGAGCAGCTTCAGGTGCAGCGTCTCCGGCAGGCCGCCGACGTTGTGGTGCGACTTGATCGTCTTGGCCTTCTTGCTCTTGGCGCCCGCCGATTCGATCACGTCCGGGTAGATCGTGCCCTGCGCGAGCCACCTCGCGTTGGGCAGCTTCGCGGCCTCACGCTGGAACACCTCGACGAAGCGCTGGCCGATGATCTTGCGCTTCTGCTCCGGATCCTCGACGCCGCGCAACGCTGCGAAGAATTCGTCGCTCGCGTCGACGTGCACTACCTTGACCCGCAGGCTGCGGGCGAAGGTCTGCATCACCTGCTCGGCCTCGTTCAGCCGCAGCAGTCCGGTATCCACGAACACGCAGGTCAGACGATCGCCGATCGCTCCGTGAATGAGCGCCGCGGCGACCGACGAGTCGACCCCTCCGGACAGGCCGAGGATGACCTCCTCGCCGCCTACCTGCGCGCGGATGCGCGCAGTGGCTTCGGCAACGTAGTCCGGCATGCTCCAGTCCGTGCCGCAAGCGCAGATGTCGTGCACGAACCGCTGCAGGATGCGCGCGCCCTGCAGGGTGTGCGTCACCTCCGGGTGGAACTGCACCGCGTAGAAACGGCGCGCCTCGTCCGCCATGGCGGCGATCGGACACGCGTCGGTGGAGGCCATGACCTTGAATCCCGGCGGCAGCTCGACCACCTTGTCGCCGTGACTCATCCAGACCTTGAGCATGCCCTGGCCTTGCGCGCCGCGCCGATCCTCGATGCCCTCGAGCAGGCGGGTGTGGCCGCGCGCCCGCACCTCGGCGTAGCCGAACTCGCGCACCGTGCCGGGCTCGACCTTGCCGCCCAGCTGCTGCGCCATGGTCTGCATGCCGTAGCAGATGCCGAGCACCGGCACGCCGAGTTCGAACACCGCCTGCGGCGCCTTGTCGGTGGACTCCTCGTACGCCGACATGGGACTGCCGGACAGGATCACGCCCCTTGCGCCGAACTCGCGCACGAACGCGTCGGAGACGTCGCAAGGATGAATTTCGCAGTAGACCTTCGCTTCGCGCACGCGGCGCGCGATCAGCTGGGTGTATTGCGCGCCGAAGTCGAGGATCAGGATCTTCTGGTGCATCCCGACCCTATTCGATCCGGTAATTGGGGGCCTCTTTGACGATCTGCACGTCGTGCACGTGAGACTCCCGGATGCCGGCCGCCGTGATCTCCACGAAGCGCGCCCGGCTGCGCAGCTCATCGATCGTCGCGCATCCTGTGTAGCCCATGCTGGCGCGTACCCCGCCGAGCAGCTGCTGGATTACCGACACCGCGCTGCCCTTGTAGGGGACGCGCCCCTCGACCCCCTCGGGAACCAGCTTGTCGACGTTCATCTCCGAATCCTGGAAGTAGCGGTCGGCGGCGCCTTTCTGCATTGCCCCCAGCGAGCCCATTCCGCGGTAGGACTTGTAGGAGCGTCCCTGATACAGCTCGATTTCGCCCGGCGACTCCTCGGTGCCGGCGAACAGCGATCCGAGCATGACTGCATGCGCGCCGGCGGCGAGCGCCTTGGCGATGTCGCCCGAGTAGCGCACTCCGCCGTCGGCGATCAGCGGCACGTCGCTCTTTTCGAGCGCGGCGGCGACGTTCTCGATCGCGGTGATCTGCGGCACCCCCACCCCCGCCACGATGCGCGTGGTGCAGATCGAGCCCGGCCCGATGCCGACCTTGACGCCGTCGGCCCCGTGATCGACCAGCGCCTTCGCGCCCTCGCCGGTGCCCACGTTGCCGCCGATCACCTGTACCTGCGGGAACTGCTTCTTGATCCACTGCACGCGGTCGAGCACGCCCTGCGCGTGGCCATGCGCGGTATCCACGACCAGCACGTCGGCGCCGGCCTCGACCAGCGCCTCGACGCGCTCCTCGGTGCCCTCTCCCACTCCGACCGCGGCCCCGACCCGCAGCTTGCCCTGCGGATCCTTGCAGGCGTTCGGGTGCTCGGTCTCCTTGGTGATGTCCTTGACCGTGATCAGGCCCTTGAGATGAAAGTCCGCGTCCACCACCAGCACGCGCTCCAGACGGTGCTTGTGCATCAGCTGCAGCGCTTCGTTGCGGCTGGCGCCCTCGCGCACGGTGACCAGGCGCTTCTGCGGCGTCATCACCGCCTTCACCGGCTGGTCGAGGTTGGTCTCGAAGCGCAGGTCGCGGTTGGTCGCAATGCCGACCACCTTGCCCGCCTTCACCACCGGGAAGCCGGAGATCTTGTGCTGCGCCTGCAGCGCGATCACCTCACGCACCGTCATCTCGGGCGCCACGGTCATCGGGTCGCGCAGCACCCCGGACTCGAAGCGCTTGACCTTCGCGACCTGTGCCGCCTGCTCCTTCGGCGAGAAATTCTTGTGAACGATGCCGATGCCGCCTTCCTGCGCGATCGCGATCGCCAAGCGGGCTTCCGTCACGGTGTCCATGGCGGCCGACACCAGCGGGATGTTCAGCTCGAGCTTACGGGTGAGGCGGGTCTTGAGGGAGACTTCCCGAGGCAGGACGCGCGAGTGGGCGGGAAGAAGAAGGACGTCGTCGAAGGTCAGCGCCTTCTGGATGACGCGCATGTAGTCACCTTGCTCGCAAAAACGCATTATAAGCGAGCGCGGCGCGCGGTTGAAGGCAGGCGCGTTGACGCAGGCGGGGAAACTCGCTACCGTCCGCGTGTCCTCCGGGCGGCGCCCGCGCGCCGGCGCCGGAACGGGCACCCGAGGAGCACGCCATGAGAAAGATCTTCGCCACCGGATTCGCCCTCGCCGCCGCGGCATGCGTCGCGGCGGGCGCGCACGCGCAGGCCTATCGCTGGACGGACAAGAACGGCCACGCGCAGTTTGGCGACATCCCGCCGCCCGGGGTAAACGCGACGCCGCTCAACCTGCCCGCCACGCCGCCCGCCGCGTCGGACTCCGGCGACAAGCGTCCCCTGACGCCGGCCGAGGAGGAACAGCAGTTCCGCAAGCGCCAGCTCGACAAGCAGAAGGCGGAGGAGAAGGCGAAGAAGGAGCGCGCGCAGGCGGAGGCGAAGCAGCAGAACTGCGCCAGTGCGCAGGAGAGCCTGCGCGTGCTGCAAAGCGGCCAGCGCGTCGCGAGGATCGACGCCAAAGGCGAGCGCTACTACATCGATGACGCGGAACGCGCGCAGGAAACCGCGCGCGCGCAGGACGCGGTCAAGCAGTGGTGCGACTAGCGGCGCCGGGGCACGCGCCTGCGCCGCGCTTCCTTCGGGTCGATGACCAGGGGCCGATAGATCTCGATCCGGTCGCCGTCGGCGGGCAAGGCATCGAGCGCGGTCACCTTGCCGTGGATCCCCACTTTCTGGCCGGCCAGGTCGATCTCCGCGAAACGCGCGAGCAATCCGGAGGCTTCGATCGCCCCGCGCACGGTCGTCCCGGGCTCCAGCTCGACCAGAACCGCGTCTTGGGTCAATCGACCGGCGTAGACCACCTCAACCCGCAGCCCGGCCATAGACCGTCTCCGCGCGCCGCTTGAACGCATCGACCATGGTGTTGGCGATGTGATCGAACAGGGGTTCGAGCGCCGCAGCCAGCACCCGGTTAGCGAACTCGTACTCGAGCGCGAACTCGATTTTCGCGGCGCGCTCGCCAAGCGGCGTAAAGCGCCAGGTGGCGCTGAAGCGCCTGAACGGGCCTTCGATCAGGCGCATCTCGATCGCAGTCTGCGGAAGGTTCTCGTTTGCGGTGGTAAATGCCTGTCGGATCCCCTTGAATCCCACCGTCAGAGTCGCGACCGTGCGCTCCGGGGAGCGCTCGCGCACCTCGGCCTTGAGGCACCACGGCAGGAAACGGGGGTACGATTCGATGTCCTCCACCAGCGCGTACAGCTCGGCGGAGCGGTGTTCGACGATCGCGGAGCGCTCGACGCGTTTCATGGCGCTGCGTCTCTCACTGTTAGAATTTCCGCCCTCTGCCGCCGCCATATATGCCCATCGCCCAGAACCGCAAGGCCTTCCACGACTACTTCGTCGAGGAGCGCTACGAGGCCGGGCTCGTGCTCGAGGGCTGGGAGGTGAAGGCCATCCGCGCGGGCAGAGTGCAGCTGAGCGAAGCCTACGTGGTGGTCAAAAATGCGGCCCTGTGGCTGATCGGGGCGCACATCAGCCCTCTGCCTACGGTGTCGACCCACTTCACGCCGGATCCGGTGCGCACGCGCAAGCTGCTGCTGCACGCAGAGGAGACCAAGCGCCTCGTCGGGAAGGTGGAGCAGCGCGGCTATGCCTTGATCCCTCTCGATCTGCATTTCAAGCAGGGACGGATCAAGATCGAGATCGGCTTGGCGCGTGGCAAGCAACAGCACGACAAGCGTGCCGCCGACCGTGACCGCGACTGGCAGCGCGAGAAGCAGCGGCTGCTACGCAGCCGCTGAGCGGCGCGCCGATCCCGCGCTGCCGGGCGCGCCGGTTTCGGCCAGCGCCAGCCAGGTCGAGACCACGGTGTCCGGGTTGAGCGACATGCTCTCGATGCCCTGATCCATCAGCCAGCGCGCAAAATCGACATGGTCCGATGGGCCCTGTCCGCAGATGCCGACGTACTTGCCGTGCTTGCGGCAGGCGCCGATCGCCATCGAGAGCATGCGCTTGACCGCCGGGTCGCGCTCGTCGAACGCTTCGGCGACCAGCCCCGAGTCCCGATCCAGGCCGAGGGTGAGCTGGGTGAGATCGTTGGAGCCGATCGAGAAGCCGTCGAAGATCTCGAGGAACTCCTCGGCCAGCACCGCGTTCGAAGGCAACTCGCACATCATCACGATCCTGAGGCCTTTCTCGCCGCGCCTCAGGCCGTTGCGCCCGAGCAGCTTGATCACCTCCTCCGCCTCGTGCACGGTGCGCACGAACGGCACCATGAGCTCGACGTTGGTCAGGCCGAGCTCCTCGCGGACTTTGCGCATCGCGGCGCACTCCAGCTCGAAGCAGTCGCGGAAGCTTTCGGCGACGTAGCGCGAGGCGCCGCGGAAGCCGAGCATCGGGTTCTCTTCGTCCGGCTCGTAGCGCACGCCGCCGATCAGCTTCTTGTACTCATTCGACTTGAAGTCGGACAGCCGCACGATCACCGGCTTGGGCCAGAACGCGGCCGCGATGGTGGCGATGCCTTCGACCATCTTCTCGCGATAGAACGCCTTCGGATCGGCGTAGCCGCGCGCCGCGTTCTCCACGCGCGCCTTGAGCTCGGCGGGCAGGTCCGGGTACTCGATGCAGGCCTTGGGGTGAACCCCGATCTCGTTGTTGATGATGAATTCCAGCCGCGCCAGCCCGACGCCGGCGTTGGGCAGCTGCGCGAAGGTGAAGGCGAGCTGCGGGTTGCCCACGTTCATCGCAATCTTCACCGGAATCTGCGGCATCTCGCCGAGCTCGGTGACGGACACATCGAACGGCAGCACGCCGTCGTAGACGTTCCCGGTGTCGCCTTCGGCGCACGACACCGTGACCGCCTGGCCGTCCTGCAACCGTGCCGTCGCATCGCCGCAGCCCACGACCGCCGGGATCCCCAGCTCGCGCGCGATGATCGCCGCGTGGCAAGTGCGGCCGCCGCGGTTGGTGACGATCGCGGCGGCGAGCTTCATGACCGGTTCCCAGTTCGGGTCGGTCATGTCGGTCACCAGCACGTCGCCACGCTTGACGCTGGCCATCTTCGAGGCATCCGCGACGAGGCGCACCACACCGGTCCCGATTTTGTGTCCGATCGCTCGACCGATGACCAGCACCTTGGCACGGCCTTTGAGCTGGTAGCGCTCCGCGGCCTCGCGCTTTCGCGACCTGACGGTCTCGGGCCGCGCCTGCAGCACGTAGATCCCGCCGTCGATCCCGTCTTTCGCCCACTCCACGTCCATCGGGCGGCCGTAGTGCTGCTCGATGGCCAGCGCGTAGCGCGCCAGCTCGAGCACATCGGCGTCGTTCAGTGCAAAGCGGTTGCGCTCGGTCTCGGGTACGTCGACGGTCCGCGTCGAGCGCCCGGCGCTGACGTGGTCGGTGAACACCATTTTCTGCAGCTTCGAGCCCAGTCCGCGTCGGATGATCGCCGGGCGCCCCTGCGCCAGCATCGGCTTGTGCACGTAGAACTCGTCCGGGTTGACCGAGCCCTGCACCACCGTCTCGCCCAGGCCGTAGGAGGCGGTGATGAACACGACATCGCGAAAGCCCGATTCCGTGTCGAGCGTGAACATCACGCCGGCGGCGCCCAGGTCGCTGCGCACCATCTGCTGTACCGCAGCCGACAGCGCTACCGTTGCGTGCTCGAAGCCTTGATGGACCCGATACGAGATCGCGCGGTCGTTGTAGAGCGAAGCGAACACGTGCCGGATCGCCTCCAGGACGTTGTCCACCCCGCGGATGTTGAGGAAGGTCTCCTGCTGGCCGGCGAACGAGGCGTCGGGCAGGTCTTCGGCCGTTGCAGAAGAGCGTACGGCAAACGATATTTCACTTGAACTAAGTTCTTCAAGGTTTTGATAATAAGAACGTATACTATCATCGAACTCCTTCGGAAACGGGGCCTCGGCGATCCACCTCCGGATTTCGGCGCCGCATTGGGCGAGCGCGCTCACGTCGCTTGGATCGAGGCTCTTGAGGCGCGCCTCGATGCGGCGGTCCAGGCCGCTCGCGGCGAGGAACTCACGGTAGGCCTGAGCCGTCGTCGCGAAGCCCCTTGGAACGCGGACACCGCGCTGGGACAGGGCGCCCATCATCTCGCCCAGCGACGCGTTCTTGCCTCCGACCTTGTCCAGGTCGGTCATGCGCAGATCCTTGAGCCAAGCCACGTACATGTTGGCCGTCCCTCCGTGGTTGCCCGATGCGGCGAAAAGCGTTTATTTTATCGGCTCCTGATTTGTTGCGCAGCAGCAGCGGGCGCCTTGACCAGTATGACGCAGCGTCGCACTGTCTTTTTCGTCTCCGACGGCACCGGCATCACCGCGCAGATGCTCGGTCACAGCCTGCTGACGCAGTTCGAGGGCGTGCATTTCACCCAGGTCACGCTGCCCTTCGTCGACAGCGTGGACCGGGCCCAGGAGTGCGTGGCCCGCATCGACGCCGAAGCTCAACAGGGAAACGGGCAGCCGATCGTGTTCTCGACGCTGGTCAACAACGATGCGCGTGACATCATCCGCGAAGCCAACGCGCTATTCCTCGATTTCTTCGAGCGGTTCATCGACCCGCTCGAAGCGGGGCTGGGACTGAAATCCACCCACACGATCGGGCGCTCGCATGGCGCTTTCGACAAGCCCGAGTACCAGCGGCGCATCGAAGCGGTCAACTTCGCCATGGCGCACGACGACGGCGCCTCCGACCGCGAGCTCGACGAGGCGGACCTGATCCTGGTGGGTGTATCGCGCAGCGGCAAGACGCCGACCTGCCTGTACCTTGCCCTGCAGCTCGGCGTTCGAGCGGCCAATTACCCGCTGATTCCGGAGGATTTCGAGCGCAGGCACATCCCGCCGGTGCTGCGCCCGTACAAGCCCAAGCTCTACGGCCTCACCATCGCGCCCGAGCGGCTGAGCGAAATCCGCAATTCGCGGCGTCCGCACAGCAAGTACGCGGATGCGGAAAACTGCCGCTACGAGGTCGAGGAGGCCGAAGCGCTCATGCGCAGCGAAGGAATACGCTGGATCGACTCGACCAGCAAGTCGATCGAGGAAATCGCCACCACGATCATGCGCGAGCTCAGGATCGAGCGGCACGTGTACTGAGCTGGCGCGCGCGCTCGTAGAAGCAGATCGCGGCCGCCGCGGCGACGTTGAGCGACTCGCTCGGCCCCGGCATCGGTATGGTCACGCTGCCATGCGCGCGCGCCGCCAGCGCTTCGCTCACCCCCTGGCCTTCCGCACCGAAAATCCATCCGGTGCGCCCGCGGAGATCGGCCGCGTCCAGCCGGCTTCCGCCGCGCGGGACGGTGCACAACACCGGCGCGCCGAACCGGACGACCGCGTCCGCCAGGTCGTCCGATTGAGCGAGGCGTAGCGCAAAATGGCCGCCCATCCCGGCGCGCAAGGCCTTGGGCGACCAGGGATCGGCGCAGCCGCGTCCCAGAACGACGTCGCTCACGCCGAAGGCGGCCGCGCTGCGCAGGATCGCCCCGACGTTGCCCGCGTCCTGGAGGCCCTCGAGGAAGGCGCAGCACGGCGACGCAGCGAGGTCCTGGCGCGGCTCGGGTATCGGGATTTCGGCGGCGATGCCGGCCGGCGTCTCGGCCTCCGCGATCTGGCCGAACAGCGCGTCCGCCAGCACGACAGGGGCGAGACCGGCGCGCCGAACCAGCACGCCGAGTTCGGCGCGCTCCCGGACCGATTCGCTCACCATCACCGCCAGCGGCGCGCCGCCGCTATCCAGGTAGGCGGCGAGAAGATGCGGCCCCTCGATCAGCGCCCGCTTCTCGGCGCGCCGCAGCCGCGAATCCCGGGACAGCCGCTGCCAGCGGCGCAGGCGCGGATTGTCGCGCGATCGCAGGACCGTCATCCGCCCTCGCGCGCGCAGGTGCGAAAGCCGGCGAAGATGTCAGCGCGATCCGGCGTGTAGAAGTTGCGGAAGGTCGCACGCGCCACGCCGGGCGGCGTCGCGAAGCTGCCGCCGCGCAGCACCTTGTGCGTACCGAACCAGGGCACCGAATACTCGGCGTACGGATCGCGCAGGAAGCCCGGGTACGGCAGGAAGGTGGTGGCGGTCCATTCCCACACGTTGCCGATCATCTGCCGCAGACCCCACGGGCTGTCGCCCGCGGGATAGGCGTGCACGCTCGCCGGCGCGTCGCCTTCGAGGTTGGCGCACTCAGGCCGCCAGGGGCTGTCTCCCCAGGGGAAGCACCGTTTGCGCCCGTCCCCCGGTTCCCGGCTCGCCGCGAGCTCCCACTCGACCTCGGTCGGCAGACGCCTCCCCGCGAAGCGGCAATAGGCATCGGCCTCGTACCAGTTGACGTGCACCACCGGTTCGTCCGCCGGGAGGCGCTCCCAGCGATCGAAGCGCCGGTGCTCCCACATGCGGCCGGAACGCCTCCAGTACAGCGGCACGCGGCGTCCGGCGGATTGCAGCCAGCGCCACCCGGCCTCGGACCAGAGCTCCGCGCGCTCGTAGCCGCCCGCTTCCACGAACGCTGCGAACTCCGCGTTGCTGACCGCGGCGCGCGCGATGCGGAACGCCGCGAGCACGATCGGGTGCGCCCACTTCTCGTTGTCGAACACGAACCCGTCCTCCGCGTCCGCGCCGAGGCGAAAGACCCCTCCCGGAATCTCGGCGTCGCCGCTGACCCGCTCGCCGGCCGGGTGCTCGCGCGGCTCCGCTGCCGGCGCCGGATAGGCTAGCGTCTGCCGCGTGTAGTGAAATGCCTCGGCATGCATGTCCTCGTGGCGCGCCGCAAGCTGCACGAAGTACGTGTCCTCGGCGTCGCAGCGCCGCGCCAACCGTTCGGCGAGCCGGGCCAGCACCTCGTCCCGGTAGCGCAGCGTGGCCTCGAACCCGGGCAGCGGCAGGCTCCAGCGCGCCTCGTGCGGCACGGTGGCCGAGTTGTACAGGGCGTCCGCGTTCGGCAGAATCGAGGCCGTGCGCTCCGGGGCGTAGAGTCCGGGCGCGCCTCTCCTCAGGCACCAGTACTCCTGGAACCAGCCCACATGCCCGAGCTCCCAGCGCGGCGGATTGACGATCTCCAGCCGGGGTCCCAGCTCGCGCGCACCGGCGAGATCGTCGGCGACGCGGCGCGTGCGATCGCGCGCTTCTGCGAGCGCGGCGACGAGGGCTTCGGCTTCGGGCATCGGATACGTGGGCGCGCCTTTTCGCCGCAGTCTAACGGACCGCCCGCGCCTTGAGAATCGCGCTCATCACGCCGGCCCGCCCCGGAACGCGCTCCGGCAACCGCCACACGGCACTGCGCTGGGCGACCATGCTGAGAAGTGCCGGGCACCGGGTGAGCGTCGCCACCGAATGGGCGCCGAAGGGCGACGCCGACCTGATGCTCGCGCTGCACGCGCGGCGCAGCCACGGCTCGATCAAGGCTTTCGCCGACGCGCATCCCGACCGGCCGCTGGTGGTGGCGCTCACCGGCACCGATGTGTACCACGACATTCGCGTCTCGGCGGCCGCGCGCGAGTCGCTCGGACTGGCGCATCGCTTCATCGTGCTGCAGCCGCTCGCGACCGAGGAACTGCCGCGTGCGCTGCGCGGCAAGGCGCGGGTCGTCTACCAGTCGTGCGCGACGCGGCTGAGGCACGCTCCGGTCAAGCGCGGCTTTCGCGCGTGCGTCATCGGTCACTTGCGGGAGGAAAAGGATCCGCTGTGCGCGCTTGCCGCCCTCGCCCATTTGCCGCGCGACGCCGGCATCGAAGTCGTGCAGCTCGGTGAAGCGCTCGATGAACGCTTTGCTAACGCGGCACGTGCAGCGATGGCGCGCGAGCCGCGCTACCGCTGGCTCGGCGGCGTGCCGCATGCGCGCGCGCTGCGCTGGCTCGCCTCGAGCCACGCGATGGTCATCAGCTCGCGCATGGAAGGCGGCGCCAATGTCGTGTCCGAGGCGTTGCGCATCGGGGTCCCGGTGCTCGCCTCGCGCATCCCGGGAAACCTCGGCCTGCTCGGCGCGGCGCACGCGGGCTACTACCCGCTCGGCGACGCGCGTTCGCTCGCCGCGCTGATCCTGCGCGCGGCATCCGACGCAGCATTTTACGGTCGACTGAAAAACCAGAGCACACGCCTGCGCCCGATGGTCGCGCCGTCCAACGAGGCCCGGCTCCTGCTCGCGGCGCTGAGGCTCTAGCCCCCGTCCAGCACACGCTTTACGGGAGCGAAGCTGCGGCGATGGATCTCGCAGGCGCCGTGGCGCGCCAGCAGCGCCAGATGCTCCGGCGTGGGATAGCCCTTGTGACGGTCCAGACCGTACTGGGGATACCCGGCGTGCAATCTCAGCATCTCCGCGTCGCGCGCGGTCTTGGCCAAAATGGACGCCGCGGAGATCGGCGCATGCAGCCGATCCCCGCCGACGATCGCCCGCACACGACACCCAAGCGACGGACACTGATTTCCGTCGATCCACGCCTCCTCCGGCGCCCTCCCCAGCCCCTCCACCGCCCGCCGCATCGCAAGCAAAGTAGCCTGCAGGATGTTCAGCCGGTCGATCTCCTCGACGCTCGCCCATCCCAAAGCCCACGCCACCGCCCGCTCCCGCACGGCCTCGGCCAGGCGCTCCCGCACGCCAGCACTCAGCAGCTTGGAATCCTTCAACCCCTCAACCGGCCGCGCCGGATCCAAAATCACCGCCGCCGCGCACACCGGACCCGCGATCGGGCCGCGCCCGGCCTCGTCCACGCCGCAGATCAGCGCTTCACCCCCCCGAGCCATCGAGCACGCGCAGCACGGCTTCGGCGGCCTTGCTCGCCGTGTCCTGGCGCAAGGTCAGGTGGATTTCGTGGAACTTCTCGATCTGCCGCTCGCGGCGCGCAGGATCCTGCATCAATTCGAGCAGCGCGGCGGAGAGCGCCCAGGGCGTCGCTTTTTCCTGGATCAGCTCGGGCACCAGGGCCTCGCCCGCCAGGACGTTCGGCAGACCGACGTGCGGCAGGTAGAGCATGCGGCGCATCAGGGTCCAGGTCAGGGGCGACATGCGATAGGTGATCACCATCGGCGTCTTGAACAGTGCCGCCTCGAGGGTCGCCGTACCGCTCGCCACGAGCGCGACGTCGGCCGCGGCGAGCGCCTCGTGCGAGTGGCCGAACAGCATCGTGAGCGGCAGCTCCTGCGCGCGATTGGCGTGGAGAGCCTCCTCGAAGAGCTCGCGCGTCCTGCGCGTCGGGGTCGGGCACACGAAGTGCACGTCACCGACCTCCTGGATGAACCGGTGCGCCGTCTTGACGAACAGGTCGGCCATGTACTGCAGCTCGGATTCCCGGCTGCCCGGCAGGAGCGCCACGATGCGCTTTCCGGAGGGCAGGCGCAGCTGCGCGCGCGCTTCCGGCTTGTCGATCTCGATCGGAATGAGGTCGGCGAGCGGATGCCCGACGTAGGTGACCGGGATGCCGGCCTTCTCGTAGAGCGCCTGCTCGAACGGGAACAGCACCAGCATGTGCGTGACCGCGCGCCCGATCCTGCGAATTCTTCCGCCGCGCCAGGCCCAGATCGAGGGGCTCACGTAGTGCACGGTCGGCACCCCGGCGCGCCGCAGCCGCCGCTCCAGGCCGAGGTTGAAATCCGGCGCGTCGACGCCGATGAAGAGCTCGGGCGGCTCCACGAGGACCCGCTCGGCGAGCTGGCGCCGGATCGCCATGATCTCACGGTAGTGGCGCAGCGCCTCGGCGTAGCCGCGCACCGCCAGCTTCTCCATCGGATAATGCGACTCGAACCCCGCGGCCTGCATCCCGGGCCCGCCGATGCCGGCGAAGCGCAGCTCGGGGCGGCGCTCGACCAGCGCGCCGATCAGGTGCGCCCCGAGCAGGTCGCCCGAGGCCTCGCCAGCCACCATGGCTACGCGAACGGCGGCTTGCGTCACGAGGTCAGCGAATGATGCCGCGGGTGGAGCGGTCGAGGAACTCGACGATCGCGCCGACTTCCGGGCAATCGGCCGCCTGGGCCTGGAGCGCGCGCCGTGCCTCGTCCAGGGCGAGCCCCGAGCGATACAGGGTGCGGTAGGCGTGCTTGAGCTTGCTCAGGGTCTCGGGCGAGAACCCGCGCCGCTTGAGTCCTTCGCTATTGATGCCGTGGGGCTTGGCCGAGTTTCCGGCTGCGGTGACGTAGGGCGGCAGATCCTGTGGCAGATAGCTCCCCATCCCGGTGAAGCTGTGGGCACCGATCTTCACGAACTGATGCACCAGCGTGGTGGCGCCTAGAATCGCCCAATCCTCGATGTGCACGTGACCCGCCAGCTGGCAGGCGTTGGCGAAAATTGCGTGGCTGCCGATGCGGCAATCGTGCGCGAAATGCACGTACGCCATGATCCAGTTGTCGTCGCCGATGCGGGTGACGCCGGCGTCCTGCACGGTACCGCGATTGATGGTGACGTACTCACGGATCGTGTTGTCGTCGCCGATCTCGACCGCCGTGTCCTCGCCGTCGTATTTCTTGTCCTGCGGCGGCCCGCCGATCGAGGCAAACTGGTACACCCGGTTGCGCCGCCCGAGGCGCGTGCGCCCTTCGATCACGACGTGCGGTCCGACCCACGTGTCGGCGCCCAACTCGACGTGCTGTCCGATGATCGTATACGCGCCGACCGAGACGCCGGGAGCGAGCTTCGCGCCTGGGTGCACGATCGCGCTGGGGTGAATCATTGCTCGTCTTCGCCCGAAGCGCGCACCGTGCAGAGAATTTCCGCCTCGGCGACCACCCCGCCGTCGACCCGCCCGGTGCACGCGAATTTCCAGATGCCGCGCTTGGTTCCCAGAATCGACACTTCGATCTCGAGCTGATCGCCGGGCACCACTGGCTTCTTGAAGCGCGCGTTATTGATACCGGCGTAGTAGTAGACGGTATTCTCGTCGGGACGCTGATCCAGCGTACGGAAGGCCAGGATCCCGGCGGCCTGCGCCATCGACTCCAGGATCAGCACGCCGGGCATGATCGGGCGATACGGGAAGTGGCCCGGGAAGTACGGCTCGTTGGCCGACACGTTCTTGAGCGCGAGGATCCGGCGGCCGGGCTCGCACTCCTTGATGCGGTCGATCAGCAGCAGCGGGAAGCGCTGCGGCAGGTGCTTGAGGACCTCATAGATGTCCATCTCACTCATCTTGCCCCTCTCCTGCGATGTGCTTCTCGAGCGCCCGGATGCGCTGCGCGAGTTCGTCAAGGTGGCGCACCAGCGCAGTGTTGCGCGCCCATGACGCGTGCTCGTCGAACGGGAACATGCCGGAATAGGTGCCCGGTTGCCGGATCGAGCGCGAGATCACGGTGGCAGCGGAAACGTGCACGTGATCGACAATGGTGAGGTGTCCGAGAATGATCGCCGCTGCCCCGATCGTGCAGTGGCGGCCGATGTCGGCGCTGCCGGCCACGCCGGAAAATCCGGCCATTGCGGTGTGCGCGCCGACGCGCACGTTATGTCCGATCTGGATTTGGTTGTCGAGCTTTACGCCATCCTCGATGACGGTGTCGTCGATGGTGCCGCGGTCGATCGTGGTATTGGCGCCGATTTCGACGTCGTCGCCCACGACTACCGCGCCGATCTGCGGCACCTTGACCCAGACGCCGGCATCCTCGGCGATGCCGAAACCATCTGCGCCGATGACCACCCCGGAATGAATCACCGCGCGGGCACCGATCCGGCAGCCGGCATAGACGACCACGGAGGGATACAGGCGGCTGTCGTCGCCGATCGCCACGTTGGCGCCCAAGTGGCAGCCGGCACCGATCGATACCCGCTCGCCGAGGCGCGCACCGTCCTCGATCACGGCTCCCGCCTCGATCCGCGCGCTCGGCGGAATCGTGGCGCCCGGCGACACGCTCGCCCTTGCATCGATCCCGGGCTGCGGGCTCCCGACCGGATTGAATAGCTGCGAAAGGCGAGCGAAGTAGGCGTACGGATTGTCGCTGACGATGCGCGGCAGCCGGGTGAGTGACTCCGCGGCGGGCGCCAGCACCACCGCAGCCGCTCGGGTAGTGGCGAGACCGGCCCTGTACTTGGGATTGGCGAGAAACGCAATCTGCCCGGCTCTCGCCCCCTCCAGCGACCCGACCTGGCCGATCAGGACCTCGGCGTCGCCAACCACGCGGCCGCCAAGACGGGCGGCGATCTGCGCGAGCGTGAGAGGCTCGGGCATGTCATTTTGCAGGCGACTTGCTTGCCAACTCCTGGATCACCTTGTCGGTGATGTCGATGCGCGGGCTCGCGTAAACGGCGTCCTGGAAGATGATGTCGTAATTCTCTTTTTGCGCGATCTGCCGGATCACGCGGTTCGCCTGATCGATCACGCTCGCTAGCTCCTCGTTCTTGCGCTGATTCAGATCCTCGCTGAACTCGCGCTTGCGCCGCTGCAGATCCCGGCTCAGGTCGCTGAACTCCTGCTCCTTCTCGCGCCGCTCGGCGTCCGAGAGCGTCATGCCATTTTTGTCCAGGGATTCCCGCATGTGCCTGAGCCGCTCCTCCAGCTTCTGCAGATCCTGGCTGCGCTTGGCGAATTCCGCCTCCAGCTTCTTCTGCGCGCGCTGCGCGGGCGCCGAGTCGCGCAGGATGCGCTCGGTATTCACGAAACCGATCTTGCTCTGAGCGAGTGCGGGTGCCGCGGGGGCGAGCAGGCAGCTTGCGAGCGCCGCGGCAGCGACGAAACGGAGTGTGCGCGACATAAGGCGGCTTGGCGATCAGAACCCGTAACCAAAGGTAAATTGTAACCTCTGTATCTGGTCTCCGGGCTTCTTGTTGAGCGGATCGGCAAACGACAGCTGCAGAGGACCGAAGGGCGAGGTCCAGAACAGCCCGATGCCGGCAGAGTAACGCAGGTCCGAGAGGGAGACCTTGGTACCCTCGGCGAAAACCTGCCCGCCGTCGACGAACACCGACAGGCGCAGCGTGTTGTCCTTCGCCGCGCCGGGCACCGGAAACAGCAATTCCGCACCGCCGACGATCTGGCGCGTTCCGCCCAGCGCGTCGCCCAGCGAATCCTGCGGACCGAGGGAGTACGAGCGGTAGCCGCGCACCGAATTGGGGCCGCCGGCATAGTAGTTCTTGAAGAATGGGACTGGCTTGCCGCCGAGCCCGTGCGCGTAGCCCAGGTTGAGGTGGGCATCGAAGGTATAGGTCGAGGTCAGCGGATGGAACCACCGCGTCGCGACGTTCAGCTTGTAGTACTCGAGCTTGCCGCCTGCGATCTCGACTCCGGCGCTGGTGCGCTCGCCCTTGGTCGTCACGATGGCGCTGTCGCGAGTGTCGCGCGTCCAGCCGGCGCTCGCCGAACCGTAGCTGTACGTGTTACCGAACTGGTTGGCGAAGTCGATATACGGCTGCGGGCTGTTGGTGAACGTTCCCAGTTTCACGTTTTCCGCGTTCAGTCCGAACAGAATCGAATCCTGCTCGGAAAGCGGATAGCCGAACTTGATGCCGCCGCCGAGGGTGTCCGTCGTGTAGGGGCCGACCGCCAGGGTGGACGCGTCGACCTTGCGCGAGTACAGGTCGAATCCCTGGCTGACGCCGTCCACCGTGTAGTACGGGTTCAAATAGGACAGCGAGTACGTCCGGTTGACGCTGCCGGTGCTGACTTGCGCCGACAGGTACTTGCCGCTGCCGAACACGTTCGACTGCGTGATCGAGCCCTGCACGATGAACTTGTCCACGGTCGAAAAGCCGGCGCCCAACAGCAGTGCTCCGGTCGGCTTCTCCTCGACGTGAAAATCCACGTCCACCTGGTCCTGACTGCCGGTGACCGGCACCGTGTCGACGGTGACACTCTTGAAATAGTCGGTGCGGTCGATGCGCTTGCGCGAAAGCTGGATCTTGGCCGCGTCGTAGTAGGCGTCTTCCAGCTGGCGCATTTCGCGACGGATGACCTCGTCCCGGGTCTTGCTGTTGCCCGAGATGTTGATGCGCCGCACGTAAACGCGACGCCCCGGGTCGATCATGATCGTGAAGGCCACCTTGTGGGTCGCCTTGTCGACCTGGGGAATCGCGTTCGCGTTGGCGAACGCATAGCCGTCGTTGCCCAGGCGGTCGGTAATCGCCTTGGTCGTTTCGGTGAGCTTTTGCCGCGAGAACACGTCGCCCGGCTTGATCTTCACCATCTTCTCGAGCTGTTGCGCGGGCAGCAGCATCTTGCCGGCGAGCTTGACTTCCGAGACCGTGTACTTGTCGCCCTCGGTGATGTTGACCGTGATGTAGATGTCACGCTTGTCCGGCGTGATCGACACCTGGGTCGAATCGATCGCGAAGTCCAGATAGCCGCGATCGAGATAGAACGAACGCAGCGTCTCGAGATCCCCTGCCAGCTTCTGCTTCGAGTACTGGTCGTCCTTGGTATACCAGGTGAGCCACCCGGGCGTACGCAGCGTGAACAGATCGAGCAGCTGCTTCTCCTTGAAGGCGTGGGCGCCGACGATGTTGATCGATCGGATCTTGGCGATCTGCCCTTCGCTCACGCTGAAATTGATCGACACGCGGTTGCGTTCCAGCGGGGTGACGGTGGTCTGCACCTGGGCGGCGTAGTAGCCGCGCGCAAGATACTGCCGCTTGAGCTCCTGCTCGGCGCTATCCAGCACCGAGCGGTCGAAGATGCGGCCGGGAGCGAGCCCGATCTCGCCCATCACGCGGCCGAGCGCCTTGCTGTCGAACTCCTTGTTGCCTGTGAAGTCCACCTCGGCGATCGCCGGGCGCTCTTCGACGATCACGACGAGTACGTTGTTTTGTTCATCCAGCCGCACGTCCCTGAAGAAGCCGGTGGCATACAGCGCGCGCAGCGCCTGCGACGCCTTGTCCTCAGTCATGGTCTCGCCGACCTTCACTGGAAGGTAGCTGAACACCGTGCCGGCCTCGATGCGCTGCAGCCCCTCGACCCGGATGTCCTTGACGACGAACGGATCGAACGCCTGCGCCGACGCGCTCCACGCGCCGCACAGCAGCCACAAAACAAGCGCTACGAAAATGCGCGTGCGCGTCATTCAGCCGGAGAACAAGCGATTAATATCGTTGTAGAAGGCAAACGCCATGAGAATCAGCAGCAGCGCCAAGCCGACCCGCTGTCCGATCTCCATGACACGCTCTGGAAGCGGGCCGCCCTTTATTTTTTCAATAATATAATACATCAGGTGCCCTCCATCGAGCAGCGGGATCGGCAGCAGGTTGAGCACACCGAGACTGATGCTGATCAGCGCCAGGAACGAAAGGTACGCCACCGCGCCCAGCCGCGCCGACTGACCGGCGAAGTCCGCGATCGTCACGGGTCCCGACAGATTGCGCCAGGACACTTCGCCGAGCACCATCTTGGCCAGCACCCTGAGGCTGAATGTCGCAATGTCGTAGGTCTTGCGCGAGGCCTTGGCGACCGCTGCGACGATCCCGTAGTGCACGCGAATGAAGATTTTGTCGGCGCTCGATTTCGGAAGCAGCGGGGCGGCGCCGATCTGCCCGATTCGCTGGCCGTTCGCGTGGACTACCTCCGGGAGCGTCTCGATCAGCAGCGTGCGCCCGGCGCGCTTCACCGTGAGCTGCAGGGGCTGGCCGGGGTGCCCGCGCACGGCGCGCACCAACGCCTCCCACGTGGGCAGCGCTCGCCCATCCGCAGCCAGCACCCGGTCGCCTACCCGCAGCCCGGCCCGCTCCGCCGGGCTGCCTGCGACGATCTTGCCTAGGACGGGCGCAAGCGGCGGCCGAAACAGCTGCAAGCCTATCCGCCCCAGGGTATCGCTGTCGTTATCGAGCTCCGGCAGGCTGCTCAGGTCCAGTACGAGCGTCGAAGCGTGCTGCTGCTCATTGTCGACCTGGACGCGCAGCGGCTTGCGCTGCAGCGAGGCCTCGAGCACTTTCCAGCGCAGCTCCTGCCAAGTACTGATTGGCTGCCCATCGATGGCACGCACCGTATCGCCGACATGGAATCCGGCAGCGGCGGCGAGGGTGCCGGCGGTAGGCTCGGCGAGGATGGGCCTTGCCTCCGGCAGGCCGTACATGTAAAGCCCTGAATAGACCGCGATCGCGAATACGAAATTGAACACCGGCCCCGCCAGGACGATCAGGAATCGCCGACCGACGCTCTGGCGGTTGAAGGCGCGCGGGAGGTCGGCGGGTTCCACCGGCGCCTCACGTTCATCGAGCATCTTGACGTACCCGCCGAACGGTACCGCGGCGATGGCCCATTCAGTACGATCGCGACCGCTGCGCCACACAGCGAGCGGATGTCCAAACCCGACCGAAAAACGCAGCACCTTGACGTCGCACAGCCGCGCCATGAGGTAATGGCCGAATTCATGCACCACGACCAGCACGCCGAGCGCGACCAAGAAGGAGACGACGGTGTACAGCAGATTCATGCGGCGCGGTACGCGAAGCGCGCGACCGAATCCAGTGCCGCCGCGCGCGCGCGGCGGTCGGCGTCGAGAACCGCTTCCAGCGTGTCCGCGGACGCCGGCGCGCATCGCTCCAGGGTTGCCGAGATTACCTGCGGAATCGCGGTGAACCGCAGCCGCCGGTCAAGAAACGCCTGCACGGCCACCTCGTTCGCGGCGTTCAGGATGGCCGGAGCCGCGCCGCCCTGCTGCAGCGCGGCGTAGGCCAGCTCGAGGCACGGAAAGCGCCGGGTATCCGGGCGCTCGAAGGACAGGTTGCCGATCGCACTCAGATCGAGCGGGCGTGCCCCGGATTCGATGCGCTCCGGAAATCCGAGCGCATGCGCGATCGGCACGCGCATGTCCGGGTTGGACAGTTGTGCGATCACTGAGCCGTCCACGTACTCGACCAGCGAGTGCACGATGCTCTGGGGATGGATCAGCACTTCGATTCGCTCGGGCGCGGCGTCGAACAGCCAGCGAGCCTCGATCACTTCCAGGCCCTTGTTCATCATCGTCGCCGAATCGACCGAGATCTTGCGGCCCATGACCCAATTCGGATGCGCACAGGCCTCTTCCGGCGTGACTGCAGCGAGACGCTCGAGCGCTACCACGCGGAACGGGCCGCCGGAAGCGGTGAGGACGATGCGCCGCACCGACGCCGAAGAAGTCCCCTCCCGGGCGCTGTGCGGCAGGCACTGAAACACTGCGTTGTGCTCGCTGTCGATTGGCAGCAGCACGGCCTTCGCCTGGTGCGCTGTCCTCATGAAAAGCGGCCCGGCCATCACCAACGCCTCTTTGTTCGCCAGCAGCACGCGCTTGCCGGCGCGTGCCGCGGCCATCGCCGAAGGAAGCCCGGCAGCCCCGACGATCGCCGCCATGACCACGTCGCACTGCGCATCCGTGGCCACCTGCTCCAGTGCACGCGTACCGAACAGCAGCTCGGTGGCGCAGCCCGCGGTGGCGAAGCGCCGCTCGAGCGCGGCGTCCGGGGGCACTCCCGACAGCACGGCGTAGCGCGGCCGGTGGCGCCGGCACAGCTCGAGAAGAATGTCCGCGGAGCTGTGCGCGGTGAGCGCGAATACCGAATAACGCTCCGGGTGCCGCGCGACCACGTCGAGCGTGCTCGCCCCGATCGATCCGCTCGCGCCGAGCAGCGTCAGGCCGGATGGGCTCCCGCGCGCGGCAGAGGCAGGTTGTTCCAGGTTCACGTCAGTCCGACCCAGTGAAGCAGCAATACGCCGATCGGGAGCACCGCGGTCGCGCTGTCGATGCGGTCGAGCATGCCGCCGTGCCCTGGCAGAAGTGTTCCGCTGTCCTTCACCGCAGCCTGCCGCTTGAGCGCCGACTCGAACAGATCTCCCACGATGCTTACCGCGCAAAGCAGCGTCGCTCCCGCCAGGTACGGCATCCATGCGATGCCGCGCACGCGCTCGGCGAGCTGGGGAAGAAACACTGCGCAGATGATAGCGTACGCCAGCACGCCGGCGAGCGCACCGGCTGCCCCTTCCCAGGTTTTCCCGGGGCTGATCTCCGGGGCGAGCTTGTGCCGTCCGATCGCGCGTCCGGTCAGATATGCCGCTGTATCCGCGATCCATACCAGGCCGAAGAGCATCAGCAGCGCGACCGGCTCCACCGCGATCATGGCGAGTCCCGGCGGCAGCAGTACCATCAGGCCGGTTGGGCGCAGCAGCCAGCGCTCGCGCGCCGTGACGCCGCGCGCGAGCCACAACGACACCAACACGAGCCAGAAGACCGCGGCGACGGCGAACACGGCGATGACAGGCGCTCCGGACGGATCGACCGGCCACAATGCCCAGCCGGCAGCGGCAAACAGCAGGACGCAGCCCGCCGCGTAAGACAGCGCGAATCCGGCGCCCAGACCGCTCAGCCGACCCCACTCGCGGGCCGCCAGAGCGAGCGCCACTCCAACCAGCACCGCGAAATGGGCGCTGTCGAGCAGCAGCAGCGCCGCGACGAATGTCGCGAGCAGCGCCGCCGCGGTCAGGACTCGGGTCGCGAACAAACGTTCAGGCAGCCGCGCCGGTAGCGGAGCGCGGCCGCTTGCCCGCCGCACCGGCGCGCTCCGTCTCTCCCACTTGCTCGCTGGTGCGGCCGAAGCGGCGTTCCCGTTGGCGGTAGGAGGCGATTGCCGCGTCCAGCGACGCGGCGTCGAAATCCGGCCACAACGTTTCGGTGAAGTAAAGCTCGCTGTACGCGAGCTGCCAGAGCAGAAAGTTGCTGATGCGTTGTTCTCCGCCGGTACGGATGAACAGGTCCGGCTCCGCCGCATAGCTCATGCAGAGGTAAGGCGCCAATTGCTGCTCGGAGATTTGTCCCGCGAGCGCTTCCGGGTGTTCGCGGGCCATCCGCGTCAGCGCCTGGAGAATATCCCAGCGACCGCCATAGTTGGCGGCGATCGTCAGCGTCAGGCCGCGGTTGTCCGCGGTCAGGCGCTCCCCTTCTGCGATGCGCTCGCGAATCCGGGGATCGAAGCGCGTCATGTCGCCCACCACCTTGAGGCGGATGCCGTTGCGATGCAGCTTGGCGACCTCGTGGTTCAGCGCGGCGTGGAACAGCTGCATCAGCAACGCCACTTCCTCGGGCGGACGGCGCCAGTTTTCGGAGCTGAACGCGAACAGCGTCAGAAACGCCACCCCGCGCTCCGCGCACGCCTTGACGATTGCGCGCACTGCCTCGACGCCACGCTTGTGCCCGGCGAAGCGCGGCAGGTGGCGCTGCTTCGCCCAGCGTCCGTTGCCGTCCATGATGATCGCCACGTGCCGTGGCACTTCAGCGTAGGGCGGGACTTCGGCTGTCGTGCTCGGATGGGTCATCGCCAACTCACACCGCCATCAATTCGGCTTCTTTTTGCTGCAGGAGCTTTTCGATTTCCGCGATGTACCGGTCGGTCAGCTTCTGCACCTCGTCCTGCGTCCGGCGCTCGTCGTTCTCCGAAACCTCCTTTTTCTTGAACGCGTCCTTGAGGGCGGCATTGGCGTCGCGCCGCAGGTTGCGCACCGCGATGCGCGCGTTCTCGGCCTCGCCGCGCACCACTTTGATCAGCTCCTTGCGCCGCTCCTCGGTGAGCGTCGGCATCGGAACCCGCACGCTGTCGCCCATCGTTGCCGGATTGAGACCGAGATCGGAGTCGCGAATCGCCTTTTCCAGCGCGCCGACCAGCTTCTTCTCGTAAGGGGAAACGGCGATGGTCCGGGCATCGAGCAGGGCGACGTTCGCGACCTGGTTGAGCGGCGTAGGGGTACCGTAGTAATCGACGTTGATGTGGTCGAGCAGCCCCGTATGCGCACGCCCGGTGCGGACTTTCGCCAAATCCGCCTTGAACGCTTCAACGCTCTTTTTCATCTTCTGCTCGGTGTTCGTCTTGAGCTGCGCGATCATTGCGGTCTCCTTCTAGACGTGAACCAGGGTGCCTTCGTCTTCCCCCGCGACCACGCGCTGCAGGGCGCTCTTCTTGAAGATGCTGAAGACGTTGATCGGCAGCCTCTGGTCCCGGCACAGCGCGAGTGCCGTGGCGTCCATCACCCTGAGGTTGCGGCTGAGCGCCTCGTCGAAGCTCAGCCGGCTGTAGCGCTGGGCGGTGGGATCCTTCTTGGGGTCCGCGGTGTACACGCCGTCGACTTTGGTGGCCTTCAGCACGATCTCCGCCCCCACTTCGCTGCCGCGCAGCGCCGCCGCGGTGTCGGTGGTGAAAAAGGGATTGCCGGTGCCGGCGGCGAAAATCACCACCTTGCCCTCCTCCAGGTAGCGGATGGCCTTGCCGCGGATGTAGGGCTCGACCACCTGCTCGATGTTGAGGGCCGATTGCACCCGGCTCACCAGCCCCGCCTGACGCATCGAATCCTGCAGCGCCAGCGCGTTCATCACGGTCGCCAGCATGCCCATGTAGTCGGCGGTCGCGCGGTCCATTCCGACCGCGCCGGGGGCCAGGCCGCGAAAAATGTTGCCGCCGCCGATGACGACCCCGATCTCCACGCCCATCCGGACCACCGCGTCGATCTCGCCCACGATTCCCTCGATGGCCCGTCGATTGATGCCGAACGAATCCTCGCCCATCAGGGCTTCGCCCGAGAGCTTGAGCATGATGCGCTTGTACTTCGACTGCAAGGTCGCCTCGTGTCCCGGCTATCGCGCCGCTCCCGCCTGCGCCATGACCTCGGCCGCAAAATCCGAGGACTTCTTCTCGATCCCTTCGCCGACTACGAAGAACTGGTAATCCAGGATCCTGGCCTTCTTGGCGGCGAGCATCTTCTCCACCGTCTGCTTGTCGTCCTTGACGAAGGGCTGCCCGAGCAAAGTAATCTCGCCGACAAACTTGTTCACCCCGCCTTCGACCATCTTGGCGACGATCTCGGCGGGTTTGCCCGACTCCTTGGCGCGCGCCGCCAGGATTTCCCGCTCGCGCGTCACCACCTCCTCGGGCACGTCCGCCTTGCTCATGTATCTCGGTCTGGCGAACGCGATCTGCATCGCGAGGTCCTTGCCGACCTCTTGCGCACCCTCGAAATCCACCATCACGCCGATCTTCGTGCCATGCAGATACAGGGCAAGCTTGCCGGCAGCCTGCATGCGCCGAAAGCGCCGGATCGAGACGTTCTCCCCGATCTTCTGCACCAGGCTCTGGCGCCTTGCCTCGACGCTCCCTCCGGGCAGCGACAGCCCGGCGAGCGCCTCCGCGTCCGCGGGCGCGGACTTGGCCACCAGTTCGGCCAGGCCATGCGCAAAGGCGAGGAAATCCTCGTTTTTGGCCACGAAGTCGGTCTCACAGTTCAACTCGACCAGCGCTCCCAGCCTGGCATCCGCGGACAGGTAAGCGCCGATCACGCCCTCCGCCGCGATGCGCCCTGCGGCCTTGCTTGCCTTGGCGCCGCTCTTGATGCGCAGCAGTTCCTCGGCCTTCTTCAGGTCGCCGCCCGACTCGGCGAGCGCCTTCTTGCACTCCATCATTCCAAGCCCGGTCATCTCCCGGAGCTCCTTCACCAGGCTTGCGCTGATTTCCGCCATTGTTTCGTGCTCCTCGATTCGGGCCGCCACGGCCCTCCGTATCCGCTCATGCCGCGCGCGGATTCAAAAAAGGGGCCGTCGGCCCCTTCTCTTGATCGTCTTGACCGGCGCCGCTCAGTCCTCGCCCGCCTCGTCATCGACTTCGACGAACTCGTCGCGCGACGCGGCGACGACCTCTTCCACGGTCTGCGAGCGGCCCTCGAGCACCGCGTCCGCCACGCCGCGCGCGTACAGACGGATCGCGCGGGTGGAATCGTCGTTTCCGGGAATCACGTAGTCGATCGGCTCGGGCGAATGGTTGGTATCGACCACGCCCACCACCGGGATACCGAGCTTCACCGCCTCGGCCACGGCACCCTTCTGATAGCCGACGTCGATCACAAACAGCGCGTCGGGCAGGCTCGCGAGGTCCTTGATGCCTCCGAGCGAGCGCTGCAGCTTCTGCATTTCCCGTTGCAGCCCGAGCGCTTCCTTCTTCGCCATGCGCTCGAAAGTTCCGTCCTGCGTCGCCTGTTCCATCTCCCTCAGGCGCTTGATCGACAGCTTCACCGTCTTGAAATTGGTGAGCATGCCGCCGAGCCAGCGATGATCGACGAACGGCATGCCGCAGCGCTGCGCCTCCTCGCGCACGATCTCCCGCGCCTGGCGCTTGGTACCGACGAACAGAATGCTGCCCTTGTTCGAGGCCAGCTGCCGCACGTACTTGAGCGCCTCCTGGTACATCGCCAGGGTCGTTTCCAGATTGATGATGTGAATCTTGTTGCGATGGCCGAAGATGTAAGGTGCCATCTTCGGATTCCAGAAGCGCGTCTGATGCCCGAAATGGACACCGGCCTCCAGCATTTGACGCATGGTCACTGACAAGACACTCTCCTTGCTTAGGGTTGATGGCTGCTGCCCGGTCAAACCGACAACCCGAGGACTCCTCGGGCACCCTAACTTGCCGGGCAGGGATCTAGGCGGAGCGCAAACGGAGCACCCCAGCCAGCCTGAAATTCTAGCATAATCAGGCTTCAAGCCCCAACGCCGCGCGCCTCTGGTGAGGTGCCGGGCGCTTTCATTGCCTCGGGGGGCTGATTCTCGTATCCTGCGCGCTTTTCTTCGATGGCCGTCACGCTCAAAACCCTGCAAGAAATCGAAGCCATGAGGGTGGCCGGACGTCTGGCGTCGGAGCTCCTCGACTACATCGCTCCCTACGTCCAACCCGGCACCAGCACCGGGCGCCTCGACGACCTGTGCCACAGCTACATGGTGAATGTCCAGGGCACGGTTCCTGCGCCGCTCAACTACGCGCCGCCCGGGTACAAACCTTATCCCAGGTCGATTTGCACTTCCGTCAATCATCAGGTCTGCCACGGCATCCCCGGAGACCGGGTGCTGAAGCCTGGCGACATCCTCAACGTCGACGTGACGGTGATCAAAGACGGGTTCCACGGGGACTCGAGCCGCATGTTCTACGTCGGTGAACCGAGCATCCAGGCGCGCCGGCTGGTCGACGTCACCTATGAATGCATGTGGCTCGGGATCCGCCAGGTCCGGCCGGGCGCGCAACTCGGTGACGTGGGCGCCGCCATTCAGGGGTATGCGGAGCGCCACGGCTTTTCGGTGGTGCGCGAATTCTGCGGCCACGGCATCGGGCGCAAATTCCACGAGGACCCGCAGGTCCTGCATTATGGCAAGCCGGGCACCGGGCTGAGGCTGGAGGCCGGAATGACCTTCACCATCGAGCCTATGATCAATGCCGGCAAGCCTGCGATCCGCGAACTCGCCGACGGTTGGACGATCGTGACCAAGGATCACAGCCTGTCGGCGCAGTGGGAACACACGGTGCTGGTCACCGAAACCGGCCACGAGGTGCTCACGCTGTCCGCCGGCGCGCCACCGCCGCCGCGCGCAGCGCCCGGCTGAGCCGTGATCGCCGTTCTGAGCGAGGCCGCCGCCAGGACCGAGCATTGGCGCGACACCGTCCGAGCCGGACGGCACGCGCTGCAGGAAGCGTATTTGCGCTCGCCGGACGCCAAGCGTCTGCTGCGCGGTCACGCGCGACTGATCGATCGTGTGGTGCAGGCCATGTGGCGGGACGCGCCGCCCGCGGGCCGCGCCGCCCTGATCGCCACCGGCGGATACGGCCGCGGCGAGCTCTTTCCCTGCTCGGACATCGACCTGCTGATCCTGCTTGCGCACGAGCCTGACGCCAGTGAGCGCGAGCGGCTGGAACATCTGGTCGGACTGCTCTGGGACGTGGGGCTGGAAGTCGGCCACAGCGTGCGCACCGTGGCGTCCTGCGTCGAGGTCGCGCGCACCGACATCACCGTGCAGACCAGCCTGCTCGAGGCGCGGCGCCTGGCCGGCAGCCGCAAGCTGTTCCTGGGCCTGCGCAGCGCGCTGTCCGAAGCGCTCGACCCGGCTGCGTTTTTCGAGGCCAAGAAGCTCGAGCAGGACCAGCGCCACGCGAAGCACCAGGATACCCCTTACGCGCTCGAGCCGAACCTGAAGGAAGCGCCGGGCGGATTACGCGACTTGCAGGTCATTGGCTGGATCGCGCGCGCCTGCGGCATCGGCGGGCGCTGGTCCGATCTCGAGGCGCACGGCCTTATCCAGCACGACGAGGCCCTGCAGGCGGCGCGCCACGAAGCGCTGCTGAACGATCTCCGCATCCGGCTGCACTTTCTCGCCCGGCGCCGCGAGGACCGCATCGTGTTCGACTACCAGGTCGCGCTGGCCGAGCAGTGCGGCGTGCACGGCAGCTCGGCGCGTCAGGCGAGCGAGCGGCTGATGCAGCGCTATTACCGCACCGCCAAGGCAGTCACCCAGCTGAACGCGATCGTGCTGCAGAACCTCCAGGTCCTGCTGTTGCCCGAGCCCGCCGGGCCGCCGCAGACGCTGAACGAACGCTTCCAGGTCCGCGGCGAGCTGCTCGAAGCGCGCAGCGAAGATCTCTTCGAGCGCGAGCCGCGCGCCGTTCTGGAGGGCTTTCTGCTGCTGCAGCAGCACCGTGCGTTGCGCGGCATGACGGCCGCCACGCTGCGCGCGCTGTGGCGGGCACGGCGCCGCGTGGACGCGCGCCTGCGCCGCGATCCCGTGGCCAGGCTGCTGTTTCTCCACATCCTGCAGCAGCCGCGCGGCATCGTGCATGAGTTCCGCCGGATGAACCAGTACGGAATTCTCGGCCGCTACCTGCCGGAGTTCGGCCGCGTCGTGGGCCAGATGCAGCACGACCTGTTCCACGTCTACACCGTGGACCAGCACATTCTGATGGTGCTGCGCAACCTGCGCCGCTTCACGATGCCCGAGCTGGCGCACGAATTCCCGCTGTGCAGCCAGCTCATGAGCGGATTCGAGCGCAACTGGCTGCTCTACGTCGCGGCCCTGTATCATGACATCGCGAAGGGGCGCGGCGGAGATCACTCGGTGCTGGGCATGCGCGACGCACGCGCATTCTGCCGCCGCCACCAGCTGTCACGCGATGATACCGACCTCGTCGCGTTTCTCGTCGAGCACCACCTCACGATGTCGGGCGTCGCCCAGAAGCAGGATGTGCAAGACCCGGAGGTCGTGCGCGCGTTCGCCGGGCAGGTGGCAAGCGAGCGCCGCCTGGTCGCGCTTTATCTGCTGACCGTGGCCGACGTCCGCGGCACCAGCCCGAAAGTCTGGAATGCCTGGAAGGCGAAGCTGCTCGAGGATCTGTTCCGCGCCGCACGCCGGGCGCTCACCGGCGAGACGCTGCAGCTGGACGCCGCGCTTGCCGAAAAACAGGCCGAAGCCATGCGCCTGCTGCGCCTGTACGCCCTGTCCGACAACGTCAAGGAGCGCCTCTGGGCTCAGCTCGACACCACTTATTTCCTGCGCCACGACGCCCAGGAGATCGCCTGGCAGACGCGCAACCTGCACTATCGGGTCGACTCCGGCCGGCCGGTGGTGAAGGCGCGCCTGGCGCCGATCGGCGAGGGGCTGCAGGTGATGATCTATACGCCCGACCGCGAGGCGCTGTTCGCGCGCATCTGCGGCTATTTCGAGCGCGCCAATTTCAATATCGTCGAAGCGAAGATCCACACCACGCGCAACCGCTACGCGCTGGACACTTTCCTGGTGATGGGTCAGGGTCCTGGAATGCACTACCGGGACATGATCAGCCTGATCGAGCAGGAGCTCGGCAACGAGCTCGAATTGGACCGCCCGCTCGGCCCGCCGCGTGGCGGCCGGCTGTCGCGGCGCGTGCGGCACTTCCCGATCACTCCGGTCGTCGATGTGCGCCCGGACGAGCGCGGCGCCTACCACGTGCTGTCGATCGTGGCGAGCGACCGCCCCGGGCTGCTCTACGGCATCGCGCGCGTGCTGGCGCGCCATCGCATCAATCTGCACTCCGCGAAGATCAATACTCTCGGCGACCGTGCCGAGGACGTGTTCCTCGTCTCGGGTGCGGTGCTCGCCAGCCAGAAATCGGTGCTGCAGCTCGAGCAGGAGCTTTTTCAGGAGCTCCAGGTCTGAGCCTGCTCAGTCCTCGGCAGGCAGGTCCTGCCCCGGAAACAACGCGTCGTTGAATCCGAACTTGGTGAAATCCCGGATGCGCATCGGGTACAGGATCCCATCCAAGTGGTCGCACTCGTGCTGCACCACCCGCGCGTGGAACCCGTCGACCACGCGCTCGAACCGCCTGCCGTGCTCGTCGAATCCTGCGTAGCCGATGCGATTGAAGCGCGGCACCCAGCCGCGCATCCCGGGCACCGAAAGGCAGCCCTCCCAGTCCTCCGCCAGCTCCTGTGAAAGTGGCGTCACCACCGGATTGATGATTACCGTGTCGGGCACCTCTTCCGCATCCGGGTAGCGCGGATTGCGCCCGAGGCCGAAGATGACGACGCGCAAGGCGACGCCGACTTGCGGGGCCGCGAGGCCCGCCCCGCGCAGGTGAGCCATCGTGTCGCGCATGTCGGCCAGCAGCTCCTGCAGCGCAGGCGTGGCGAAGCGCTCGACCGGCAGCGAGCGCCGCAGCAGGCGCTCGTCACCCATCCTGAGGACCTCGCGGATCATCGGGCCACCAGTGTGCCGACGACGCGCCGCACGCGGTGCATGGCCAGCTCCAGAACCGTCGCGATGCGCTCGAGCGACACCGTGCTGGCGCTTTCACCGCGCCCGGCGGCGTGGTTGGCCACCACCGCGATCGCCGCGTACTCGAGGCCCAGCTCGCGCGCCAGCGCGGCCTCGGGCATCCCGGTCATGCCGACGACGTCGGCACCGTCACGCTCGAGGCGGTTAATTTCGGCAGCGCTCTCCAGGCGCGGCCCCTGGGTGGCCGCATACACTCCGCCATCGCGGACGGGCTCGCCGCACGCGGCGGCCGCCACCAGAATTCGGGCGCGCAACACGCCCGAGTACGGCTCGGTGAAGTCGATGTGCGTGACCGGAGCCTCCGTGCCCTCGAAGAACGTCGAGGAGCGCCCCCACGTATAGTCGATGATCTGGTCCGGCAGCAGCAGCGCTCCCGGGGCGAGGTCGCGCCGGATGCCGCCGACCGCAGCCACCGCAACGACGCCTTCGACCTTCTCTTCGTTGAGCGCCCAAATGTTGGCGCGATAGTTCACCTCGTGCGGCGCGATGCTGTGGCCGCCGCCATGGCGTGCGAGAAACAGCGCCGGCTTGCCGCGGATCGTCCCGAAGGTGAGCGCGTCGGAGGGTGCGCCATAGGGCGTCGCGACCTGCTTGCGCCGTATCCCCTCCAGCTCGGCGAATTGCGACAGTCCACTGCCGCCAAGGATTGCCAGCATCAGCTCCCCTGCATGGCGCGGATCTCGGGCAGGTTGCGCCAGAACCCCTTGGCGTCCATGCCGCAGCCGAAAACGAAGCGATCGGGTATGCGCACGCCCACGAAATCGGGCCGGATCGGCTTCGGTCTGCTCAGCACCTTCTCCACCAGGACGGCGCAACGGAATGCCGCGGCCCCCTGTTGCAACAGGCGATCGCGAATCGCGCACATCGTCTGCCCGCCGTCCAGGATGTCGTCCAGCACGAGCACCGAGCGGCCGCGCACGTGCTCGGCCGGCGAGACCCGCCAAGCGACCCCGCCGCCTTGAGTCGACGATCCGTAGCGGGTGGCGTGGATGTAGTCCAGGTCGAGCGGGAACCGCAGCTGCGGCAGCAGCTGGCCCGCGAACACCACGGCGCCGCCCATCACGACGAGCGCCAGGGGATATTCCCCGGCGAGGCTCTGCTCGATCTCGCCCGCCAGACGCCGGATGGCGGCCTGGATCTCCTCGCCGCTCACCACCAGCTCGGAATGCTCGAGAAACGCCCAGGCCTCGGTAGGATCGGGCATTCTCAATAGGTGAAGGTGACCACGTCGTCGTCCATCGCCTGCGAGATGACGTAGGCGCCACCGACCGTTTCCTCGATCTCCGGGATCAGGTCTTCGCCCCAGAGGTCCAGCGTCGGGGTACAGACCTTGAACTTGACCCCGGCTTCATGCGCGTCCTTGATGAAGTCGTAGACCGACTTGGGCGAGCCTTCCTTGACGTGCAGCTTCTCGGCGACCCCCTTGATCGCGAGCTGCCCCGAGCGCCCGGTCAGAATGACCTCCACCTGGTACTCCATCGCCGCCGCCACGCTGGCCTGGAAGAAAGGCGCGCCGAGCTCCGAGCCGTTCTTGGGATCCGTGTTCACCATCACGATCATCAGCTTGTCTGCCATATTACTCACTCCTCCGCGAATATTAGGAAATGCTGAAATACTCGCAGTATAACCTCGGCGCGGCGGCCATTTCCTCAGCGCCCCCGATCGGCCAGAAAGCGCGCGAATTCCGCCCCCGTTTCCGGGTGTCGCAGCCCGAACTCCACCGTGGCCTTCAGATAGCCGAGCTTCGAACCGCAATCGTAACGCCGGCCGTGCAGCCTGACCGCGAGCACTCTTTCCTCCGCGAGCAGCGCCGAAATGCCGTCGGTGAGCTGGATTTCCCCCCCCTTGCCCGGTTTCAGGCCGGCGAGCAGGTCGAAGATGCGCGGCGTGAGCACGTAGCGTCCCACCACTGCGAGCGTGGATGGCGCAACCTCGGGGGCGGGCTTCTCGACGATGGCGCTCACCGGCGTCACCTCTGCCTGCAGTTGCTCCGCGCTGACGATGCCGTAGCTGGCGGTCCGCTCGCGCGGCACGTCCTCCACGCCGAGCAGCGAGCAGCCCTCCCTTCGATAGCGCTCCGCCATCTGCACCATCTCCAGAGGATTGGCGTCGATCAGATCGTCCGCGAGCAGCACGGCGAAGGGCTCGTCGCCTACCACCGGTTGCGCGCACAGCACTGCGTGCCCCAGACCCAGGGGCTCGGTCTGCCGGATGTAAATGCAGCGGCAGCCGGGCGGCAGGACGCCCTGCACCAGCGCAAGCAGCTCGTGCTTGCCCTTCGCCGCCAGCTCGGTCTCCACCTCGTAAGCCTTGTCGAAATGGTCCTCGATCGCACGCTTGTTGCGGCCGGTGATGAAGATCATGTCGGTGATGCCGGCGGCGGCGGCCTCCTCCACCGCGTACTGGATGAGAGGCTTGTCGACGATCGGTAGCATTTCCTTCGGGCTCGCCTTGGTGACCGGAAGGAACCGGCTGCCGATTCCGGCCACCGGGAAAACCGCCTTTCTCAGCTTTTTCGTCATTGCGCCTAGAGCCTCTTCAAGAGTTCGAGAAATCCGCGCTCGTCCAGCACCGGGACGCCCAGCGCCCGCGCGCGCTCGAGCTTGCTTCCCGGGTCGGCCCCCGCGACCAGATAGTCGGTCTTCTTCGACACCGAGCCTGCGACCTTGTGCCCCTTGGCTTCGATGGCGGCACGCGCCGCGTCACGGGTCAAGGTCGGCAACGTCCCCGTGAGCACGAAGCTCCTGGTGTCCGCCACAGCCCTGAGCGGCGCGCCCACGTGCTCCGGCCAGGTGAGTCCCGCCTGGCGCAACTGCTGGATGACGTGGCGATTGTGCGGTTCGTCGAAGAACTGCCGGATCGAGCGCGCCACGACCGGCCCGACGTCCGGGACCGCCTCGAGCTGCGCCTCGCTCGCCGCCATGACGCTGTCCAGGCTGCCGAAGTGCCGCGCCAGGTCGCGCGCCGTGCTCTCGCCCACGTTGCGCACACCCAGTGCGAACACGAACCGCTCGAGCGTCGTGTGGCGCGACTTGTCGAGCGCCGCGAGCAGATTGGCGGCGGACTTCTCCGCCATGCGTTCCAGGCGGGCCAGCTGCTCCAAGCGCAGGGCGTAGAGGTCGGCCGGAGTGCGGACCAGGTCCGCGTCGACCAGCTGGTCGACCAGCTTCTCGCCCAGACCCTCGACATCCATCGCGCGCCGTCCGGCGAAATGCAACAGGGCCTGCTTGCGCTGCGCGGGGCAGTACAGGCCTCCGGAGCAGCGTGCGATCGCCTCGTCTTCGTTCCTGACCACGGCCGAGCCGCACACCGGACACTTGGTCGGCATGTGAAAGGGCCGGGCACCGAGTGGCCGCTTCTCGTGCCGCACGGAGACCACTTCCGGAATCACGTCGCCGGCCCTGCGCACCACCACCGTGTCGCCGACCCGCACGTCCTTGCGCCGCAGCTCGTCCTCGTTGTGCAGGGTCGCGTTGGTCACCGTGACGCCGCCGACAAAAACCGGCTTGAGCCGCGCCACCGGGGTGAGCGCGCCGGTGCGCCCGACCTGCACGTCGATTGCGAGCACCTGCGTGACCTGCTCCTCCGCAGGGAACTTGTGCGCCAGGGCAAAGCGCGGGGCACGTGACACGAATCCCAACGCCTCCTGCCAGTCCAGACGGTTGACCTTGTACACCACGCCGTCGATGCCGTATGGCAGGCGCTCGCGCTTGGCGCCGATTTCGTGAAAGTAGCCCAGCAGCCCGTCGACGCTTTTCACGACCCGCCGCTCCGCAGGTACCGGGAAGCCAAGCTCGGCCAGGCGATCGAGCGTTTCCGAATGGGTCCGCCAACGCGCATGCTGCGATGCGCCCACCGCGTAGGCGAAGAAGCGCAGCGGGCGAGCCGCAGTGATCCTGGAATCGAGCTGCCGCAAGCTGCCCGCGGCCGCGTTGCGCGGGTTGGCGAACTCCTTGTCGCCGCCGCGGCGCTGAAGCTCGTTCAGCGCCTGGAAATCGCGCTTGAACATCACGATCTCGCCGCGCACCTCGAGGTCGCGCGTATCCGCGGCGTCCGGCAGCCGTAACGGAATGGTGCGTACGGTGCGCAGATTCGGGGTCACGTCCTCGCCGGTCATGCCGTCGCCGCGGGTCGCTCCCTGTACGAAGACGCCGTCGCGGTAGCCCAGGCTGACTGCCAGCCCGTCGAACTTGGGTTCGACGGCGTATTCGAGGGAGTCGCGCCCCAATCCCTCTCGCACCCGGCGGTCGAAGGCGTGCACCGCCTCCTCGTCGAAAGCATTGTTCAACGACAGCATCGGCGTCCGGTGACTGACCTCGGCGAACTCGGACAGCGGCGGCGCGCCTACGCGCTGCGTGGGCGAATGCGGGCTCGCGAGCTCCGGGTGCTGGCGTTCCAGATCGACCAGCTCCTGGAACAGGCGGTCGTACTCGGCGTCCGTGATGACCGGGCTGTCGAGCAGGTAATACAGGCGATTGTGGCGCTCGACCTCACGGCGCAGGCGCTCGATGCGCTCGCGTACTTCCCTGGGCGCAGTCATCGCGCACCTACGAGAACAGCCGCAGCGCCGCCGTACTCCCTGGCGCGAATCCCTTCGCGTCGAGCGCCTCGCGAACCGATTGCAGCTCCGTGCCGATCACCGCGAGCGCCCGCTCGTCGAGCGGGTTGCCGTTGTCGTCGACCAGATTGCCGCCGAGAAACGAGCCGAGATGGCGCGCCAACCGGACCATCGAGTCGTAGGTGCGCGGGGTGTCCGGCGCGCGCGGCACGTCCATGGCGAGCGAGATTCCCTGGAGCTCGGCGGCGCCGATGGTTTGCGCCGAGAAGCGCGCGCCGTCCCGTGCGCCCATCGTGTACAGCAGCCGGCCCCGGGCATCGCGCAGCGCGAAACGGCCGTCGTCTTCGAGCGCCAAGCCGGCGGACTCGGCGATGGAGCGGATCTTGGTACCGCGCAAGGTCCCCCCCGGCGCGGCCGCGACGTGGATCACGACCTGGATGTCGGCGTCGGCGCACAACCGGTCGAGCTCGCGTGCCGTGTCCATCGCCTGCTTCATCTCCGGGCAGGACAGGGTCGCGCCCAGCTTGGCGGCCAGCGTCTCCACGCTCGAGCGGAACTCGATCAGCTCCCCCTCTCCGATCGGCCCTTGGCGCGTCACCAACTGCACACCGACGCGGATGCGCCGCAACGGATCGGGATCCCGGGGCGTCAGGCGCACCCAGCTCGCGCCATCGAGCGTACCGGCGAACAGGGCCCGCTGGGCGAAGCGGTGCTCGGACGTCGCCCAATGATCGAGCAGCGTTGCGGCCTGGATCGGCTGCGCCAGATCGAGCTCGATGACGTAGTCGAGACGCGGATCGGGCAGCGACTCGGGCGCGGGGCTCTGCGTGCGCGTGCTGGCGTGCTCCGGGGCATCGAGCGTCGGCTCGCGCCGCGTCTCGGCGTCGTCGAGCAACGCGTCGCCGTGCGGGGAGCGAAACGAACGGTCCGCGCTGCGCATGGCGGCGCGCTCCTGGATCTTGTTGTAGAGCACGACACCCGCCACGGCCAGAGCCCCGGCGACCAGCAGCCCGAGCTGGAATTCGGTCATGGGATGCGTCCGATCGGCATCGCGGCACTCCTCCCGGGGTCAGGCGGCGAGCTCGTCCCGGATGCGCAGCGCCTGCTCCACGTCCACGGCAACGACGCGCGAGACGCCCGATTCGGACATGGTAACGCCGACCAGCTGCTCGCCCATCTCCATGGTGATCTTGTTGTGGCTGATGAACAGGAACTGGGTCTGACTCGACATCTTCTTCACCAGTTCGCAGAACCGCACCGTGTTGCTGTCGTCCAGCGGGGCGTCCACTTCGTCGAGCAGGCAGAAGGGTGCCGGATTCAGCTGGAACAGCGAGAACACCAGGGCGATGGCCGTGAGCGCCTTTTCGCCGCCCGACAGCAGGTGAATGCTGCTGTTGCGCTTGCCCGGAGGCTGCGCCATGACCTGAACCCCGGCATCGAGGATCTCCTCACCGGTCATGATCAGCCTGGCTTCGCCCCCGGCGAACAAGACCGGAAACAGCGAGCCGAAATGACGATTGACGCTTTCGAAAGTCTCGCGCAGCAGCTCGCGGGTCTCGCGGTCGATGTGCCGGATCGCGTTCTCCAGCGTGGCCACCGCTTCCTGCAGGTCGGTCGCTTGCGCATCGAGATAGCTCTTGCGCTCCTGGCTGGTGCGCAGCTCCTCGAGCGCGGCGAGGTTCACGGCTCCGAGCTCGCTGATGGCCTGCGAGATCCGGGTGATCTCCCCCTGCAGCGCCGACGGACGCGGCGCACCAGCCGCGTCGGCCGTCAGGCGCTCCTCGTCGGCGTTCGCGTCGCGCAGCTGGCCCGCGAACTGGTCGTGGTTGATCTGAGCGGCCTGTTCCTTGAGCCTGAGCTCGCCCAGCCGCTCGCGCAGCGGCGTGATGCGCCCTTCGACCTGCAGTCGTTGTTCTTCGAGAGCGCGCAGCGCCCCGGCGGCCGCCTCGACCGCGTCGCGCGCCTCGCCCAGCGTCTTCTCGCATGCGAGGCGCGCCTCGACCGCCAGGTCCAGCGCCTGCCTGACCTCGGGGATCGGATCGACCGCGAGCTCCTCGGTGAGCTTGGCAATCTCGGCCTCGGCGCGCTCGATCTGCTGGTCGATGACCCGCACCGAGTGGTCGATCTCCGCGATCTTGGACGAACACTCGCGCTCGGCGAACACGGCGTCCTGCGCCGCGCGCTCGGCGCGCTGAATCGCGCCACGCTGCTCCGCCAAGCCGATCTCGGCCACGGCGTGTCCGGCCTTGACCGAGTCGAGCTCCGCGCGCGCCCGGCCGATCTCATCGTCGACGCCTGCAATGGACTGCTGCAGCTCGGCCTGACGAACGTGGTCGCGCTGCGTATCGCGGGCGAGCTCGGCCAGCTCGCTCCGGATCTGGCCGGCGCGCTCGCCATAGCGCTCCAGCGCCTGGCTGAGCTTGAGCAGCTCGATCTGTGCGTTGTGGCTCTCCGTCCGGTGTCCCGCGATCGCCTCGCGCGCCGCTTCCAGCTCGGCCTGGCGTGCGCCCGATTCGGATTCCGCGGACTGCTGCCGGGCGCGCTCGGCAGCTACGCCCTCTGCGAGGGCCTTGCGGCGTGCCTCGAGCGCCTCGATCTCGTTCTGGCGGGCGAGAATCCCCGCGTCGGCTGGATCGGGGGCATGGAAGCTGACGGTGTAGTGCGTGAATCGGTGGCCCTCACGCGTGACCAGCACGGCGTTCGGCGGCAGCGCCGCGCGCACGGCCTCTTCGGGCATCCCGTCGGCGACGTATACGCCTGAGAACCAGTCGCTGATCGCGCCCATCAGGCCGGCGTCGGCGGCGTGAACCTTCTGCGCCAGGGGAGCATGGCCTGCCATGGGCTCCGCCGGTGAGCCCGTGCCCGGGGTGAACAGACTCGCTTTCACCGGCGGCTGATCGCCGTACAGGCGGCCGAGCGCATCCGCGTCGCTCAACTCGAGCGCGTGCAAGCGCTCGCGCAGCACCGCTTCGACCGCCGTTTCCCAGCCGGCTTCGATGCGCAGCTTTTGCCAGAACCGCGGCAATGCCCCGAGACGGTGCTTGTCGAGCCACTCATTGAGCGGTGCGTTCTCCTCCGCCGCCGCCTGGATATGCTTCAGGGTGCCGAGCTGCGCATCGGCCGCCGTGTGCTCGCGCACGGCATCGTTCACCCTCTGCGTCGCCTCGGCGCATTCCTGCTCCAGCCCCGCGCAGACGGTCTGCAGCGACTCGAGCTCGCCTTGCGCGGCTTCGGCCGCGCCCTGCAACTCGGCAAGGCGGGCTTCGAGCGACGCGGCGGCGGCAGCATCGGGCTCGGCCAGCGACCCCAGCTCGGCCTCGAGGCGCTCGCGGCGCTGCTCCTGGCCACGCAGGTTGCGTTCCACGTGCGCCAGGTTCGATTGCTCGAGCTGCAGGCGGTTCTCGGTCTGCAGCAACCGGCTGCGCGCGTCATTGAGCCGGTCTTGCGCCTCGCGAAACGCTGTTTCGGTCTCTGGCAACTTGCCGCTTTCGGCCAGCAGACGCGCCTGCGCATCGGCCACGCCCTGCCTCGCCCCGCCAGCCCGCGCGGCCCACATGTGCAGCGCCTGGGTCAATTGCGCACGCTGCTCGCGCCAGGACGCAAGCTGCGCGCAGCGCTCGGTATGTTGCCCCTCGAGGCGCTGGCGGGTCTCCTCCGCATGGCGTAATTCGGATTCGTGCCGCGCCAGCTCCGAGCTGGCCGCGTACAGGGCGGCCTGCGCCGCGTTCAGAGTGTCTCCCGCACGGTAATGCTCGCCGCGGGCAGTTTCGATGCGGCTCTCGATCTCGCGCAGCGTAGCGGTCTCGGCCTCGATGTCGTTGCCGACGCGCGCGATCTCCTGGGCATGGCGTTCGCGCTCCGCAGCCGCATCCCTCCTGCGCAGGAACCAGAGCAGATGCTGCTTGAGCTGCAGCTCGGACTGGTATCCCTGATAGCGGGTCGCAACCTCGGCCTGCGCCTCGAGCTTTCCGATCTGCGCTCCCAGCTCGAGGCGAATGTCGTCGACGCGCGCGAGGTTCTCGCGCGTGTCGGCAAGGCGGTGCTCGGTCTCGCGGCGCCGCTCCTTGTAGCGCGAGATCCCGGCGGCCTCCTCCAGGAACACGCGCAGCTCGTCGGGCTTGGCCTCGATCACCCGGGAGATCATGCCCTGCTCGACGATCGCGTAGGCGCGCGGGCCCAAGCCGGTGCCGAGGAATATATCGGTGATGTCGCGGCGCCGTACCTGCACGTTGTTGATGTAGTACGAGGACTCGCCGTCGCGCTGCAGCACGCGCTTGACCGAGATCTCCGCGTATTGCGACCACTGTCCGGCAGCGCGCCCGAGGGAGTTGTCGAAAATCAGCTCGACGCTGGCGCGCGCCATGGGTTTGCGATTCTGCGAGCCGTTGAAAATCACGTCCTGCATCGAGTCGCCGCGCAGCGCCGAGGCACGCGATTCCCCGAGGACCCAGCGCACCGCATCGATCACGTTCGATTTGCCGCAGCCGTTCGGACCGACGATGCCGACCAGCTGCCCGGGAACGCGAATCGACGTGGGATCGACGAACGACTTGAAGCCGGAAAGGCGGAGCTGAGTGAGGCGCACGGACGTGGTCTAGTTTTCGAGTGGAGCCGAGGTGCCGACGCCCGGAAAGCGCGGCAGAGAAACCGCGAGCTATGATACCATTTTCGCGCTCGCCTCCTCCGAGTTTTGCCGGTTTTTCGATGCCTTCACGCCCCAGCACGCGAGTGCAGACGTTTCCCAATCCGGCACCCGGGCGGGACTACCGGATTCACATGGAAATCCCCGAGTTCACCTGCCTGTGCCCGATGACCGGGCAGCCGGATTTCGCCACGCTGGAGCTCGATTATGTCCCGGACCGGATGTGCCTCGAATTGAAAGCGCTCAAGCTCTACACCTGGTCGTACCGCGATCAGGGCGCGTTTCACGAGGCGGTGACCAACCGCATTCTGGACGATCTGGTGCGCGCGACCCGTCCGCGATTCATGCGCCTGAGCGCGCGCTTCAACGTTCGCGGCGGCATCTTTACTACGGTGGTCGCCGAGCATCGCAAGCGTGGTTGGCGGGCATTGCCGTCACCGAACCTGGACACGCTTCCCATGGCCACCCCGCGTGGCCGCTCCTAGAGGTCGTGCTGCCAGCGGGCCGTCGCCCGCGCCCGACGGCCCAGTTGCCCGGATGAATCCGCTGCTTGCCCGATTGCAGCCTTACCCGTTCGAGAAGCTGCGTGCGCTGCTTGCCGGCGTCAAGCCGAATCCGGACCTTACGGCGATCAACCTGTCGATCGGCGAGCCAAAGCATCCGACCCCCGAGCTCGTCCGGTCCGCCCTGGTCGGGGCACTGGACGGGCTCGCATCCTATCCCGCGACTGCCGGCAGCGCGCCGCTGCGCGAGGCGATTGCGGCCTGGCTCAGGCGCCGCTACGCCCTGCCGGCGATCGACCCGCTCGCGCAGGTGCTGCCGATCAACGGCTCGCGCGAAGCGCTGTTCGCCTTTGCCCAGGCGATGATCGATCCTACCGGCGGCACCGCTCTGGTCGCTTGCCCGAACCCGTTCTACCAGATCTACGAGGGCGCCGCGGTCCTGGCGGGCGCGACGCCCGTTTTCCTGAACACGACCGCCGACAACCGCTACCGCATCGATCCGCACATGCTGCCGGACTCCACCTGGGCAAAGGTGCAGCTGGTCTATGCCTGCTCACCGGGCAATCCGAGCGGCGCCGTGCTCCGGCTCGAGGACTGGCGGCGACTGTTCGAGCTCTCCGACCGTCATGGCTTCGCGGTGGCCGCCGACGAGTGCTACTCGGAGCTGTACTACGACGAGACTCAACCTCCGCTCGGTGCCCTTCAGGCGGCTCATGCGCTCGGGCGCAGCGGCTTTCCGCGCCTGGTCGTGTTCTCCAGCCTGTCGAAGCGCTCCAACGCGCCCGGCCTGCGCTCCGGCTTCGTGGCCGGGGATGCCGCGCTGCTCAAGAGCTTCCTGCTCTATCGCACCTATCACGGCTCGGCCATGAGTCTTGCGGTCCAGCAGGCGTCGATCGCCGCCTGGGGTGACGAACAGCATGTGCGCGACAATCGCCGCCTCTACGCGGAGAAATACCGTGCGGTGCTGCCCCTGATCCGCTCGCCGCTGCGCACCTACATGCCCGATGGCGGGTTCTACCTCTGGATGCAGACGCCGATCGACGACTGCGATTTCGCGCGGCGCTTGCACCGCGACTATAATGTGCTCGTCCTTCCGGGCAGTTATCTGGCGCGCGATGCGCACGGCGCGAACCCGGGAAAGAACCACGTTCGGATCGCCCTCGTCGCGCCGCTCGCCGAGTGCACGGAGGCAGTGCGACGCATCGCAGAATTCACAGGCAGGCTTTGACCGACCATGGAGTCCGCACGAAAAGCGATCGAGCAAGCCTGGGAGGAGCGCAGCGCTCTCGGCCCCGGTAACGCACCGCGCGCGCTGCGCGAGGCTGTCGAGCGGGTGATCGCCGATCTGGACGCCGGGCGCCTGCGCGTTGCCGAGAAGATCGACGGCGCGTGGACCACGCACCAGTGGATCAAGAAGGCGGTGCTGCTGTCGTTTCGGCTCGAGGATAACCGGCTGATGCCCGGCGGCTTCACCAACTACTACGACAAGGTGCCGACCAAGTTCGCGACTTTCGGCGCGGAGCAGTTCGCCGCCGGCGGATTTCGCGTGGTTCCGCCCGCTACGGCGCGCCGCGGCGCCTTCGTTGCCCGCAACGCGGTGCTGATGCCCTCCTACGTCAACATCGGCGCCTACGTCGGCGAGGGCACGATGGTCGATACCTGGGCGACAGTGGGCTCCTGTGCCCAGATCGGCAAAAACGTGCACCTTTCCGGCGGCGTGGGAATCGGCGGCGTGCTCGAGCCGGTGCAGGCGAATCCGGTGATCATCGAAGACAACTGCTTCATCGGCGCGCGCTCCGAGGTGGTCGAAGGAGTGATCGTCGAGGAGAACAGCGTGATCTCGATGGGTGTGTTCCTCGGGCAAAGCACCAAGATCCTGGACCGGGAGACGGGCGAGATCCTGTATGGCCGCATCCCGGCCGGCTCGGTGGTGGTGTCCGGGACCCTGCCCTCGCGGGACGGTAAATACGGGCTTTACTGCGCGGTGATCGTCAAGCGCGTGGACGCCAGAACCCGGGCCAAGACCAGCCTGAACGAGCTGCTGCGCGAGGATTAAACTAGCGGGACGTGCTTGCACGGGAGGGGGGCAGCCATGTCGGCGATGAAACGCCTGTTCCAGCTGATGGCCGATAAGAAGGCCTCGGACATCTTCATATCCGTCGGCGCGCCGATCAACATCAAGATCAACGGCGCGGCCATGCCGATCAACCAGACGGTGATGAATTCGGAAGCCGTCAAGCAGCTTCTCTACGAGCTCCTGAGCGAGAAGCAGGTGCGCGAGTTCGAGAACGAGATGGAGCTCAATACCGCGTACATGCTCGAGGGGGTCGGCGCCTTCCGTATCAGCGCCTTCAGGCAGAAGAGCACGCCCGCTTTCGTGGTGCGCTACATCCCCAACGACATTCCCTCGATCGATACGCTGGGGGTGCCGGAGGTGCTCAAGGAGGTGATCATGCAGCGGCGCGGATTGCTGCTGATGGTCGGAGCGACCGGCTCGGGGAAATCGACCTCGCTCGCGGCGATGCTGGATTACCGCAATGCGCTGCAGACCGGTCACATCCTGACGCTCGAAGACCCGGTGGAGTTCATCTTCCGGAGCAAGAAGTCGATCGTGAACCAGCGCGAGATGGGGACCGACACGAAGGACTTCCATGTCGCGCTGAAGAATGCGCTGCGGCAGGCCCCGGATTGCATCCTGATCGGCGAGATCCGCGACAAGGAAACCATGGCGCTGGCCCTGGCGTATGCGCAGTCGGGCCACCTGTGCCTGGCGACGCTGCACGCCAACAACAGCTACCATGCCATGAACCGGATCATCAACTTTTATCCACTCGAGAACCGCCCGGCACTGCTGTTTGACCTGGCCGCGACGCTGCAGGCCGTGATCTCGCAGCGTCTGGTGCGCACCAAGGTGGGCACTCGCGTCGCCGCAGTCGAAGTGCTGCTGAACACACGCCACATTGCGGAGCTGATCGAGAAAGGCGAGATCGGCGAGATCAAGGAGGCCCTGGAGAAGAGCCTGGCGCCGGGCTCGCAGACCTTCGAGCAGGCGCTGTTCAAGCTGTTCATGGACGGCAAGATCACGCGCGACGAAGCGCTCGCCAGTGCCGATTCCGCGACCAACATGCTGTGGCTGATCAACCAAGCGACCGCCGGACAGATCACGTCCGGCCAGGTTCCGATGGCCAAGGCGCCGGCCAAGGAGGGCACCGACGAGCGCACGGAAAGCGCTCTGTCGGCCTCCGCCGACACGTCGTTCAACGACTTCAAGATCGACATGACCACCTGAGGCCGGCTCGGCCGGCCGCGGCGCCCGCGGCGCCGGGCCGGCGCCACCGTGGCAACTTGCAAAGCGCCCGCGAACTCGCCGAGCAGCTGATCGCCCGCCGCTCCGTCACCCCGGACGACGCCGGGTGTCAGGCCATTCTGGCGCAACGCCTGGTCGCGGCCGGGTTTCGCTGCGAAGAAATCCGCTGTGGCGAAGTCAGCAATCTCTGGGCGCGGCACGGCGGCGGGCGCCCGCTGCTGTGCTTCGCCGGCCATACCGACGTTGTCCCCCCCGGGCCGCTCGAGCAATGGCGCGCGGACCCGTTCGTGCCGACGGTGCGCGACGGTAAGCTGTTCGGTCGCGGCGCAGCCGACATGAAATCGTCGATCGCTTCTTTCGTCGTCGCCGCCGAGGCCTACGTCCGCGACCGTCCGGACCACCCTGGCTCGATCGCGCTGCTCATCACCTCCGACGAGGAAGGCCCCTCCGTCGACGGCACCGTGCGGGTCGTGGAGCGGCTCAAGCAGCGCGGCGAGCGCATCGACTATTGCATCGTCGGCGAGCCGTCGTCGGTCGATGTCCTGGGCGACACGATCAAGAACGGCCGCCGCGGCTCGCTCTCGGGCAGGTTGACCGTGCGCGGCGTGCAGGGGCACGTTGCGTATCCACAGCTGGCACGCAATCCGATCCACCTCATCGCACCCGCGCTGGCCGAGCTGGCCGCCACGGAGTGGGATCGGGGCAACGAGTACTTTCCGGCGACCACCTGGCAGGCGTCGAACATCCATGCGGGCACCGGCGCCGGCAATGTCATCCCGGGTACGCTCGAGCTCGATTTCAACTTTCGCTTCTCCACCGCCAGCACCGAGGAGTCTCTGAAGGAGCGCCTGGAAAGCGTGTTGCGCAAGCACGGCCTCGACTTCTCGCTGCAGTGGACGCTCTCGGCTCGGCCGTTCCTGACGGAAACGGGCGAGCTGGTCGATGCCGTGGCGCGCGCGGTGCGCGCCCACACCGGGCGCACACCGGAGCTCTCGACCACGGGCGGCACCTCGGACGCACGTTTCATCGCCGAGATCTGCCCGCAGATCGTCGAGCTCGGGCCGGTGAATGCAAGCATCCACAAGCTGAACGAGCACATCCAGCTCTCGGCACTCGAGCAGCTGCCGCGCATCTACCTCGACACACTGCGCGCCCTGCTCGGCTAACCGTAATGGCGCTCCGCCGGCCGCAGACCCTCGCCGACTTCTTTCACCATGCAGTGCGCCGCCTGACGGCGGCCCGCCTGCACTATGGTCACGGCACGCACAACGCTCGGGACGAGGCCGCATATCTTGTTCTGCATACGCTCGGTCTTCCGCTGGACGCGTTGCGTGTCAACCTGCAACGCCCGCTGTCCGCGTCCGAGCTGCGCCGCCTCGATGCGATCGTCGAACGCCGCGCGCGGGAACGCATTCCGGCTGCCTACCTGACGCACGAAGCCTGGCTGGGCGAGTTCAGCTTCTACGTCGATCGCCGCACCATCGTTCCCCGCTCCTTCATCGCCGAGCTGCTGCGCTCCGGGCTGAGTCCCTTGCTGCGTCGTCCGGTGCGGCGCGCCCTGGATCTGTGCACCGGCTCCGGCTGCCTCGCGGTGCTGCTCGCGCACTACTTTCCGCGCGCCGAGATAGACGCCGCGGATCTTTCGGCGGGCGCTCTGGCGGTCGCCAGGCGCAACGTCGCGCGCTACCGGCTGCAGTCGCGGATCCGTTTGATCCGCTCGGACTTGTTTGCGTCGCTCGCCAACGAGCGCTACGACCTGATCGTCACCAACCCACCTTATGTCAGTGCGGCTGCCATGCGCGCGTTGCCGGCCGAGTACCGTCACGAGCCCCGGCTCGCCCTCGCGGGCGGGAACAGCGGATTCGACCTGGTAAGCAAGATCCTTGCGGCCGCGCCTGCACACCTGAGCGCACGCGGGCTTCTGCTGTGCGAGATTGGCCACCACCGCAAGGCGCTCGAGCGTGCCTACCCCCGCATACCCTTCGTGTGGCCGGAGACCTCGGCGGGACCCGGCTACGTCTTTCTGCTCGAGCGCGAGGCGCTACCGGCCCTAGAAGGGTGTGGCCGATGCGCGCCAGGAAAGCGCGCGGCCTAGCCACGTCGCGCCGCGACCGCTCGGAAGCGCGCGTTCGAACTCGCGCCTCGCTGCCGATCACGAGCGGGACTTAGGGCGTTGGATTGACCGCCAGAACCTGGAAGGCCGGGAATGCAATTACTGCGCGGTGCTCAAACAGGGTACGATGGAGCACCCGTCGCAAGAGGCAGGCCCTTCGCTACGCGCTGATGCGCGAGCGCCTGAATGGCCGTCCCCTCCCCCCAGCACCCCAAGCATCTCCCAGGCGAGCAGGAACGACGATGGATGCAACCCTTGCCCCCAAGCGCGAAAGACGACGACCCTCGCCAGCCGAGATTCCGGTCGGCAACGGCATCCTCGCGGCTCTCCTCGCCACCGAGTACAAGCGCATTCTGCCCAGGCTCGAGCGCGTGACGTTGAAACGCGGCGAGATCGTTTATCGGGCCGAGCAGAAAATCGACGCTGTGTACTTTCCTGAAGAAGCCGTGATCGCCATGGTCGACACTACGGACGATGGTCGTACTGTCGAGGTCGGCGTCATAGGCCGCGAAGGACTTGTGGGCATCAATATCTTCCTGGGCGGCGCCGTCACCCCGGACAGGGCGATCGTGCAACTCTCGGGTGGCGCTATGAGGATGAAGTCGAAAGATCTGCGAAAAGAAATGCGCTTCGGCAGCCCGCTTCAGCGGCTGCTTTTGGCCTACACGCGGACGTTTCTTGCGGTAATCAGCCAATCGGTGGCCTGCAGCCAGCACCACACCGTAGAGCAGCGCCTGACGCGCTGGCTGCTCACCATGAACGATTACGCGAAGTCACGCGAGTTTCCGATGTTCCAAAAATCGATTGCCGACATGCTCGGCGTGCGTCGCGTGAGCGTAACCGACGCTGCGCGCAAGCTTCAGTCGGCCGGCTTGATCAACTACCGCCGCGGCGGTATGCGCGTTCTCGACAAGCGGGGCCTGGAGCGGCAATCCTGCGAGTGCTATCGGTTCATCAGGCGGCAGTACGAAGGTCTGCACGACGAGCTGCCGGAATTGCTGTCTCCGAGATGACCGCTGGACGCGCCATCCACACCGATGGCCAAGGGCTGCTGACGATGCGGACAGGTGTGCATCTTTCAACGTTGATGAGTCATTGCCATTGACAAGCGTCGCCTATTCGTTAAACCTCCCCTTACGGTGCCAGTCTTCGCAATCTCTGGAGCGGCACGTTTCAGCCTCGCGCACGTAATGATCCTGCCGTTGAATGGAGAGGTGTGATGTTCAAAGGAGTCGTGTCGGGAATCGTATTGACGCTCGCCGTTGCCCTGATCGGCGCATACTTTCTGGTGCGCAGCGGCCTCATTCCCGCCAATGCCGATGCAACGCCCAGCCGGCTGGAGTTCTGGATGGCCCGCACCTCGCTGCGTGCGACACTGCGTCGCGACGCCCCCAAGGTCCCCAATCCGGTGGCGGCGACCGAGCAGAATCTTCTCGATGGTGTTCATCTTTTTGCACAGAACTGCGCGGTTTGCCATGGTTCCGCGAAGGGAGCCGCGTCGCCATCGCCGATAGCGAAGGGCCTTTATCAAAAGCCGCCGCAATTGGCGACCGATGGGGTTGAGGACGACCCGGAAGGTTTCTCGTTCTGGAAGATCAAGCACGGCATTCGCCTGACAGGCATGCCTTCGTTCAGGTACACCCTCAGCGACCAGCAGATCTGGACGCTGGCGCTTTTCCTGAAGCACATGGACAAGCTACCGCCCGCGGTACAGCAGGCCTGGCAACGGGTGGAGAATTGGCCGCTGGCGTCCGTGAGCCAGGCCGGACACAAGTAAGGCCATTGCTTCGGCAGAGCCCGGATGCATAGGCGCAGCAGCGCGCCCAATATCCGTCGTTCGTTGCGCGCTTAGCCCTGGCGGTCAGTGACCGTTACCGCCCAGGCAAGGGTATTTGGGGTGGCGGATGGGACTCGAACCCACAACAACCGGAATCACAATCCGGGACTCTACCTTTGAGCTACCGCCACCATAGTCGATGCCAAGTTGTAGCTGACCTGGCCTGCCCGGCGGGACTCGAACCCACAACCCCCAGCTTAGAAGGCTGGTGCTCTATCCGGTTGAGCTACGGGCAGCCACACTGCCACGCCGGGCGCGAACTTGGTCGGGGTGGAGAGATTTGAACTCCCGACATCTTGCTCCCAAAGCAAGCGCGCTACCAGGCTGCGCTACACCCCGAAAAGGCGGCAAATGATACTCCACGGGACGTGCCGGAGCAACGCAACCCAGTGAAAAATCAACATTTCGCGGCTGCAACGTTGCTTGCGGCACTGGGGGTTTTCTGCTAAAAAGCGCCTTTCGTTTTGGGGGCTGGACGGTAAATGGCAGTTGAATTGACGCGGAAGAGCTTCACGCCCTATGCACCCAAGAAGGGCGAGGAGTACATGAACGCGCGGCAACGCGCGCACTTCCGGAAAATCCTGGAGCAGCTGAAGGCAGAGCTCTCGGAGGAGATCGACCGCACCGTCCACACGATGCAGGACGAGGCCACTGTGTTCGCCGATCCGAACGATCGTGCGAGCCAGGAATCTGACATGGCGCTGGAGCTGCGCAATCGTGACCGCGAGCGCAAGCTGATCAAGAAGATCGACGAGACCATCGCGCGCATCGACGCCAACGAATACGGCTACTGCGACAGCTGCGGCGTCGAAATCGGGTTGAAGCGGCTCGAGGCGCGGCCGACCGCGACCCTGTGCATCGACTGCAAGACTTTGGACGAGTTGCGCGAAAAGCAGGTAGCAAAGTAGCGCTGCTGTTGTCCGCGCGACAAAAAGGGGTGCCTCGGCACCCCTTTTTCATGGCCTGCAGCTGGTCGCGGTCAACTCTGCTTTGCCGCCTCGGCCTGCTGCTCCACCGCCTTCATCGACAGGCGCACGCGGCCCTTATCGTCGGCCTCCAGCACCTTGACTTTCACCGCCTGGCCTTCCTTGAGGTAATCCGAGACGCTGTTGACCCGCTCGTGACTGATCTGCGAGATGTGCAGCAGGCCATCGCGGCCCGGTAGCAGGCTCACGATCGCACCGAAGTCGAGCAGCCTCAGCACTGTACCGTCGTAGACCCGGCCGACCTCGACATCGGCGGTGAGCTCCAGGATCTTCTTCCTGGCCGCCTCGCCGCCCTCGGCGGTAGTGCTGGCAATCGACACCGTGCCGTCATCCTCGATCTCGATTGTGGTGCCGGTCTCCTCCTGCAGCCCGCGGATCACTACGCCGCCCTTGCCGATCACGTCCCGGATCTTCTCGGGGTTGATCTTAATCTTTAGGATGCGCGGTGCGTAGGAGGAAATCTCGTTGCGCGAGCCCTCGATCGCCGCACGCATAAGCCCCAGGATATGCATGCGCGCCTCGCGCGCCTGTGCCAGGGCAACCCGCATGATCTCCTTGGTGATCGACTCGATCTTCAGGTCCATCTGCAGCGCAGTCACGCCGCTTTCCGTACCCGCGACTTTGAAATCCATGTCGCCGAGATGGTCCTCGTCGCCGAGAATGTCAGTGAGCACCGCGAAGCGGTTACCCTCCTTGATCAGTCCCATCGCGATGCCCGCGACGTGCGCCTTCATCGGCACACCGGCATCCATCAGCGCCAGGCTGCCGCCGCATACCGAAGCCATCGACGAGGAGCCGTTGGACTCGGTAATCTCCGATACCACGCGGATCGAATAGCCGAAGTCTGCCGCCGCCGGCAGCAGACCGGCCAGCGCGCGCTTTGCCAGACGGCCATGGCCAATCTCGCGGCGCTTCGGTGAGCCCACGCGGCCGGTCTCGCCGGTCGCGTACGGCGGCATGTTGTAATGGAGCATGAAGCGATCGCGGTACTCCCCCATGAGCGCGTCGATGATCTGCTCGTCGCGCCCCGTCCCCAGCGTGACAGTGACCAGCGCCTGGGTCTCGCCGCGCGTGAACAGCGCCGAGCCGTGTGTCCTCGGCAACACGCCGGTGCGCACGCCGATCGGGCGAACCGTGCGCGTGTCGCGGCCGTCGATGCGCGGTTCACCATCCAGGATCTGTCCGCGCACGATCTTCGACTCAAGCTCGAAGAAAAGATCCTTTACAACGTTCTCGCTGAGGGCGGCGCCGGAGGCCTGCGCCTCCTGCTGCAGCGTAGCTATGGTCGCCTTGCGGATCTCCGACAGCTTGGCATTGCGCGCCTGCTTCTGCTTCAGGCGGAACGCCTCGCGCAGGTCGGCCTCGGCGAGTCCGGTAAGGCGCGCGATCAGCGCCTCGTTCCTGGCCGGCTTCTGCCAGTCCCAGGCCGGCTTGCCCGCCGCCTCGGCCAGCTCGTCGATGGCGCGGATTGCGGCCTGCATCTGCTCGTGGCCGAATCCCACTGCCCCCAGCATCGTGTCCTCGGGCAGCTCGAGCGCCTCGGATTCGACCATCAGCACGCCCTGCTCCGTGCCGGCGACTACCAGGTTCAGCTTCGAGTCCTTGAGTTGGGTCGCGGTCGGATTGAGCACGTACTGGTCGCCCATGTAGCCGACGCGGCAGGCCCCGATCGGGCCGTTGAACGGAATACCGGAAAGCGTCAGCGCCGCCGAAACCGCCAGCATCGCCGGAATATCCGGATCCACCTCCGGGTTGCAGGACATGACGGTGGCCACGACCTGCACTTCGTTGTAGAAGCCCTCCGGGAACAGGGGCCGGATCGGCCGGTCGATCAGCCGCGAGGTCAGCGTCTCCTTCTCCGAGGGACGCCCTTCGCGCTTGAAGAAGCCGCCCGGGATCTTGCCGGCGGCGTATGTTTTCTCGACGTAGTCGACGGTCAAGGGGAAAAAATCCTGCCCTGCGCGGGGCTCCCTGGCGGCAACCACGGTGGCCAGGACGACTGTTTCGTCGATGGTGCACAGCACGGCACCGTGCGCCTGCCGGGCGATCTCGCCGGTTTCGAGCGTGACTTGATGCGAGCCGTAGGTGAAAGTCTTCTTGATCGGATTCAAGGCGGATTCCTATAGGAGCTGGGCGCGCCCCGCAGGGTGAAGCCGGCGCGCGGCGCTCAGCTCACGCCGCGGCGGCCGCACGACGCAAAAACGCCCATCGCGAAGATGAGCGTCCGGCATCGGGGCATTGAAGGGACTATTTGCGCAGACCGAGCCGCTCGATCAGCGAGCGGTAACTTGCCGTGTCTGCGCGCTTCAGGTAATCAAGGAGCTTGCGACGCTGGCTCACCAGCTTGAGCAGCCCGCGCCGCGAATGGAAGTCCTTGACGTGCGTCTTGAAGTGTCCGGCCAAGCCGTTGATGCGCTCGGTCAACAGAGCGACCTGCACCTCAGACGAGCCAGTATCACTTCCGGAGCGCTGGAACTCTCTCACCACCTGCGCTTTCTGCGCAACCTGCAAAGCCATACCTTCTCCTTGCGTAAACCGCCATTCTATCCGAACGTCATGCCGTTCCACAACGTTTATCTTGCGATTTCAGCCGCTTGCACTCATCTGGACCGCGATCAGCCGGAGCGGACGCAATTCCCCGCCGGCCTCCATCATCCCTACCCCGAGCAGCGTCTTGCCCGCCCCGTAAACCCGGCAACGCCCGCGCGCTGCGGCATCCGGCCTGACTAGCTGCCCGTATCCGAAGCGCATGGCCATTTCCCCCGGCAGGTCGACCCTCGGCAATGCCTGCAGCAGGCTGTCCGGCGGTAGCAGCCGGGCCTCCCGGGCGGCCTCCTGGGAGCCTTCGAGAGCATCCAGCGTCACCGCTTGCTCAACCGTGAAACCGGCTATGGCCGTACGCCGCAGGGCTGCGATGCAGGCCCCGCAGCCGAGCGCCCGTCCTAGATCGTCCGCGAGCGACCGGATGTACGTACCCTTGCTGCAGCGGACTCGGAGTTCCAGCACATCCCCGCTGCGCCCGAGCACGTCAAGCGCGTGTATCGTCACGCGGCGCGCGGCGCGCTCCACCGTACGCCCCTGTCGGGCAAGGGCATAAAGCGGCCTGCCCCCGTGCTTGAGCGCGGAGTACATCGGCGGGACCTGCTCGATCGCCCCACGGAAGCGCGCCACCGCGGACTCGATGCGGGCGGTGTCGAGCGCTACCAAACGGCGCTCGAGCACTTCGCCTTCCAGATCGCCCGTGCCGGTGACGACGCCGAGCTGCACGCTCGCAAGGTATTCCTTGTCCGCCCCGAGCAGATCGTCGGCGAACTTGGTCGCTTCGCCGAACAGCACCGGCAGCAGTCCGGATGCCAGCGGGTCGAGCGTACCTGCGTGCCCGGCCTTCGCCGCGCGCAGCAGGCGCTTGGCGCACTGCAGGGCGGCGTTCGAGCTAATGCCGCGTGGCTTGTCGAGCAGCAGCACCGCGTTCAGGTCGCGGCGTTCGGAGGAACGATCGCGCGGACTCACTGCTTTTGTTCGCGGCTCAGGCTGTCAATGAGCTGGGCCAGGTGTGCGCCGCGTTCGATCGATTCGTCGTACACGAAGCGCAGCTCCGGGGTGCTGTAGAGCTTGATGCGCTTGGCCAGCTGCGAGCGCAAGAACCCTGCCGCGCGGCGCAAGCCGGCGCCGGCCTCCTCCGCATGGGCCTGCTCCAGGCAGGTGTAATACACGGTGGCGTAGGCGCAGTCCGGCGACAGTTCCACGCCTGTGAGCGTGATCATGCCGACCCGTGGATCGCGCAATTCACGCCGCAGGATGCCCGAGAGCTCGCGCTGGATCTGGTCCGCGACCTTCTGCGGTCGCGCGCTACGCCGCACCATCCTCAGTCCGCCTTTTCCCAAGTCTCGTATTGCAGCGCAGGTTTCTCTGCGCTGCAATACGGCGCAGTTCTACAGGCTACGAGCCACCTCGAGAACCTCGAAGACCTCGAACTGGTCACCTTCCTTGAGATCCTGGAAGCTCTTCAGCGACATGCCGCATTCGAAGCCGGCCTTGACCTCGCGTACGTCGTCCTTGAAGCGCTTGAGCGTGTCGATTTCACCAGTGTGGATCACGACGTTCTCGCGCAGCACGCGAACCTGTGCACCGCGCTTGACCTGGCCCTCGAGAACGTAGCAGCCGGCCACCGTTCCCACCTTCGAGATGCGGAACACCTGCCGCACCTCGACCAGGCCGATCACCTGTTCCTTGTGCTCGGGCGCCAGCATGCCGGACAGCGCCGCCTTGATTTCTTCGACTGCGTCGTAAATGATGTTGTAGTAGCGCACCTCGACGCCGGAGGACTCGATCAGCTTGCGCGCCGTGGCGTCGGCCCGCGCATTGAACCCGATGATCACCGCGCGCGACGCCAGCGCAAGGTTGACGTCCGACTCCGTGATGCCGCCGACACCGGCGTGCACGACGCTCACCTTCACCTCGTCGGTCGCAAGCCGCGTCAGCGCATGCACCAGCGCCTCCTGCGAGCCCTGCACGTCCGCCTTGATGACCAGCGCGAGCACCTTCTTTTCGCCCTCGCCCATCTGCTCGAACACGTTCTCCAGCTTCGATGCCTGCTGCTTGGCGAGCTTGACGTCGCGGAACTTGCCCTGCCGGAACAGCGCGATCTCTCGCGCCTTGCGCTCGTCGGCGAGCACTGCCATCTCCTCGCCCGCGTTGGGGACCTCGGACAGCCCCTGAATCTCGACCGGGATCGACGGCCCTGCCGCCTGCACCGGTTTGCCGTTCTCGTCGAGCATCGCGCGCACGCGCCCGTACACCGCGCCGGTGAGCACCACGTCCCCGCGCCTCAGCGTGCCGGACTGCACCAGCACGGTCGCGACCGGCCCGCGGCCCTTGTCGAGCCGCGCCTCGATCACCACGCCCCTGGCTGGTGCCTCGACCTGGGCCTTGAGCTCCAGCACCTCCGCCTGCAGCAGCACGCGCTCGAGCAGATCGTCGATGCCCTGGCCGGTCTTCGCCGAGACGGCGACAATGGGCGAGTCCCCGCCGTACTCCTCGGGCACCACGCCGTGATTGAGCAGCTCCTGCTTGACCTTGTCCGCGTTGGCGCCAGGTTTGTCGATCTTGTTGATCGCGATCACCAGGGGCACATTGGCCGCCTTGGCATGATTGATCGCCTCGATGGTCTGCGGCATCACGCCGTCGTCGGCCGCCACAACCAGGATTACGAGATCGGTCACCTGCGCCCCGCGCGCGCGCATCGCGGTGAACGCCTCGTGGCCCGGCGTGTCCAGGAATGTGACCACGCCGCGCGGGGTCTCCACGTGATAGGCGCCGATGTGCTGGGTGATTCCGCCCGCTTCGCTCGCAGCCACCTTGGTGCGGCGAATGTAGTCCAGAAGCGAGGTCTTGCCGTGGTCCACGTGGCCCATTACCGTGACCACCGGCGGCCGCGCTTCGAGTGGGGTCTCGTCGACCTGCTCCGCAGCCACGAGGTAGTCCTCGGGTCCGGCCAGCTTCGCCGCCTTCGCCTTGTGACCCATTTCCTCGACGACGATCATCGCGGTCTCCTGATCCAGGACCTGGTTGATCGTTACCATCGAGCCGAGCTTCATCAGCGCCTTGATCAATTCGGCCGCCTTGACCGACATCCGGTGCGCCAGCTCCCCCACGGAGATCGTTTCCGGCACCGCGATCTCGCGCACCACCGGTTCCATGGGCTGAGCGAAGGTCTGCTGCTCCGCCGCCGCCCCGCCCGCCGTCCGATGGCGACTGCCGCCGCGTGCGTGCCAGCCCGCGACGCCGCCGCCGAAGTCGCCCCGCGTCTTGATGGTTCGGCGCCGGACGGAGTCGTCGCGCAGCACGGTCGTCTTGGCGATCTTTTTCGGTTTCTTCTCGGCCTTTCCTTCCTCGCCCTTGGGCTTGGGCGCGTGCAGCGTGCCTTCCGTGCCCGCCAGCGCCGGTGCCGCTTGCGCCTTTTCGAGCGCCGCTTGCGCCGCGCGCTCGGCCTGTTTCTGCTCGGCCTCGCGCCGCTCGCGTTCCTGCTTCTCACGCAGCTCGGCCGCCTGCAACTCGGCGAGCTGCGCCTGGCGATGGGCCTCGGCCTCGCGCAACTCGCGCTCCCGAGCGTCAATTGTGCCTGCCGCCTCGGCGCCCGCCTCGGCCGCCGGCGTCTCCGCACCGGTTCCGAGAGCGACACCTTCCCCGGCTTCGCGCTTCACGAACACACGCTTCTTGCGCACCTCCACCTGGATCGTGCGCGGCTTGCCGGACGCGTCTGACTTCTTGATTTCGCTCGTCTGCTTACGGGTGAGCGTGATCTTGGTCTTTGGCTCGATCGAGCCATGCACCTTGCGCAGGTATTCCAGCAGCCTGGACTTGTCCTGCTCGCTCAGCCAGTCCTCGGGCACCCGCTTGTCGACGCCGGCAGCGCGCAACTGCTCCAGCAGAACCGACGGCGCAACCTTCAGCTCGCTGGCGAATTGGGCGACGCTCGTCTGGGCCACGTTAGGAAGTCTCCTTCTGTTCTTCGCGCGGCTCTTCGGCAAACCAGTGCGCGCGCGCAGCCATGATCAGCGTCTTGGCGCGCTCGGCGTCGATACCGGTCATCTCCGAAAGCTCGTCCACCGCGAGGTCGGCCAGATCGTCGCGCGTGCGCACGCCGTTTTCGGCCAATTTCGCCGCGAGCTGGTTATCCATGCCATCGAGCTTGAGCAGGTCCTGCTCGACGCCCTCGACCTTTTCTTCGCTCGCGATCGCCTGCACCAGCAGCGCATTGCGCGCGCGGCTGCGCAGCTCGTTGACCGTATCTTCGTCGAACGCCTCGATCTCCATCATCTCCTGGATCGGCACGTAGGCGATTTCCTCGATTGTCGAGAAGCCCTCCTGGCTCAGGATGTTGGCGACCTCCTCGTCGACGTCGAGCCGCCCCATGAACAGCTCACGCAGGCGCCCGGCCTCCTCTTCCTGCTTCTTGACCGATTCCTCCTCGGTCATGAGGTTGATCGTCCAGCCGGTGAGCTCGGATGCGAGTCGCACGTTCTGGCCGCTGCGGCCGATCGCGATGGCAAGGTTCTCCTCGTCCACCACCACGTCCATCGCATGCTTTTCCTCGTCGACCACGATCGAGGTCACTTCGGCCGGCGCCAGAGCGCCGATCACGAACTGAGCCGGATCCGCCGACCAGAGCACGATGTCCACGCGTTCACCCGCCAGTTCCTGCGTGACCGCCTGGACGCGAGAACCGCGCATGCCCACGCAGGTGCCGATCGGATCGATGCGCTTGTCGAGCGAGTGCACCGCGATCTTCGCGCGCACCCCGGGATCGCGCGCTGCCGACTTGATCTCGAGCAGCCCCTCTTCGATCTCGGGAACTTCGAGCTCGAACAATTTCATGATGAACTGCGGCGCGGTGCGCGACAGGATGAGCTGCGGGCCGCGCGCGGCGCGGTCGATCTTCATCACCCACGCGCGCACGCGGTCACCCAGGCGCAGGTTCTCCTTCGGGATCATCTGCTCGCGCGGCAGCAGCGCCTCGAGCCGGCCTGATTCCACGATCGCGCTGCCGCGCTCCATGCGCTTGACGGTCCCGGTGACCAGCTCGTCTCCGCGCGACAGGAAGTCGTTCAGGATCTGCTCGCGCTCCGCGTCGCGGATGCGCTGCAGAATCACCTGCTTGGCGGTCTGGGCGCCGATGCGGCCGAATTCAATCGGCTCCAGCGGCTCCTCGATGAAGTCCTCGAGCTTGCTCTCCGAGTTGCGCTGCAACGCCTCGGAAAGCGCGATTTGCGCAGGGGGCAGCTCGATCGCGTCGTCCGGCACCACTTTCCAGCGGCGGAACGACTCGAAGTTGCCGGTGTTGCGGTCGACCGCGACGCGCACGTCGACGTCCTCAGCGAAGCGCTTCTTGGTCGCCGAGGCGAGCGCCATCTCGAGCGCACCGAACACCACGTCGCGGTTGACATTCTTCTCGCGGGCCAGCGCGTCCACGAGCAGCAAAATCTCACGACTCATTGCAGAACCCCCCACAACTCACAGATCCGGAACGAGCCGCGCCCGCTCCATGCCTTCCAGCTCAAGGGCCACGGTCCGGCCCTCGACGTCGAGCGTCGCCACGCCCGCCTGCGCACCGCGCAACGTGCCGACGAAGCGCCGCCGCCCGCTCGCATCCGGTCGACGCATCCGGACATCGATTTTCTGGCCCGCGAAGCGCGCGAAATCCTCCGCTTTGCGCAGCGGCCGATCCAGCCCCGGCGAGGACACTTCGAGTCGATCGTAGTCCACCCCTTCCACCGCGAACACGTGGGTCAGATGCCGGCTGACGTCGGCGCAGTCGTCCACCGTGATGCCGCCCGGCTTGTCGATGAAAATGCGCACCAGCCGGCCATGGTTGGACACTTGTGCGTCCACCAACTCGTACCCCATCCCCGCCACAGCGGGCTCGATCATGCCTGCCAATGCCGCCATTGCTCCGTTTTCGGCCGCGCAAATAAAAAATGGGCCGAAGCCCATCCCTGAAACATTTGAAGTTTAACAGCTTTTCGTCCGGGAAACAACGCCTGCGGGGGGCCGAAACGGGGGTCAGACGAGCAGTGCCTTGACCTCCCCAGGGCTCAGTTCGCGCCAGCGCCCCGGCCGCAGATCGCGCGCCAGAGCCAGTGGACCGAAGCGCACCCGGATCAGCCGGCTGACCTGTTGCCCGACTGCTTCGAACAGGCGCCGTACCTCCCGGTTACGACCCTCGCGCAAGCTGACCCGGTACCAGCGGTTGGCGCCTCCGCGCGAGGACTCCTCCATCGCCTCCAGCCGCTCGAAGCGCGCCGCGCCATCCGGCAACCGGACGCCGGCCAGCAGGCGACGGTGCTGGTAGGGCAGGAGCTCGCCGCGCACCCGCGCCGCGTACTCGCGCAGGAACGCGTGGCGGGGGTGCATCAAGCGATTGGCGAGCTCGCCGGAGTCGGTCAGCAGGAGCAGGCCCGAGGTGTTCAGATCGAGCCGCCCCACCGCGATCCAACGCGCCCCGCGCAGAGCCGGCAGGCGCGCAAATACCGTGTCCCGGCCTTGAGGATCGTCGCGCGTTACCAACTCTCCTTCGGGCTTGTGATAGGCGATCACCCGCGGCAGAGCCCCCGCCGTGCGGCCGAGGACCACAGGCTTGCCGTCGACCTCGATGACATCGGAAGGCGCGGCCTTATCCCCCAGCCGCGCAGGCCGTCCCCCGAGCGTCACGCGGCCAGCCGCGATCCAGGTCTCGATCTGCCGGCGCGACCCGAGGCCGGCCTCGGCGAGAATCTTCTGCAGTCGCTCGGTGGGGACGCCGGAACGCGGGGGTGAAGTCCGCTCGATCCCCGCCCCCCCAGCGGAACGCGGGGGTGAGAACCGCTCGACCCCCGCCCCCCCAGCGGAACGCGGGGGTGAGAACCGCTCGACCCCCGCCCCCCCTTTAGGCGGCGCGGGCAGCCGCCGACTCGGGGCTTGCGCCGGAGTCGTCCGGCGCGCCGGTCTGCGCAGCGGGCTCTGGGGGCGTTTGGTCGGGCGTTTGTTGGGTCGTGGCGGGTTCAAGCTGCAAAGTCCTCGCGATCTCCTCGAGCGCCGGCAACTCCTCGAGCGAGCGCAGGCCGAGGTCGTCGAGGAACCTCCTGGTGGTGGCGTAAAGTGCCGGGCGCCCAGGCGTATCGCGGTGACCGACGGCATCGATCCAGCCGCGATTCTCGAGCGTCTGGATGATCTGGGCCGAAACCGCGACGCCGCGGATATCCTCGATATCGCCGCGCGTCACCGGCTGGCGATACGCGATGATCGCCAGCGTCTCCATCACCGCGCGCGAATAGCGCGGCGGGCGCTCCGGATTGAGGCGGTCGACGAAAGGCTGGAACTCCGGCCGCGTCTGGAAGCGCCAGCCGCTGGCCAGATTGACCAGCTCGACCGCGCGGCCGCTCCATTCCTCGCGCAGCTCGCCGAGCAGGCGGCGCAGCGTGTCGGGGCCGATCTCCTCATCGAACAGGCGCTTCAGGTCGGCAAGCGACAGCGGCGCCGGGGACGCGAGCAGCGCCGCCTCGATGACGCGCCGGGCTTCAGTGGGATTCAGCATGGGCCAATTTTACGTAGATCGGCGCAAAACATTCGGCCTGAGTGATCTCGATCAGGCTCTCGCGGCCGAGCTCGAGCAGCGCAAGCAACGTCACCACCAGCACCGGGACGCCGCGCTGCGGCTCGAACAGCTCGGAGAACTGGGCGATCCGCTGCTCGCGCAGGCGGCGCAGGATCCGGCTCATGTGCTCGCGCACCGAAAGCTCCTCGCGCGTCACGCGGTGGTGCGCCGCCAGCCGCGCCCGCCCGAGCAACGCGCGCCAGGCCTCCGCCAGATCCTGGGCGTTGACCTCCGGCAGGCGCTCGGTGACGGTCTTCTCGATCCACACCGAGATCGCAACCACGTCGCGCCCGACCTGCGGCAGCTCGTCGAGCCTGTGCGCCGCTTGCTTGATCTGCTCGTACTCGAGCAGGCGACGCACCAGCTCGGCACGCGGGTCCCGCTCCTCCTCTTCGAGCGCGGGCGGTCGCGGCAGAAGCATGCGCGACTTGATTGCCATCAGCATCGCCGCCATGACCAGATATTCGGCGGCCAGCTCGAGGTTCTTCTTGCGCATTATCTCGACGTATTCCAGGTACTGCCGCGTGAGCGGCGCCATCGGAATGTCGAGGATATCGAGGTTCTGCCTGCGGATCAGGTACAGCAGCAGATCGAGAGGCCCCTCGAATGCGTCGAGGATCACCTCGAGCGCGTCCGGCGGGATGTACAGATCCTGCGGCAGCTCAATCAGCGGCTCGCCGTAGAGCCTTGCCACCGGCGCCAGGGTCTCGGTCATGTGCGCTGTCTCACCACCCATGGTTCGCGCTTGCACCGGTGCCGCGCGCGGTGCACGCGGCGCGGCCGCTCAGCCATACGTAAGACCCATCGCCTCGCGCACGTCGCGCATCGTCTCGGCAGCCAGGTTCCTCGCCTTGTCGCAGCCGTCGGCGATGATGCTCTTCACCAGCGTCGGATCGTCGAGATAGACCTGCGCCCGCTCACGCATCGGCGCCAGTTCGGCGAGCACCGCATCGATCACCGGCTGCTTGCATTCGAGGCAGCCGATTCCTGCGCTGGTGCAGCCTTTCGACACCCAGTCGCGCCGTGCCTCGTCGGAGTACACCAGGTGCAGCTGCCAGACCGGGCAGAGCTCGGGGTTGCCCGGGTCGCCACGCTTGATGCGCGCCGGGTCGGTCGGCATGGTACGCACCTTCCTCGCCACCGATTCCGGCTCCTCGCGCAGCCCGATCGCGTTGCCGTACGACTTGGACATCTTCTGCCCGTCCAGTCCCGGCATGCGCGAGGCTTCGGTGAGCAGCGCCTCGGGCTCGACCAGGATCTTCTTGCCGCTGCCCTCGAGCCAGCCGTACAGCCGCTCGCGGTCGCCGCGGGACAGGTTCTGCTGCTCCTCGAGCAGCGCCTGCGCGCGCAGCAGCGCCTCCGCGTCGCCCTGCTCCAGGAACTTGGTGCGCAGCTCGTTGAACAGGCGTGCCTTCTTGGACCCCATTTTCTTCACGGCCGCCTTGGCCTTGTCCTCGAAGCCGGACTCGCGGCCATAGAGATGGTTGAAGCGGCGCGCGATCTCGCGCGTGAACTCGACGTGCGGCACCTGATCGGCGCCGACCGGGACGTACCTCGCGCGGTAGATCAGTATGTCCGCCGACTGCAGCAGCGGATAGCCCAGGAAGCCGTAGGTCGACAGATCGCGGTCGGAGAGCCTTTCCTGCTGGTCCTTGTAGGTGGGCACGCGTTCCAGCCACCCGAGCGGCGTCATCATCGACAGCAGCAAGTGCAGCTCCGCATGCTCTGGAACATGCGACTGGATGAACAGCACCGCCTGGTTCGGGTCGATGCCCGAGGCGAGCCAGTCGACGACCATGTCCCAGGCATTCTTCTCCACCTCGCCCGGGGTCTCGTAGTCGGTGGTCAGGGCGTGCCAGTCGGCCACGAAGAACAGGCATGGGTATTCGGACTGCAGCTTCACCCAGTTCTTCAGCACACCGTGGTAGTGCCCCAAGTGCAGGGCGCCGGTCGGTCGCATGCCGGACAGGACGCGGGTCTCGTACATGGCGTTCGGCCCCTTACCCTTACAGAAAGACGACGTGGCGGATGATCATGACCGACACATCCACCAGCGGACCCAGCACCACGCCCAGCACGTTCGTGACCAGCAACAGGATGAGCAGCGGCAGCCCCCAGCGCTCGAGCTTCGCATAGCGCCAGGCCGCGCGCTGAGGCAGCAGACTCGCCAGGATGCGGCCACCGTCGAGCGGCAGGATCGGCAGCAGGTTCAGGAACATGAACACCAGGTTGACCACCAGCCCCGCCTTCGCCATCTCCGCCATCGGCAGCGTAAAGAAATTGAGCGGCAGCACGATCGCCAGCTTGAGCAGCAGCGCCCAGCCGAGCGCCATGCACAGGTTCGACGCCGGGCCCGCAGCCGCGACCCAGAGCATGTGTTGCTTCGGGCGGCGCAGCGCGGAGTAGTTCACGGGCACCGGCTTGGCCCAGCCGAACAGGAAGCGGCCGCCGGACACGACCAGGATGAGGAGCGGCACCACGATTGTTCCGACCAGGTCGATGTGGCGCACGGGGTTCAGGCTGATGCGCCCCTGCGCGTAAGCGGTCATGTCGCCAAAGTGCCGTGCCACGTAGCCGTGCGCGGCTTCGTGCAGGGTGATGGCGAAGAGCACCGGGAGGGCGTAAATGGCAATGGTTTGAACGAGTTGATTTATGTCCATCGCCCGGAAAATCGTAAAGCGTGCGATTTTAGCAGACGGCGCGAACGCGGATCGCGCCCCCGCCTCAGTGCGTCGCCGGATAGCCGAACGGCGCGAGCGAACCGCGCCCTTTGCGCACCACCAGCGGCTCGCCGGCGGTGAGGTCGATCACCGTCGTCGGTTGCACGCCGCAGGACCCGGAGTCGATGATCAGGTCGAGGGCGTGCTCGACGCGCGCGCGGATCTCCTCGGCAACGGACAGCGGGGCCGGGTCGCCGGGAAGAATCAGCGTCGCCGACAGCATCGGCTCGTCGAGCTCGACCAGCAGCGCGTGCGCCACCGCGTGCTCCGGCACGCGCACTCCGATCGTCTTGCGACGCGGGTGCAGCAGGCGGCGCGGCACTTCGCGCGTCGCGCGCAGGATGAAGGTGTAGCTGCCCGGCGTGGCGGCCTTCAGCAGCCGGTACTGAACGTTGTCGACGATGGCATAGGTCGCAATCTCGGACAGGTCGCGGCACATCAGCGTGAGCTGGTGCTTTTCGTCCACCCCGCGCACGCGCCGCAGCCGCTCCAGCGCCTTGGCGTCGCCCAGCTGACAGCCGAGCGCGTAACACGAATCGGTCGGGTAGGCGATCAAGCCGCCCTGGCGCACGATCTCCGCCGCCTGCCGGACGAGGCGCGGCTGCGGGTGGGTGGCATGGATGGCGAAGTACTGGGCCACCGGACTAGAGGGCCCATTCCTGCCACAGCGGGCGCGACCCCGGCCCGAGCGCCGGCGGGCCGCCCAGCTCGGCGCCCTCGCCCGGGGCGTGGAAGTCGGAGCCGCGCGAAGCGGCCAGGCCATAGTGGAGAGCCAGCGCGGCGAACCGGCTGCGCTGATCGGCCGAATGGCTGCCTGCATTGACCTCGATGCCCTCCCCGCCCGCAGCACGGAACTGGCCGAGCAGATCGCGCAGCGCGCCGGCACTCAAGGCGTAGCGCCCGGGATGCGCGAGCACTGCCTGCCCGCCCGCGGCCCGGATCCAGCGCACCGCATCGGCCAGCGCGGCCCACTGATGTGCCACGTAACCCGGCTTGCCCGGCACTAGATAGTGGCGAAACGCCGCCTTCGCGTCCGCGACCACGCCGCTCGCGACGAGATGGCGCGCGAAGTGCAAGCGCCCCACGCTCGCCGGATTTGCCGCGTAGCCCAGCGCACCTTCCAGGCTGTCGCGGATTCCGGCGGCAGCCAGGCCGCTCTCCATGCGCTGCGCGCGCTCAAGACGCCCACCCCGCAGCGCCGCGAGCGCCGCGACCAGCCCGGGATGTCGCCGCTCGACGCGCAGCCCGAGCACGTGCACGCTCTGCCCGCGCCAGGTGACGGAGATCTCGACTCCGTCGACCAGCCCGATGCCGGCGGCTTGCGCCGCCTCGTGCGCCTCGGCGAGACCGTCGAGCTGATCATGGTCGGTCAACGCCAGCACGTCGACGCCTCGCTCGGCGGCGCGACGCACGAGGGCGGCGGGCGCGAGCGCACCGTCGGAGGCGGTGGAATGGCAGTGCAGATCGACGTTCATGCCGGGCCGCGCAGGAACGCCTCGATCAGCCGCGCCACTTCCTCCGGCTGGTCGTGATGCAGCATGTGCCCCGCGCCTTGCACCGTGACGTGGCGCAGGCTGCGGAAGGCGGCGCGCCGCTGCGCATATTCCTCGCTGCCGATCCCCATGCGCCGGAGCGTATCCGATTCGCTTGCGTCGACCCACAGCACGGACGCGCCGACCTGCTGCCAGATGGCGCGCGCCTCCTCGTACCGGTAAAGCACCGGGTTCACGATCTTGTGCGCCGGATCGCCGCGCAGCACCACGCTGCCGTCATCCGCCGGGCGGCCCCAATGCTGCGCCAGAAACTCGGCGCGATCGCGCCGCAGGCGCGGATTGTCCTGCTGCAGGCGATCTGCGAGTGCGGCAAAGCTCGCGTACGGCCGCAGCCGCGGCCGCGTGCGCAGTTCATCCAGCCAGCGCGCGTAGCGCTTGGGTGCCTGCTCGGGGGACGTCGTCGACATGCCGAAGCCCTCGAGGTTGACCAGCCGCGCGACCCGCTGCGGTCGCACCCCGGCGTAGAGCGCCGCGACGTTGCCCCCCAGGCTGTGTCCGACCAGGTCGAGCGGGCCATCGGGCTGGATGCGCTCAAGCAACGCGTCGAGGTCGGCCACGTAATCCGGAAACCAGTAGCAGTCCGCGGGTCCCCAGTCGGTCAGGCCGTAGCCGCGCCAGTCCAGCGCGTAGACGTCCCATTGCGGCGCCAGGGCGTCGACCAGAAACTGGAACGAGGCCGAGACGTCCATCCAGCCGTGCAGCAGCACCATGCGCTGCGCGGCCTCGCCGCGCCAATGGCGCACGTGGTAGCGCAGGCCGCGGATTTCGTAGAACAAGGACTCGCTGGGACGCATGGCCGCCGGTGGCAAAAGAGGCGATGTTAGCAAGCGCGGGGAATCTGCCGGGCTCAGCGAAAGCGGAATTCCGCTTCCGGGCGCCGGCCATCGACCAGGTCCGCGAGCGCCTTGGCCGAGCCGCATGCGAGCGTCCATCCGAGCGTGCCGTGGCCGGTGTTGAGAAACAAGTTGGACAGGCGCGTACGCCCGATCACCGGGACGTTGCTCGGGGTCGCCGGCCGCAGACCGGCCCAATGCTCCACGCCATCGACCGCGGCGAACGCCGGAAACAGGCGGCGTACGCGCTGCAGGATGGCCGCGCCGCGCACCGGATTGAGGCCGGAGTCGTAGCCCGCCAGCTCGGCGGTGCCGGCCGCGCGCAACCGGTCGCCCAGCCGCGAGATCACGATTTTGCATTCCTCGTCGGTCAGGCTGACCGAGGGAGCGGCCGCGGCACGCGTGCCGAGCGGCAACGTGATCGAGTAGCCCTTGAGCGGATAGATCGGGACGCGAATGCCCAGCGGCGCGAGCAGCCGCCTGCTATAGCTGCCCAGCGACACGACATAGGCGTCGGCAACCAGGCGCTGCGCGCCGCCGGCCAGCCGCAGGCCCGCGACGCGCCCGCCCGCGGCCTCGATCGCCTCGAGCGTCGTTTCGTACATGAACTTGACGCCGCCCTCGCCCGCCAGGCGGGCGAGGCGCTGGGTGAACTTGAAAGCGTCCCCGGATTCATCCTGCGGCGTGTAGACGCCGCCGACGATGGCGACCTCGGAAGCCTTCAGCGCCGGCTCGATCGCCAGGCATTCGGCCGCGGACTTGAGCTCGCGCTCGATGCCCAGCGCCCGCATCGCTTGAGCGTGGGCCGCGAGCGCCTCGAAGTCTCGTTGCCCGGTGCAAAAGTGCAGAATGCCGCGCGCGAGCCGGTCGTACTCCAGCCCTGTCTCGGCGCGCAGCGCGAGCAGGCATTGCCGGCTGTAGAGCGCGAGGCCGGCGAGCTCGCGCACGTTGCGCTCGAAGCGCCCCGGCAGGCACTCGATCAAAAAGCGCAACCCCCAGGCCCACTGCGCCCAATCCGCGCGCGGCCGGAACAGCAATGGCGCATCCTCGCGCCCCAGCCAGCGCAGCACCCGCGGCACGACCGCCGGACTCGCCCATGGCTCCGCATGACCGGCTGAAATCTGGCCGCCATTGGCGTACGAGGTTTCCAACCCGGCCTGCTCCCGGCGCTCCACCACCGTGACCTCGTGGCCGGCACGCGCCAGATACCAGGCGCTCGCCACCCCCACCACGCCGGCTCCGAGCACGACGACCCTCATTGCGCATGGCTCGCAATCACGGCCACGCCGCCGCGCGGGCTATCATAGCGTTCCGCCCGAACCTGACCTCCTGCACGCCGATGCCCCTGTACTCGATCGGAGAGCGCCGCCCGGATCTGCGCGGCGCGCACCACTACGTCGCTCACGACGCCACGCTCGTCGGCTCGATCGTGCTCGAAGACGACGTGAGCATCTGGTTCAAGGTGGTGATTCGGGCGGAAAACGACCAGGTTCACGTCGGCGCTGGCAGCAACGTCCAGGATGGCTCGGTCCTGCACGTGGACCCGGGCTACCCGATGACGCTCGGGCGGCTGGTAACCGTCGGCCACAAGGTGATGCTGCATGGTTGCACGGTCGGCGACGGCAGCCTGATCGGCATCAACAGCGTGGTGATGAACGGCGCGCGCATCGGCAAGGGCTCGCTGGTCGGCGCCAACACGCTGATCCCGGAGGGCAAGGAGATCCCCGAGGGCGTTCTGGTGCTGGGCTCGCCCGGCAAGGTCGTGCGCGAGCTGAAAAAGGAAGAGCAGGATCACCTGCTCAAGATCGCGCACGGCTACGTCGAGCGCTCCAAGTGGTACAGGAAGGAATTCAGGGAAGTCGCGCTTCCCCCGTCGGCCCGGTAATCGGCGCCTACTTCGGCGCCATGCGGATGGCGCCATCCAGCCGGATCACCTCTGCGTTCAGCATCTCGTTCTCGACGATGCTCTTCACCAGCTGCGCGTACTCCGCCGGCCGGCC
>Ga0307374_10000427_pt1 | contig 81595 bp, 98 predicted proteins | sample OX3MG_FD_202532 | JGI IMG/M metagenome (GOLD analysis project Ga0307374, IMG submission 202532) | Soil microbial communities from Risofladan, Vaasa, Finland - OX-3 | ecosystem: Environmental > Terrestrial > Soil > Coastal area > Acid sulfate soil | place: Finland: Risofladan, Vaasa | collected... | reverse complement strand
TTGCGGCGCCGGCGCGGACGCCGGCGCCGTCGTCGTCGCGGTAGCGAGATTCCCGCCCGGCGCGCCTATCGGCGCGCCGGCGTTCCCACCGTATCCCGTATACACGAAAAACGCGATGAGCAGCACGACCACCACACCGAGCACTCCCTCGATGATGTTCATGCCATTACGATAGCATCCGCGCGAATACAAAAATCAAGGATTCATGAGAACGATGGCGAGGTTCAGGTACGCGGCGAAGGAAACCCAAAGGAGGTACGGCGCGAGGAGCCACGCACCCGCCCGTGAGAGCTTCGCGAAGGCGGCGATAGTCGCCGCGATGGCGAGCCAGAGGAGGGCGATGACGAGGAGCGCGGGCGCGGGCGCGCGGTAACCGAAGAAGACGACGGACCATAAGACGTTGAGCGCGAGCTGCAGCGCGAAGAGCCACAAAGCGCGCCCCGCAGACGGGGCGCGCGTCCGCCACGCCAGATACGCCGCGATGCCCATGAGCGCATAGAGCGTCGTCCAGACCGGGCCGAAGACCCAGGCGGGCGGCGTGAGCGCCGACTTCGCGAGTCCCGCGTACCACGTCGGGATGGCCGGCGTCGTGAACACAGCGCCGACGATCCCTGCCGCCTCGCATATCGCGACTGCGACGACCAATCCGACCGCCGAGCGGACCGTACTCATTCCCTACAGGATAACACTAGGACGCCTGCCACAGCTCGAAGGCATCATCCACATCGTCAATGCCCTCCTGTTCCCCTGCTGGGGACGCGAACGCGTCCCCGGTTTTCTTTTCCATAAAAAGACAGCCCGCTAGCGGGCTGTCTCGGCGATGAGCGCCAGATTGGTGCGGATGAACAGGAGCACGTCGCTGCTGCTCTCGAATACTGCGTCGAGCAGCTTCCGATACCGCCGCTCGTTCAGACTATCGAGCTGCCGCTCGAGTTCCTTCGTGTATACAGCATCGAACTCCGCCAGGTCCTCGAGTCGGTTCGCGAGTGCGCTCGGCATCCGCTCGCGATACCGCTCGCGGATGTACCGCTTCGAGTCCTCATCGAGCAGCCCGCAGTGCGCGAGCACCTTGCGTGCGACATGGAACGGCGCTTCGAGCACCTTCTTGAGGTAGGACACGAGGCGGTCTTCCGAGAACGTGCGCGCGCTGCCCCACGCTTCCTGCAGGGAATACATCTTCACCCGCAGGTACGCCTCGAGGTCTTCCTGTTCCGGGATGCTCTCCGCGATGGCGGAGAGCGGATTGCCCTTAATGAGGCCGCCGGACGCGACGGACTGGCGCAGGTGCCGCAGGAACGAGCCGCCGAGGTGGTGCATGCGCGTCTGCGCGAGCATCGTGTCGCACGGGATGAACACGAGCGGGACGTGGAGCGATGCCGCGTCGACCGCGGCCGACTGCATGAGCTCGAAAGCGTCGTCCTGCAACACTTCTTCATAGAGCACGACGCAGTCGAGGTCGCTCCGGACCGTGTAGTCGCCCCGCACCACCGAGCCGCACATGATGGCGCCTACGATGGACGGCTCGTACGCGAGCCGGTGACGCACGTCCTCCATGACCGCCTTGAACGCTTCGGGTTGCGGGACGTTCTTGCGCGCCACGTCTTCCCATTTGAATACCTGTCCCATCTGAACGCCTCCTTCTAAGAACGAGCCGGGGTCGAGCATACTCCGCATCGGCCGCCCCGTCGAGTACGACCCCCGGCGCCCTCCGGGCGCCGGGCAGGTTGTATACTATCTGCATCGCATGCACATACTCGTCTACTTCCTCGGTGTCGTATGGATAAGCTTGTGTTTTGCAGAAGTGGAAATCGCCACCGAGGGCGAGCACGGCTGGGCGCAAGACCTCCCCACCTGGCGGCTGCCGCGCAGCAACTGGGTGAGCCAGGTCTTCTTTAACGGCAAGCCCGCGACCGGCTACCACGTCTGGATGGAGACCTTCATCCTCTCGATGATGCATTTCGTCTACGTCTACATGCCCTTCTCGATATCGACTGAACTCGGCGTCCTCGCTTTCTTCTGCTTCTTCTCCATCGTCGAGGATTTCCTCTGGTTCGCGCTCAATCCCGCCTGGGGCGTCAAGAAATTCCGCAAGGGGATGATTCCCTGGCACAAGAAATGGCTCTGGATAGCGCCGCCCGACTACTTCTTCCTCCTCGCCGTCGGAAGCGCCCTCTACGCCGCCTCGCTCTACCTGTCGAGCGTCATCTAGGCGTCGTCAAAGGATGAACGGGATGAGCATCTTCGTGCGCACCTGATACGCGGAATAGGCTCCCGGGAATTCCGCCGTCATGAGCTTCTCTTCCTTCCGGGCGCTGTAGATGAAATAGGCGCCGAAGAGGATGAGCGGTATCGCCCAGAAGACGCTCTCGCCGGCGACGGAGCCCGCCATGGCGAGGATGACGCCGGTGTAGATGGGGTGGCGGATGAGCGCGTAGGGGCCGCCCGTGACGAGCTCCGGATTCTCTTTCCGCGACATCGGCATGCCCCAGTTCCTGCCGAGGTAGACGCGCGCCCACACGGCGAGCGCGATGCCGAGCAGGCACAGGGCGGCGCCGAGCGCTTCCATCGCCGTCCCGATGCCGGCGTCATAGGCGTGCAGGCGCGCGAATGCGCGATCGAAGATGGGGATGTGGAGGGTGAGAATGATGAGCACGACGATGATGATGCGCATGCCGCCCTGCTGCCACCAGTAGTTCCTGTTGAGGTTCCGCTTCGCGCCGGCGGCCGAGATGAGCCAATACAGGATGAAGACGAGCCAGCATGCGAGGATAATCCAGCGGTAGATGGTCATAGGCGAATGGTAGCACCGCCCGCGGCTCTGCCGCGGGCGGCTAGGGCGGGCTTGCTGGCGGGAGTACAATAGGAAAATGGTAGACAACCCCGACCGACGCTTCCCGACCATCATCATCGTCGTGGTCATCCTGGCCGCGCTCGCCGGGCTCTACGCCTGGACGGCGCGCGCACCGACGGTGGCGAGCATCGCCGTGACCTCGCCCGCAGGCGGCGAGACCTGGCAGCCGGGCGAGACGCATACCATCGCATGGACGACCCGCGGCATTCCCGCGACCGACAAGATTTCCGTCACCATCCGGCGCATCCCGCCGCCGCCGCCGCAGACTGAAGGTCAGGAGTTCGACCCCATCGTCTTCACGAACCTGCCGAATACCGGCAGCACGACGTGGACGATTTCACCCATGTATCCGGGCGGCACGTACGTCCTCGGCGTGAGCGCTTATGAATCGGTACCCGTCACGAATCCGGTATCCGCGGAGAGCGCCGAGTTCACCATCACCCACCCGAAACTCGCCATCGGCCTCTACCCGCTCTACACCGCCGTCAGTTGGAACGCGTCCGAAGTCGAGAGTTTCCTCATCGGCACGACGACCTACTCGGGCGTGAGCATGACCTCCGCGCCCGTGACCGACACGATGAATCCCGGAAGCGTCTTCACGCCGTTCATGGACTACTACGATCGCCTGCTCAAATCGCATGGCTGGCACGTCGCCAACGACCTCGCCGCGGGCGGCCACGTGGGCGGCCAGACCGGGTACCGGAACGGCCCGGGTACGATACTCGTCGGCTTCCATATCGACTACAAGACCACACCCGCGAACGCGCCCTCCGAGTGCCCGTGCGACGTGACGCTCTCGCTCTTCTCTACGAGCGGCGATTGACGAAAAACGCCGCGCTTAGTGAATCGCGAGCGCAGCGCCGATATAGTAGGGCCAGATGATGATGGCGAGTACTCCCTGCCAGAACGCGAGGTGCAAGTACCCTACCGTGAAGAGCCATGCCGCGAGCCATAGCCCGCCGCCGAACACGTGATTATCGATTTTGATCCATTCCATGCCTATAGGATACCAGACATCGCCCGTTCAGGTTGGCTGCCGAATGAGCGCCAGTTTCTTCTCGCGGCGCCAACCCTTGAGTTCTGCTTCGCGCCGGCGCGCTTCACGCAAGGTCAGGAAAGATTCTTGATAGATCAGGACAACGGGCCGGCGAATCTTGGTGTAATGCGCGCCCCATTTCGATTCATTATGCTGTGCCAACCTCTTTTCGAGATTGTTGGTGCAGCCGACATAGAGCGACCCATCGGCGCATTCGAGGATGTAAGTGAAATGCATTAATTCCATTCTACCCTTCGTCGAGGCCTCCTCAGGGACTTCTTCGCATTTTATGGCCGAAGGCACTTCTTCACCTTCGCAGGGGCGAAGGTGAAGAAGTGCTGGCCTCTGGTGTCTGGTGTCCGCGCAGTGAGATCTGATGTGGGACAGTCACGATTGTTTCTATAGGATTAATCGTGACTGTCCCCATTCTCCATGCGGGGTTACTGATTACTCTATGATCGTCTTGGTCGTGCTTCTGTTATATGCTTGCTCAACGAAATGCGTCTTTTTCAGAGTTGCTGCCGGTCAGGGACTCGAACCCCAATTAACGGCTCCAGAGGCCGCTGTCCTACCATTAGACGAACCGGCAATGAATGGAGATTAGCGGAAAAACGGCGTTTGTTCAACCGGACGGCCGGCGGCGGCGCGCCGGCGCGGTATGATGACGATGAGACATGATTCATAGCGTCGTACACCCGCAGACCCGCACGATGCATCGCGAGCACGCGCGCCGGAACCGGCGTGCGTGGCTCCTCATGGGAGTCATCATCATCGCCACCGGCGTCCTCTATTACTCCGGCTATTTCTCGGACGTCGCGTGGCCTGCCCTCCTCGACGCCGTCATGCGCACGACGATCCGCCTCGCGCTCGCGTACGGCATCGCCCTCCTCGTCGGCGTATCCGCCGCCCTCCTCGTCGGCTGGAGCCCGTTCGCGGACCACCTCTTCCCCGTCTTCGACATCCTCCAGAACGTCCCGTCCTTCGCGCTCATCCCGCTCTTCATCTACTTCCTCGGCTTCACGGACCAGATGATCGTGCTCTTCGCCGTGAGTTCCATCGTCTGGCCCATCCTCTTCGCCATCCTCGGCGCCATCAAGGGCGCGCACAAGGACCTGAACGACGCGGCGACCGTCTATGGCGCGACGGGGCTGCGCCGCATCCCTTTCTATCTTGCGCCGCTCTCCTTGCCCGCCATCCTCACGGGCTCCATCGTCGGCATCGCGATGGGATGGGAATCGGTCATCGGCGCCGAGATCATCGCGGACACCTCGGGTTTCGGCGCGTTCATCAAGACCGCGAGCGTGACCGGCATCAATCAGGCCGCCGTCGCCGGGATGCTCGTCATCCTCGTCATCGTCTTCATTGTGAACCGCCTCGTATGGACGCCGCTCCTCTCCGAGAGCAGCAAACGCTATGCAGATTAGAGCCCGAGCGGACGTGAACGGTTCGGCGCAGATGGCGCTCGTGCTCTCGCGCGTGTACGCGCGCTTCGCCGACGCGCAGAGGAAGGAGGGCGAGGCGCTCAAGGATGTCACGTTCTCGATCGCAGCCGGCGAATTCGTCTCCTTCGCCGGCCCGTCGGGCGCCGGCAAGTCGACGCTGATGCGCGTCATCCTCGGGCTCATGCCGATTGAGAGCGGCGTCATCGTGCGGAACTTCGCGAAACCGGCGATGGTATTCCAGAATTACGCGCTCTTCCCCTGGCTCACGGCGCTCGAGAATGTCGCCTTCGGCCTGCACATGGCGGGCATGTCGCGACGTGAGCGCGACCGCGTCGCGCGCGAAAAGCTAGCGGAAGTCGGCCTTGCGGGATTCGAAGGGCATCTCCCGGTCACCCTCTCCGGCGGCCAGCGGCAGCGCGTCGGGCTCGCGCGCGCGCTCGCCATCTCCCCCGACCTCCTCATCATGGACGAGCCGTTCTCGAACCTCGACAGCATCACTGCAGATGCGCTGAAGGCGGACTTGCTCAAGATATGGCGCGCATACGGCATGACCGTCCTCATGGTGAACCACCTCATCCCCGACGCTGTCGAGCTTTCCGACCAGGTCATCGTGATGGGCGCGCACCCGGGACACATCGAGAAGATAGTGCCGATCGAGCTTACGCGTCCGCGGGACGTGCGGATGCCTCACTTTTTCAAAGCAGTGGATGCGCTTACGGAAGTCATCCGTTCGGTCGCCTAGACTTCTATCTTCGAGAAGAAATAGGAGCCGAGCGCGAGGAAGATGCCGATCATCACGACCAGCACGGTGAGGTCGAGCGCGACGCCGAAGACCGCTTGGCCGATGAGGAAGCCGCGCAGGGCGTCGACGCCGTAGGCGAGCGGATCGAACCGCGCGATGATGAGGAGCGCCGCAGGGACGTTGTTGAGCGGGAAGAGCGCGCCCGAGAGGAAGAAGAGCGGCATTACGAGGAAGTTCATGATGAGCTGGAAGCCCTGCATGTCCCGCAGAACCGACGCCACGGCCATGCCGAGCGCGCTGAAGAGGAGCGCGATGAGGAGCATCACGACGAGCGCCGGGGCGACGCCGAGCCATGAGACCGGTCGGAAGCCGATGAGGATGGTGAGGACGAGCACGATTGCGCCCTGCAGGGTCGCGATGGTGGCGCCGCCGAGCGTGCGGCCGAACATGATGGAAAGGCGGGATACCGGCGCGACCATCGTCTCCTTCAGGAACCCGAATTGCCGATCCCAGATGACCTGCATGCCGTTGAAGATGGACGTGAAGATGATGGACATGCCGATGATGCCCGGCGCGAGGAAGTCGAGGTAGTTCCCCTGCCCCGCCTGCTGGAAGACCGGACCGAGCCCGTAGCCGAGGGCGACGAGGAAAAGGAGCGGCTGGCCCAAGGAGCCGACGATGCGCGACTTCGAGCGGAAGAACCGCTTCACTTCGCGCAGCCACATGACGTAGATTGCATTCATAATATATATAAATATGCGTCAGCGGCTCCCGCCTCGGTGCATGCTGCGCATCCGGCGCATGCGGTCGAGCGAACTGCCCGCTTCTTCGCGTATCTCGCTCCCCGTGAGCGCGAGGAAGGCGGCCTCGAGCGAATCGGTGTCCGTCTGCCGCTTCAGTTCATCGCCCGACCCCTGCGCGATGATGCGCCCGTGGTCGATGATGGCGATGCGCCGCGCGATCTTGTCCGCTTCTTCCATGTAGTGCGTCGTGAAGAAGACCGTGATGCCCTCCTCCTTGTTCAGCCGCTCGACGTAGCTCCAGAGATGGTTGCGCGTCTGCGGGTCGAGCCCCAAGGTCGGCTCGTCGAGGAAGATGATTTGCGGATGGTGCAACAGGCCCCGCGCAATCTCGAGGCGCCGTTTCATGCCGCCCGAGAAGTCGCGGACGAAATCATCCTTGCGGTCGGCGAGCTCGACGAGCGCGAGGAGTTCCGTGATGCGCGCGTCGCGCGTCGCCTTCGGCACGCCATAGAGGATGCCGTGGAATTCGAGATTCTCGAGCGCGGTGAGATCCTCGTCGAGGGACGGGTCCTGGAAGACGATGCCGATGGCGCGACGCACAGCATCGGAGTCCGTGACCGGATCGTATCCGGCGACCGTCATCGCGCCGGCAGTCGGATGCAGCAAGGTCGTGAGCATCTTGATGGTCGTCGACTTCCCCGCGCCGTTGGGACCGAGGAACGCGAAGATGCCACCTTTCTCGACCGAGAAGGTCACGTCTTTCACCGCCTCGAAGTCGCCGAAGCGCTTCGTGAGGCCTTTGACGTCGATAATGTTCGCCATGCTGGGGGTATCCATAGTACGCGTGCGGCCCTAGCGACGCTTGCGGTGCTGCGCGATGGCGGCCTTCAGGAACTCGGTGAACAGGGGGTGCGGCGCCAAGGGGCGCGCCTGGAGCTCGGGGTGGAACTGCGTGCCGAGCATGAACGGATGCTTCGCCTTCGGCAATTCGGCGATCTCCATGAGGACGGAGTCGGGCGAGGTGCCGGAGAAGACGAGGCCGGCGTCCTCGAGCTGCTTCACGTATGCCGGGTTTATCTCGTAGCGGTGGCGGTGACGCTCCTCGACGAGCTCTTGCTTATAGGCGCCGCGCGCGATGGTGCCCTTCTTGAGGTACGCCGGGTAGGAGCCGAGGCGCATCGTGCCGCCGTACTTGTTGTCCGCGAGGTGCTTCTTCTGCTCGAGCATGAGGTCGACGACCGGATGCTCGGCGCTCTTCCGAATCTCCGTCGTGTGCGCGTCCTTGAGGCCGGCGACGTGGCGCGCGTACTCGATGACCATGAGCTGCATGCCGTAGCAGAGTCCGAAGTACGGCATCTTATGCTCGCGCGCGAACCGGATGGCTTTCAGCTTCCCGTCGATGCCGCTCTCGCCGAAGCCGCCGGGCACGATGATGCCGTCATATTTCTTCAGCATCGAGACCGGCCTCCCTTTCTCGAAATCCTTCGAGTTTACCCAGGAGATGTTCGGATGCCGGCCGAGCTTCGCCGCCGAGAACTTGATGGCCTCGATGACGGAGAGGTACGCGTCGGAAAGGACGAAGTCGCCCGTATCGAAATATTTCCCGACGATGGCAATCTCGACTGGCGGCGCCTTCTCGTCGCCGACCGCATGCGCGAAGCGCCGCCACGTGGCGAGCGACGCGCGGCGCTTCTCCGGCAAGTCGAGCGTCTCGAGGAGCGCATCGCCGAGCTCGTCCTCTTCGAAGTTGAGCGGCGCCTCGTAGATGCTCTTGATGTCGGGCGCGCTGATGACGCGCTCCTTCGGCACATTGCACCAGATGGCGAGCTTCTCTTTGCGCTTGTCGTCGACGTGCTCGTGCGAGCGCGCGACGATGAAGTCCGGCTGCACGCCGTAGGAGTTCAGGTCGCGCACGGCCGTCTGCGTCGGCTTGGTCTTCATCTCGCCCAAAGTGCCCGGCGTCGGCAGGTAGGAGACCATCACGAAGAGCACATCCTTGGGGTGCTCCATCTTGAGCACGCGCGCCGCCTCAATGAAGAGCGCGTTCTGGAAATCGCCGATGGTGCCGCCGATCTCGATGACCGAGACGCGGCTGCCATTGTAGGCAGCCGCGCGCTCGATGCGCCGCAGGATCTCGTCCCGGACGTGCGGGATGGCCTCGACGCACTTGCCGCCGTACTCGAGCGCCCGCTCCCGAGCGATGACCGACTGGTACACCATGCCGCTCGTCATGTAGTCGTCCGGCGTGAGGTCGCGGCCGAGGAAACGCTCGTAGTTGCCCATGTCCTGGTCGGTCTCGAGGCCGGACTTGAGCACGAAGACCTCGCCATGCTCGGTCGGGTTCATCGTGCCGGCATCGACGTTCAGGTACGGGTCCACCTTCACGAGGTTCACCGGGTAGCCCTTCTGCTGCAGGAGGAGGCCGATGGACGAGGTGACGACGCCCTTGCCGACGCCGCTCATCACTCCGCCGAGCACGAATATATATTTATGTCCTTCTTTTGCCATGCGCGAGCTACACGTTCAGATACCGGCGGATGGCGAGCACGGACGCGACGCCGCCGAGCGCGATGCCCGAGCCGATGAGGATGGTCGAGATGAGGAGGAAGTTGCCCGTGTAGTACGCTGCGAGGTCGAAGCCGCCGAGCCATGCCGCGGTCTGCCCGCCAAGGTACCAGGTCGTGGGCCACAAAAGGAGGAGCACGATGAGGGAGGCGATGGCGCCCGTGATGACGCCGGCGACGATGAACGGACCCTGGATGTAGGCATTGCTCGCCCCTACGAGCCGCATCACGGCAATCTCGTCCTTTGCCGTGTAGATGGCGAGGCGGATGGTCGCGAACGCGATGAGGATGGAGGCGATGGCGAAGACGATGACGACCGCGAGACCCACCTCGCGCGTCGCTTGGATGGCGACGGAGAGCCGGTCGATGACCTGCTTATTCTGCGCGTAGTTGATGCGGTCGATGATGGAGGTGCCGCTCGTCGAGAGCGCCGGCGACGCTTCGAGGAAGTTAACGATGCTCTCGTACTGGGACGGGTCCTTCGCGCGTATCTCGAGCGAGGCGTCCAAGGGGTTCCCGCCGAGCTCGTCGAGGGCCTGGAGCGTGAGCTGATCGTTCGCATGGCGCGCGCGGAAGTCGGCGAGCGCCTGGTCGGCAGAGGTGTAGCTGACGCTCGCGACTTGCGGCAGCTTCTCGAGCTCGGCTTTCACGGCGAGTATCTGCTGCTCGGTGGCGGAGGTGACGAAGTACGCCGAGACGTCGACCTTGTTTTTGATGGAGTTCAGCGTGAAGGAGAGGAGCGCGGAAAGGAAGATGAGGGAGCCGATGATGGCGAGCGTCACCGTCATGATGAGGACGGTCGCGGCCGACACGGCGCCGCCGCGGATGAAATTCTTCCCGCCGCCTGCCAACACCCGTTTGATGACCATGCCGTTCATATGCCGTTCGATATCACAGGACGTATTGCCCCGACGAGTCATCGCGGACGACCTTGCCGCGATCCATCGTCACGACGCGCCGACTGACGGCGTCGACGACGCCCTTGTTATGCGTCGTGATGATGATGGTCGTGCCGAGCTCGTTGATCTTCTTGAAGATCTCGACGATCTCGTACGCGTTGATGGGGTCGAGGTTCCCCGTCGGCTCGTCGGCGACGATGATGTCCGGCTGGTTGATGATAGCGCGGCCGATGGCGATGCGCTGCTGCTCGCCGCCCGAGAGCTGCGCCGGGAAGTGCGACGCCTTGTCGGCGAGGTTTACGAGCTCGAGGATGTACGGCACGTCGCTCGCGATCTCGCTGTCGGTGCGGCCGGCCGCCTCCATGGCGAAAGCGATGTTCTCGTACGCCGTCTTGTTCTGGATGAGGCGGAAATCCTGGAACACCATGCCAATCTTGCGGCGATAGCGATAGAGCGAGCCGCTCGGGAGGTCGTTTACGTCGACCGATTCGAAGAAGACCGAGCCGCCCGTGGGACGCTCCTCGGCGAGGAGGAGCTTGAGGAGCGTCGTCTTGCCCGCGCCCGAGTGGCCGACGATGGAGACGAATTCCTTGGGGGCGATGGAGAGCGTGATGTCCTCGAGCGCCATCAAGTCTCCGTACCGCTTCGTCACCTTATCGAAATAAATCATGACTCGCCGCTCATTGTACCCCGCTTCGAACCGCATTCAAAGCGTACCGCGCTGTGGAAGGACAAATGCGGAGAAATGTGTCGAAATCAGCACGCGGAATGGCGTTCGCCGGTCGATACGGGGCAAGCCCCAGGCGCGAGCAAGGCGTACGCGGTCCCGCCGCACGGCTGGAGCTGGGGATAAGCGGCCTAGGCGCCTCCGGAGGACGTCGCAGCGTCGATGAAGGCGTCGAGGTCGCCCTCAAGAACCTTCTCGGGAGCACCGGATTCGTGGCCCGTGCGGTGGTCCTTCACCATCTTATAGGGGTGAAGGACATAGGAGCGTATCTGGCTGCCCCATTCGTTGGCGGTCGTCGCGGCGATGGAGCGGCCTTTGGCCTCCGCCGCGCGTTTTGCCTCCTCCTGCGCGAATATCTTCGCCTTGATGAGGGCCAGCGCCCGCTCGCGGTTCGCCTGCTGGCTGCGCTCGGAGGAGACGTGCACGGAAATATTCGTCGGCTTGTGGAGGATGCGCACGGCGGTCTCGCGCTTATTCACGTTCTGGCCGCCCGCGCCGCCGGACTTCGCGAACTGTATCTCGAGATCGTCCGGGGAGAGTTCGACCGTGTCGCTCTGGGTGAGCACGGGCAGCACTTCGACGAGCGCGAAGGACGTCTGGCGCTTCGCCTGCGCGTTATAGGGCGAGATGCGCACGAGGCGGTGCACGCCCGCCTCGTGCTTCAGGCGGCCATACGGCCCTGCCCCGCCTTTGGCGGAGGGCCCGCCGTCGACTTCGAGCAGGAGATTGCGGTAGCCGCCGTGATCATTCTCGTTCGCATGCAGTTCGCGCACGCGCCAATCCTTCTTTGACGCGTAGCCCTCGTACATGCGCCGGAGCATACGCGCGAAGTCCTCCGCGTCGTCCCCGCCCGCGCCCGCGAGGATGGCGAGCGTCGCCGCGCCGCGGTCGTGCGCGTCGCCCTCGCCGCCTTCCTTGAGCGCCTGATACTCGCGCACGAGGCGCTGCGCCGCGTCCTTGTCCGCCCAGAATTCGGGCGACGCCATCTGCGCTTCGAGCTCTTTCAGCCGCGCCTCTGCGGAGTCATCCATCGTTCGCGGCGTTCACTCGGGGAGCGACGCCGGATCGATGCCGTTCGCTTTCAGGAGCGCCCCTTGCGCTTCTTTCATCGCCTGCAGCTCTTCCCACTGCTTTTCCGTCTCGGCGTCGACCGTAGCGCTCTCATGGAGACGCGATTGCAACTCCCGTATCTTCGAGAGCGTATCCCGATATTGGCCGACGAGTTCCTGGTTCTGCGCGATGCGTTCGGTTTCCCGCGCAGTCGCTTCAGCGTCACGCTCAGCAGCATGACCGCGTGCCGCCTCGCTCGGCCCGCGGTTCGATTTTTCGAAGTCTTCCATAGCGCTATCTTATGGGTTCTCCCCGGAAACCGCAACGCGGCCCGATGGAGTCATGATTCTCTGAGCCGCCTCCCAGGATCGAACTGGGGACCTACGGTTTACGATACCGTTGCTCTACCAGCTGAGCTAAGGCGGCAATGACTGGATTCTACGCGAACGTGCTGACCTTTGTCACGATACTCGCCGGCGGCGCTCCACCAGCTGAGCTAAGGCGGCGTTCCCCTTTTCTAGCACAAAAGCCCTCCGCAAAAAAGTGAGCCGATGGTCGGGATTGAACCGACGACCTGCGCCTTACCATGGCGCTGCTCTGCCAACTGAGCTACATCGGCGCAAACGAACTGCGCCCGTGTGAGCGCTTTTGCAGCGTACGGCATTCTCTCCCGCTTTTCAATTCCCGAGACGCGCGAGCGCGCCGTAGAGGCCGGACGCGTCGCCGAGCGCGGCGCGCGCGATGCGCGGCAGGGCCGGCAGGACGCGCCGCACCTTCTCGACCTCGTTCTTGACGTCGGCGACGCGGAAGCCGTTCTCCTCGCTCATAAGCGAGCCGCCGAGCACGACGACATCCGGCGACCAGAGCACGATGGCGTTCCAGACGCCCGCGGCGAGCGCGGGAAGTGCGGCGTCATAGGCGCTGCGCGGCAGGGACGCGGGCGCCATGCCGTAGCGGAAGCCGAGCGCGCCGCCGCCGACGAGCGACTCGAGCGTCCCGCCGCTCGCCGCGTCGACTATCTGATGCCCCGGCTCGAACCCTTGCGCGCGGCGGTCGAGAGCGCCGTCGACGACGCGCGCGCCGCCGACGCCCGTACCGACGCCGAGGTACGCGACGATGCCGGCGCCCTTCCCCGCGCCGTACTGCGCCTCACCGAGCGCGGCCATGCTCGCGTCGTTCTCGATATGCACCGGCACCGAGAATCGCTCGGCGAGGCGCTCCCCGAGCCGCATGCCTTGCCACGCGGAAAGATTCGGCGAAGCGATGACGTCGCCCTCGGCGTTCACGACGCCCGCCACGCCGCCCGCGATGACCTCGACGCCGTCGCTGTCGGCGGCTGATTCGACGAGCTTCGCGAGGGTCGCGAAGGCCTCCTCGGGCGCCTGCGGCGTATCTATCTTCACCTCCCCTTCGAAAGTCGTGCCGGCCGCGCGCGCGACGCGCATATTCGTCCCGCCGATATCGAAGATGATGCGGCTCATAAGCGCTTCTTGAAATCCTCGACGAGCGGCACGGCGTCAGGGTCGATGCCGCGGACGTTAGCGAGCGCGAGCGCGGCGAGGTAGGCGACGTACCAGCCGCGCACGAGCGTCTCGGCGCGGCTCGCGCCGCCGACCGGAAGGTCGCGCACGACGCGGCCGCGCGTGCGCATGACCTCGGTGAAGACGTCCATGCGGCGCGCGATGCGCGAGTCGTCGGTCGCATCGCGCAGGAGCACGAAGCGCGCGAGCGCGGTCACGTTCTCGGGCGCGGATGTATCGAACGACTGCATCTCGTTGTGGTTCAGCTCCGGGAATACGTTCGCGCTCGCGGGCATCTTCGCCGTCTCGTTGAAGCTTATCTTCGCCATCTCGGCGAGGAAGCCGTTGCGGCGCGAGGCGTAGAAGGACGGCAGCGTGTCGCGGAGCGCCCCGGCGAGGTCGTCCGCCTCCGCGTGTGCGGCGCCCGGGTCGAAGGCGACGGCGCCGAGCGCGCTCCGGAGCTCCTCCTCGCCGATGAACGCGTAGAGGGCGTGAAGGAGGTAGAAGAGTGCGTCGCGCGGCGGGAGTCCCGCAGGCACGCGCACGAACGGGACGGCGTTGTCTTTGGCGAAGGACGCGAGCTCGCCGCCCGAGGCGATGGCCGCGAGCGGGAATCCCTTCTCGTGCGCGGCGTGCGCGAAGGAGAGCGTCTCGGCAGTGTTCCCCGAGTATGAGATGGCGACGTAGAGCGCATCCGCCGATGCGCCCGCCGGCAGGTCGTAATCGCGATGCGAATGGACGGGAAGCTTCGGGTCAAGGAAGCGCGCCGCGTGTGCGGGGAGCGCCGAGCCGCCCATGCCGCCGACGACGATGCGCGGATAGTCGCCCGGGCGTTCGCTCTCGATAGCCGGCGCCCAGCCGAGTTGGGCGGTGAGTTCTTCGTAGGTCATGCGTCCATCATATCAGCCACCAAGGCGCCCCAGGTGAAATCCTTCGCGCCGTATCCTTCCCCAGTCTCCGGATTGAAGTATTCGCGGAAGCCCGCATGCTCGATAAGCGCGATGGACTTATCGCGGAGCACGCGCGCTTCCTCGGCGAAGCCGTACTTCATGAGGCCCTTGTAGATGAACCAATGCGGCGCCATCCAGACCGAGCCGCGCCAGTAGCCGTCCGGCCGATAGGCCTCTTCCTGCTTCGAGACCGTGCGCACTCCGAAGGGCGACCAAAACGTGTCCTCATTGAAGAGCTGCCCCTCGACGAGAGCCCGCGCCTCTCCTGGCGTATAGAGGTCAGCGAACAGGGGCGCGAAGTGCGCCCAGGTCGCGACCGTGAGCGGCTCGTACTCGGTGATGGCGACGTGCGACCAGTAGATGCCGTCCTTGTAGAGGCGCTCGCGCATCGCGGCGCTGACGAGCTCGATGTTGAGCTTGCAGAAATGCTCGCCGTCTTCCTTCCCGAGCAGGGATGCGATGTGCTCCAAAATGCGCAGGTTCTCGACGAGGATGGCGTTGAACGGCACGTCCTTCACCCAGAAATGCCGCTTCATGCACAGTTCCGCGTCGAAGTCGCAGGTGCGGTTCGCGTCGACGAGCTCGAGGCGCCGCGCGAGGTGGTCGTGGAGCGAGATGTCGGCGGGCACGTGGAGGACGGCGTCGAAGCGCGGCGAGTTGTCCTCGCCGGATTCATCCGGATTGATGATGCCGACCAAGTGGTGGTCGTGCGGGTCGCGTTTGTCGATGAGGTACTCGTAGTACTTCGCGAGCGCCGGATAGAGCTCGGCGAGGAAGGCGTCGTCATGCGTCTCCTTGTAGATCTCCCACACGGCGTACGCGAGCATTGGCGGCTGCGTGAGCGCGCTCGTGCCGTTCGTGCCCCAGTCGTAGCGGTGCAGGTTGCCCGGCACCCAGTAGATGATGTGCGGGATCATGCCGTCCGGGAACTGCCGCGAGACGAGCGCGCGCAATTCCGCCATCGCCGCTTCGGGCTCGGACTTCGCGAGCACGATGGCATGGAAACAGGAATCCCAGAGCCACTGGTAGGGATAGGCGTCGGGCGACGGGACCGTGTACATGTGCCCGTCGGTCGTGCGGCGATTCGCGGCGAGGAGCTCAAACGCCTGGTCGCGGATGGACATATAGGCACTATACCCCGCCCCCGCAGCGCCTCCCGGCGTCGCGGGATGGATTAGGCGCTTAAGCAAGCGCGGCCGGTCATGTTTCTACAACCAGTGGTAACATGGCACTACGTCTGCTCTCTATGCTTACCTCCTTCTTTCTCATCATCGGCGGCACGTTCGGCTTCCTCGCCGCGTGCATCGCGTTCCTCATCACCTTTCAGGAATACCGGAAGCACAAGTTCGAGGGCTGGCGGCTCTGGCGCGAGGCGCTCACTGTCGCCACGTTCACTTTCGTATTCTTCTTCGGGTTATCGCTGCTCATCGGCTACATGCTGAAATAACGGCCTCGTTCAGAACAAATACCTATCAGCTACGAAGGCAAAAGAAAAAGCCACCAAGAAGACCGCAACTGATTGCGGTTATCCATATGCTATTATCCGCTATATGCAAAACTCTATGGAAAGAAATGCTATGTTCCTAGAGGGAACCCTTGAAGATGCCGAAAAGATTTTAGCAACCGAGGCCTCGGCAAATGAACACATTGCGCACCTTAAAACACTCCTTGTCTCTGTAGACACTCCTGAAGGACGACTTGCTATTGCCGACTACGGCGTTAGTCAGATAAGTGAGAATGAGAACGAAAAACTCGCTTCGTATTTCTTTGTTGTGTCGAGTTTGAAAACACTCTCTCGGGAGGCGCGTGATTTCTTTACAGATACGATGCTGTACTGCGAGGACGATATAGGCCCACTCAAAAGTGCAGGTGCTGTCCGAAATATGTACGAAAAAGAAATACGCCCTGTCTTGTGACACAGGGCGCGTGCCTATGAAGGCATGTGAGGCGTTTTACCGCTTCGACTTGTTGGGGACAGCGTTGGCACTCTTGGTGTGCCCGCTGGAGTCTTTATGCACGGCGATGTGCTGGTGGTCAGCTTTGCCGCTGCCAGTATCGCGAAGGTAGTGGGTGGTCGTACCACCACCAGACCGCGAACTCGTTTTCTCGCTTACAGAACCGCCACTGTCTTTGAACCAATCAGACCAACCCATGATACATCTCCTCTAGCTAGGGGGAACGGAAACAAAGGAACTCCTCCAACTGTATTTGGAATTGAAACAACTATAGCACGAAGAAATGTGTTCAGCAAGTCAGTCGGTCAGTCTACCCAGCCCCGCTCTTCAGGATATAAACCCTTTGACAGGGTACTCTGAAAAGATGCTGAGAAACATTTTGAAGTCTTCTGCTGTAAATGACTTACTTTAGCGGATACAATTCCGAGTTCTATTATCCCATAGCCCGCGTCATGTGAGCTTGTATTTCCTTATTTATCTTCGATGCGCGCTCTCGTGGACGCTGCTGGAGCCGGGATTCTGAGTTTCGTGCGGTTTAACTCTTCGGCTTCCTAACTAAGATCTCGGCCTTGATATTAAACATGGGGGTCCCGTCGGGGTGAGTGGCTTTGGCCCAGCCATCCCCTTCGTTGTAGGAAAGCACTTCCCAGTCAGAATACAGTTCCTTTATTTCTCCCAAGGCGGGGTAAAAATGCACTCGATCCGTTTTCGAGAAATCCCCTTCTACAGTAAACGCGGCGATGGCATTCAAACCTCCTTCTCTCGTGTGTTCCTTGATATTCCGAATAAACGCTTCAGCCTCTTGCCTTGTCAGGTGATGGAGCATGAAAGTCGAAACGACGAAATCGTACTCCTTTGTAAGACCCTCCCTTGCGTCGCCGACTTCCGCTTTGAAGTTCGAGAGTGATTCCTTCTCGGCGAAGCGATTCATCGCCTCTACCCCTACGCGGGAAATGTCTATCGCGCTGACCTGAAAACCGCGTTGCGCTAGAGCCAGCGCATTCCTTCCCTGCCCCGCGCCAAATTCGATAACCTTGGCGTCTTTAGGTATGAGTGTCGCGCCTTCAAGGACAAAGGCCTCTGGCCTGCCTCCGCCAAAGACCTTGTCGCTTTCGGAATACCGTTGGTCATACTTTTCGGACAGACCGCTTCTTGGCTTTTCCATATTAAGAAAGTATATGAAATTTTATATTCAATCACAGAAGACACTCACTAGAGCCGGGAAGCTAAAATCTTCTCAATGAGCAATTGTTTTGATTCCTCGCTCCCGAATTCATGATCGGCGCCCACTTCGCTTGCGTCGATATGGAGCTTCGGCATCGCGAGCGCGGTAAGCACCTCAGCGCTTTTGTGTTCTCTCATATATGCAGTCGTACTCGGACTAAAGGGGTTCTGGAACTTGTTCTTCTTCTCATCTTCGTTCAATGAATCTATGTACTTAAGCGCTGCTTCAGAGTTATCGTTGTCTATCGTAATCAACGCATAGCGCGTCGTCGACAAAGTACTTCTGCGGCTGCCGAGATAATACGCGACGATAACTGCTGAGAAGCTGTGCGCGACGAAGATGATTTGCGCAGGCTTCCGTTTTTGACTCGCTACCTCGATAGCTTCATCGAGGTCGGAAAAGTAATCTTCCATGGACATCGCATTCATGTCAGGAAGTGAGTCGTCATGGTAAAGCGGATCGTTCGCGAACTGTATGGAAATCGTGGAGCCGTGTTTTTTCAGAGCATCAAACAGGTATTGAACGAGCGGCTCGTCCTTGCCGCCTGAGATGCCCGATATGATGACATAAAGCGTGTCGGTTGCATCATTGCGAGCCGTATTGAACTGGGCCATGATGGAATGAAATATAAAGGGACGCTCCAGTGTCCCTTTACTTTACCACGGACAGTGCTACAGGTCGAACTCGCCGGCTTTCACGCCCCTGATGAAAGCGTCCCATTCGGCACGGGTGTAGGTTAGGGTGGTCTTCTTGGGGTCTTTGGTGTCGCGCACCATGACGGAATCGCCTTCCATCTTTACGGCAACGCAGAAGCGATTCGCTGGATTCCAAACCGACCACGACGATTTTCGGAATCCGTCTCCATCGACGGAACCGGGTACAGCAGGAGTACTGGGAGACCGATGCAGCAAAACCGCAATGGTATTCATCGCTGATTTCATAGCTCAACTCCTCTTTGGCCAAAGAGTGGAAAGAGCACCATTGCCCAATCCGGAATTATCGTACCAACTTTCTCCCCGGAGTCAACTTATCGGTAGCGCCGTTCCAGCTGCGTCTCGTTCCGCTTCCGTTTGAACCACAAAGACCGCTTAGCTGGGTGGTCTTTCTGAGATTCTGGAAACTGCGCGAGAGACGGGACTTGAACCCGCAACCTCCGCCGTGACAGGGCGGCGCTCTAACCAATTGAGCTACTCCCGCAAAGTGAGGCAAACGGCGCGGAGCGCCGGACTGCGAAAGGTTGCGGAACTGCGCTTGTAGGGATTCCGGAACCTCGAGCAGGACGGGTGCCGCAGGCACCGTTTCGCCGAACGCGCGCGGAGTATCGTAATCGATACTCCGCGGCATTCTGGCGTATCCTACCAAACCCGCCCGAAAATGTCCTGTGCCGGGGGACGGAATTGAACCGTCGACCTTGGGTTTATGAATCCCATGCTCTAACCAACTGAGCTACCCCGGCAGTGGAAATAATGTAGCAATGATGCGAGAACTTGACAAATATATCGCGAAAGCTACTCTGATGACATGCATCGGGATCACAGCTATTGCGCAATGAAGACGAGCGGGGTCATCGGCCTCGGCCATTCGACTTGCGCATAGCCGCGATTTTTCTTCCCGATATCATCCCCTCCGTCCCGTAAAGAAAGACCTCGGCTCTGCGGAAGCCGAGGTCTTCTCGCTTTCGGGCAGGGCATGCACTTTGACAGGAGTTCACCATGACCAAGGATGACGGACGCGTCGTGTTTCTCGAGGGACGTCGCGCGTATCTGCGACCGCCACAGGAATCGGACATTCCCTTGTTACTGCGCTGGTTCAATGATCCGGGCGTGCGGAAGTTCCTCGGGCGGCTCTATCCGATGACCGAGGCGCAGGAGAAGAAGTTCATCATGAGGACGTTCGACGAAGCGCGGAACAATCTCGTCTTCATCATTGTCCTCAAGGGCGCGTCTCCGGAACGCGATCGACCCATCGGCACGATGGGCCTCCATCAGATCGAGTGGCACAACGGCGTCGCGACGACGGGGGCGGCAATCGGCGAGAAGAGTTGCTGGGAGAAAGGTTACGGGACGGAAGCGAAAATGCTCATGCTCGAATACGCCTTCAATGCCCTGAACCTTCGCAAGATATACTCCCGCGTCCTCGCCACGAACCACCGCAGCAACGCCTACAGCAAGAAGTGCGGCTACACGCACGTCGCGACGCTGCCGGAGCGCCACTTTCGCGACGGCCGCTATGTCGACGAGCACATCCTCGAGGTGCGCGCCGAGACGTGGCGCGCGCTGTGGGAACGTTCGAGAAAGAAGTTCTTGCCGAAATGATTCGGCGCGCCGCCCCTCCGGGGCGGCGATTTCTTACGCCGGCAATTCAACGATGAAGGTCGAGCCCCTGCCCTGCCCTGCCGATTCGGCGCGGATGGTGCCGCCGTGCGCGGCGACGATGTTCTTCGCGATGTAGAGACCGTAGCCGGTGGAGTATACGTTCACCTTCTGCGATTCCTTGCCGTGGCCGCCCTCGGTGAAGAGCCGGGCTTTGTCTTCGTCCGTGATGCCGACGCCGGTATCCTTCACCGCGAATACGAGCTTGCCGTTCTCCTTCTTGAGCGAGACGGCGATTGAGCCCGACGGGGTGTAATTGATAGCGTTCTCGATGAGATTGCGCAGCACGTGGCTGCCGAGCTCGGCGCGGTCACCCGTCATCTGGTACGACTGCGAGTCGTCGGCCGCAAATGAGAGCGCGAGACCTTTCGCCTCCGCTCCGGGTCGTTCCTTCTCCGCTATCTCCGCAGCAAGCGCCTTCAAGTCGAACGGCTCCTTCTTGTACGTCATCGTACCCTTCTTCTGGTTCGACGCCTTGAGGATATCCGCGACCGAGTCCACGCCATCGCGCGACTGCGCGAGCGCGCGCTCGACGAGCGGCCGCAGCTCCTGCGACAGCGCGCCGAAATCCCCGTCGAGGAGCGCAGCGAACGTCCCCATATCTTTCGTGAGGAACCCTTTCACCTCGTGGCCGATGAAGTGCAGAAGTCCTTCCTGCCGCTCATTCGTCTGTTCGAGCTCCTCACTCAACTTCTCAAGATTCAGCATGTCCATGACGATCTTGACGCTCCCGATGAGCACGATGATGAACGCAGTTATGTTGATGGCGACGGCGCTCAGGCTCACGGAATAAATGATGTTAACGAAACTGAAAACGGTCACCATAAAACCGAGCAGTCCGGCAGTCGCAACCTTCAGGTTGAAATTGAATAATCGGTGCCGATAGATGGCGTATGAGATGAGTGCGATGAACGGGAGCAAGAAGAGCGCGGCGAGAGGTATGAAGCTGAGTTGGTTGAGGAATACGGGAAGGAAAACGTTAAAAAGAAGTATGAGAATTGCGGTGAGTGCCATTCCGGCAGCAATCGAATACTCCTGTTTGCGTTCTTGAACCTCTGTGCTTCCCCAAGCCTTCCGAATAATTGAGGTGACACCGGCGATAAGAAGACCGAAAGCAACTATAGAGAAAATGATAATACCTGGCCCCCGTTCAGGATTCGTGACGTATCCAGGAGGAGCAAGCGCGGTAATGCCCGAAAATACGAAAGGGGTCAGAACCAGTATCATGGTCATTCCCACGATAGGAATGAGGCCGAATTTATACCAGCGCGGGAAAGTCACCTTATCCTTCGGAAAGACGTATGCGAGCTGGAAGAAGAGGAGGGCGTGAAGCGTGGAGAGAAAAAGATGGAATCGGAGCGCCCAGAGGGTCGCGTCGATAGTCGTGAACTTGTACTCGAGGTAATTCGAAACGCCCCAGATGGCGGTAAGAATGGAGAAATAGAAGAACGTCCGACTGGTTATACTCCTCGGATTCGTGAGATAGATGAGGAACCCGAGCAAGATGATGCCGGCGATAGCGACGCCGACCGAAAGCAGGTCGAAATTAATATCGACGAGCGCGGTGATTCCCATGTCGTAAGGATATCAGACGATTGACACTGCTTCTTCGAGCGGGAAGCGTAGCGCGTGTGCAGTAGGAGGATCAGCGCGGCCGATGCGGAACATGAAAGCGATGTGCTTCCCGTCCGCGTTGAAAATCTGTGACGCTTTCCCGTATGCAGTCATGACGAGCCGCTGCTCCGCTGTCGTGAACATATCGCTCTCTCCTGCCGCTATCTTAAGCTTGAAGAACAAGACGCCGGTGAGCGGCTGAAAGCTGAGGCCGAGCGACGTCGCGGCGAGCCAGGTCCGCTCTACTGCGCGTCCGACTTTCACGAAGTCGATTGGTTCCGTGCCATCGATGATGAACGCCCCCATGGCGGCAGCGGAAGCATTCGTAGCCCCGTTCTGCTTCGCTACGATGCGATTGAAGCCGAGCTTGGCAAGGATGCGCATGACGGACCAGTTATTGAACATCTTGAACATCTTTTCCGCCGGCGGAGGCAGTTCGAGCGTCTTGATGTAAAAGCCTATCTTCTTCGCATCGTCTTCCTCCTTGGTCCAGGTCACGTGACTGAAAAAGAAATCATGAAGAGCGCGATTCGCGAGCATCACTTCCTCATTCGTCGAGCCGACGCGCCCGAGGACCGCGATGGCTTCCTTATCCTTTACGAGCTTGAGTGATCCTGGACGGCTTCCCACGGCGGCACTATGGAGCGTGTCCTCTTCGGCCTGCGTCAACGGCTCGGTGGCGTAGGGCTTGCGGTTCGAGATGCGTTCATAAATGAAATCCGCGAGCACGTCTCTCGGCGCGGAAGCGTCTTTGCGCAACGTGACCGTCGCGACATGCCACGCGTCGCCTTTGTCCGGAAAATACGAGACATTGGCCGCATATCCCTCTTTCGAAGAGGCAATAACGAGGTTCTCGAGCGCCGCGCCGCAGGCGAGATACGACGCGCGCTGGCCCCAGCCGTAGTAGGACTGATCGCGCTCCGGGCGTACGTGAATCTCGACCGTCAGACCGGAGACGACGAAGCGCCACGGCTGGCAATTCTCTCCGGAAGGCGCTTGGTTCGCTGCAGCAAGGATACGTTCCAGCGCGGTATCCATAGATCTTACAATCCGAAGGATCGCGCGAACGCTTCGGCGGCGGCGCGGCGGCGTGATTGTGATTCTTTTGAGTCGTAGCTGGACTCGAGCTTTTCGTCGAGAGAAATCAGTGCCCGATCATTGATGAGCGGCTGGCCGGCGAGTATCTTGCGGACGCAGTATGCGACCGCCGCGCCGTTCACCATAGCCGCGATGCCGAGTTGCGGCCATGAGACGAGGGTCTTGCCCATCTCTTTTAGGGATTCCTGCATACGGATGGTGACGGTATCGGCGCCCACCCACTTCGTAATCATCTTCCCGATGCCGAACTTGTCGAGCCCTTTGAGCGTCTCGTAGGAGACGTCACCCATGCGCCCGTGGAAGAATTCAGGGTGCGGCTTCATGTCATGGCGTTCGATCTCAATCAGAGCGTTATCGCCGTTATCGGCACCCATGACGATGGGGATGCGTCTCTTCCGCGCCTGTTCGCGGATGAGATACTTGAGCGCGAGATTATCGATTTCGTCTACCACTATGTCGAGACCGTCGAAGAATTTCTCGATGTTCCCTTCCGTCAGTCCGTCAGGGAAGAGCTCGAGTTCGGTATAGGGATTTATCTCGTAGATGGTTCTCGCCGCCATCTCGACCTTCAGCATCCCGAGCCGGTCAGCACCGGCAAGGATGCGGTTCGTATTCGAAAGCGCGAGCCGATCCATGTCGGCCAGCTTCATCTTCTTCCCTCCGCCGGACAATGCGATTGCAAACGCGACCGATGAGCCGACAGACAAGCCCGCGATGCCGATGGCGGCGTTATAGAACTTCTCCTGCTCCTCTTCCGTGACGAGGTTCCGGTTGCGCGCCGTGCGCACGATGCGGTACTCGTCTTCCGGAAGGATGTGCGCGGCCAGATAGCGCCAGGGGAGGTATGCCCACCTGCCGTGCTCATGGAGCGGCTTCTCGTCTTGGAGCGATTTATAGTACGCCTGGAACTCTTTCTCAAAATCGGGCGTGTAGACCTTCGAGGGATTCTTTATGCCGAAAAGCTCGCGCTGCTCTTCTTCGTAGTCGTCCGATATCTGCTTGATAGCGCCTTCTTTCACGAGCGACTCAAGGCGGGTGGTATCCTTCTCGCGTGAGAGGTCGAGAATAGTGGGCTTGGATTCGACGGGTTCGCTCGCGAGCTTGTCCAGAACGTTTCCAAGATTTTTCGACATATGAGATGGTTAAAGGCGTATCAATGGCCGTTTATGACCCACTTCTGCTTGATGCCCGGCGGAAAGTATTTCGGATGCTCGTGCGGCCAAAAGACGAGGCGAGGGATGACCTTCTGGCGTATCGAACCATAGAGATAACGATACTCGTCACTCGAACTTGAAAGGCTTTTTATGATGCTTTCCGTCAGCGCATCTTTGATGGATTCGCTATCCTTTACGCCCGCGGCGAGCTCGACGTTGATTTCGAGGTATTCGTTATGCTTCGCGTCGTGCTCAGTCGTCATCGTGAAGCGTCCGGTGATGGATTTCTCGATCGCGGGATTCTGCAAGCCGATCTTCACGTGCTCCGGGAAGATGATGGCGCCGTAGAGCTTCGTCGAGAGGTCGGAGCGTTCGTAGAGATAGACGAACGGCAGCTGTGTGACGGTATCATCGATTCCGGCACGCTTCGCCTCCGCGGCGAGATTGATGCCGACGTCTGTGCACATCTTCACGACGTCATCATACGTGAGCACGCCGCCCTGATCGCCGATGTCGTACCGGATGAACGGGAGCGGCGTACCGCCGGTCGCATGAATCTGGCCCTCCTTCCCCGCGTCGAAGGCGACGAAGTCCGGAATGAACTGCGCCAGGGTCGGCAAGCGGCGCGCCTCGCTGAAAAGCTTCCGGTAGAGCGCGTCATGCCTCAGGGCGAGCCGGCGCAAGAGTATCGAGAGCGGCGTCTCGGTGGCCATCGAGCCGAGCTCGGCGCTGCCGTAGATGTTCATGATGCTGCGGTAGGGATCCTTCATCCCGGTCTTCTTCATGAGGTACTCGCGGAAATGCTCGGAGAACGCCTCCGCGGCGCAGACGATGCGCATGTCCCACTGCGCCCATTCGATGCCGTGCTCGGGACCTTCGTCGATGAGATCCTTCATGAACGGCGGGTAGCCGCAGAGAATGAGTTGTTCGTACGACGGCGCCACGCGCGTGAGCGCCTCGAATATCTCTTTCTTGTTCACGCCGGGCGTGATGATGGTGAGCGGCCAGCCGTTCTCCGAGATGCGGCGGAACGCTTCATATGTCAGTGTGCCCCCGATCCACACGCCCATGCCGAAGCCGATGACGACGAGCGTCGATTTCTTCGGGTCGAGGCCGCTGCGCTCGACGAACAGCCGGTGGTACACCATCGACGCTTCATGCGTATCATCCATGCGCGGGATGTAGAACGGCTGTCCGGTCGAGCCGGACGTCGCGGTGAGGACGAGCGGCTTCTCGGCGAGCGCGTGCGCGACGCAGAGCGTATCCCACGGGTGCACGCGCAGGTAATTCGCCTTCGTTATGGGCGGGATGCGCTCTACGTCCTTGCTGCCGCGGATGGAGCCGGCATCGAAACCGAGCCGTTCGAGGAAGCTGCGGTATGCCGGGACGTTCTTAAGCGCATACTTGAAACGGTTCAGGATGGCCGCGCTCGTCGCGCGCGACCAGTCCGCGCTTTCGTTCGTGCGAAGCTTCGTGATGAAGGCCGGGGAAACCGAAAAAATACGAGGCCGTGCTGGGGTCTTTTTGGTACGCACATAAGCCGATTGCCGGCTCTGTCGCATGGATGCGCGCACGTTACCACATAAATTGGCGTGTGTAAACGCCTGTGGGGATAGCGCTCTGACTACGCCAGTCCCGGGAAGTAGTCGGTCTTGATGGAAAGGCGCGGGACGCCGAGCGTGTGGAGCGCGCGTTTCATGGCGTCCACCATGCCCGGCGGGCCGGAGAGGTAGAAGAGGCGGTTGCGATAATCGGGAATCTCGCGCTTGATGAACGCCGCGTCGATTGCGCCTGCGTGCGCGCCCGGCATGAGGGTCGTGCTGTCTGTTATGGCGTAGACGGTCCGCAAGCCGCGGGTCGCCGCGCTCGCGAAGACGTCCTGGTAGGCGACCTCTTCGGCCGTGCGGCTCGAGTAGAGGAGGACGGCATCGCGCGACTCCCCCGCCGCGACCAGGTGCCGCGCCATACTCGCGAAGGGCGTGACGCCCACCCCGCCCGCGATAAAGGCGAGCTTGTGATTCTTGTCGACCGGCATGGTGAAATCGCCCGAGAGCGATGCGGCCGTGACGACGCCGTCTTGCGGGATGGCCGCAAGCGCGCGCTTGAAGGCGCTCGGTTTCTCGTAGAAGCGGACGCCGAGCCGGATCTGGCCGTCCTCCGGCGCCGAGGCGATAGTGAAGTAGCGGCGGTTGCCGCGGCTGTCGAACGGCACATCGCGCAGCGTCCACTCGAGGTATTGCCCCGGACGGAAGGTGAACGGGCGATCGGGCCGGAAGACGAACTCGTAGATGCCGCGCGCGAGCTTATGGCGCTCCGTGAGCGTGAGCATGTAGCGGCCTTTCGGGCTCACGACGTACGAGAAGAGATTCCCGGCAAGGAGTGCCGTCTCCGGCGTGAAGTAGAAGGAGCCGACGTGCGCGGCCGGCACGAAGAGCACGCCGACGAGCGCGCCATAGATGATGCGCAGCGTGCGCGACGGCGGCATCGTGAGGGGTTCGGTGAGCATGACAAAGCCGAGGAAGAAGAACGCCGAGTGGAGGATGGTCTCGTTCAGGCCGGTCACGGGGCTGAGCGACGTGAACGCGGTGGCGAGGAGCGCGGCGACGCCGAACGCGATGACGAGGTCGTAGCGCCGGAGCTTGTGGACGATGGCGAGCCCGCCGATGACGACGAACGGCAGCAAAGGCAGGTTCCCCGACACCCACCACGTCGCGTTCACCGCGAAGACGAAGGCCGAGAACGCGACCGCGAACGCCGCCGGGTTGAAGACGTGCTTGTTCCCGAGCGAGAAGATGTACTTCGACGCGGTGCCGGCGGCGGCGATGAGCGCGTAGAGGATGGTTGCGCCGATGCTGCCGGCCGAGATGGGCGGCAGGATGAGGACGAGGATGAGCCCCGTGATGAGCGAGGATTCCGCGTTCGTCACCGCGTCGAAGATGTTCGCGAAAATGAGGTTCGTCGCCCACGAGCCCGCGACGAGCACGATGAGCGTATAGAGGAGCGGGACGGGCGCGTACGGCAGGATGCCGAATACGCCGAAGGCGAGCGCGACGACATAGAGAACGACGAGGTAGTAGAGCACGAGCCGATACATCGTCGTGCGGTCGATGAGGCGCTTCAGAGCGGTGATCATGGCGTGGTGTAGGTTACGAAACCGCTCGTGAATATCGCCGTACCGGTATCCGTGATGGCGTACCCCTCGAGCCCCGGCGTGCGCTCGATGAAAGCGATGCCGTCCTTCCCCATCGCGAATGCCGCGGTGGCGTAACGGTCGGCTTCGAGCACGTCGGGGCCGATGACGGTCAGGCTCACGATATCACGCAGCTCGCGCGACGGATCGTGCGGGTCGTAGATATGCGCTCCGCGCAGATAGGAGCCGGAGGTCGCAATGCCGGCGCCCTTCGGATAGACGACCTTCACGATCTCGTCAGTCGCGAACGGATTGCGGATGCCGACCTTCCAGGGCTCGCCGTTCGCATTCTGTCCGCTCATGGCGATGTCACCGCCGGCGTTCACAAAGAAATGCTGTTGGCCGTTCTCCCGGATGCGCGCGGCCGCGTTCTTGACCGCCCAGCCCTTCACGATGCCGGACGGGTCGAGTGACCCGTCCGGCCGGCGGATGTCGAAGTAGCCGCCCGTCTCCGCCTTCGTCCGCTCGGCGATGGCGAAGACCTCGCGCATCTCGCGGCTCGCGGTCTCGGGCGCGAACTCGCCGCGATTGATGCGTGATATCTCGCTCGTGTCCTTGTACGTACTGAAACGCTCGTCCACCGCTTGGAGGTACGCGAAGGCGTCCTCAACGGCCGGCTTCGTCCCCTCGCCCACGATCTCAATCTCGACGGGCATGCCCATCACGGGGCGAATCTCGCGCATGGACTAGCTCTGCGCTTGCTGCAGCGCGGCGGCGAGCGACTGTCGGAACGCGATGCTCGTGTCGGTCGCGCCGGAGATGAGGTCGACGTTCGCGCTCTGCACGGAGAGCGCCTCCTGCGAGAGCATCGGCATCGCCTGCTGGTTGATATAGACGGAGGTCGAGTGGGTGTTCGGGTACTGGAGGAAGGAGACGTTCGCGAGGGCGCCGTTCTTGATGGTCGCCTGCACCTCGACCGGGCCGTAGTAGGCGTCCGCGACGGCGCCGGTGTAGGTGCCGTCCTTGTAGCCGCTCTTCGCCGGCGGCGGCGTCGCAGGCGTAGCGGCCGGATTTGCGGCCGGCGGCGGGTTGCCGGAGTTCGCCGACGACGGCTGCACGGGTGCCGGTGGCGTCGCAGCAGGCGCACCGCCCCCGGCTGGCGCCGTCACGTTATTTGAAATCTGGATGCCGGACGGCGCCGATGCCCCCGCCGAGCGGGAAAAAACATACAGGGCCGAAGCCCCGACAAGTACGAGCGCTAGCAACGTCTTTTTCATATACCCATATTACTCTTCATCCGGCCGTTTCGTTTCATCCGATGCCCTACAATAGACGGAGGTACTTCTTACCCGCTTACCGAACCCGCAATGGCCTACTACGTCGTCGAAGAATCCCCGTTCTCGCATTTCTTCGTTGCCAGCACGAAAAGCGCCCCGTTCTGGTTCCTCGTGCGCCTCTACGTCGGCTGGGAGTGGCTCTCTGCCGGCTGGGAGAAGTTCCAGAATCCGGCGTGGTTCGGCTCAAGCGCCGGCGCGGCATTGAACGGCTTCGTCCAAGGCGCGCTCGGCAAGACGGGCGGCGCGCACCCGGACGTGCAGAGCTGGTACGCGGCCTTCCTCCAGAGCACAGTCCTCCCCCACCTCGTCGTCTGGTCGAACGCAGTCGCCATCGGCGAGTTCCTCGTCGGCCTTGGGCTCATTTTCGGTGTCTTGACCGGCATCGCCGCGTTCTTCGGCCTTTTCATGAACTTGAATTATCTCCTCGCCGGAACCGTGAGTCTGAACCCTATCCTCTTCACGCTCTCGGTCGGCCTCGTCCTCGCGTGGCGCGTCGCGGGCTACTATGGCGGCGACCGCTACGTGCTGCCGCTCCTGCATCGCTCGCTCCGCCCGCGCGGCTTGCCGCGGCTGAAAAAGCTCTAGCCGCGCCCCGGGCGCGGCTAGGCCGGCTCGCATGCTTGAAGCGCGCTAGCCGAGGTCTTTCTTCTTCTCTTCGAACTCCGCTTTGCCAATCTCGCCCTTCGCGTAGCGCTCCTTTAGGATGTCGAGCGCCGCCTCGCCGTGCCCGTGCCGGCAGCGCCACATGGACTTCCCGCGCGCGAAGCGCACGAGCGCCACGATGGCGGCGATGAAGACGATGACCCAGAAGATGGAGAACAGGATGCCCATGATGCCGAATCCTTCGTATCCGCCCATCATCGGATGCCCGTAATAGCCGTATCCCCACATAGTCGTGATTCGTTAGGCTGATAACCGTACCTGATACTACTACTCCCGAACACCCATGGGAAATGCGCTCGGGATTGGCGCGCACGGCCGCGCCGCGTATGATAGCCGCATGCAATCGTCCCTCGGCATCACGAAGAAGGTCCCCTACCCGTTCGCGGAAGCGATAGAGAAGGCGAAAACCGCGCTCGCAGAGGAAGGGTTCGGCGTCCTTACGGAAATCGACGTCGCGGCGACGCTTAAGTCGAAGCTCGGCGTCGCGCGCGAGCCGTATGTCATCCTCGGTGCCTGCAACCCCGCGCTCGCGAACGAGGCCCTCCAGGCGGAAAATGAGGTCGGTCTCCTTCTCCCATGCAACGTCGTCGTGTACGAGAACGGCGGGGTCGTGTATGTCTCGGCCGTGAAGCCGAGCGCAATGCTCGGCGTCATCGAGAACGCGGCGCTCGCCTCGGTCGCACGCCGCGCCGAAGAGAAGCTCGCGTGCGCCGTCGAGAAGCTCTGAGCGGCGCTAGTCCGGCGTGACCGGCTCGAGACCTTCCTCTTCGAGCGCCTTCTTCACGCCAGCGCGCGCCTCCATCCGCTTCATAAGGGCGGCGATGTTCGGATAGTCTGCGAGCGCGATGCCGGCGCGCGGCGACCAGCGCATGATGGTATAGCAGTACGCGTCCGCGATGCTGAAGTCGCGGCCGAGAAGGTAGTCCTTCCCCGCGAGCGACGCGTCCACGTACGCGTAGCGCTTCTTCAGCCGGTCGATCGCGGCCGTCTTCTGGCCTTCCAGCAGATTCGGATTGAAGAGCGGTCCGAACCCCTTGTGCAGTTCCGTGCTGACGAACGTGATCCAGGAGAGCATCTCGTAATACGCTTTTGCGCCGCGCTCGGGCATGAGCTTCTTCCCGGGAGCCTGGTCCGCGAGGTATTGGATAATCGCCGGACCCTCGATGAGCACGTCGCCGTCGTCGAGCCGGCAGGCGGGCACATAGCCGCCGCGCGGGTTCACCTCATAAAAATCCTCACCGTCCTCGGTCGTCCGGCCCTCGGCCGAGAAAGTGACTTTCGATAATTCGACGGGGAGTCCGCCTTCGCAGGCGACGATGTGCGGCGAGAGCGAGCACGCGCCAGGAGAGTAATAAAGTTTCATAGCGTCAGGTTATGTGAACTGGTAACGTAGTACATAGTAGTGACCCGCACGAGCGGCCCGCCTGTGGATAACAGCCCTAACGATTCACCCCCTATGAAAATCAAGGATTCCGTCATCATCATCACCGGCGCCTCAGGCGGCATCGGCCTTGCTGCGGCGCGCGAGCTCGCGAAACGCGGCGCGCGAGTCGTGCTCGCGGCGCGCTCGAGAGACAAGATCGCGGCGCTCGAGAAGGAACTCCCGGGTTCCCTCGCAATCCCGACGGACATGCGCACGCCCGAGGAGGTCCGCCGCCTCATCGACGAGACGAAGCGGAAATTCTGCCGCATCGACGTCCTCATCAACAACGCCGGCCAGGGGCTGCGCGCCAGCGTCGGCGATATCGACATGAACGAGTACCGCAGCATCATGGAGTTGAACGTCTTCGCCGCGCTCGAGGCGATGCAAGCCGTCATCCCGGTCATGCGGGAACAGGGCGGCGGCATGATACTTAATATCAGCTCGCTCGTCTCGAAGTACTACTTCCCCTCCCTCGCCGCCTATGCCTCGACCAAGTACGCGCTGAACGCGCTCACGCTCACCGCGCGCGAGGAGCTCGCGCGCGAGCACATCGTCGTCAGCGCCTTCCACCCGAAGATGACGGCGACCGAGTTCGGCGCGAACGCGCTCGGCACGCCGTACTCCTCCGCCGCCGGCCGTCCCGGGATGAACGCCGACGCGGCCGAAGAGGTCGCGGCGAAGATCGCCGGCCAGATCGAATCCGAGGAAGCCGAGGTGCAGATGTAATCCCGCCGGCGCGCGTAGTACGGAATGTGCTATAGTCCGCCCGGAATCGATATCACCCTTGGAGAAAACCGCATGCAACCCTATCCGAAGTACGAGTCGAAAACGAAGATAACCGTGCCCGCTCTCGTCCTCGGCGGGACGGGCGGCCTCGGTCGCGAGATCGTGAGGGCCCTCGTCGCGAGCGGCGTGCGCAAGCTCGCCTTCACGTACGGACGTAACGAGGCCATGGCGAAGAAACTCGCGGCGGAACTCCGCCGGAAGAGGATCCGCGTGTACTGCGCCCATGCTGACCCGCTCGATGAGAAAGGATTCAAACGGTTCCTCGAAGAGGCGGCGGCCGCGATCGGCGGAGAATTCGGCGTCGCGGTAAATACTGTCGGCACGTCGCCGGTCGGCCCGCTCCGTACCCAAACCATCGCGAAGTGGCGGGAGGTCTATGACGTGAATGTCATCGGTTGCTTCGCTATGGCTCGTGCCATCGCGGAAAGGATGCGGAAGAAGTCCACCAAGGGCTCCATCGTCCTCATCACCTCGAATGCGGGCACGATCGCTCACTCTGGAACGGGAAATTCCGCTCACTATGATTCTTCCAAAGCCGCGCAGGCGCAGGTGATGAGAATTTTGGCAGAATATTACGCGCCGGATATCCGCATCAATAGCATCGCGCCAGGATGGATCGAGACGGAGATGAACGCGAATCTCCCTAAAGCGGACCGGCAGCGGGAAATACGGAAGACCTGGACGAAGCGGTTCGGCGAGCCGGAAGAGATTGCGAGCTGGGTCGCCTTCCTCTTGAGCCCGGCTGCATCATTCGCGTACGGGCAGAATTTCCACGTCGACGGCGGATACCGCTAGCTGCTCTCCGGGTTCTTCCACAGGCCGCGCTTCGCGCGGCTTATTTTTTCGGCCTAGCAGGCAATGTTCTGGTCGACGGCGGTCGAGTTCGCTTCATACTGGACGATCCAGACGGGGCTGCCATTTGTGAAGCCCGCCGCGGTCAGGCACGAATTGATGGCGCTGACTTGGGTCATGATGCCGACCGGGAACCAGTTCGGGATGGGGACGGCAGAGCCGCCGATTGCTTGCGTCGGCGTGAAGCTCGCGCCCGCGATATTCCGCCACATGGACGGGACCGAGTAGAGGCCGACACGAATGCCCTGCGCGTTCAGGTAGTCGATTGCGCCCTGGATGGTCGCGTCGTTCACGGCGACGTTGTCCGACCAGCTGTTCGCTTCCTCGATGTCGAGCCACCAGAAGGGCGATGAGACGCTGTTCTTCGTCGCGTAAGCGAACGCATCCGCCGCCGCGTTGAAGCCGTAGTTATACGCGGCGCAGACCGTCGGCTCGGGATACGCGCCCGCCGACGACGTCGCAGCGAAAAAGAGCACGCCGCACGTCTTCGGCGAGGAGAGGTGCGCGTCCGTCGCCGTGCTTCCGTACGGCGCGTTCAGGTTCATGTAAAGAGTCGGCCGCACGCTCGCGGCGAGGCGAGCCCATGAGAATTCCGACGCGAGGCGCGCGCTCTCGACGTAGGCCTTGCCACCTGTCACGCCGACCACCGCGAAGCCGAAGGGCATAACCGGGTAATCGCGCGTGTTGAACGAGAGGTCGTAACCCACACTCGACGACGGATAGAGGCTGCCGATGACCGGCACATGCGGGACGGGCGGCGTGGATGTCGCGGCGACCGGGTCGGGGGCGCCCGCCGCCGCGACGGCGGCGGGCGCGGCGGCAGAGGTGAGGATGCGCTCCACCTGGTCCACGATGGCCTGCGCGACGTTGAACGCCTCGAGGAGGCCGACGATGGCGCTCGTCTGCGCAGTCGTCAAGGTCGACGCCGCGGCTGCGGCCGGCAGGAAGCCGACGAAAGAGAGCACGAAGATGAATGCAAGGATTTTGCGGGTCATACCCAGGCGCCTAGTATAGCGCTCCTACCGGAGACGTACGAGAGACGCGGACCTTGCACGCCCTCGCGCGCCCGGATACGTGAGCACGCCGCAGCGGACCTTGAGGAACGGCGTGAGTCGGTGCTTAGGGGCACTGGCCGGGGTCATGATGTCGAGTACGCTCCACTTCCGTTTCGCGAGCGCATCGGCGATGAGCGAGCGATGACAGCGCCACGGCACGGCTTCGGCGCACATGACAGCCGTCGGCCGTTTCCGCGCGATGCGCTCGAGCTCTTCGAGCCCTCCGGAAAATCCGGGTGTCGCCATGTAATCAGCGTAGCCGCGGAACGAGAGATTCCGCCAGCCGAGATTCTTCGAGTCCTTCTTCGCGTGGCGGAAACCGCCGAGCGCTTCGATGCGCGCGTACCCTACCCCGCGCTTCTCGAGGGCGCGCCGGAGGTTCTCAGCGTTGAATTGGGGATTGTGCCGCGACTTCGGCACCGTGCGCACGTCGGCGACCTGCCGGATGCCGTGCGCATCGAGCAGCGCGAGGAAATCGGCGAGCGGCCGGTTGGAGTGCCCGATGGTGTACACGCGGAGTGCATTCGCGCTTTTCGGCATCAGGAGTCAGTATATACTTATATCTATCGCTATCACGCGCGACCGCAACGGGCAGTATGTACAACCCGCATAGCCTGCATGAATGCGAACTCGAGAAGGCGCGCCGCCCGCGTACGCTCATCGACGCGCTCATGACAGGTATCGGCGGAATCGCTTCCGTCTCAAGCGTGCCGCAGGTCATCAAGATCTGGCAGACGCATACCGTGGTGGGCATCTCGCTCACGACGGAACTTATCGCGCTCATTGCCGTCGTCTGCTGGTTCTTCTATGGCCTCTACATCCGCAACAAGCCGCTATGGATCACGAGCGGACTCTCAACTATCGTGCTCGGCATCGTCGTATTGCAAATATTGTCTTACCGATAGATTACAGCTCTCGCATACGAAATATTCCACGAATGTTTCGCGATCTTCGTTGAATCCTTCGAAGGAAGGACTGCGCTGGATATGGATGTACACACATTAAGCGTGCGGGGCCTGGCTCAAGACCGGGCTTCGTTTGCTTGTTGCGGGAACGGGATTTGCGCTCTCACTCGTCCGTCGCGTAATTCCTCATTCTGATTACGTACTACCCAAATCAAGCCGTCGCAGGCTCATAGCGTTAACGACCACAATAACCGTTGAAGCGCTCATGAGAAGCGCGCCGATCTCGGGGCGGAGAAAGAAACCCCACGCTGCGAAGATGCCGGCGGCCGCAGGTATCGCGATAATGTTGTAGCCGAGCGCCCACCAGAGATTCTGGAGCATTTTGCGATACACCGCACGGGCGAGGATGATGAGCCGCACGATGTCGCCCGGGTTGCTGCGTGTGAGCACGACGTCACCCGCCTCGACTGCCACATCGGTGCCAGAACCAATGGCGATTCCGGCGTCCGCCTGGGTGAGTGCAGGCGCGTCATTGACCCCGTCGCCGACCATAAGAACGACATCTCCCTTCTTTTGAAGTTCCTTGATACGGGTGTACTTATCCTTCGGCAACACCTGGGCGAAGTACGTATCAATATTGAGTTCACGCGCGACCGCAGCGGCAACCTGCTCGTAATCTCCCGTGAGCATCGCTACCTTGAGCCCGAGATCATGGAGCTTACGCACAGTCTCCTTTGATTCCGGCCTCACTTCGTCCGCAAGCGCGATAAGCCCGAGAACCCGCTTTGTATCCGCCACGAATATTGTGGTCTTGCCGTCTCGCGAGAACCGCTCGAACATCGGCACACTCTCGTCAAGCATGACATGCTCCTCCTCCATGAGCGTTTTGTTACCGACTGCGTAGCGCATGCCGTCGATAACTGCACGAATACCCTTGCCCGCAATGTTCTTGAAATCACCGACCGGCGCGAGCGATATCCCATTCTTTCCGGCGTAGGCGACGACGGATCCTCCGATAACGTGCGAGGAATGTCGTTCGAGTGATGCGGCGATCCGCAGCACTTCATCCTTCGAAACATCGCCGAATGATTCGACGCCGACGACACCGAAAGTCCCTTTAGTGAGCGTTCCCGTCTTGTCGAAAACAACGTAATTTGTCTTCCGTATCGTCTCGATCTTCGAGAAATTCTTGATGAAAACGCCGTTCTTCACTGAGAGCGACGTCGCGATGGTCGTCACGGTCGGAATGGCGAGTCCGAGCGCGTGCGGGCACGCGATGACCAAGACCGTGATGGCGAGCGTGATCGCGAAGGCGAACGAGGAACCGATGACAAGCGACCAGACGAGAAGCGTGAGTATGGCGACCCCGAGCGCAGTGAACGTGAGCACGGCTGAAGCAGTGTCGGCGATGCGCGCCTGGCGCGGCTTGGTCATTTGCGCCGAAGCGATGAGCGACTGGATCTGCCCGATGGTCGAGTGTTCGCCCACGCGCGAGAGCTTAACGGTGAGCGACCCGTCGAGCGCGATGGAACCGGCGATGACGTTCGCTCCTTCCGCTTTCTCAACGGGCTTTGACTCGCCAGAGACGAGCGATTCGTCCACGTTCGAGCGTCCACCGATGACAGCGCCATCTGCGGGAACTTTCTCCCCGGGCTTCACGAGTACCGTGTCGCCCTCCGCGAGCTCGGCGATGTCGACTTCGGTCTCGGCTCCGTTCACGAGCTTATGCGCCTGCTTTGGCAAGAGCTTGGCGACCTCCGCGAGCGCGTCGCCAGCCGCGGCGCCCGAACGCGCCTCGAGATAGTGACCGAGGAGGAGCACCCAGACCAAGGTGGAGATTTCGAGGTAGAACTGGACGCCGAGCGAGGGGACGAAGGTCGCTACGACCGAGAACGCGTATCCCGTGCCGACGGCGAGCGAGACGAGCGTCATCATGCCGAACGCTCGCGCCTTTATCTCGTGCCACGCGTGCTGGAAGAACACGAGCGCGAAGCCGAAGATAACGGTCGCGAGACCGAGCTGAATCCATGGCCCTAATGAAAGCGCCGGGATGTGCAGGAACGCCGCAACGGGCGGGTTCGTGAGCGCGAGCGGGATGATGAGGATGGTGACAATCCAGAACCGGCGTAGGTAGCTTGCGGCCGAGCCGTGTCCCATGCCGTGACCGTCGTGCATATGCTGATGCTCGTGCTCAGTCATAGCTCAGTTCGATGGTATCGCCGTCGTGCATGACGTAGCTCCCATACGCGGTGCTTGTCGCCCCGTTCACGATCATCTGCATATTCGAGCCGAATGAAGACATATCCTTGCCCCAGACCTTGAAGAATTGCGCGAGTGTAAGATCACTCGCGTGCACGACGCCCGGGAACTCCATGTGGATGGTGCCGGTGTCGTCGTGCGTATGTATCGGCATTTCTGCCGCGCCAAGGCCGATGCCAGCCGGTATCGTCACGTTCTGACCTTTCACCGTGATGAAGAGGTGCGAATGCCAGTGGAGGCCGTGGGTAGCGACTATGGTCGGATCGGATGCTTGAGAGACAACCGTCCAGCCGAGAAGGCCGACGATTACAACTCCGATGGCGACATATGCGTATTTCATAGCGCTATTTCTTCTTTGACACTTTGTATGCCGACAGGATCTCGCGGATGGCTTTCGTTTGGGAGCCGCTTTTCATCTGTTCGACCACACATGTCGAAAGGTGGTTCTCAAGCATCGCATCTTCCACCGCAGAAAGCGCGGAGCGCACAGCCGAGGTTTGCGTGATGACGTCGATGCAGTAGGCATCATTCTCGACCAGTTTTTGGAGTCCGCGCACCTGGCCCTCTATGGTCTTCAATCTGCGCACTACCGTGCGCTTTACGGTTTGTTTCATGGGCCTAGAATACCCCTAGGGGGTATTCGGGTCAATGGACATTATTAACACAATCCTTTTCGCATGAAAACAACGCTTCTCGGCCTCGCCATGTCACTGCGCGAACACGCGATACTTCTTGAAATAACGATATTCGTGCCAAGCGGGCCGGGAGCGGGATGACGGGAAGACCGAGGCAGACCGGCGCCGGCCGAGATTATCCACGCCTCACGAAGCAGTCTCGCTTACGACAGCAGCGCGGCGAGCGAGCGGGCACTCCGTCCCGGCACGTACAACGCCCGGGCGATGGCGGGCGCGTCGACCGCGGCATAGTGTTTTTGCTCCCCGATCTGTTCGAAACCGAGCAATCGGTAAAAACGGTCGTGCTTCGGGTTGATGGCGATGCAGAGGTAATCGATTCCGCATTCATGCGCATGCGCGAGGACGGCAGAGAAGAGGGGCGAGGCGACAAAGGGCGATGCACGCTTGCCAGTCGCGTCGGCATAGCGATCATGATCGACCGCGAATTGCACCACTTCCGCAAGCTGCTTCCCTCCCGCGCGAACGGATGCGAGCTCGCGCGCGTAGAGCGTGCTCATCGGCAGCCCCTCCTCGCTGTCTCTCACGACCGAAAGCGTGCCATACAGGACGGCACCCGCGAAAAGGCCGAACGTGGTCGCGTGCGGGCCGTCGAGGTACCGCGTGATTGCATCGGTTCCGACGGCATACCCTTGGGCTGCGTACGCCTTAGCGACCACGGCTCGCACTATCAGGCGTTCTGATTCGTCACGTATGGCGCGCACTGCGTTCGTACCGCTGGTCATGCGTGCGCGCCCGCATCGGTCGGGCTCGTGCCGGACCGCTCCACGTACGCGATGACGTCCCCGACAGTCTCGATATGCGCGATATCATCGTATCGCACGTGACGGTCGAACGCCGACTCGAGGCGGATGAGCAGTTCAAATAATGCGATGGAATCCGCGGCCATGTCAGCGAGCTTGCCGTCATCGCGGATGGTTTCCGCCGGCACGCCGAGCGTATCACTCATGATGGCAATGACTCTTTCACGCGGCTGCATAGCGGGTCAGGTCGGTCGGTACCCATGATACGGAATTCTGGCGCAGTACGACGGCCACAGCGACCACGTCCTCGCGGACGCGCCACGTGCGGATAGACGCCTCGCAACGAACTCCCTTGATGGCGATCCATCCGTCATCCGATGCCAACGCGTCTGCAGTGTCGATATGCCGCGGATGCGTGCGCAAGCCGACGCCGAGCGCTTTCAGGACGGCCTCCTTGATCGACCAGCAACGGGTATAGGCCGCCGGACGTCGTTCGCATAGCTCCTGCGCGATGAGCGCGCGTTCGGCAGGCGTGAGGAATGCATTCAGGACGAGCGGCGTGAACTCGCGCACGCGTTCGATATCGGCACCGAGGCGTACGCCGAGGCGCGTTTCGGCGATACCGAGCGCGAATGGGAACGCATGGGAAATAGAGATGGCGATTGGGGCGGCCCTGCCAGGAACGTACGCGGATGGTTTGCCGAGCATGTCTTTCGCGATCACGATATCGCGTGTCGGGACCATCCCCAGAGACGGCTTCAGCGCTTCGCGTACCGCCGCCCGCGCTGCTGCTTCCCCCGCCTCATGCAAGGCCTGCGGACTGCCACCTGTGCAGCGTGTGAGCGCGGTCGTCATACCGTACCTGCCGTGAAGAACTGCCGCATCTTATCGAATTTCGTATCGCTGTCCCCGCGGATGACCTCGCTGCAATGCAGGCGGGCGTCTGTCACGGTTTCCGGCTTCAGGAACGACTGCGTGTCGAATCCCGACAGGCGGACGAAAATGGTCGGGTAATCACGCGCGAATAGCATCTGTGCGCCCTTCTTGAACTCGTCTACCGCCATCTCGCCGTTGACGATCCTCCCCTCAGGGAACAGCAAGACCGTGCGGTGACGGTCGAGGAGATCCCGCGTGTAGAGCAGCTTCTTCGCGCGTTCGATCGCCGTCGTGCCGATATCGTAAGCACCGAGCATCTTCAGCGCGCGCCCGAGCACGGGGCGGCGGGCATAGGCGGACGACGTCGGATAGCGCATCGGTACGGTCGCGAACCAGTTCTGCTTACCGAGGTAATACGTGATGAGGAACGGGTCGAACAGGCTGCGGTGGTTGGCGAGCACCAAGGAGCCGCGCGGCACATGGAAACCTCTCGGGATATGCGCTTCCAAGCGGATGCGTCCGCTGAGCCACCAGTCGAACGGGCATGTCGCGATCTGGCTGACGAACAGCGCATTATCGAGAGCTGCGACGCCGAGCTGTCCTGCGAATCGGAATATCATATGTGATGATCAAGGATGCGGGAAAAATACCAGCGCTTCGCCCGCTGGAAGAGGTGGCCGTTGTGCCGTTCGGTACGGCGCAGCTTCTGCACGTATGGGTCGAATTGCCGGCACACGGGAGCGCGCTCGTACGGAAGCCCGGTGAGTATCTTGTACACCTCCGTCGCGACGAGATTCGCGCACGCGAGCGTCGCGACTACGGATGACGGCGCTGTTTCCTTTTCGAAATCAATCGCGTCCGACTTGTAGTACGAGCGGTGAACGAGCGAGGGGGAGATGCCGATGGCGAAGCGCAGCAGCTGTTCGCGCCGCGTCAGGGAGTCATCGAGCGCGAAGTAGGAGTCGAAACTCATGCTGTTCGGAGCGAACGTGAGGAGAGAGGCGCCGAAACCGATGGGGGCGCAGGTCAGCACCGGGATGCCGCGTTCGCGCGCGGCACGGAAGAGCAGTCGCCGCACCTCGATATTGAAGAAATCGATGCCGTCGAGCGCCACGTCCGCGCCTTCGAGGAAAGCGGCGACGGTCTCGCTCGAGATGGCAGGAAACACGCGAATCCGGACGTGCGGGTTGATATCGCGCACCATACGTTCGATGGTGCGCGATTTCTCTTCTCCGAGCGTCGCCATCGAGGCGCCGGCCTGGCGATTGAAATTCGCCATCTCGAACGCATCGGAATCGGCGATTGTGAAGGCGCCGACACCGAGTCGCGCGAGAGTCGTCGCATAAATGCCGCCTACCCCGCCGAGCCCGGCGATGGCGACGTGCGTCGTGCGCAAGACGTCCTGATGCGCGTCGGGAATGAGCCCCCGGTTACGCGCAAAAGCGTCGCGGTAAGAGAAATTCAGAGCGTCAGTCGCTTTCTCCATGCGATAGCATAAGTATACCGTACGGCCACTCCGGGGCGGTCAAACGCTTGAGAGATCCTTGACGACGCCTGTCAATAGCGGTGATATACTTCCCCCATCATGCGGCTCGCCGATGTGCGGAATGTGCAGGACTTCATGCGGATGGCCGACGACTGCTACGTGCCTGAATGAACGCTATTTCCATCGCATTCGCTGTCTGTGTCGGTATCGTACTCGGCGCGGTCTTGTTCGAGACCTTGCGCATCACGTGGTACCTCTGCATCTCCCGGCTGATGACCCTCTCTACGATGCGGTTCGAGCGTCTGGATGCGCCCGGAACTGAGCGGATATTGTTCGTCGGCGACAGCACCGGCTACGGCACGGGGACGAGCCATGAGCGGTATTCGCTCGTCGGCCGACTAGGCGCGGATTTCCCAAGCGCGTATATCGAGAACTGCAGCAAGACCGGAAGAAAATTGAAAGGTGCGGAACGCCTGCTGCGCCGGAAAGCAGACGATCCGGCGCAGCGGGCGTTCGATCTGGCGATCATCATGGTCGGAGGGATGAACGTGCTTTATGGCACGCGGCTGTCCGCGGTGCGCAAGATGGTCGACCGCATGCTCGCGCATGCGAAACGGTGCAGCCGTACTGTCGTCCTCGTGAGTTCAAACGATCCTGGCGCCGCGCCGCTCTTCCGCCCCCCGCTGTCAGGCATATACCGGCGCCGCGCCGGAGCGTTCGCATCGGTCTATGCCGAGGCGGCGCATGATGCTGGCGTAATCCATGTGTCGCTCTTCCGAGAACATCCCGACGAGCTCGTCGAGAAGCATCTTTTCTCGGCTGACAAGACGCACCCTAACGATGCAGGGTATGCGGTCTGGTACAATCGGATAAAAGAAGCGATTCCCGATATTCATGCAGGCCACGATGGAACTGGTATCGAGTAGCGCAGTCCAGGCAGGGGAATTCATGACGCGCCTCTGGTCGCTCATCGCGGCCAACACCGCGACCAATATCGCGACTATCGTGATGGCCTTCCGCGCTGGCGGGACGGCAACGTATGGTGCGCTGGTTCCGCTCGCCATATTGTTCGGACAGCTCATCCTTATCGCCATCACGCTTAAGGTGCTGCAGATGATATGGTTCCTGTCGCACGAGATCCATTTCCGACGGCCGAAGGCCTATAGCGCGATTCGCGCCGGAGGGAAGCGGATTCTCATTGTCGGCGACAGCACGGCGTACGGGACCGGTGCGGATCGCCCCGAAGACACGATTGCTGGGCGCCTCGGGTACGATTTCCCGCACACGACCATCATCAACATGGCGGTTAACGGGTCGACCGTGCGCGATGCGGTAAACCAGTTGCGAAAGGCCGGCCCAGGGCCGTTTGACCTTATCATCATCTGCACAGGCGGCAATGACATCTTGCGCTTCATCCGTGTCGCATCGATAGCACGGGATCTCGTTCGTCTGGCAGACGAAGCCGTCAAACGAAGCAACCATCACGCCTTTATGCTGTTCTATGCCAACCTCGGCGGCGCGCCGATATTCCCCGGTCCCATCCGCACCCTCATGAGGCGGCGGACCCAGCGGGTGTATAGCGTATTTGAAAGCGTTTCCAGGCAGTTTGATGTCCCGCTCGTCGAGCTGTACACGCACGAACACGTCAACAAATTCGCAACAAACCCGTTCATGGAAGATCCCGGGCGGTATTTCGCGAAAGATCGCATGCATCCGAACAGCGAGGGGTACCGGCTCTGGTACAACCGGATGTGGGCCGAAATGGTTGCGCGCAATATCGTCTTCCGCGAATCAGACCCAGCGCCTATCCGTTAGCACACGTCTCCGGAGGCGCCCCAGACACCTGGCTTGTGTTGGCTGGCCGCATGCGATCGTCGGCATCACAAAGAAAGTCCCCCCGTTCGCTGAAACCCTCGTCCTCGCCACCCCCGAGACAGAAACGGGCGAGTGATTCTCAAACTGTGCAGTTAATGCGCTACCATAGGCGTATGGGCGCACGCAACTCACGCCTCACTCTGCTCCTACAGCTCGCGGGCACGCTCGTGATACTACTGTGTGTACCTGGTACGCTTTTGCAGACGCTGCTCCTCTTTATCCTGTGGGCTGGCACCTTCTACCCGCTCTCCCGTGCAGACGCGGTACTCTTTCTTACCGCATGCCTCTTTTACACGGTAGCTGACATCGCCGTGGTCCAACGAGGAGTGTTCCGTTTCAGCCATGCGGACTTCTTCGGCTTGCCGTATTACGAACCGTTTATGTGGGGCTTCTATTTCCTTCACGCGAAGAGGATGCTCGGTGGCGCTCTCCCTCGCCGGCTGTTGCCCGGCATCGTGCTTACCGTGACTGTGGCGGCTACCGCGACTCTCGTCTCAGACACCTTCGTTTCTGCCGTACTCATCGGCATCGAACTCGGCGTTGCGCTTTTCCTATTCCATACGAAAACCGATTTCCGCTACATTCTGTATCTCGCAGCCCTCGGCGTCATCGTAGAGGCGCTCGGCACAGCCACCGGGCAATGGTCGTACGGTGTCCCGTATTACGTCCTGTGGTGGGTAGTCACGTGGTCGGCATCTGGCCTCATCCTCTACCGGACCGGCCTGCCGCTTGCAGCGGCCATCGCCACTCGTTTCCGCACTACTTGACTGCTTTGCCGTAGCGGCCGGGATTGAGGATGCGGTTCGGATCGACGGCGTCTTTTATCTTTTCGGTAAGTTCAAAACATGGGCCCTCAGCATGGTCGTAGAGTTCGCGTATGGTATCTATATCAAGCCGGTCGGGGAATGTTCCGAGTTCCCTGGCGAATTGCAGCATGCGCTTAAACGCGCGGCGAGCTCGCTCGCATTCTTCGGCATCATCGCGATTGAATACGATAGGGATGTTCGATGCGAATGCCCGCTGCGAAATGGCGGTCAGCGTTATGAGTGGCTCAAGCTGCTCGGAGAGGAAGATGTCCGTGACGCCGCGCACGAACTCGCGCACGAGCGTTGCATCCACGGGGAGCACGGGGGTGTACCAGATGAGGCCGCTGCCGTCGCGGTCAGGATGTAGATGATGGGCGGGCATGGGATGCGGATTCTTCAGGTAGGCGAGCGGCAGCGCCACCTCGCTCGGTATCCCTTCGAGCACGTCGAGCGCGTCCTGCATGCCTTCGAACGACTTCTTGAATCCGAAGTTCGGCATGAAGCGTAACACCTTCCCTACGAGCGCGGCGCGCGGCCTATTCATGAAGACCGAATGCAGCGCATACTTGAATTCACGATGAATCGAGCGTTTGACGCCGCGCTCGAGATCGCGCGGGCAGTAGATGCCAATCAGCACGACCCAGTCGGAGACGTGTCGGCGTTTCGAGAGTTCGAGCAAGTGCTTTTCTGGTATGACACCCTTGATGAGCCATTCATTCTTCGATTCAACCATCGAGAGCACTCGCCGCATATTCATGAGGTTCAGCCCGCCGATGAGTGAGCCGAGTCGCTCTTTCGTTTTTGCGATAGAACGCACCGCGTCTTCCATGTGCTGTTCATCGATGAATGCTACGAATTGGCTTATCCGTTCGGATTTCCGCACGAGCGCAATCGTCGCCCGCGTGACAACGCCGATATTCCCCTGGGCGAACAGCCCGTCGAGATACGGGCCGACTTTCCATTTATAGACGGGGTCTGCTTTCACTCCCCCGAACGCGTGGAAAGCGGAACGGTACAATTCTCCGTTCGGGAGTACCGCCTCGAGACTCATCACTGCGCCGAAATGGTCGATGTCTGGCGTCACGCCGTATCCTCGCTCAAGTGCATTCCCGATGATGCTGCAGGAGGGGCCGCCACCGGTCGTCGGCACCATGAATGGAAGGCTGTGCTCTTCGAAATAATCGAACAGATCTTGCTGAGTGACGCCGGGCTCGAGAGTCACATACGCCAGCGCTTCATTGCACTCGATAACCCTTTTCATCCCCGACAGGTCGAGAATGACGCAGTTATCCGCCACAGGGAGCGAACTGCCGAACCCCCAATCATGTCCGGTCGAGAACGCGTGGAGTGGGATGCGATGCGTATTGGCGATGGCGACAATCTTCTGGACGTCCTCGGCGTTCTTCGGCCGTAGCGCTCCGGCGATGGAGCGTTTCGTACCGAGCGTATTAGCGTGGTACGCGGCAGTCGCTTCCTCCGCACTGAGTACTTCAAGCCCTGAGATCCCGCGCCATCCGACAAAGGCCTCTTCAAGCGGCATGGAGTAATTGTACCAAGCGCAAGCTGGCCCGAGCAGCTTGTACACACGGTTTTCAGGGAACTGTCAATCTATTACCATTCACAATTGACCATCGCTTCAGGGTTCCCGCCGGACGCCGTAACGGAGGATGACGAGGGTAGCGAGAGCGACTGCAAACGCTACGGCAGCGACGCGATACCAGAGAGGAAGGGCCCCCGTGTACGCGAAATAGAATCCGAACGGCGCGACGCCGATGGCGGTCGCGACGACGTAGGAACGCCACGGCATCGCGCTGAACAGCCCGAGCGCGTAGCTTAAGATGTCAACCGAGACGAGTATGCGCATGAGGACGACCATCCAGAAAAGATTCCGTTTCGGGATGCGGCTCTCGATTGCGCGAATGCGCTCAAGACCGATGAGCCGCGCGACGACCGGCTCGCCGAAACGGCGCGCTATAAGGAATGCGATTGCCGCGCCGAGCGTCCATCCGGCGATGCTCATGAGCGCCGTCGGCAGTGGTCCCCACGCGACCGCGCCGATGGGAATCAAGAGGGCGATGTCGAGCGGTATGATGAATATGACAAAGACAGCCGTGAGGAGGATGTATGCAGCAACGCCGAGTATCCCGCCCTGCGTGACAAGGGTCGCGAGCGCCGCGTGATACCGCTCGGCCAGCACGGAAACCGCGATGAACGTGATCGCGAGCAAGAGAAGCGCGGCGATCTCCCCATGGAGCGTTCCTTTGGGAGGAATCTTCATGCGAATGAGTATAGCTTGAGCCTGATACCGCGAAAGGCGCCCTTTCGGGCGCCTTTCGCTACCGTGATGCCGAGCGGTACTGTACCGACTTTGACGAGGAACGGTACTGGTTCCCCCGAGCGGTACTGTACTGATCCCAATGGGGGCCGGAAGCAGTTCCTGGCTTCACAACCGTGTTGCCCATGTCGGTCGTGCACCCCACCATATAAGGTATCTAAGGGTCTTCCCAGCTCCCTTCTCTCTCCTTGGAATAGGCGCACCGGACTCATACGATCTTGAGATAGATTGGGCGTACTTTGGTGCTTTCGAGGTGCTTTAGGAGCGTGTCGGTCTTGAACCAAAATGAGACAAATGAGACACACCCCCTTAGAAAAAGCTCTCGGCCAAAACGTTGGAATCGAACTGAAGTGAAAGATCGCCTCGCGTCTTGCGGCCAGTCCAGTACTCACCCTCTAGGCGGCGATTCGGTCGCTTGATAATTTTTAGGATCGCCGCACCATCATGAATAGCACTCCTATCCCAAAGGGACGCCTTCGGACGATTCGTGTAGTTATAGGTCAGATACAGATCCTCGCCGTTAGCCGTTGCGTTTATGCTGGTGGTGGTACTGTAGCTAGTCGACTCTTTCGTCATGAGAGTGATATTTATGTCCGAGAAACTCTGACGAATCACCAGAATGACAGGGACCGGTGCGATCGATTGGCCAGTTTTCGGGTCGATCCAATCGCTCTTCAATTCGCCACGCCACGTTCCACGCAAGTCTGGAACCTTAATCGGCACACTGTTCCCTACTTGAGTATCGGAGGATGTGGTCGCGGTCACTGAGGTTGGCGACGATGTTGCAACAGCACTCGACGAATTCGACGATCCTGCGGACGCTACGAGTATGACCACCAGAAAGAATCCGCCAGCGATCCAAAATATCTTACGTGAACTCCCGATCTTCGTTGTCATACCGCGTCAGGGTTAGGGGTAAATCCTGATGGGCGGGTAGCACAAAACCCGCTACCAGGAAGGCCTTGCGGCCTCTATAGGAGTTTCCCCCTATAACGTAAGCCACGCCCTGATAACGGGTTTTCTGTGGCTTACGATTGTCGACCATGCCCGGGGACGAATCCCGCAGGTTTAGGCCATTTCTATTCGTGTGTCGAACTTGTACATAATAGCTCGTTTTCAGCTATCCTTGTAGACCCTAGCTTAGATCTAAGGTTTTGCGAAATAGGTTACCAACAGCAAGACTTTGCCCTATTCAGGCATCTCTTTCGGTTCGTCCTCAACATCTCTTTGTATTTCTTCAAATTCATTCTCGATCTCTGAGAGCCGCTTCTTACATGCCCATTCTGAAGTTAGAGTTTCAAATTTCTCGAGATATTCTATTTTCTGCTTTTTATCCATAGTTATAGTCTAGCGAAAATTATCACGCGGCCCGGATGGTCGGTGAAATATGTGAGCGTTATAATCCCGATCTAGTTTTAAATTTCCACATTCAGGACATGGGGTCTCTGAGATAAGAGTTCCTTTAGGAACTTCAATTTCATTCCGGAAGGAGCAATTCTCGCAGAGCACATATATCTTGTAGCTGGAGCCATTCTCATTATCCATACAACCATTATCTCACTTATGACGTATAAGTGAAGCTGCTCTCTAAGTAATTCAATGTTAACCAATTTTACTGTAATTGCGACACGAACCATCCTCAAACGTGGGAATTGAACTGAAAATATGGTGCATATGCTAGAAACGCAAAAACCACTTTCGTGGTTTTATGCGCTTTAGGACCGTGTCGGTCTTGAACTGAATTTCGGCATTTTTGATGCCGGGCGGTCTGATTAACAGGCCGCACTACCGTGTTGCGGGGGCGGGAATCGAACCCGCGTCTGGAGGTTATGAGCCTCCCGAGGTACCTCTCCTCTACCCCGCTATATAATTTTCTAGCCCATCCGGAGCGCTTTCGCATTCGCTCTCCCGCGCGGTCGCCCGCTCGTATAGGACACTATACCGTTCCCGCGCGCGCGCGCAAGCTAGAGATAACTGAACTCGCGGAAGACGCTCTCGTAGCGCGCGATGGTGCGGCGCGCGAGCGTCTCCGATAAATCGAACGCTGAACCCTCGTGCGCGATTTGGTTGCGCACCTTATGCGCTTCCCACGCGTCCTGGAGCGTATCGAAATCGGACGGCTCCACCTGCCGCAGTTTCTCGCCGATGCCTTCGCCACGGTACCCTTGCTCGCTCAGCATGTCGTCGAGCATGATGTCGGCCTCCGTGATGGCCTCGCGCCACGAACTCGGGCTGCCGGCCTCCATCAGGGATTCGATATGCTCCCAGCGGCGGTTGGCGACGGCGGATTCGGGCGCCGCGACGAGCGTGCCGTAGAACTCGTCTTCGCGCTTCCTCAAGTCGAAGAGACGGAAGAGCGTATAGATGATGACGAAGAGCGCGATGACGGAGAGCGCATAGCCGACGCCGATGATCCAGAGCCACACCTTCGCGAGAAGCGCGCCGAACGTCGCGCCGCTCGCCGCGCTGTTGCCATGCACGAGGTTATTGAAGAAAGCGGAGAACGAGCCGCCGGTCATTCCTTCCAGTATAAACGAAATGCGCTACGTGCCGGCGAGCTTCTCCACTTCCGTACCCGCAGCGAAGAGGACGGGCTCCGCGCCGTGCGGAGCCGTGAAATGCATGCCGACCGGCAGGTCCTTCCCGCCTTTGGCGACCGTGCCCATCGGCACGGAGAGCGCTGGCATGCCGGTGAGGTTCGCCGTCACCGTGAAGATGTCTTCGAGATACATCGAGAGCGGGTCGCTCTTCTCGCCGAACTTGAAGGCCGGTGACGTCGTCGTCGGGAAGGCGATGACGTCGCAGCGCTCGAAGGCGCGGTCGTACTCCGCGCGCAGCACGGCACGCGATGCATCGGCCTTGCGATAGTACGCGTCGATGTAGCCGGAGGAGAGGACGAAGGTGCCGAGCAGGATGCGCCGGCGCGTCTCCGGGCCGAACCCCTCCGTGCGCGACTGCACATAATCGTCGAGGAGCGTCTTCCCGCGCGTGGCGTGCCCGTAGCGCATACCGTCGAGGCGCGCGAGATTCGTCGAAACCTCGGCGGGCATGATGACGTAGTACGCGGCGAGCGCGTGCGAGCTCGCCGGCAGATCGATGCCGATGACTGTGTGCCCTGCCTTCTTAAGCGCGTCGAGCGTCGCGTCGAAAACGGCTTTGAGATCCGGGTCGACGCCGCTTGCGAGGAGCTTCATCGGGACGCCGATGCGCAGCTTCTTCGGCACCGGGCGCGCCGGGTAGAGGCCGTCCGGAATCGTCGTCGAGTCGAGCGGATCGACTCCGCGGATGGCGTCGAAGAGGATGCGTGCGTCCTCGACTGATTTCGCCAAGGGGCCTATCTGATCGAGCGAGGAGCCCATAGCGATGAGGCCCGAGCGCGAGACGGCGCCGTAGGTAGGCTTCAAACCGACGAGACCCGTGAGCGCCGCCGGCTGGCGGATGGAGCCGCCCGTGTCGCTTCCGAGCGCGGCGATAGCCATGTCAGCGGCGACTGCGGCGGCCGAGCCGCCTGAAGAGCCGCCCGGCACGCGCGACGGGTCGCGCGGATTCCTCGTCACGCCGAAGGCCGAGTGCTCGGTCGAGGAACCCATCGCGAACTCGTCCATGTTCGTGCGACCGAGGAAGAGCGCGCCGGCATCTTTGAGCTTCTTTATGACAGTCGAATCGTACGTCGCGCGGTAGTTCTCGAGCATCTTCGACGCGGCGCTCGCGAGCTTCTCGTCTATCAATATATTGTCTTTCACGGCGAGCGGGATGCCGCAGAGGAGCGGCGCCCGCTCCCCTTCCGTATCGATACGCTTTTGCGCCGCGCCGATCGCCGCGGCGTCGGCGTCGAAGAGCTCGAGGTAGGCGTTCAGCTCCTCGTTCTTCGCGCGCGCCGCGGCGGCGCAGGCGTCCCACAGCTCGCGCACAGTGCACTCCCTGGCGCGGAGCGCCTGCGCCGCTTCAGCGATGCTGAGTTCGTTCAGCGCCTTATTCATGCGTGATGATCTGCTTTACGGAAAGCGCATCGCCCTCGCGCGCCGGGAACTGCGCGGCGAGCTTCTCCGTATAGAGACCCGGCGCATGCGGTTCGCCGTCCGCGCGCATCACGTTGCGCATCGCGGGCTTTACCGCGCCCGCCTCCGGCAGCTCGAGCTTCTCGAGCTGCCCCACGTACGCGAGGATGGCGTCGAATTCCTTCGTAAACGCCGCGAGATCCTCGTCGGCGATAGCGATGCGCGCGAGCGCCGCGAGCTTCTTCACCTCTTCGGTCGTAGCCATGGCCGCACTGTATCACGCGCCTAGCCGTTTGAGGAATTCCTTCTCGGCAATGACGGGCACGTCGAGCGAGCGCGCTTTCTCGCGTTTCGAACCCGGATTCTCGCCGGCGACGACGAAGGAAGTCTTCTTCGAAACCGAACCTGCCGCCTTGCCGCCCGCCGAGCGCACCTTCGCCTCCGCTTCCTCGCGCGAAAGCGTCGGCAAGGTGCCGGTGATGACGACCGTCTGGCCGGAGAGGGGCCCGCGCGCTGGCGCGCTCACTCTGCGTATCTTCAAATGCCTCTTGAGCCGCGCGAGGACCGCGCGATTGCCCGCGTCCTTGAACCACCGCGCGACCGATGCGCCGATGACGGGACCCACGCCGTCCACGCGCGCGAGCGATTCACCGCTCGCTTTCGCGAGCGCGCCGAGCGTCTTCCAGTGCGCGGCGAGAAGGAAAGCCGTCTCGTCGCCCACGTGCTCGATGCCCAGCCCGATGAGGAGCCGATCGAGCGTCACGCTGCGTGCGGCCTTCACGGCCGCGATGAGATTCGCCGCCTTCGTCTCTTCGAAACCCTCGAGCGCGAGGAGTTCGTCCTTCGTGAGCTCGAAGAAATCGTCGAAGTCCGATACGAGCTTCTCTTCCATGAGGAGCCGGACGGTCTCGCGGCCCATGCCGTCGATGTCGAGGGCGCTCTTCCCCGCGAAATGGATGAGCTTCCGCGCCTGCTGCTCGAAGGACCCCGCGACCTTGCAGCGATGCGCGGCTTCGCCCGGTACGCGCTCGGTCGCGCCGTCGCCGCCGCACAAGGGCGAATGCGTCGGGAACGTCCACGGCTTCGTCCGCTTGGGGCGCAACCCCTTCACGACCGAGACGATCTCGGGGATGATGTCGCCCGCCTTCTGCAGGATGACCGTGTCGCCGATGCGGATGTCTTTCTCCTTTATGAAATCCTCATTGTGGAGCGTGGCGCGCGCCACCGTCGTCCCCGCGACCGCAATCGGCGCGAGATGCGCGACCGGTGTGAGCTTCCCCGTCCGTCCCACCTGGAGCGTGATGTCTTCCACGATGGTCTCGACCTGCTCCGGCGGGAACTTGTATGCAAGCGCGAAGCGCGGCGCCTTGCCGGTATAGCCGAGCGCCTCCTGCGCCCTTCGGCTTTCGACCTTGAGCACGATGCCGTCGAGCTGATAATCGAGCGCATCGCGCGCCGGACCCTTCCACTTCTCCCAGTACGCGAAAGCGCCGTCGACGAAATCCGTGTGCGCGTGCTCGGGGTTCACCGGGAAGCCGAGTGCGGCGAGATACGCGAGCTCCTCGCTTTGCGTCTCGGGCGGCGTCTCGGACGTGCGCGCGAGGTCGTAGATGAAGGCGCCCAGGGGGCGCGCCGCCGCGATGGCCGGGTCGAGCTGGCGGATGGAACCGGCGGCGGCGTTGCGCGGATTGGCGAAGACAGGTTCCCCAGCGGCAGTGCGCTCGACGTTGAGCTTCTCGAACCCTGAGCGCGTGAGGTAGACCTCGCCTTCGGCGACGAGCGAGATGGGCCGCGCGAGGCGCGCGGGCACCTCGCGGATGGTGCGGACGTTATGGGTCACGTCTTCGCCCGTCACCCCGTCGCCGCGCGTCGCCGCGAGGACGAGCGCGCCGTCCGCGTACGTAAAGACGATCTTGAGCCCATCAATCTTGAGCTCGAGGTCGTACGACGGCGCAGCGCCTACGCTCCTGCGCACGCGCTCGTCGAAAGCACGCACCTCCGCTTCGGTGAATGCGTCGTTGAACGACCACTGCTCGACCGCATGACGCACCTTCTTGAGCTCGGGCAGCGCTTCGCCGACCACTCGCTGTGTGACGGATTCCTCGCGCACGAGTTCCGGATAGCGCTCCTCGAGCGCGGCAAGCTCGCGTGCGAGGGAGTCGTAGGCCGCGTCCGAGATTTCCGGCCTGTCGAGCGTGTAGTAGCGATGGGCGTGGTACGCGAGGAGCTCGCGCAATTTTTTCGCCCGGAGCACCGCATCCCGCGGGGTGGCCATATGCCGCCACTATAGCAGGCCCTCTAATAATGGGCGTAGATACCGCGCGAGGAGAAACGCGCGCCGTTCGGGTTCGCGACCGTCGCGCAGGAGACGTTATACCCTTGAGAGAAGAGGTAGGTCGGGCCGGTCCCATTCTGCTTGTAGACCGTGACGTCCGCGCAGTGCTGGCCGGAATCGAGCGAGAGCCGCTCCGCGACGACCCATTGGGACGATGTGTACGAAACGATGCCTGTGGGAACGTCCGGCGGGTAGGAGGCGCTTCGACCGTCGCACGCCATGAGGGGTGCAGACGCCGGCTGAGGCCATGGGTACGCGAACGAATTCAGCTGCTGGTCGGCGTAGAGCACGCACTCGAGTCCTGCGTCGGCAGCGTAGAACGCGTCCTGCGACGCGAGGGCGGTCGACGAGAGGACGATCTGCTTGTAGCCGAGCGCGCCGAGTTCGAGGCCGAAGGCGAGCATCACGGACATGAAGATGACCGCGACGAGAAGCGCTATGCCGCGCTTATGCGGACGGCGGGGAGTCATTGCCATGGCGTCAATTGGTCAGTGACAATCGCGCGCTCCGTCGTCCCGTGGAAATCCCAGGTCACGGTCGCGACGACCCGCTCATCGTTCGGCGAGACGGCGTAGAACTGAACCGTACGCGTGTAGGGCGTCTCGACGCTGGTAACGCGCTGGGAGTAGATGGCGCCGGAATAGGAAGGCGCCGAGCCGCCGTCGAAGTAGAGCGGCGTACAGGTGCTGCCGACGGTGCATGCCTGCAGCGTGCCGAACCACCATGATGGCAACCCAGGAGGGGTGAACCACGGGTCGGCCGTGCATGCCGAATTGACGCACTGCGAGACGGGGCTGGAGAGGAACGCGCTCCAGGCATTGGCCGAGACCGATGTCCCGCCGGCCTGATAGGCGCTCAAATAGGCATTGTCGCGTAGCGCGCGTACGTACTCGATTCCCTCTTGCGCGAGGTAGGTGGCGGTCAGCTGCTCGCGCGCGAGCTCGGTGGCGACGAGCGTGCGGTCCGCCGTGTACAAGGGGCCGGCGATGGCGAGCGCGAGTATCGCGATGGCGACGAGCGTCTCGACGAGCGTAAACGCTCGCCGCGCGTTCGCTTCGCCGGTCGCTCGCTTAGTGGTTGGCTCTCTCATAAAAAATCAGATATCGGAACCGCGCATCGTCGCGCTGCTCTCGACCGTGAAATATTGGGTCTTCCCATGCCCGTACGAGATCTGGCCCGAAATGACGATGGTCACGCGCGCCTGCCCGTAATCGCCCTGCCGCACTGTCTGCGCGTTATAGGAAGTGAACAGGAGCGACGTGATGTCCACGGACGAATCGGTAAGCGGCGTCGTGGCACCGGTTCTGGAATCGTACTGATCAATCCCATTGGTCGTCGAATTCAAGAAATACTTGATGTAGTCCCCTGGCGGATCGGTCGCATCGGAAAACGAGAAATCGGTGCCCGAACAGGTGTTCGTCGTGCCGAGGCAGTAATCGAAACCCGTGCGAATCGTGCGCGTCATGTCTTCGAGCGCGAAGGAGAGGTTGTTGATGCCGGTCGTGACGGCGTGCGCTTCCCGGTCCGCGCCAATCATGATGAGGTAGGCGCCGGTCGCAATTGTCATGACGACCGCGAAAAGGCCGACGGCGACCATAAGCTCAATGAGCGTGAAGCCGGAACGTACCGGGATGCGGTCATTGGCGAATGTCATGGCGCGGTTCATGGGCATGAGGCGGCATCGCCGTTAATCTCGCCGGTCGTCGAGACCGACACGTAGCGCGTCCCGCCCTGTGGCGAGAGGAGCGCGAGACACGCCGAGGTGTAGTACGCCGACCATGCGGGCTGCGAGAAAGTCGTACCGATGCTGATGTAGGGCGTATCGTTCGGGCGCGAGAACACGACATCCATGCTTGTCAGGGTCGCCTGAAAGAGCGGGGTGTACCAGCCGTGTTCGCACACCCACGGGATGAGCTGCGACACGTGTACGCAGAAATTGCTTATCGTGATGCCGTTGTTGATCATGTAGGGGGACACCTCCTGGTCCGAACCGGCCGTATAGACGCAATCGCCCGGCTTTGCATTCGGCGCGTTCGCGCCCAAGGCGAACGGGCCGTAGCAGCTGTTCGTGTCTGGCGCCGGGGACGTATCGGCGAAGAAGATAAACGAGGAGTTCGACGAGGTATCGAAATGGAGGCCATAGCCGATGTTCGCGTTCGCGCCGAGGCCGCGCGTACCGAGGCCGTAGGTCTCGGCGGAGCGCATCGTGAGGCCGATGTCGTACGCGGTATTCGCGAGCGTGAACGAATTGTTGAATGAGCGCTGGTTCGTGAGGACGATGGCTACCATGATGGCGATGATGGCGAGCACGACGAGCATCTCGACGAGCGTGAATCCGCGCGCGCGGCCGCGACGTTTCGCTAGCGAGGCCACACCGCGGCGAAAGCGAAGAGGTTCCATTGTGTGAAGTACGCGAGGAGGAAGCCGGCGGCGAGGAAAGGCGCGAACGGTACCTCGCTGTTCATTCTAGAGCCCCGAGGCCTGCGCGCCAATAGCAGTATCCCGATGGCGGCGCCGATCCAGAACGAGAAAACGAAGCCGGTAAGCGCGACAGGTCCCGCGAGAAGCCCGAGGCCGAGCGTAAGCGGCGCATCGGCGAGACCCATCGCCCGCCCGCGGGAGATGGCGTGGATGAGCGCGAGGGAGAGCGCAAGGAGCGATGCCGTGAGGAGGACGCTGAGGAACGCGTATCCTGACGGTGCGGCGAGGTATCCCGCGAGGGCGGCCGCGAGGACGAAGGCGGCGAGGACGGGCGGCGGCAGTATCTGGTGCGCGAAATCGTAGCGGACGAGCGCGAGGAGGAGTGCGAGCGAGACGAGCATGAGGGCAAGCGCGGGCGAAAGGCCGAGCTTCGCGTACGCGAGCGCGAAGAGCGCGCCGAGGACGAGCTCCGCGACCGGATCGGCGGCGGAGAGCCGGACGCCGCAGCAGCGGGAGCGGCCGCGAAGCGCGAGGTACGAGACGACGGGGATGAGCGCCGCAGGCGGGAGCGGCGCGCCGCACGCGTCGCAGCGGGAGCGGCCCGCGAGGAATCCCTCCCCCGTGTAGAGCCGCGCCGCGACGACGCCGATGAAGCTCGCGACGACGACGCCGAGGGCGAAGAGCGCGGCCGCGATGAGGAGCGTCATGGGTGCATGATAGCAAGCTCCCGCCTGGGGCAGGAGCTGCTGCGCCCCGGGACGGGGGCTACGGGCACGCGGTTTCGGCGCTCGTCAGCGGGGACGGCTCATACTTGCCGACGCTCTCACTGTCGATGCACCACGAGTTCGACGTCGCAGTGAGCTCGGCGGAGACGGCGTACGCCGTCCCGTTCGCGCTCACGTTGCAGACGATGGAGCCCGGGCCGTTCGCGGCGTCGGCGCTCGCAATCGCCGAATGGATGGTCGGGTCGCTGAACATGTTGTCGGCCGCCGCGCAGTTGCTTTCCGTCGAGGCGTTCGTCCCATAATGGTAGCCGTTGCCGTCGAAGTAGATTTCAGCTTGGCTGCGGATGGTCGAGAGGTTCGACTGGACCGCCGCATCGTTGCCCTTCTCTCGGGCCGTATTGAGGGACGCGAGCACGACCGCCGAGAGGATGCCGATGATGGCGATAACGACGAGGAGCTCGATGAGGGTAAAGCCTCTGCGCATGGTGCCGCCTATCATAGCAGATGAAACGAACACGCCCCGAGGACGGGGCGTGTTCGAGAACGATACAGAGCGTCTTAAGGGCACGTGGTGATAGCGGATGCCGGGAAGGTTCCATTGGTTCCGGACTCGAGTTTCGACGCGCCGGTCGAATCCGTGCACCACCAGGTATTAGCGGCTGCCGTCAGCGCGGCAGCGACGATGAACGACTGGCCGGCAGAGCCAGTGGCGCAGGCGATGTTGCCCTGGCCGTTATCAGCATAGGCTGACTTCATCGCTTGCAGGATGACCGGATCTGAGAACATGCTCGCCGCAGCCGTAGTGCAGGCCGCGCCGGTCGACCATGTCAAGGTGCCGAAGCTGTTGCTGTTGTCGCCGTAGTAGATTTCCGCCTGCGTGCGGACGGTGTTGAGGTCCGATTCGACCGCCGCATCGTTGCCCTTCTGGCGGGCCGTATTGAGGGACGCGAGCACGACCGCCGAGAGGATGCCGATGATGGCGATAACGACGAGGAGCTCGATGAGGGTGAAGCCTCGGAAACGATTTTTCATGGTAAATATTGAAGCTCTGTGCATACGGTTAATATCAGAAGTATACGGCACTGGCGGGGGTCGCGGGACGGGGTTGTGGATAACCCCGCCCTAGATGGCGCTCGCGAGGTTGTAGATAGGCATGAGGACGGCGGCAAGGAGGACACCGACGCCGACGCCGAGCATGACGATCATGATGGGTTCGATGAGGCCGACGAGGGTGTCGACCGAGTTCGTCACCTCGCGGCTGTAGAACTTCGCGAGCGTGGTGAGGATCTTTCCGAGCTCGCCCGTCTCCTCGCCGACGCGCGTCATCGCGACCATGATGCCCGGCATCTCCGGATGCTTGCTCATCGCGCTCGCGATGGACGAGCCGCCCTTCACGTCGAGCTCGATGTCTATGAGCGCGGCTGCGTAAGCGGCATTCCCCACCACCGACGCCGATATCTCGAGCGCTTCGATGACCGAGACGCCGGACATGAGCATCGTGGAGAAGTTGTCGGCGATGCGCGCGAGATAGAGCTTCTTGTAGAGATCGCCGACGTACGGCGTCGAGATCTTCAGCGTGTCGAGGATGAGCTTGCCGCGCTCGGTCTTGCGCATCTGCCAGAGGTAGAAGCCGAGCGCGATGAGGCCGATGAGGATGAAGATGCCATACTCGACGAGGAAGTTCGAGAACCCGATGATGATGCGCGTATAGAGCGGCACCTGGGTGCCGGAGTCGATGAGCACGGCGCTGATCTTCGGGATGACGAGGGTGAGCATGAGCCCCATGACGCCGAAGAAGACGGCGACGACGAAGATCGGATAGATGAGCGCGTTCTCGGCCTTGCTCATGACCTCATAGCTGCGGTCGAGGTAGTCGGCGAGGTAGACGAACGTCTCCGACAACTTGCCGGATTCCTCGCCCGCGCGGACCATGTTGACATAGAAGACGGAGAAGACTTCCGGGTGGCGCGCGAGCGCCTTGCTGATGGAGCTGCCGCCCTGGAGGTCGTCTCCCACCACCGAGAGCACGTCGGCGAGGCGCTTGTTCGTCACCTCGGCGGCGAGGAGGCGGAAGACGCGCAGCGCCGACACCTGCGCTTCGAAGAGGGTCGAGATCTGTCGCGAGAGGATGACGACGTCCTTGTTCGAGACGCGGTTGAGGAACGGGATATCCATTTGGAGGACGGATCGCTTCTCGCCCGACTCTATCTTCGAGATGATGAGGTTGCGCCGCTGGAGCGCGGAGACGGCGACTTCCTGCGACGGCGCCTCGATGGAGCCGTCCCGCTCGTGCCCGTCCTGGTCGATGGCGTGGTAGGTGAAGAGCATGCTCGGTTATCGCACGGCGGCCGGCCGGGTCATAGGTAGCGCTCGAAGGTCTTCGGGTCCATCGCGTGCTCGTACGCGTGCTCGACCGTTACCTCCCCGCGCCGCACGAAGTCCGCGAGGAGGCGATCCATGCTGATCATGCCATCCTGGGAACCCGTCTGGATGACGGAGGCGATCTCGTGCGTCTGCTTCTCGCGGATGAGGTTCGCCACGGCGTTGTTATTGATGAGAAGCTCGTATGCGGGGATGAGCCCGCCCGAGATGCGCGGAATGAGCCGCTGGGAGAAGACGCCGGCGAGAGACCCCGAGAGCTGCACGCGCACCTGGTCCTGCTGCTCGGCCGGGAACATGTCGATGATGCGGTCGATCGTCTGCGCCGCGTTATTCGTGTGGAGCGTGGAGAAGACGAGGTGGCCAGTCTCGGCGGCCGTCACGGCGGCCGAGATGGTCTCGTGGTCGCGCATCTCGCCGACCATGATGACGTCGACATCCTCGCGGAAAGCGCCCTGGAGCGCCGTATGGAAGTCCGGCGTATCGATATGCACTTCGCGCTGGTGGACGAGCGATTTCTTCGGCATGAACAGGTACTCGACCGGGTCTTCGATCGTGAGGATATGCTGCGCTTCGACCTCGTTGATGTGCTCGAGCATCGAAGCGAGCGTCGTCGACTTCCCTTGCCCGACGGGACCGACGACGAGGAAGAATCCCTGCGCGCGCTGCGTGAACGTCTCGAGGATTGGCGGCAGGTTAAGCTCGGCAAGCGTCGCGATCTTGTTCGGGATAAGCCGGGAGGCCATCGCAATCGTGCCTTGCGTGCGATAGCCGTTGATACGGAACCGCGAGTCCTCATGGTGCGCGTACGAGAGGTCGACGGCCTGGTCCTTCTCGAACGTCTCCCAGCGACCTTCCGGCACGATTGAACGCAACATCACTTCGGTGTCTGCGGCCGTGAACGCTTGGTATCGCGTGAGCGGCACGAGCTCGCCTGAGACGCGGATGACCGGCGACCCGCCCGCGAAGATATGCAAGTCGGAGCCGCCTTGGGCGATGACGAGGTCGAAGAGCTCCTTGAGGCGCTTGTCGATCGTCATGTTAGCTCGACGCGGGCTTCCCGCCCTCGATGATGCGCACGACTTCAGCGAGGACTTCCGACGGGATGGCCGAGGCCTTGATGATGTATCCGTCGGCCTTGAGCTGCTTCGCCTTCTCGATGTCGGAATCCTGTCCTTGGTTCGAGAGGATGATGATCTTGCTGTCCGACGCGAGCTTCTCCTTGCGGATCGTCTGCAGCGCTTCGAAGCCGTCGATGCCCGGCATAATGAGGTCGAGCAGGATAGCGTCCGGGGCCGGCACCCCGCCTTTCCGGAGCGCATCGAGAAGCTTCTCTCCGCCGTCGAACACGTTCACCTCATGTCCCGCGCTCCTGAACTTGACCGCGTACAGGTCGAGCAGGAATCGGTCATCGTCGACGAGGTACACGCGATAGGCCATTGCTAGCCAGTATACTATGCCGCGCCGTCAATATCTTCCGGCTCGGGGAAAAGCTCGCCGCCGAGCGTATTCACCTCTTCGAACGGGATGGCGCCGGCGAGCGCTTTCACTATCGCGTCTTCGCGCATCGTGCGCATGCCGCCCGCGCGGGCCGCGGCATAGATGTTCTCCTCCGTCGGCTGCTTGAGTACGGCTTCCTCGAGCGGTTTGTTCATCTGCAGTATCTCGAAGACGCCTGTGCGGCCGCGCGTCCCGTCCGCGCACTCCGCCGTCGGCTTCGCATGATAAAAATTCTTGAACGGCGGGAGCTTCGCGCGGTATTTCTCCGGCAAATCCTCGAACTCCTGGTCGAGGAGCCCTTTGAGGCTCTCGGAAACGGGGAACGGCTCACCCGCGCCGTCGCACAGCTTCCGGACGAGACGCTGGCCGATGACGGCGACCAAGGTCGGCGCGATGAGGAACGGGTCGACGCGCATGTCGATGAGGCGCGGAATGGCGCCCGCGGCCGTGTTCGTGTGGATGGTCGAGAAGACGAGGTGGCCCGTAAGCGCGGCTTGCACGGCGAGCGCTGCGGTCTCCTTGTCGCGAATCTCGCCGACCATGATGACGTCCGGATCCTGGCGCAGGATGCTGCGGAGTCCGTTCGCGAACGTGTAGCCGATTTCCGGCCGCACCTGGCTCTGCGAGACGCCGGGCACTTCGTATTCGACCGGATCCTCGAGCGAAACGACGTTCGACGTCTCGCGGTCGAGCTCGGACATCATGGCGAAGAGGGACGTCGACTTGCCGGAACCCGTCGGCCCGGCGATGAGGATGATGCCGTACGGGACCTTCATGACCTCGCGGACGACCTTGAGCTGCGCCTCGTCGAACCCGACCGACTCGAGGGTTGCGGTGGCGGCCGACTGGTCGAGGATGCGCATCACGACCTTCTCGCCGTACTGCGTCGGGAAGGTGGAGACGCGGAAGTCGATGCGGCGCTTGTCGACCGTCGCCGAGAAGCGGCCGTCCTGCGGCTTGCGCTTCTCGTCGAGGCGCAGGCGCGCGAGGATCTTGATGCGCGCGACGACCGCCTCGTGAACCTTGCTCGGCAGCTCGAGTGACGTGTGGAGGTCGCCATCGACGCGGAAGCGGACGCGTGTCTTCTTCGGCGTCGGCTCGACGTGGATGTCGGAAGAGTGCCCTTCGATGGCATACCGCAAGATGGTGGAGACGATCTTCGTCACCGGCGCATCCTCCTTGAGCGCTTCGGAATGGCCCGAAAGGTCGAGTGATTCGGCGCCCGTCGCGGCTTCATCGGCTGGCGCCGGGGTCCCGGAAACGTTCGCCGACGGCTTCGTCGTCGTCTCGTACTCTGAGAGCGCCTTGCCGACTTCGCCTGAGAGATTCTGGTACGCCTCGATGACGCGATCGAAATCCTGCTTCGTAATGAGGAAGACCTTATACGGGATGGATGATTCTCCCGAGATGAATTGCAGCGCATCGAGCGCTTCGATGTTGTCGGGATCGACGATGCCGACCTCGAGAGCTCCGTCGGCCATGTCGAGGGGCACGATGCCGTAATGGCGTGCCGAATCGACCGGGATATAGCTGAACGTCTCTTCGTCGGCCGGCGAATCGCCGAGGATGCGCGTCGGCAGACCGTACTCCTTCCCCGCTTCCGCGAGCGCGTCGGGGAGCGAGATACCCTGTTCGGACAGCGCCTCCTCGAGCGGCCGCTTCTTCGCGAGCTCCGCTTCGACCGTCGCGCGGCCTTGCGCCGAGAGCATGCCCTTGTCGACGAGTAGTGCGAGGAGATTCATTCGAACGGGGGCCGACCGCGTTCAAGCGGCCTGCACAGTGCGCGAATAATCGATGCCGATGCGGTCGTGCATACTGTCATTATCGTACCATGGCGAACGCCACGCCACGGCGGCTGTCGTGATTATTTTCCGCCGACGCCGCTGATGGGCGCGAACGGATCGGGTCGGCCGGAGACCTCCGGCGTCACTGGCGTCGCGATATCCACGAGCGCGGCGAACCGCGGATCGGTGAAGATGCTCGTGTTGAACGAAATCGATTGGAGCTCGCTCGCGAGGGTCTGGAACTGCTGCTGCGCGACGGTCGAGGTCGCGTTACTCGAGCTCAGCGAGCCCTGGCTGCTATTGCCGCCGAAGAAATACCAGTAGGTACCGCCAATGGCGGCGAACGTGACGAGGATCGTGGCGATGGTGTTGAAGTTCATTTTCATACGTGCGTATCGTCGCTATCACCGGAGCCAGTACAGGCGCAGGCTCATCTGGTAAATGTAAATCCCGGTATCGGAGCCCTTCACGGAAAGCTGTCGGACATCGAGGAGCCGTTCGCTCAACTCGACGCCGCGGAGGAACTTCTGAAACGCCGCGTACGATCCCGTCGCGGAGACGACCAGGTCGACTGACCCGATGCCGCCGGTACCACCCGTCGAGAGGCCTGCCGGCGCGCCCGCGGACGCGGAACTCGCCGCCGGCGCCGAGACGTTCACGTTCGAGAGCGTGAGGCCGGAGCGGGCGGCGAGCGCATCAAGGTCGAGGATGATGCTCACGTTATCGACTGAATCCGGCAGGAGCGTCGTGAGCCGCGCGATGTCCGCGGGGTTCATGGCGTCGCGTTCCGACACGAGCTGGCTCTCTTCGGTCGCGTAGGCCTGCGCCGCCGCGAGCGCTTGATCGTCGCTCGCGATCGCGTTCTTCGTGCCGGCGATGCTCCCGTTCCACGTCGGACCGACGTACCCCACGAAGAGGGCGATGGCGGCTATGACTGAGATCAGCGGATAGATGCGGCTCATCATGGCAATGTCGTCGTCGCGGCCGGCGTCGCGGCCGGCGTCGCGGAAGACGGCGAGAAGGCGACAAGCTTCGGATCAAGCGCCGCCGCGAGCGCGAACGAGACGGAACCGTCTTGGGGATTGACCGCGATGTCCGAGAAGATGGCGTCTTTAATCCGCCCGTCCGCCGCGAGCGCCGACGATACCGCCGCGAGCGAATTGAAATCTTTCGCGATGCCGGCGCCCGTCACGCTGACGGCTCCCTTATCGTCAGTGGCGACGCTCAGCTCCGAGATGCGGACAGAGACGGGGAGCTGCGCGTCGAGATCGTCGAAGAAGCCGGAAAGCGCGATATGGTTCGCGAGCAGCTGTTCGCCTGCCTTGAGGCGGTCGCTCAACCGCAGGAAGCTCTCGACTTTCGCCGAGTCTATCGATGCCCGAGCGTTCGCGAGCTGGACATCCTTCCCGGCAAGCACGGAATCGAGTATGTGCCCATAGATGAATAAGCCGATTGCAATCGCGAGGACGACGCCGATAGCTCCGTACGCGACGAACCCGAGCGCGCTGCCCAAGTCGCTCGTATTGAACCGGCGCCGAGACGTCGAATCGGGTCTCGGGACGAATGAGGTCGGGATGTTGGGAATGAGTGCCACTGGGCGTCAGTATACCGCGCAGGGAACGGCGCGCGGCGCGGCGTTCAGTCGCGTCTGGGGACAAACGCGCGCATTCACGCTTCGTCGAGCTTGCGGAGCGCGATGCCGACCGCGACCGCGAACTCCGGGCCTATCTCTTTCAGGACCGGCCGCATGAATGCCGGCGCTTCGGTCTTCGCGAACGGATCCGCGACGCGCACGTCGATGGAGAATACTGTCTTCGCGTATGACTCGAGGTCCCGTGTCACGCCGCCACCGCCGGTGAGAATGATGGCGCTGATCGCCTTGTGGTGCGTCGTCTCGTACTGGATGAGGACGCGCCGCACTTCCGCGAGGATGCGCGAGAACGTGAGTTCCGGCGACTCGAGCCCCGAATCGTCGCGGAGCCCCGCCTCTTTCTTCAACTGTTCGGCGCGCGCGAACGGGATTTCCTGCGCAGCGGCGATCGCCCGCGTGATGTCCTGGCTGCCGACGCTGATAGCGTGCGAGAACGCGACGATACCGCTCTCGACGACGTAGGTCTTCGTCGACGCAGCGCCAACGTCGACGACCATGACGGGCTTCACGAGCTCGTCGACGACGGCGCGGATGGTGCTGAAGATCTCGATCTCGTAGAAGCTCGCGGCAAGCTTCGCGCCCGAGACGACCCGCTGCAGGAAACGCAGCTCGTCGTTATGCACAGCAACGAGCAGCACGTCGACCTTGTCGTGCACGGCGCCATGCGCCGGATCGCGCGACGGCACGATGAACCAGTCGAGCTGCACCTCGCTCACGGGTACCGGGATGTATTTGCGCGCTTCAAGCTCGATGACCGTCTTCTGCTCGGCGACGTTCTTGCGATACGGCAGTTCAACGAGCGTGAGCAGGGAGCGCGCGAAAGGGATGGAGACGCCGCAGTTCTCCGTCGTCACCTTCGCCTCCCGGAGGAGGTCTCTCAAGGTCTCGATGACCTGCTCGGCGGAGAGGTTCGTCGCCTGGCCGACTTCGACGCCGCCGTACGGGCCGAGCGCGAGCTCGCCGTACGTCTCGAGCACCGCCTGGCTGTGCTCTTTGCGCAGCTGCACGACTTTCAAGGACGAAGAGCCGATATCGACGCCGAGGACGCTCTTCCCTTTGCTTCCGAAAAGACCGCCGAGGAACGACATGTAGGATAATACTATCATGCTGTACTGGCTCGATGCGCTCTTCCCTCCCCGTGCAGACGAGCGCGCGCTGCGCGGCGTCTCGGCAGCTGCGTTCGCCGCGCTCTCGGACGCCCGGCGCACGGACTGCACGCGCCCCGCGACGATCGCGCTCCTGCCCTTCTCCGATGCGCGCGTGCGCGCTGCCGTGCACGAGGCGAAATATCACGGAAGCGAGAAGGCGTTCGCGCTCCTCGCCGCGGCGCTCGCGCGTTTCCTGCGCGACGAAACGATGCCGGGGCCGCGCATCCTCGTCCCAGTGCCGCTCGGCACGTCGCGGCGGCGGGAGCGCGGCTACAATCAAGTCGAAGAAGTCGCGCGGCGGGTAGGGGCGGAGCTCGGCATCGCGGTCGATGCCGAGCTCCTCGCGCGCACGCGCGAGACCGCCTCGCAGACCGCGCTTGGCCGCCGCGAGCGCGAAGAGAACATGCGCGGCGCCTTCGGCGCCGCGCATCCCGCGTCCCCGTCGATGACGTATATCCTTCTCGACGACGTCCTCACGACGGGCGCGACCCTACAGGCGGCCATCGACGCGCTCGCGAATGCGGGCGTGGCGCGCATCCTCCCGGTCGCGCTCGCACATTAAATTTGATAAGGTGCTCCCAACGGAGAGGTGGCTGAGTGGCTGAAAGCGGCGGATTGCTAATCCGCTATACGGGGTAATAGCCGTATCGAGGGTTCGAATCCCTCCCTCTCCGCAAAACAACGAGCGAGACGCGCAGCGTTCCGCGGCTATGTTTTGCGAGATGAGGGAGGGATTCGAAGGCGAGCACTGGGGCCCCGCGAGCACGCGGGTATGCGCGAGCGTGGCTAGGCAGAGCAAGGCGCGACGGCGCCGCGCGGGCGCTTAGCCGATTCGCGCCTGCCGGTCTTCGGCACGACGCATATCTCCTTCGTGCGGTAGACTACACGCCGATGACTCCGCCTGAGGAATCCTGGCGCGTAACGCACCGTACGCTCGCATCGATCGCGTTCGAAGGCGACGTCGCGCACATACGCGACATCCGCGACTTCCGTTATCCGTCGGGTATCGAGGACAAGCCCGAGGAGCGGTATCTCAACCGCGATATTCCGCTTGCGGAGATCGAGAGCGCATGGCTCTCCGTCATTCCCTTCCGCCCGCACTTCGCGCACCTCGTCACGAGCTTCGGCATGCGTGACGGCGCGCACCTCGCCATCTCCGTCGAGATACGCTACCGCGATGGCGAGCCGTATGCGCTCTGGAAGACGCTCTATCCGCACTACTGGCTCTCGTACGTCATCGCGACCGAGGACGATGTCTTCCGGCTCCGCACCGACGTGCGTGCAGGCGAATCGATCTACCTGTACCGACTCGCCTTTTCACCAGCGCAGGCGCAACACCTCTTCGCCGACATGCTCCTGCGCGCTGACCACGTGAACCAGCACTCGTTCGAGCGTTTCAACTCAGCAATGAATAGCTGCTCCTCGAACGTGCTCCGCCACCTCGCACGAGCGGCGGGACGTCCGCTGCCCGTGCATCAGTCGCATTTTTTCACCGAGCACCTTGACCACCACCTCGCACGGGAAGGGTTCCTTGCCGCTCCGGCACTGCTTACGGAGAAGGCGCGCGCCCGCCGACTCATAAACCCTCTCGCGCGGATGATTCCACCCGACGCCGCGGACTTCTCCGCGCGCATCCGTGCGCATATCGCCTAGAGCGCGCCCGTAGCCTTCGCGAGCTTGAAGCCGGCCCAGATGCCGCCGATGCCGCCGATGCCGCTCCAAATCACGTAAGAGAAGATGCCGCCGTTCCAGAAATACGGCAGGAAGCTGCCGATCGTGGAGCCGATAGCGAGCCCGCCCCAGATGAGTGTCTTGCTGCTCATAGTCGCTCGTCAGTCAGATATCAGTTATCAGTCTACCATCGTCGAGCTTCAGGACGCGTGCGGCGTAGTGCGCAAAAACCGCGGCACGCCGCGGTTTTGCGCGCACGCTCAACCCCGGTGCCCTAGAAACCCATGCCATCCATGCCGCCCGGAGCCGGAGCGTCCCTCTTCGGCTCCGGGATGTCGGCGATGGCCGCTTCGGTCGTGAGGAGTATGGCGGCGGCCGAAACGGCGTTCTCGAGCGCCATGCGCGACATCTTCGCCGGATCGATGATGCCGGCCGCGATCATGTCGTCCACAACCTCGTCCGCCACGGCATCGTAGCCGGCGGCGGCCTTTCCGTTCTGCACCTTCTCGACGATGGCGGACGCGTCGTCCTTGCCGGCGTTGATGATGATCTGCGCCAAGGGGACCGTGAGCGCGTTGATGACGATACTGTAGCCGGCCGCCTCGTCAGGCGAGCGCGTGTTGTCCTGCGCCGCGAGCTTCTTCGCGATCTTCGCGAGGGCGGTGCCGCCGCCCGCGACGACGCCTTCCTCGATCGAGGCCTTCGTCGCCTTCACGGCGTCGTCGATTTTGTCCTTCAGGTACTTCATCTCGGTCTCGGTCGCGGCGCCGACCGAAATGACGGCCACGCCGCCCGAGAGCTTCGCGGCGCGCTCCTCGAGCCGCTCTTTGTCGAATTTCGATTCAGTCGCTTCCGCCTGCGCCGCGAGCTGGTCGATGCGGGCGGCGATGTCCGCCTTCTTGCCCTTGCCGCCGACGATGGTCGTCGTGTCCTTCGTCGCCGTGACGCGCGCGGCTTTGCCAAGCATGGCGAGCGTCATGTTCTCGAAGGTGATGCCGACATCGTCGGTCACGACCTGGCCGCCGACGACGGCGGCGATGTCCGCGAGGAGCTCCTTCTTGCGGTCGCCATAGCCCGGCGCCTTAACCGCGAGCACGCTGAACGCGCCTTTCAGCTTGTTCACGACGAACGTCGTGAGCGCGTCGCCTTCGACGTCATCGGCGATGAGGACGAGCTCGCGCTTCCCCGACTGCGCAACCTTCTCGAGCAAGGGGAGGATCTCCTGCACGTTCGCGACCTTCTTGTCGGTGATGAGTATGAGCGCGTCTTTCACGACGGCCTCCATGTGTTCCGGGTTCGTCACCATGTACGGCGAGACGTAACCCTTGTCGATCTCGAGGCCTTCGACGACGTCATAGGAGAGCTCCGTGCCCTGGCTCTCTTCCACCGTCACGACGCCGCGCGCGCCGACCTTCTCGACCGCTTCGGCGATGATTGAGCCGAGCTTCTCGGACTCCGCCGAGATGCTCGCGATCTGCTTCACCTGCGCCTTGCCGGACACGGGCTTGGCGAGCTTCTTGAGCTCCGCGAGCGCCGCGTCTTTCGCCGCTTCCATGCCGGCGCGGATGGCCATCGCGTTCGCGCCCTTCATGACGCGCGAGAGACCTTCGGCCACGAGCGCCTCGAGGAGGACGACGGTCGTCGTCGTGCCGTCGCCGGCCGTATCATTCGTCTTCCCTGCTACCTCCTTCACGATGTCGGCACCCATGTTCTCGAACCGGTCCTTGAGGGATATCTCCTTCGCGATGGAGACGCCGTCGTTCGTGATGCGCGGGCCGCCGTAGCTCCGCTCGAGGACGACGTTGCGGCCTTTCGGGCCGAGCGTGACCTTCACGGCGCGCGCCGCCTGGGAGATGCCGCTCGCGATCGCCTTGCGCGCGTCTTCGGAAAAGATGATCTGTTTCGCCATGGTTGTCGCTGGGTTACTTGAGGACCGCTAATATGCTCGACTCGGACAGGATGTAGTATTCTTCGCCGTCCACCTTCACTTCGTCGTATCCGTACTTGCTGAAGAGGACGCGGTCGCCGACGGCGACCGCCATCGGGACGCGCGCGCCGTCTTCGTACTTGCCGGGACCGACCGCGACGACCTCGCCCGTCATCGGCTTCTCTTTGTCAGCCGATGCCGGGATGATGATGCCGGATGCGAGCTTCTTCTCGCCCTCCTTCTCCGCCGGCCTGACCACAACGCGATCGGCGAGCGGCTTCAATGAAAGTTTTTTCGCCATATGTTCGCTGCTTACAGCTTATATATTATATAAAACGGATAAAGCGCCCTGCGGCGTGCAGTATACGGAACCGGCGGGCGTAGGGCAAGTTCTTGCACGGCACCGCGGGTCCGTGGTATGCTCGCCGACACAGATGGAGGCACTCGTATCGGCACTGCCGTACGCGGAAATCATCCTCTCAATCCTCCTCATCGTCGGTATCGTGCTCCAGCAGCGCGGCGCGACGTTAGGCGGAGCCTTCGGAGGCGATAATTTCGCGTCGACATTCTACAAGCGCAGAGGCGCCGAGAAATTCCTATTCAACGCGACAATCGTCATCGCCATTCTCCTCGTGCTCGCGGCGATAACGAACTTCCTTCTGTCAGGCGCATGACGGATGGTGCGCAGGGCGGGTTTGCGCGTGCGTGGCAGCAGCTCACGCGCTCCCGCGCCGTCGCCTGGCTCGACCGCGTGACCGCGCACGTCCGCTCCCTCTCGGCGAGCGACCGAGTCATCTTCTACGTGCTCGCGCTCATCGTCGGCGTCGCGTCCGTCGCGAGCGCCTATGCGCTCGAGCAGTCGCTCCTCGTCGAAGTGCCGGCGTACGGCGGCACGCTCGTCGAAGGCGAGGTTGGCAGCCCCCGCTTCATCAACCCGCTCCTCGCCATCAGCGACGCCGACCGCGACCTCGCGACGCTTACGTACGCCGGGCTCATGGGGCTCGCGGGCAACGGCACGCTCGTCCCGGTCCTCGCTGAGAGCTATACCGTTTCGCCGGACGGCAAGACGTATACGTTCACGCTGCGCTCCGACGCGAAGTTCTCGGACGGGACGCCGGTGACGGCGAACGACGTGGTCTTCACGGTGCAGAAAGCGCAGGATACCGCGCTCAAGAGCCCGGAGTACGCGAATTGGTCAGGCGTCACCGTCCAGGCCCTCGACACGCGTACCGTGCAGTTCACGCTTGCGAAGCCGTACGCACCCTTCCTCTGGCTCACGACGCTCGGCATCCTGCCCGCGCACCTCTGGCAGAGCATCTCGGACGAGCAGTTCCCGTTCTCGAATCTCGAGACGAACCCCGTCGGCGCGGGGCCGTTCAAGATCGCGAGTGTATCGCGCGGCGCGTCCGGCCTCATCCAGAGCGTGTCGCTCGTCGCGAATCCCTCCTACGCGCTCGGCCGCCCGTACCTCGACGGCATCACGTTCGATTTCTACGCGCGCACGGAGGATCTCGCGCAAGCGCTCGCGAGCGGCGCCGTGGCGAGCGCGTACGACGTCCCGGCCGCGGGCGCGCGCACGGCGCCGTACTCCCGCATCTTCGGCGTCTTCTGGAATCCGAACGAGAGCCAGGTTTACGCCCATGAGGAAGTGCGCAAGGCGCTCTCAATCGCCATCGACCGCAGCGCCATCGTGCAGTCGGTGCTCGGCGGCTACGCGACGCCCATCATGGGCCCCGTGCCGCCGGGCAGCGGCGTGAAGCAGGCGCCAATCCCCGCCGCGGGCGACCCGACCGCAGCGGCGGCTCAGGTGCTCGAAGCGGCCGGTTGGACGTACGACGGCTCGGCGCGCGAATGGAAGAATACGGTGGAGAAAGCGACGCTCTCGAGCGTCACCATCCGCACATCGAACGTCCCGGAGCTGCGCAGCGTCGCGAGCGCCGTGAAGAGGAACTGGGAGGCGCTCGGCATCTCGGTCGACATCGAGCTCTACGAGCCCGGCGACCTCTCGCAGAACGTCATCCGCCCCAGGAAGTACGAGGCGCTGCTCTACGGCATGGTCATCGGCCGCGATCAGGACCTCTACGCCTTCTGGGATTCGCAGGAACGCAACGATCCGGGATTGAATATTGCGCTCTACGCGAACAAGACGGTAGACGGGCTCCTCGAGGACGCGCGCACGAACCCGGATCCGCAGGCGCGGGCGAAGGACCTGCAAGGGATCGAGGGCACGGTGGCGTCCGAGTATCCCGCGGCCTTCATCTACGCGCCGGACTTCATCTACGCCGTGCCGAGCTCCCTGCGAGGCGTCGCACTGCCGCAGATTGTGACGCCGTCCGACCGCTTCGCGAGCGTCACGAAGTGGTACATGGTGACCGACAAGGTCTGGCCGTTCTTCGCGCGATGACGGGAGCATTTTCGTACGGGTTTCATCAGTATCTTTCGTAAGCCCGAATACACAAAAATTAATTAACTGACATCAGTATGAATCAAGCACCAGCACCAGCCCCCGCACCCGGACGCTCGCATCCGCCTGAGCGGTCCCGGCCGTTCCCGCCGCGCGACGGGGAGAAGCGCTTCGCCCGCGGTCCGCGCGCGCAGCGCGGCGGACGCACCGGACGCCCGGGCGGCGTCTCACGCCGCATCCAGCGCATGCTCCGCCGTCCGACGGCCATGCCGCGCTCGGCGCCGAAGGGCGCGGACTATTACCCGGAGCGCCCGGCGGCGAACGTCGTGCGCGTCATACCGCTCGGCGGCGCCGAAGAGGTCGGCCGCAACATGCTCGCGCTCGACGTGGGCGCGACCGGCGACATCCTCGTCTTCGACGCGGGCTTCCAGTTCGTCTCCGAAGACAGCGGCCCGGGCGTCGACTACCTCCTGCCGAACACGAAATACCTCGAGAAGAACCAGGCCCGCGTCGCAGGCGTCATCATCACGCACGGCCACCTCGACCACATCGGCGGCATCCCGTTCGTCCTTCCCCGCTTCGGCACGCCGACGATCTACACCCAGGAACTCACGGGCATCATGATCAAGAAGCGTCAAGAGGAATACCCGGACGTCCCGAAGCCGGAGATTGTCACCGTCAAGGCCGGCGAGTCGATGACGATCGGCAAGACACGAGTGCGGTTCTTCCCCGTCACGCATTCCATACCTGACTCGATGGGCGTGTCGATCGAGACGTCGCACGGCAACGTCGTCATTTCGGGCGACCTGAAGCTCGACCACGACGACGGCATCCCGTCCGAGCGCGAGGTCAAGACGTGGGGCGAGCTCGGCAAGGACAAGAACATCCTCTTCATCGCCGACTCGACGAACGCCGAGAAGGACGGCTTCTCCATCTCGGAGAAGCGCGTGAATCAGACCTTGGAGGACATCGTGAAGACGGTGTCGGGCCGCCTCATCATCGGCACGTTCGCGTCGCAATTCGAGCGCATGATCCGCATCATCCAGAGCGCGGAGAAGCTCGGAAAGAAGGTGGTAACCGAGGGCCGCTCAATCCGCAACAATCTTGAGATCGCCGAGAAGACTGGCCTCCTCAAGGTGGAGAAAGGCACGATCATCCCCGCGCAGGACATCGGCAGCTATCCGCCGGACAAGATTGTCATCCTTTCTACCGGCGCGCAGGGCGAGGAGTTCGCCGCACTGATGCGCATCGCGACCGGCCAGCACAAGAACATCACGCTCAACGAGCGCGACACCATCGTGCTATCGTCGTCGGTCATCCCGGGCAATGAGATCAACGTGCAACGGTTGAAAGACAACCTCTACCGCCATGGCGTGACGCTCATCCACTACCGCTCCTCCGACGTCCACTCGACGGGCCACGGCAACACGGGCGAGCTCGTCTGGATGAACAAGCAAGTGAACGCGAAGTTCTTCATGCCGTACTACGGCTACCGCTCGATGACGACCTGCCACGCCAAAGCGGTCGAGCAGGCAGGACGCCCGAAGGACACCGTCATCATTCCGGACAACGGCCTCGTCATCGATATCGAGGACGGCGAGCGCCTCTCCATCCACAAGCAGAAGGTCCCCTCCGCGCCGCTCGTCGTCGACGGCTTCACCATCGGCGACATGCAGGAGGTCGTCATCCGCGATCGCCAGTCGCTCGCCAAAGACGGCATGTTCGTCATCATCGCGAGCATCAACATGAAGACCGGGAAGCTCCGGAAGTCGCCCGACATCATCAGTCGCGGCTTCATCTACCTGCGCGAGTCGCAGGACCTCCTGAACCAGGCGCGGCTCCTCATCAAAAAGACCATCGAGGATTCGACGCATGGCATGAACCCCATCGACCTTGATTACGTGAAGAACAACCTGACCGACACCATGGCGGGCTTCCTCTTCACGCGCACGAACAAGGCGCCAATGGTCATCCCCGTCCTCATCAGCATGTAAATCATCACGCCTAGTGCGGTTCGGAAGCATGCGTCGGCCTCCCCTAAGGGAGGCCGCGCTCGCTCTCGGACCGCCTCTGACGAGCCACGGTTTTCATATGCTACGCTCTCCGTAATGCATCCGCGCATCGTGCTCGCCGTCGGGAATTTCTTCTTCTCGCTCTTCGCAACGCTCACGATCTACATCCTCCTCCCTTACCTCTCGACCTTCATGCCGAGCGCGGCGACCGGCCTCGTCGTCGCGGGCGGCGCGCTCGTCGCGTGCATCGCGTTCCCGTTCCTCCCGCGCCTCGTCGCGCGCTACGGCGCGCAGCAGCTCGCCCTCGTCATCGCGCTCGCCGAGATGATCACGCTCTTCGCCCTCGCGGCCTCGCCCGGCGCCGTCGCGGCCGCCGTCCTCGTCGCGCTCACGGTCGCGCTCCAGCCCTTCCTCGCCTACGAGCTCGACCTCCTTCTCGAGGCGACCGTCGCCGAGGAAGGCACGACTGGGCGCGTGCGTACGCTCTTCCTCACCGCGTGGAACGTCGCGGCGCTCGCCGCGCCGCTCCTCATAGGCGCTCTGCTCGCTAATTCGGATGCGTACGGCCGCATCTTCCTCGCCGCTGCCGCCGCGCTCGTGCCGTTCACCGTGCTCTTCGCCGCGCGCCGGCTGCCGAAGGGCGAAGTGCCTAGGCTCTCGGCTATGGGCGATACACTCTTATGCATCGTCCAGGATCGCGACCTCGCCGCGGTCAGCTTCGGGCATTTGCTCCTCTACCTCTTCTACGTATGGGCGCCCTTGTACGCGCCCGTCTTCCTGCACGACGTCATCGGCGTCTCTTGGGTCAACCTCGGCTGGATGTTCTCCATCATGCTCGTGCCCTTCGTGCTCATCGAGTATCCGGCCGGCTATATCGCCGACCGGTGGCTCGGCGACAAGGAGCTCATGTTCGCGGGGTACCTCCTCGCTGGCGTCGCGCTCGCATCCCTCGGCTTCCTCACACGCGGCACGCCGCTCGTCGCCATCCTCATCATCCTCGTCGTCTCGCGCGCCGGCGCGGCCTTCGTCGAAAGCATGACCGAGGGGCATTTCTTCCGGCGTGTCTCGGAGAAGGACATCAACACCGTGAGCGTCTTCCGTGGCATCTGGCCCCTCGCCGACCTCATCGCGCCCCTCGTCGGCAGCGTCATCCTCTTCGTCGGTAATTTTCATCTCCTCTTCTTCTTCACGGGCAGCTTCATCGCGCTCGCGGGCATCGCCTCGACGCTCTTCATCAAGGACTTCCGTTAGCCGGCGAGCGCGGCGCGCCCGCGTGAGCGCGCGACGAGTCCCTCGGCGGCGAGCGCGGCGAGCGCGATGCGCAACTGCGGGCGACGCGCGGGACCGAGGAGACCCGTGAGATGCCGAGCAGAGGCACTTCCCTGCGCGAGTGCGCGCAGGATAGCGCCGCGCGCCTCGCGCAGGGAACCTTTGAATGCTGGCTGCTTCGCATAGTGACGGCTCTTCGCGTTATGCGAGACGCCGAAACGCTTCAGGCGCGCGCCGTAATCCATGAGCGCGCTGTACCACGCGCGCGCCCTCCTCTTCGACAGGCATATCGCGAGCACCGCTTCTATCTCTGCATCAGAGACTGTGCGGCGCCTCGGAAAGAAATGATGGATGACGGCCGTGCGGATATTCGTCTCGAGGACGATGCCGTCTTCGTTGTAGGCGAAGGCGGCAACGGCCCGCGCCGTGTAGGGACCGACGCCCGGCAGCCGCTCGAGCGCCGCCGCATCCCGCGGCATGCCGTGCGTCGCGATCTCCTTCGCGGCAGCGTGGAGCTGCTTCGCCCGGCGGTTATAGCCGAGCCCTTGCCACGCGCGGAGCGCGTCAGCGAGCTGGACGCGCGCGAGCGCGCCCGCCGTCGGAAACCGCTTCACGAAACGCGTGTAAAACGGGATGACGCGCTCCACCTGCGTCTGCTGGAGCATCACTTCCGAGACGAGGATGCGCCACGGGTCGCGCGTCCTTCGCCACAGCAAGTCGTGCCGGCCGTGCGTGCGATATGCGGTCCAAACCGCGCGCCGGAACGCGGAGACGGCCTTAGAGTTCGTAGATGACATCCTTGCGCTCGATGACGACCTTCCAGCCGCGTCGCTTCGCGTGCTGGTAGAGTTTCGCGTTCGGATTGAAGGCGATTGACGTCGTCGCCATCTCGAGCATCGGGATGTCGCTCTCCGTGTCCCCGACGATGACGGAATCATCGAGCGTGAGGTTCTCTTTGCGCACGGCACGCTGGAGGATGGCCGCCTTGTTGAAGATGATGTCCTCGTCCTCGATCTCGCCCGTGAAATTGCCGGACGGCCCGCTCGCGTAGAAGACGCCGTAAACCTTATCGAAGCCGTGCTCGTAGCCGAAGCCGTCGACGATGAACTTCGGCGAATGCGAGATGGCGAGCAAATAGTACCCCTTCGCCTTGAGGTCCTGCGCGAGGTCGCGTGTGTAGCGGTAAACGCGGTCGCAGCGCTCCTCGATGACTTCGCCCGCGGCGTTCGCGACCGCCTCGAAGGAGACGCCCTTCAATTGGCCCTCGAAGGCCGTGACGACGCTCTTGATGTAAGCGGCGTAATCGCCTTTGCGATCGAGCCACTTCAAGCGGTCCGCCTCGTACACGTCCCGCGCGGGTGGTGGGAAGACGTCCTTCTCGATGAGGCGCTCGACGAGCTCGATGAGGAGCGATGAGCGGAAGATGGTGCCGTCGATGTCGAAGACGGCGACGCGGCGTTTCTCCATAGCCCTATCGTACCTTACTTCGCTTTGGGCCACCGCGTTGCGGCTTTCGGCCAGAGCTTCGTCAGGGGATGCGCTGCGCAGTCGTGCGGCCGGGCCGGGCAGACGTACCGGCCGTAGAGGACGAGGCCGTTATTCACGTATTTCCAGTCCCGCTTCGGGATGAGCGCCTCGAGGTCCTTCGATATCTTCGTCAGGTCGTCGTTATCCGTGAGGTCGAAGCGCTTGGCGAACCGCTTCACGTGCGTATCGGTCGCGATGCCCTCCCATATGTCGAAGAGCTCGCCGAGGATGACGTGCGCCGTCTTGTAGCCCACGCCCGGCAGAGCGACGAGCGCGGCTTCCGTGCGCGGCACGCGCCCGCCGCGCTGCGCGACGATGGCCGCGGCCGCGCCGATGACGGCTTTCGCTTTGTTGCGGAAGAACGGGATGGAGGAAATCTCCTTCACGAACGCCGCCGGTCTGGCGCGCGCGAAATCCGCGGGCGTCCTGTACTTCTTGAACAAGATCGCGGTCAGCTTGTTGATCGCCTTGTCGGTGCACTGCGCCGAGAGGATGACGGCAACGACGAACTGGAACGGCGTACGGTACGCGAGCTCGCTCTTCGGGCGCGGATACGTCTTCTTCAGGTACGCGACGATGCGCGTTGCGCGCCGCTTCCGTTCCTGGAATCTCGCGCTCGTCATCGCGCGAGCGCCCGGAGATCGGCGACGACCTCCGCGGCGTGCTTCTCGGGCTTCACGCGCTCGTAGACCTTCAGGATCGTCCCGTCGGCGCCGATGAGGAACGACGTGCGGCTCGTGCCCATGTAGGCGCGGCCCATGAACTTCCGCTCGCCGAAGACGCCGTAGCGGCCGACGACCTCCTTGTGCTCGTCGGCCAAGAGCGTGAACGGAAGCGCGTACGTCGCCGCGAACTTCTTGTGGCTCGCGACCGAATCGGTCGAGACGCCGAGCACGACGGCGCCAATCGTCGAGAAGCTCGCGAACTGGTCGCGCAGCGCGCACGCCTCGACGGTGCAGCCGGGCGTGTCATCTTTCGGATAGAAATAGAGGAGGACGGGCTTCCCGCGGTACTCCGACAGCGCGTGCGCCGTCCCATCCTGGTCGGGAAGCGTGAAATCAGGCGCCGCGGAACCGAGCTTCGGCATCTCCATCGGCCCCACTATAGCACCGAGGGATGGTCGTCGCGCGGGAAGACGGCATGGAAGAAGAGCAGGAGGAGCGTGCCGGCGGCGAACGACGTGAAGAGGGAGACGATGAGCGAGCCGAGAAGCGGGAGGAGCGCGATAAGCGAGAGCGCGAACATGCCGAGCACGCCGTCGCGCCAGAGGACGTTCTCGCGCTTCTCGAAGCGGCGGACGAAAATGCTGCCGACGAGGATGCCCGCATAGACGACGGCGAGGAGCGCGAGGAGCGCGTAAAGGATGATGAGGAGGAACGCGAGGCCGATGCCGACGAAGGTCAGGAGGAGCATGATGAAGAGCACCGGCGTGACGACGAGCGCCGAGAAGCCGAGCAGCGTCGTGAGCAGGAGGCCGCGCAGCCGCTGTGCGTACGCGCGTTCGGCGACCGCCTCCGCGAGCTTCGGGAAGAGGCCGGCGAGCAGGCCGGCGAGGATGAGCGCGCCGAGGATGCGCACAAGGAGGAAGATGGCGATGCTGAGAAACGCGAGCACGCGCGAGGTATTCGCGCTCGGCAAGTAGGATGCGTTCGCGTAGTGCACGCCGCCCGTGACGACGACGGAGGTCGGAATGTCGGCCGGTTCCGGCGCCTCATAAGACAGCCGCCCCTGGATGGTCGTGCTCGCGGCGAGCCTGACGCTGCCGCTCGAGACGATTGTCACGTTGCCGGCGAAATCACCGGCGAGCGAGATATCGTTGCCGTAGATGGTGACGGGGCCCGCGGCGCCGTCGGCCATGACGACATTCGCCGCGACGATGAGGACGTTACCGCCCGCGCGGCCGGCATCCTGCACCGAAAAACCGAAGGCGATGAGGTCGCCGCCGATGGGCTTCTCGACGCTGATCGAGCCGCCGGCTGCGCGGAAGTCGCCCGCGACGGGCGCGCGCGAACTCACCGTCCCGCCGAAGAGGAGCTCGTCGCCTGCGACCGATCCCGCGGCGATGATGGAACCGCCGGCGGCCGAGAGGTCGCCCGCGACGGGCGAGGTCAGCACGACCGACGGGCCGGCGACATAGGCGTTCCCGCGCGACGAGCTCGCCGTGAGGAGCGATGGCGCAGCCGGCGCGGCAGCGGCGAATGCGCTCGCCGGGAGGAAGAGGACGAACGTCGCGGCGAAGAGCGTGCGGTACATGCGTCTGTCGGCTATGCCGCGGGCGGCATCGAGAGCGATGGCGGCAGCGCCTCGGGCGCAGGCCGGCGCAGCGGCTCTATGAATCCCGCGAGGACGAAGATGATGAGCGCGATGAGGGCCGAGGCGAGGCAATAGATGCAGTACGCCTGTATCGCGAATACCTCTATGAGCGTGAAGTACAGCGAAACGACGAGACCGAGGATGGCTACCCCTTGGAGCGTGCGCCGCAGCCGCCGGTCGTAGACGAAGAGCTCGAGGGCGGCGAGCGCGAAGATGATGCTGTAGAAGAGGACGCCGTAGTCGGCGAGCGGGATGCCGAAGAGGCGCGAGTAGGGACTCGCCGCGACCGTATTGCAGCCCGAGAGGTATTGGATATTGCACAGAAGGGGCGTGCCGGCCGTCTCATTCTGGGCGAGATAGGCCGAATCGGCGAGGCCGCAGAACGCGAGCACGAGGATGAGGACGACGCTCGCCCGTTTCATATATAGCCCCACAATACGCGGGCGGCGGCCAACGCGCAAATGCCCGCGATGGGCGCTACCGGTGCGGCCGATGGCGGGTTTTCTTTCGGTAGGAGCTCATTACGGGGACCGCGGAGACGCCGCCTCGCGTCTTGCCGTTCGTTCGCGCGAACCGGCTTATCGATCATCGTCGTCCCATGCGGATCACCCAGGCGCTCGGTTCCGGCCTCTTTCTCGTCATCGTCGCGCATCTCATGCCTTCCGTGTTCGCGCAGCTTGCCCGCACCGCCGTCGTTTTCCTGCAGAGTTCGCAGGCAGCGCTCGCGGCAGCCGGAATGCTCGCCGCGCATGCCGGGACCCTTACACCCCCGCTAAACTAAATACGAAAGCCGCCTGCGGGCGGCTTTGTCGTATCGAGATGCGGGAACGACGAGCGCTACATCGCGCGCGGCTGTTCCGGGGGCATCTGCGCGGACCCTGACGGAGGAGACATTCCGCCGCCTGCGGGGGCCGCGCCATCCTTGCCGTACATGCCAGCGATGAAGATGACGACGCCCGCGACGAGGTTGAGCCAGTTGGACGCGCCGTTCGCGTACGCGATGCCAAGCAGCATCCCGCCGGCCGAGGGGACGCTGAAGAGGCCGATGAGACCGATGAGGAAGGTTATGACGCCGACGATCTTGAGCCAGACGCGGGAGCTCTCGCTCGCCCAGAATGCGACGATGAGCAGTATCGCGCCGAGGATGATGTAGATGCTGTCGAGCATCGCATCGGCCGCGAAAAGTGCGTTCGCGCCGATGAGCGGGTTTGAGGTGAATCCGAGGAGGCCGAGGAGCACCAGGATGATGCCGAAGATGATAGCTAGTGTTTTTGTCATTAATGGCCGTTAGGGCTGCTAAGGCGGCCCGCTTTGGCGGAGAGGCGCCATCCTTATGATACTTCGGCCGCGCGGGGGCGCGGAAAAACGCGGGGGAACCTCTGTGCATAACGCGGGCGGCAGGCTCCGAGACGCGAAACGGCCCCGTCAGGAGACGGGGCCGTTCTTTCAGGAACCCTGCAGCCCGCCGGCGAGCTACGGCGGCCAGCTCGCAATGGCTGCCGTAAGGCATCATATGCCGTTCTCGTCGAGAGTGCGGAGCTCTTGGTAAGGGCGGATGCCCCTACATAGTTCACTACGCGTCGTCGTCGCGATTCTTTCACTCGTCGTCGAGAAGAACGCGAGCGGCACCGGTAAGGGGCCGTTCTCGACGAGGCCATAGGTCTGCCAGGGAAAGACGAAACAGGCATGGAAGACAGCAGCGGTCGTCGTCGCCGGCACGCCGACGACGCGCACTTCGCCGCCGCGCGCGACGATGGTGAGGTCCGGGCCGCGCAGGTCGCTGCCGTCGACCTCCCACGTGCGTCCGTCGAAGTCCTGCAGCATGAAGGACGCGACGCCGGGGGTCACCGAGAGGACACGGCCGCCGAGGAGCCCCTTCTCCGGCGCGACCCACCAGGAGCGCTCTTCGACGAGGATGGGGCGGTAGAACGGCAGATGGCCGCCGAGCGCCTCTTCGATCTCGCCGCCGAAGCCGGTCGCATAGAACGCGGTGCCGAGCGTGACCGACGTGAGCACCGCGCCGAGAGCGATGAGGAGGAGCGGATAGCGGTAGCCGTGATTCGTACGGCGCACGTTCACGTAGCCGATGAGGATGAAGAGGATGAGTGCGCAAGCCCACAGGAAGGGCGCCGTATCGAGGACGAAGGAGAGGAAGCTCTCGTGCGTCACGACTGAGAGCCGCCAGCCGGCATTCTCGACCTGGAAGAGCGCCGCTGAGAACGCGATGGCGCCGAGGATGACCGCGATGGCGCCGAGCGTCCAGAAGAAATAGTTCTTGAAGACGAATTCCCAGCGCGGGCGGGGCACCAGGCGTTCGCCCTTGATGCGTTCAAGGATGCGTTTCGCGAACGGGTCGGGGGTATGCGGGTGGTCGGGAGTCATGATGAAAAGGGTTTCGGGAACGCGTCGCGCAGCGCACGCTTGGCCCGGTGCAGGAGGGTCGAGACCGTCCCGACCGGCACTTCGAGGATATCAGACATCTCGGCATAGGAACGGTCTTCGAAGAATCGCAGCGTAAGGACGTCCCGGTACTGCGGCGCGAGCACGGCGAGCGCCTTCACGAGCTCGTCATGCGAGAGCCGCAGCTCCGCGAGGGCCGCCGTGTCCGCCTGCTCGTCCTCGAGCTCGGCGATGATGGCGCCGCCCTCGTCGTCGAGGATGACCTGCGGCCGGATGCGTTTCTTGCGGAAGAAGCTCATGGCTTCGTTGTGGACGATACGGTACATCCAGGACGAGAACGCGAGCGTCGGATCGAAGCTGTTCATGTTCCGGTACGCCTTAATGAACGCGTTCTGCAGGACGTCTTCGCGATCCTCGCGGACTGAGACGCCGAGCCGCTCGAGATACCGCGCGAGCTTCGCTTCGTAGCGCTCGATGAGCAGCGCAAACGCGTCCTTGTCGGCGAGCGTCCGGCGGACGATCTCTTCGTCGGTCATGTCTGGCGGCATCCGCCTATTCTAATACGCGGCGCGCGCGGCGCACGTTTCTCCGCAGCGTCGGACCTGCTATACTGCGGGGGTTCACATGTCTCCTTCTCTCTTCCTCGCTCATTTCATCGGCGGCGCGATTGGCAGTTCCCTCCTCCTCTCGCTCGCCATCATCATCGGCACGTTCATCCTCGAGGATCCGACGACCATCATCGTCGGCGTGCTCGCGGCCGACGGCGTCATCGCGGTCCCGCTCGCGCTCCTCTCGCTGTACGCGGGCATCATCATCGGCGATATCGGGCTTTACTGCCTCGGCTGGCTCGCGAGCACTCATCCGCGCCTCGCGCGCTACGTCGACCACGACTTCATCGCGCCCTTCCGCGCATGGCTCGAGAGCCGCTACATCCTCACCATCTTCTCCGCGCGCTTCATCCCGGGCTCGCGGCTCCCGACGTACACGGCGAGCGGCTTCTTCCGCTCGCCGCTCTCGACCTTCGTCGGCACGGCCGTCGTCGCGACCTCCGTATGGACGACCATTCTCTTCAGCCTCTCGTATTGGTTCGGCAGCTTCTCGTCGGAATGGCTCGGATCCGTGCGCTGGGGCATCGCGGCGGCGCTTGTCGCCGCCCTCTTCCTCGTCGCCCGGCACAACCTGGTCAAGCAGCGCGTGGATACCGGCGCCGGTATTCGTACGCCGTAAGCACGAGGAGCGCGAAGTCGAACGCCGCGAGCGCCTGGAGGAGGAATTCATCCTGGACGGTGCCGCGGTAGACCTCGTAGGTGCCGAAGACGAGCAGCGCTCCCATGAAGAGTGGGTATGCGAGCCGCTTCTTCGCGAAGATGCCGATGACGAGCAGCGCCTTGATGAGGCCGTGGAGCACGAGGTACGCCGCGATGAGCACGTGATTGCTCACCGAGAACGCGTGCGCGAGGCCGACGAGCGCATTCGCGACGAGGTCGTTCGGGTCTTGCGCGAGCTCGCCTGCGGTCGCGAAGTCGATGAGTCGCACGACGAGCGCGGGCGATACGGCGAGCGCGAGGAGGCCACCGAGCACTTCGAGCACGCCGTCAATCGCCTTGAGGACGAGCGCGATATCGAATATCCAGAGGATGTCCGTGTCGCGCCCCTCAATCTTCGCTTGTGGCGGCATATGCCAAGAGCGTAGCACGCACGCTCTTGTCGCGGCGCCCTACGCGCGCACGCGGCGCGCGAGCGCGTCGAGCGCTTTCGTAAGGGCGTCTTTCGTCTCGTCCGTCGCGATGTCGCCGTTCTCGTTGAAAACCTCCTTCGCTGGTCCGAGGTAGAGCTCGGGTTGGCCGAGGACGTCTGCGTCGAGGTAGACGAGGACCTGCTTCAGGTGGCTTTGCGCGACCGCCGTGCCGATCTTCCCGCTCGAGACGCCCGCGACAAGGACCGGTTTCCTCGCGAACGAGTTCTGGCCGTACGGGCGGCTCGCCCAGTCGACGGCGTTCTTGAGGACGCCGGGGACGGAGCGGTTGTATTCCGGCGTCGCGAGGATGACGGCATCGGCCGCAGCGATCTGGTCTTTCAGCGCCTTCGCCGGCGCCGGGAATGATGCTTCGAGATCGGTGTCGTAGAGCGGCAAGCTGCCGATGTCGGCGATCTCGACGGTCGTCCCGGACGGGGCGAGTTTCGCGAAGGCGCGCACGAGCTTCGTATTGGACGAATCTTTACGCAAGCTTCCGGAAATGGCGAGGATTTTCATGAATGGGCGGTTACTCGACTAATGCTTCATGCATAGCATGCGCCGGACGCCCCAGAGGCTGTGGATAGCTAGCGGACGAGCTCTTTCCAGCGCTCGTAGAGCGCTGCGGTGGCGGCGAGGTCGCCGGCGTTGTAGCGCGCGATGTCGCGGTAGCGCTTCCCGCGGTAGAGCGTCGCGACGTCGTCGCCGGTCGTCCCGCCCGACTTCGGGCTCTCGATGCCGAGGGCCCGGCAGAAGAGGTGGAGACTCTTCTTGAAGCGCGCTGCGCCGTAAAAGGTCAGCTGGTCCATAAGGTCTATGTGCGCCGCGCCGCGCTGGAGCGAGAGGTAGCGGTTCGTGAGGAGATCCTTGGTCGGCTTCACGCCGTGCACCATCGAGCGGATGACGAGGAACGGCGCATCGAAGGAGCGGCCGTTGAAGGAGACGAACTCGCGGCACGCGCCCGCGACCCGCCAGAACTGCTCGAGCATCTCTTTCTCCCCCATCGCGCGGTATGTGACGCCGCCATCCTCGCGCTCCGCGTCCGGAGCGTCGCTCCCCGTCGCGTAGTAGACGGCACCCTTCTTCGTCTCCGTGTCGAGGACGCCGTAATGGTTCAATAGCTTGGACGCGATACCATCGCGTCATGTACACCAAGAATCCATACATGCCCAAGGTGAGGAGAGACGCCGCCGCTATGGTGCGGCACGGGCATTCTCCGACCGAGGCCGGC